>Ga0209648_10001935_pt1 | contig 16944 bp, 17 predicted proteins | sample GraSoi2013_115cm_FD_185830 | JGI IMG/M metagenome (GOLD analysis project Ga0209648, IMG submission 185830) | Grasslands soil microbial communities from the Angelo Coastal Reserve, California, USA - Sample 9_17_2013_115cm (SPAdes) (version 2) | ecosystem: Environmental > Terrestrial > Soil >...
TATGGAAAAACGCTGGCGCAGGCGCTGGGCAAGCCGCTCGTGCCGGTGAATCATCTTGAAGGGCATGTTCATGCCGTTTTTCTGGAAGCCCACAAGGCGGGGCGTACTCCAAGATTGCTCGCGGTGTGCTTGATTGTTTCGGGCGGCCACACAGTTCTGTATGAAGTAAAGACTGAAGATTCGAACGCGCAGGCTGCTGGAGCGAAGCTGCTTTATCGAAAGCTGGGCCAGACTCGCGACGATGCGGCGGGTGAAGCCTACGACAAAGTGGCCAAACTGCTAGGCCTGGGATATCCGGGCGGACCGGTTTTGGATCGACTGGCCGCGGTTTCTGATGGCCGGGCTGCGCCGGTGAAATTCGGGCCGACGAAAATGAAGGGCAACGCGCTGGACTTCAGCTTCAGCGGATTGAAGACGGCTGTGCTCTATCACGTGCGGGAGCATCCCGAGTACGCGCCGGAGATTCGCGCTCGGCAGGCAGCGCTGCAGCGTGGCGAAACAAATTTCGAGCAGTTGCTGCCGCTGTGTTCACCGCAAACACTGGGGCTGGTGCGGGAATTTCAGAATGCCGTGGTGCGCGACCTGGTCGACCGCACGATGCGCGCCGCGGAAGAGCTTGCGGTGGAAAGCGTGCTGGTTTCTGGCGGCGTGGCGGCGAACTCTCAATTGCGCGCTACGTTTGAACAGCGGGCAAAATCTGCCGGCGTCGAAGTGTTCTTCCCCAGCCCCGCACTTTCAACCGATAACGCGGCGATGATCGCAGCGGCAGCTTATTCCCGTTTCCGGGCGGGAGTCGTTGCGGACACTGGCCTAAACGCGGATCCCAGTCTCGCACTCGCTTAAAAGCACTAAGGCTGGGGTGCTACTTCCTTACTTCGGCAGTGGCCGCCGGAGCGGCGCTGCGATAGGAGTTCACGATGTTCTCGAACGTGGGCTGGGTTTCGTGGAAGAGTGGTTCCACGCACCAGGTCGCCACGCGAGTGTACGTAGTGCCTGAAGGGATGATGGCGACAAGAAATTGCACCGGCAGGTTATCCGCCTTCGTCGAAATTCCGCGGAACGAAAGCAGCAGTGCGGATTTGCCGTCGATCTTGACGGGAGACTCGGAAAGTTCTTCGTAGCCGCCGAACACTCTGCGGTACCTGAGTTCGAGCAGCCCTTTATAGCTTTCCAACGATCCGCCGTACTCCTCTTGGGTGACAATAAGGAAGCGCAGCTCATCTTGCGAGCTGAGGGCCGTGACGATCGGCGCAGTGCGCGGAAGCTTTGGATTGATTTTCCAGTCCTGGGGAACGGTGAGTGTAAACTTGTCGGTCTTGTTGATATAGTTCGTGCCGCGCAGGGACTCGTCGATATTTTGCGGCGCATCTTTCGCATCCGGTGACGCGGGGACGGCAATGACGCCGTTTTCAGTAAAGTTGATGGTGAGGATGTCGGCCCGCTTGAGCTGCATTTTTCCATAAGCAGTTTCGACCTCGATCTTGTCGCCCTGGATGGCGGTCATATGGCCGACGATTTTCGTCCCGTCCCGTAAGGCGAACTCTTCCGCGGCGGCGGGCAGGGCCGCGGCCACGAACAGAGAAAAGGTGAGTAGAGCGCGTCGCATCTATCCTCCCAAGCTCGCCCGAGAACTTGGCGAGATCCCATCTTCGGGCAATTTTTGCGATCACCTCAATAGCCCGACTCGGGTGCTGGTGTCCTAAGTGGTGCCTGTCCGATGGTCCAGTCGCCGACGGCCCAGGACAGGCAGGACCGGCAGGCGGAAGCGGACTTGATCCGGCGGCTCACTGGAAAGCAGTAAGAGCCATAACGAGCGGGTTTGAGTTAGCGGTCGGTTCTTCCTTAAATTGGCTCGAATTAGGCGTGGAGTATACTTTCAGGCGCATGGTTATGCTTTCCGCCGACGAGCCGCGGTTTCAATACGCGAGCGATCAATCGCTGCTGGTTTATTTCGATCAACCTAATAAAAAAGGCTGGGGAAAAGCCCGGCCTCTACAGAGTGAGATCACACGCCAAGCTAATGAAAATGTCAGGCGGCTGCTGCGGCTGCTCGAGTTAGAGCCGGTTGCGGGCGTCCGCAATCTTCATCCTGCGTATTGTTCCTTGCTCGTCAAATTCGATGCGCTTCGCATGCGGCACGAAGAGTTGGAAACAATACTGCGACGATATCTCGAGCGGCTTAAAGAGGTGAGACTGCCGGAACTGCGGCGCGTGGAAATCCCCGTGTGCTACAGCGGCGAGTTTGGTCCGGATTTGGCTGAGGTTTGCGCGCAGCACGGAATAGCGGAGGCGCGAGCGATCGAGCTGCATGCTTCGGTGGAGTATCTGGTTTATTTCTTAGGTTTCGTCCCGGGATTCGCGTACCTCGGCGAATTGCCGAAAGCGCTCGCGACGCCGCGGCTGGCGACGCCGCGGCGCAGGGTGCCAGCGGGCAGCGTGGGAATCGCGGGGACCCAGACCGGTGTGTATCCGTTCGCCACGCCTGGTGGGTGGAGATTGATCGGGCGGACGCCTATCAAGATGTTCCGGGCGGACAGCGACGGCTCGAGCCTCTTGTCCATCGGAGATCGCGTGCGATTCACGCCGATTTCGCGCGAACGATTCGCGGAGTTGGAAAAGAAATGGGCGTGATTGCGGTGCAAGCGCCGGGGCTGCTCACGACAGTACAAGATTTGGGACGGGAAGGATTCGGGCCCTTGGGAGTTTCGCCGTCCGGCGCGGCGGATGCCGTGGCGCTGCGGATTGGAAATCGATTGGTAGGAAACGCGGGGGACGCGGCGGGGCTGGAAATGACGTTGCATGGCGGCACATTCTCGTTTCCAATGGGCGCCGTGCTGGCCCTGACGGGTTCCGATTTTGCCGCGACTTTGGACGGCGTGCCTGTCGAGCCGTGGACATCGCTTCTGGTGAACCTGGGCCAAACACTTCGCGTGGGTCCGGCGCTTTTTTCCGGAGCGCGGTGCTATTTATGTGTGCGCGGTGGGATCAGCGTGGAACCTTTTCTGAGGGGCGCGTCGACGCACCTGCTGAGCGGGCTCGGGGGCCACGAGGGCCGCGCGTTGCGCAAAGGAGATGTGCTGACGATTGGGTTGGGCAAGGAAGGGCTCTCGCCGTGGCTGCCGGTAAGAGTGCCGCGCCATCGCAAGAGAACGGTGGCCGCGAAGGCATTGGAGCGGCTGGCACCGCGCAAAGTTCTGCGCGTGACTCCAGGCCCGCAGAGCGATTGGTTTCCGAAGGCGGCCCAGAAAGAGTTTTACGCGAGCACCTACCGTGTGACGGAGGAAGCGAACCGCATGGGGCTGCGGTTGGAGGGAACGGCGCTGCTGGAAGGGGCGTACGGAGAAATGATCAGCGAGGGCGTTTCGCTTGGCGCCGTTCAGATTGCAGCGGGGGGATTGCCGATTATCTTGTTTGTGGAGCAGCAGACCACGGGCGGGTATCCGAAGATTGCCAACGTGATTTCGGCGGATTTTCATAGTCTCGGGCAGCTACGCCCACGGGATGAAATTCGATTTGAACGCGTGGATTGGAAAAAGGCGCGGGCGTTGCTCATGGAACAGGAGAAGCTGCTGGCGTCGGAGGAATTGATTGTAGAGAGCTGACTGGCGGGAAAAGCTTGGCACGGTGCAAAAGCAGATTCCTTCCGACAAGCTCGGAACCTTCGGTCGCTCGGAATGATACCCGCTCGGTGGTGCATGATTGCTGGAGAGCAGATCTTACGATGAAGAGCATTGATCTGAATTGCGACATGGGCGAGGTGCCGGAGGCCATTGCCGACGGGACGCAGGAATCGCTGATGCCTTCGCTCACATCGGTCAACATCGCTTGCGGCGGGCATGCTGGCGACGAGCAGACGATGAGGACAACGATCGAGCAGGCGCTGCGCTGGAAGCTGTCGATTGGTGCGCATCCTGGCTATCCCGACCGCGCGAATTTCGGGCGGCTGGACTTGAAGCTCCCGTTGGACGAGATCGCAGCTTCTGTATTCGAACAGGTCCGGGCACTGGCCGGAATTGCTGCAAGCTGCGGCGCGGGCCTGGCTCACGTCAAACCGCACGGCGCACTTTACAATCAGGCGATGCGCAATCGTGAGCTGGCGGAGGCGATTGCGGAAGGGGTCGCGCGATGGAGCCGCGACGTCGTGCTGGTGGGCCTCGCTGGCTCGCCGATGCTGGATGCCTTTCGAAACGCCGGCTTCGCCGTCGTCGCAGAAGCCTTCGCCGACCGCTGTTACGAACCGGACGGAACTTTGCGCTCACGCAAGTTTGAGGACGCGCTGATCCGCGATCCTGCGGAATCCGCCCGCCAGGCATTAAGCATCGTAGAGCGGGGGATAGTGATCGCCAGCGATGGCAGCGAAGTCGCGGTTGACGCGCAGACCCTTTGCATTCATGGAGATACTCCGGGGGCCGTGAAGATTGCCGCTGCAGTAGCGCAAACTCTGCACCAAGCTGGCGTCACGCTACGTGCGCTCTCACGAGATGGGAATTGAACGCAGGGAGACAGAGAACGCAAAGAGGAGAAAAAGCTCGAAAAAGAAAGAGGCGGGCAACTTGAGGTTGCTCGCCTAGTGATTGGAAACATTGCTCGACTGAGGGCAGCGGACAAAAAAAGCGGGCAGCTAAAAAACTGCCCGCCAGGGGAAGGAAGCGCCGCGGAGGCGGCAAGGGCTATTCAAATTTTTCGGTCATGATGGGGAACTGGAGCTTAGCCTTGGCCAGCGACTTAACGACGGTGGCCTCCGCGCTTTCCGCTGTGGTGTTGCGGGACGTAGCCATCTCGCTGACGAGGAGGTACTTCGCGCGTTCGAGCATTTTCTTTTCGCGGAAGGAGAGCGGCTTGCTGCGGCTGAGGGAAACGAGGCTCTTGAGGACGACGGCGACTTCGAGGAGGGACCCGGTGCGCATGCGCTCCGAATTCTCTTTGAAGCGGTGCTTCCAGTCGTGATGAGAGTTGAGTTTGCCGGTTTCGAGGAAGCCAAGAACCTTGGTGGATTCCGCGGAACGAATAACGGAACGAAGGCCAACGGTCATTGCGTTGGATTGCGGGACCATGACGCGCAAGCCACTGGAAACAATGCGGATCATGAAGTAACGTTCGGTTCTGCCGTTCAAGACTCCGTAGCTGATCTGTTCAACAATGCCCACACCGTGATTCGGGTAAACGACCTTGTTGCCGATCTTATAGTCCATAGATTCCGATGCCCCCTAGGAGATGCATAAGAAGTGTACACCGGTGTGTTGCAAGAGTCAAGATATATCCAGTGGAATCAGGAGGTTAGGGAAAATAAGGTACTTATTTGGCAGTTGAATTGCTCTGCCAGGCGGATTTTCGCCTGCCATTGGATGGGGATTATGAGCAGTTCAATGCTCAAAACCGGCCACTGACTGTTTCGACTCGTATTTGCGGTATGGTTGCGGCACCTGCCGGATTTGTAGGATTCCGTCCCGCTTTGGGAAGTACGGTAGAATGCGAATGTGATTGTACTGGCGATAGATACGTGTGATTCGAATGGCAGTGTTGCGGCGCTGCGTGACGGCGCTGTCTTGAGAGTTGTTGCCCATGAATCACAGGAGGATTATTCCTCATGGTTGCTTCCGGCGGTTCGTGAATGCCTGGAGGGTAGCGGGCTTCAGATGGAGGATGTCGACGCGTACGTACCAGCAGCCGGGCCGGGGTCGTTTACCGGGGTGCGCGTGGGATTGACCGCGGTGAAGGCCTGGGCGGAGGTTTACGGGAAACGGATCGTCCCGGTCTCGCGATTAGAAGCCTTGGCGGCGGAAGCCTCCGGTGCCACGGCGTGTGTTGCGGCATTTGCAAATGCCCAACGCGGTCAGGTTTTTGGGGCCGTTTACAAGCGGAATGGGGCGGGCCTGGCGCGCTTGGGTGACGAGATGGTGATTGCGCCTGGGAAATTTGTGGAAGCAGCTGCGGAATTTGCAGGTGGCGAAAACATTTCGTGGGTATCTGTGGATGCGGAATGCGTCATTGCCGAACCAGCCTGGAAAGCGCGAGAGATGCGCGGCGACAGAGTAGAGTGCGTCACAAGCGTGCGCGCGCCGATGATCGGGCGGATGGGATTGGCGGCATTAGCGGCAGGGCGGTTCACGGACGCGCTCTCGCTGGATGCGAATTACGTGCGGCGGTCGGACGCGGAGATCTTCTGGAAAGGAAACACGGCCCATGGCCGCTGAGACGAAGAGCGAGCGGGTTGCCGCGACGATTCGTGGGTTTCTCCAAGCGGACGCGCTCGCGGCGACGAGGATTCTGGGCGAGGCTCCGGAAGCAGCCAACTGGCCGGAGGAAAGCTATCGAGAGGCGCTGACTTGGCCGGGTGTGGCGGCGTTTGTGAGCGAAGTCGATGGGAAAGTTACGAGTTTTATCCTCGGAAGGTGCGTGTCGGACGAGGCGGAGATCTTGAATCTTGCAGTCGTGCCGCCAGCCCGGCGAAGAGGCGAAGGCGGGGCTCTGCTGAGGTCCGCGCTAGAGGAGTTTCGCTCGCGCGCAGTAAGTCGAGTATTTTTGGAAGTGCGGGAATCGAATGAGATAGGAATTGCGTTTTACACGAAGCACGGCTTTTTGAAAACAGGGCGGCGGGCGAGCTATTACAGGGAGCCGGAAGAGGCGGCGGTAGTGATGGAGAAGAAACTCATGCAGTAGGAGAGCATTACCGCCTGTTTCCCAGTAGTGGACAGCTCGCGAGAAGTGACGATTCGTCCATGCGGGCATTTGAAATGCTGAATAAGCTGCCGCAGATAGCTCCCGAGTTGGCGACGATACATCCGGAACTGTGTTGGCAGTGGTCAACAGCCCCACATAGAACGCTCTTAACGAATCCCGACCTGCCCTCGCACGCTATCAATCAAGTTCTTGGAATCGTAGCCGACCCCCGCCTTGAAGACCGTCTCGACATTCTCGATCTCACCGATATTCTTTGAGGGATCGCCCTTGATGACAACGAGGTCGGCCTGTTTACCAGGTGCGAGAGTTCCAACTCGATCTTGCTGGCCGAGATAGGAGGCGCCATTCTCCGTTGCGATATGAATGGCTTCCACAGGAGTGAACCCCGCTTCCACCAGCAGCTCGATTTCGCGTTGATCGCCGAAGCCCGGTAGCACTCCACCGTTTCCAGTTGGATCAGGACCGGCGAGCAAGAGGCCGCCTGCCTTGGCGAAAGCGACTTCGAACTCCATCTCTTTGTGCAAGAATGCAGCTGCGGGTGAATCCGCGGACAGACGAGCGCGCGCAGTTAGGTAGCTCTGAGCGGATTCCGCGGACATCGCCTCAAGCACTCGCTGTTGCAACTTCGGCCGGCCCGGGACGCTTGCCTCAAAAACCGGTAACGTGGAAGTCACCGCGACATGATGTGACACCAGATCGCGGATCAGTTGCTGCACCTGCGAGCTGGTCACATCCAGATGCGCCCAACTGTCGCTGCGGATTGGCCCTTGCGGACAAATGTCCGGTTTCTTATCGGAGATGAAATCGGTGTCCGTAAATACGGGCCCGTGCTCCAAATCGTCGATTCCGAGGGCGATAGCCTCGTGCCAGGTCACCGAGCACAGGTGCCCGGTCAACTTGGATTTGTGAGTGTGTGCTTGCTGAATTGCGGCCGCCAATTCATCGCGCGTGATGTTCATGTATGCCTTGTACGAGGTCATGCCATCAGCAGCCCAGTAATCGACCAGGCGTTTCGCATCCTCGGGGCCGGTCAACTCATGCATCTGGGCGAATCTCGTGGGTGCGCCTTCAAGATAGGGTGCCGTCGCATCAATCGCCGGGCCTGGCATCAGGTTTTCGTCGATCCGATGCTTCACCTTCAGATCGGTATAAGGCTCCACGCTCCCTGTGGTGCGCATGGTCGTAACGCCTGCGGCCAGGTACAGCCGCGGGGCGCTGTAAGGCAGTTCCGCAACGAAGAGCCCCGGCTCGCTGAGCTTTCCGTTCGCACCAAGTTGCACTGCATACGAATCGGTGTAGTACAGGTGGTTATGCATTCCAACCAGGCCGGGGATGACGGTGTAGCCGGAGCGCTCCAGTTGTTGTGCGGCCGGGGGGATTTGGGCGGACGCAGCCGGCCCAATGGACTGGATCTTGCCATTGGCGATCACGATCGTCTGGTCTTCCTTCGCCGCTGCACCCGTTCCATCGATGATTCGGACGTGCTTAAGAGCGAAGACCGGTGAATCAACAGTTACATATGTCGCGACCTCACTCGATTTCTGGGTTTGGGCAAGCGCGATCGCGCCAATGAGGAACGACCCAATCAGCAATAGAAGACGCATCCGTACACCTCGCAAGACCTGTCTTTGCAGATTCGGCAAGAGGCTGCAATTCTACCTCAGCAGTCCTCTAACCTGAACGGCAGCAGTTTGCGGCGGGTTGCCCGGCCTGACGGCCTGCCGCACCATGTTCATTTCGTGGCGAAAACAATCCGGAGTGACCCCACTCAAGCGGTTTTCGCAGATGTCTCAAGCTTCACCCGTGTCAATACTCGTGCGAATCCCGGTCGACCACTACTTTCCCGGCAAACGAACGGTATACAAATGTGAAGTAGCCGGCCGCTAGGAGCATCCCAATCGCCCACCACACCAGTCCAACCTTCAAGCCGTAGACTCCTGCCTTTGCGCTTGTCACCGTCATCGAATACACGGGATTTCGCGCGGGCAACACCATCGGATAGAGGCTAAATACGACACTCGTTAGCATTCCCGCGAGATAGGCGCACGACGCAAGAAACGCCTTCCTTTGGTCTTCCTTCGCTAACTCGAACTTCACTCCCGCTGCTCCCGCAACCGCGAGTAAAGGAAACACCATTCCCCACGGCCACGTCGTGAAATTCTCCTCCACTTGCGGCTGGACCTTGAACGTCACGGCGGTCACCAACAAAGTGAGGGCCACGACAGCCCACCAGATGCGCCCGGCCACTCTTGCCGCTCTCTCGGATACGGGACCGCTCGTTTTCATCTGCACCCAAAGCCCTCCATGCATCACCAGCGCTGCCAGCGCCAGCAGGCCGACGAGAATCGTATACCAGTCCAGAATTCCTGTTTCCTCTCCCAACCGGAAATTGGTCCACAGCGGCTCAAAAAAATAGCCGCTCGCGTCCAATGGCACGCCGCGGACGACATTTCCCAACGCGGCGCCGTAGAAAACCGCGACCAGCAAGCTCGACCCGCAAAAGATGAAATCCCACAAGGGATCCCATACGGCGCTCTTGATGTGATTGCGAAATTCGATCGACGTGCCGCGCAGGATCAGCAGCCACAACACGATCATGAGCGGGAGATAGAATCCGCTGAACCCGCTCGCGTAAAGCGCCGGGAACGCAAAATACAAAGTCCCCCCAGCTGCCAGCAACCAAACCTCATTGCCATCCCATACGGGTCCGATGCTCGCGAGCACCTGCCTCCGTTCTTCGTCCGTCTTCGCGACCAAGAGGTGAATCGCGCCCGCGCCTAGATCAAAGCCGTCCAGCAGCACGTACAAGGCGATCATCAGCGCAACGATGCAAAACCAGATTGTCTCCACGGCTTCCTCTCAATCTGCCAGGACCGGTACTCCTTCTTCTTCGCGCCGCGAGCGCGGCTCCGGCCCGATTTCGATCTCCCGCCACACCAGGAACAAGAACAAAATCGACAGCACGGCGTACATCCCCATGAATCCAATCAGCGTGAACCAGGCATTGCCCGCGCCGACGCGGGGAGACACTCCGTGCGCGGTCCGCATCAATCCGTAGATCAGCCAGGGCTGCCGCCCGAGCTCCGCCGTCATCCACCCGGCGGTGTTCGCGATATAGGGCAGGGGCACGCACAGCATGAGCACCCACAGCATCCAGCGCGACTCATATAGTTTCCCTCGCCACAACAGGAATGCTGCCGCCGCCATTACTGCGATGAAAATCGTCCCGAGCCCCACCATAACGTGGTAGCTGTAATAGAGCAGTGTAATTCGATCCGGCCATAGTTCCTGCGGAAAGCTGTCCAGTCCCTTCACCTCTGCGGTCCACTGCCGATAGGTCAGGAAGCTCAGCGCCTTGGGCACTTCGAAGGGATTGTCGAGCCGCCGCTTCTGCACGTCTGGCTGACCTAAAATTGCCACCGGGGCTCCCTCTTGCGTCTCGAACAACCCCTCCATCGCCGCTAAAGTTGGCGGTTGATTCTGCGCGATCTGCTTTCCCTGCATGTCGCCGGTCGGGAAGAGCTGCAGGCATGCCGCGATCAACCCTACGATGACTCCGGCCTTCACGAAGGTTCGCCCGTACGCTTCGTCCCTTTTTGTCAGCAGGTAGAACGCACCCACGGCCGCCATTACGAAGCATCCGGTCTGCACCGCGCCCAGCATGTTGTGCGCGTACTGCCAGAGCGCCCAGCGGTTCAGCACCAAGCCCCAGAAGCTGGACAACGCGATTTCCCCATGTGGACCAATCGAATATCCCGTCGGATGCTGCATCCAGGCATCCGTAGCAACGATCAAGTAGCCGGACAACCACGAACCGAGAAAAACTAGAAACGCTGCCCACCAGTGACCAATGCGGCCCAGTTTTTTCTCTCCGAACAAAAACAATCCAAGAAAACTCGACTCCAGAAAGAACGAAAAGATTCCTTCCATCGCCAGGGTCTGGCCGATGACTCCGCCTGCGGCCTTCGAAAACTCCGCCCAGTTCGTCCCGAATTGAAACTCCATCGGGATTCCGGTAACCACGCCAAGAGCAAAATTGATTCCGAAAATCCGTGCCCAAAAGCGTGCGGCACGGTTGTAATGTTCGTCCCCCGTACGCAGCGCTTTCGTTTTCAAGTACACCAGCAACAATGCAAGACCCATCGTCAGCTGGGGAAAGATGTAGTGAAACGTAACCGTGAACGCGAAATGGAGCCGGTGCACCTCCAGCGCCTCTTCCATTATGACTCCTTGCACTTCCTGCCTGAATTATCGCCTTCCTGAGCCGCAAGAAGGTGTGATGCACGTCAGAAAAGGACGTCCTCCATAACTCCGCCTAAACCCGGGCGGCCTAAACCAGGCGCCGCCACGATCGCGGTGGAGATACGTTCGCATTATAAGACCACTTTTAATCAGGCACGATGCCTGGCGAGTAGAAGCCGCATACGGATTCCTCACGGCGTACTCGGAAGTAATCCACTTGAGGGCGAACGCTGATTCGGAAGACTGGCGGACTAGGACCAATTTCCCACAGGTTCCCCCTTGACGTGGTCCACCAGAGTGCTATCTTGCGTTCATGTAGTGCTCACATCCCATTCACGGAAGGTCAGGAGGAACGCATGGCAAGCGCGCAGCGGACACCTCGGGACATACCCCTCGAATCAGACGCCGATTACCAGCGTCTGGCGGAGCAGCACCGGCAATACGAAGCAGAACTGCAGAAAATCTCCAAGTCGCCCTACCTGAATTCGGAAGACCTCCTGGAAGAGATCAAGTTGAAAAAGATGAAGCTCCACTGTAAGGATGAGATGGAGCGGATTGCCGCGCGCATCCTGCGCGCGCAGGCCCAGCACACTCAATAACGGCATTATCGCAGGCGATTCTGTCGTAGAATGACCGTGCACGCTCGCGGCACGAATGTCGCGCGCGGAAACGCTGGAGTATACTCCCGGAAGCATGGTCAAAGAAGGGTACTACTTTGGGTTGCCGCCGCTGGTGCTCGGCGGTGTCAGTTATCTGCTGCACTGGTATGTGGAGGCTGCCGTACTTGTGTTCCTCGCCCTGTTTGTTTTCTCTTTTTTTCGCGATCCGGAGCGCGTGATCCCCATGGAACCTGGGGCGGTCGTGTCTCCAGGCGACGGCCGCGTGGTTGTCGTCAAGGAGGAAGAGAACGCGGGAAGGCCTGGAAAGCGGGTGAGTATTTTCCTGGCGGTGTGGAACGTGCACGTGAATCGCTCGCCCGCTACAGGAACGATTGCGAAGATGGAATACCGCCCGGGAAAATTCCTCGCGGCGATGCGCGAACGGGCTTCGGTAGAAAACGAGCAAAATGTGTTCACGCTCACGACGGAAGCCGGAGAAATGGTGTTCAAGCAAATTGCCGGGCTGATCGCGCGGCGGGTGGTGTCCTGGAAGAAGGCTGGCGAAAAGGTGGCTCGCGGGGAGCGCATTGGACTGGTACGATTCGGGTCCCGGGTGGATGTGTGGGTCCCGAAAGAGGCAGAGATCCTGGTGGAAGTGGGTGAGAACGTGAAAGGGGGATCGAGCGTGCTCGCCCGATGGCCCGCCAAACCCATGCTAGGTAAATTGGATGGATTCAGTACGGCGCAGACGGACGCAAATCTAGCCACGACAGGGAAGCGATCATAACCATGGGCGAACCCGAACAGCACGAGATCCCGTTCCGAGAGCGGCGCATCAAGAATGCCCGGTTGCGCCGTGGAATCTTTATCCTGCCGAGCCTGTTTACCGTAGCGAATCTTCTGTGCGGGTACTATGCGGTAGTGGCGTCACTGCTGGGCGGGCGGGACAATTTTGACCATGCCGCGAAGGCCATCGGTTTTGCGATTCTTTTTGATTCGCTGGATGGGCGAGTTGCGAGGATGACCGGCACGACCACGGAATTCGGTGTGCAATTCGATTCGCTGGCGGACGTGGTGAGTTTTGGGATCGCGCCCGCCATCATGGCCTATGCGTGGGGAGTGCGGAGCCTGCCGGGGGACGGGTCGGTGGTTTTTCAGCAGATCGGCGAGTTTGGCTGGGTTTGCTGTTTGGCTTTCCTGATTTGCTGTGCGTGGAGGCTGGCGCGATTCAACGTGCAGGGGATGGCGCCCGGGGGATCAAAGTATTTCGTCGGCATGCCAACGCCGGCGGCAGCCGGGATGATCGCGGCACTGGTTCACGGTTTCAAGGAGCCGCTGCACGACTGGCGATGGTCGGTGGCATGGTTTCTTCTGGCGGCCGGACTCGGTGCTCTCATGACGAGCGCAATCCGGTATTACAGCTTCAAAGACATTCCCTGGACCCGGAAGCAGCCGTCGTTGTCGGTTGTGCTGCTGTGCCTGATCGTGGGCGTCATTTATGTGTATTCGGAGTTTGCGCTGGTGATTCTGGCAGGCACCTATGCGGCGGCGGGCGGTGCGCTGCACCTGTTGCGCTTTGTGCGGCATCGTATGGTTTCGCGGCCTGCGTGATTCATGCCTTCGTTCGAACGGGAATCCCAACGGATCGTGATTGCAGGTGCGTCTTCGCTGCTGGGAGCGGAACTGAAATCGCTATTGGAAGAAAGCAAGTTCACAGGCTGGGATTTGCGGCTCGTCGATGAGGAAGTGGCCGCGGGGACTTTGACGGAAGCGGGCGGGGAGCCGGCGGTGATTCAGCCGGTGGAAGAAGGCACGTTTAGCAAGGCGCGGTTTGTTTTTTTCACCGGTTCCATTGATTTTACGCTCGCGAACCTCCAGCAGGCACGCGAAAGCGGCGCACAAATCGTCCATTTGTCGGGCCACTCGGCTGCATTCGCCAATTCGTTCGAATGGTTTCCCGGCATAGAAACATTGCGCGGGGACAGCCTCCCTGCCAGTTCTCCACTGGCGGTGATTCCCAGTGCCGCCGCTGAAGCAATCGCTCGCCTTTCCCTCTCGTTGAAAGGCCTTGGGTTGAGCAGCCTCACCGCGACGGTGCATCAAACTGTCTCTGCTGCCGGCAAGAACGGCATCGAGGAGCTCGAATCGCAAACTACGCAGCTGCTGGCATTCCAGAGTCCGGGGAAACAGATCTTTGACGCACAGGTAGCGTTCAATATGCTCGACCGCTTCGGTCCGGGCAGCCGGTTTGACTTAGGCCAAGCCCAAGCAACTCTCCGCAATGAGATCGGCGCATGTCTCCGAGGACAACCCGTGCTTCCCGCGGTGCGCCTGCTGCATGTTCCGTTGTTTTACGGCGTGACATTCTCGGCCTGTGCGAAGTTCGGCTTATCCACGGATGCGGATAAAATCACCAACGCCTGCGTGCGCGGCGGGTTCGCGATTTTAGAAGATGCGGAGGCCGGCCCGAGCAATATGACCGCGGCGGGCGAGACGGTTATCCACGTAGCCAAGCCCGAGGCCAATCCGCTGCAGCCGCAGAGTTGGTGGTTTTGGGGAGCGGCGGATAATATTCGGTTGCCGGCGTGGAATGCCGTGAAGCTGGCGGAGAAATTGGTGCCATGAGGCGACGGGTTGCAATTGCGCTGACGGTGGCTGCGGTATTGATCGCGGGCTGCGGGTATCACGTCGCGGGGCGGAACGACTCCTTGCCTCAGAGCATCCATGTCATTGCCGTGCCGGCGCTGGAAAACAAGACCTCCAGCTACCGCATTGAACAGAGATTGACGACGGCTACGGTGCATGAATTTTTAGCGAAGACCCCGTACCGGGTTGTGCCCGATCCGGCAAACGGCGACGCGGTGCTGCGTGGCAAGGTGGTGAGCCTGGAGGCGGTGCCGCTGCTGTTTGATACGGCCACGGCGCGCGCGACGATCATGCTGGTTACCCTGAAGTGCGAGATCACCTTTGAAGAGCGCGCAACCGGAAAAGTCCTCTACCACACGGACAATTTTATTTTCCGCAATCAATACGAGATTTCCACGGACGTGAACAACCCGAACAGCATCAAGAATTTTTTTGAAGAGCAAGACCCTGCGCTGGACCGCATGGCGCGGGACTTCGCGGCGCGGCTGGTGGCCGCGGTTGTGGAGAATTACTGATGGCGCGCCTTTCGCCCGAAGAATTGTTGGGGCGGCTGGAGAAGGGGAAACCCATTCCGGCAATTCTCCTGCTGGGAGAAGAGCCGTACCTTCGCGACGCCTGCCGGGCACAATTGATCGAGAGATTCGTCCCGGAAGCGTCGCGGACCTGGGCCGTTTCACGGTACTCGGCGGAGCGCGCGGAGACGCAGGCGGCGTTCGAACAAGCACAAACGCTTCCCATGCTTTCGCCGCAGCAGGTGGTTTTCCTCGAGGATGTGGAAGCGATCGAGAAGCTCGGAGAAAAAAACCGTGACGAGGCCGTGGCGCAGTTCGGCGCGTACCTCGAAAATCCCGCGCCATTCACGGTGCTGGTGGTGGAAGCGACAGTGCTGGATCAGCGGATGAAATTGGGCAAGCTGCTGGCGGAGAAGACGCTGGTCGTGGAATGCGGGCTGGGCGAGAACGCTGGGGAACGGCAAGCGGCGGCAGTGGCGCTGGCGCGCGCGATGGGGAAAGAACAGGGAGTGGAGTTCGAAAAAGGCGCCGCGGAAGATTTGGCGGAATTTGTGGCGGCTGATTTGATGCGGCTAAAAACGGAGATCGACAAGCTGGCGACGTATGCCGGAGAAAAAAAAGTGATCGCGCGCGCGGACGTCGGCGCGCTGGTGATTTCCGAAAAGACGACGACAGTTTGGGAATTGGCGGACCTGCTGGCGTCGCGGCAGCCGAAGAAAGCGTTGGAATTCCTGGATCGCTTGCTCCGCGATGGAGAAGAGCCGCTGCAGATGCTCGGCGCGATAACCTGGATGTACCGCAAACTGATCGAAGCCAGCGAAGTGAAAGGCGTTTCGAACGGATGGCAGGCCGCGCGCGCCTTGGGGATGCGGCCCGAGCAGGCAGAATTGGCGTTACAAAATGCGCGCAAGATTTCGAAGCCACGACTGTTGGCAGGCTTGCACGCGCTGCGCGATGCCGACGACCGGCTGAAGGGCGGCGGAGCCGAGCCGCGGACGGTGATGGAATTCCTGGTGACGCAGTTGACTGGCGGAGACGCAAAGGCGGCACGCGGATAGAAAAAGAAGAAAAAGAATTAACGCAGAGTTCACGGAGAACGCCCCGACCGGGTCGGGGTAAACGGCGTTCGCAGAGAAGAGAATTCACGAAACACCGCGAGAACGAAAAAAAGGGCGGCCACTGGCCGCCCTTTTTCAGTTGAGGTGATGCGATGCTCAGTTGTCGCCGCCTTGGCTGTTGTCACCTTGACTGTTGCCGTCTTGGTCGCCGAAGTTGAAGAGATCGAAGAGATCGCCGAGCGCCGGGCTGTTGAGCGGCACATAGGGATTGTCGTCCTCAGCGATGGGGTTCGGGAAATTATCGCGGCTGCGATTTGTTAGCGGCTTCAAGTTCCAATTGCGTTCGATGAACTTCAGGATGGAGACGTGGTCGGTGTAGGTGTGACTGATGTGGCCTCCGCGTGTGAAGGGCGAAACGATAATCAGCGGAATGCGCGGCCCGTCGCCAAAGAAGTCCAGCGGCTGAATGTAGCCGGAGTCGTAATAGCCGCCGCCTTCGTCGAAGGTGATGATGAGTGCGGTTTCGGCGAAGAGTTCGGGCCGGGCCATGAGGTGGTCGACGGTCTTCTTGATCATGCCTTCCAGGAGGTCGAGCTTCGAGGAGGCCGGGTGGCCGTCGAGCAAGCCGTCGGGCTTGACGAAGGAAACGGCAGGCAGGGTCTCGGAGTCGATGGCGTCGAAGAAATCCGTCGCATCCTTGATGTGCGCGGTGCGCTGCGCGGTGTCGCCCATGATGGCGTTGGTGTAGGACTCGAAGTTACAGATGTTGCAGTAGGCCCGCCCAATCTGCACAAGCGGGCTGGGATTGCTTGGATCGTGCTGGAACGCGATGGCAGCGTTATAGGCGCCGCCATAGTAGGCCCAGGAAATGCCTTTATCATTGAGCGCATCGCCGATCGTGCGGACATTGCTCGGGGGGACGGAGCCGCCGCTGGCGATGCCTGCCGTGTCGACGGTGCCGTCCGGGAGAAAGCCAGGGTTGTCATTGTTGATCATGTAGAAGTGGCCTTCCTCGCAGTTCGGCTTCGGGTCGTACGGCAGCGACTCGAGATAGTCGCGAATGGGCTTGATGCCTGGCTGTGTCGGATCGGCGCATTCGGTGAAGTTGCCGTCGAAGAAAAGATCTACGGTGTAAACGTCGTTCATCTGGGGCGTCTGATTGGGAAGCGGATCGGGATTGGCGATGTGTGAAGGAGGCGTTGTCGG
>Ga0209648_10001936_pt1 | contig 16940 bp, 18 predicted proteins | sample GraSoi2013_115cm_FD_185830 | JGI IMG/M metagenome (GOLD analysis project Ga0209648, IMG submission 185830) | Grasslands soil microbial communities from the Angelo Coastal Reserve, California, USA - Sample 9_17_2013_115cm (SPAdes) (version 2) | ecosystem: Environmental > Terrestrial > Soil >...
AACTCTGGTAGGCTACGTTGTCGCGCAGTCCTTTTACCATCCCGAGGAGACCTCTGTGCGAGCGGCACTCGGGCACAACACACTGGCTGTCGCGATCGCGCTTTTCCTGATCGGCTTCTTCACGATGCTGAATCGTCGCAAGGCATTGACTCAAGTCCTCGGGCTGCTTTCCCTTGAGAATGGCCTCTTCCTGGCCGCAATCTCATTGACCTACGGAATGCCGTTGGTCGTTGAACTCGGTATTTTTTTTGATGTTCTTGTCGCAGTAATGATTCTCGGCATTCTCGTCTTCCGAATCCGCGAGGCGTTCGATTCGATGGATGTCAGCAAGCTTCGGAAGTTGCGAGAGTAGACAAACGTATGATTTTGCTCTGGCTCCTAATCGTTCCTCTGGTCGCCAGTCCTCTGGCCCTCTTCCTCCGAAGACGACACCTCATGGAGGCGGTCAATCTCGCGGCCTTCGCCGCTCTGCTGTGTTTGGCCGCCGCGCTGGGCGTTCGAGTACTTCGGAGTGGCCCCGTTTCAGTTTGGGATGGATTCTTTTACGCGGACGCTTTGAGTGCGTTGGTCGTTCTCTTGTCCGCTTTTGTGGCCTTGATATGTTCGATCTATGCTGTTGGCTATTTTCGCCACGATGAGAGTAATGGAGTCTTCCAGGAAGGTGAAAAATTAGGCGGCGGGCGCGCGGTTAATAAACTGCGAGAATACTACGCCCTTACTCCTCTGTTTGTTTTTTCTATGATTCTCGTCGCTCTCGCCAACAACATTGGAATACTCTGGGTAGCGATCGAAGGAACGACATTAGCGTCCGTGTTCCTGGTTATGTTCTACGGCCGCGAAACGTCTCTTGAAGCTGCATGGAAGTACGCCATCATCGGTGGCGTTGGCCTCTCCATGGCCCTGTTCGGGACAATTCTGACCTACTATTCCGCTCATCAGGCCCTCGGAACGGACACGCTGGCGGGTCTGAATTGGTCTGTCCTAGTCGGAAATGCCTCTCAGTTTGACAAGCCGACTATGCGGCTGGCATTTATTTTGATTCTGCTGGGGTATGGAACGAAGGCCGGCATCGCTCCCATGCATACCTGGAAGCCCGATGCCTACAGTGAAGCACCCATCCCCGGGGCGGCCATGCTCGCCGCAGGTGTCCTCAACTGCGCTCTCTATGGTCTCGTACGATTCTACATTTTGAGTGCGAAATGTTTAGGCCCCGGGTTTGCCTCGCACCTTTTGATTCTTTTCGGACTGCTTTCGATGGCAGTGGCCGTCCCTTTCATCCTCGTCCAGAAGAACTTCCGGCGTATGCTGGCCTATTCCAGCATTGATCACAGCGGGATCATGGTCCTTGCCCTCGGCTTCGGAGGACCACTGGGCGCCTTGGGAATGCTCCTGCACATGACGTTTCACTCGATTACCAAGCCACTGCTCTTCTTTTGCGCCGGAAATGTCCAACAACAACTGAAGACAGACCTATTCCGCGAGGCCAAAGGGGGCCTGATCCATTCGATGCCCTTGACCGGTGCTGCTTTTCTCATGGTGACTCTTGCGGTCACCGGAGCACCTCCCTTCAGTTTGTTTCTGAGCGAGTTCACGATTCTCCGCGCAGGGTTCAGCCGAGGCTATCTTGTTCTAGCTATTCTGTTCATCACCTTTCTCGTGGCGATTTTCTCCGGATTCCTCATCCACATCGCCAACCTTGTTCTTGGGCCGGACCCAGGCCTTCCTTCCGCTGAGACCTGCCGCTGGAAGAAGTCCTCTATCGTGGGCTTGGCTCTGGTGATTATTGTCATGGGCTTCTGGATACCCGCTCCGTTGTTCCGGCTCATTCAGGGCGCAGTAGACATTGTGACGAGCGGACGATGAGGCAAGCTATGTCTGCATTCTTTGAGGCCCTTCAACAGAAGTTTGGTGCGCAGATTCAATCGATGTCCGCCGACCGCGACGAGGAAATCTATCTTCTCCTCGGTAATCCTGATGTTCGGGCTCTTAGCGATTACCTGCGAAGTGAGTTCGAAGCCAGACTGGTTACAGTATTTGCCGAGGACCGGCGTTCCGCAGAAGGTGTTTTCTTCAACTACTACGCATTTGAACGGAAGGGCGACACTCGCTACCTGATTGTGCGGGCTCCAGTGAGCGCCGACGATCCCGAGTTCCCATCGCTCTCAGCACAGCTGCCGGCTGTCAACTGGCAAGAACGCGAAATCCAGGATTGGTTTGGCTTAAAAGCTGTCGGACACCCCAATCCTCGCAGGGTCGCCCTGCACGACAACTGGCCAGATGTTCATCCCTTGCGCAAGGACTTCCGACTCGAGACCGTGCTCCCGCCCTTCGAGGGAGAGCGCCACATCTATCGGCCTGCTTTGGGTGAAGGCGTCTTTCAAGTGCCAGTGGGCCCGGTTCATGCCGGAACCATCGAGCCCGGTCATTTTAATTTCGCTGTGGCAGGTGAGCCCATCCTTTATCTGCAACTTCGCATGTTCTATACCCACAAGGGCACGGAAAAACTCTTCGAAAAATTGCCCATACACAAGGCCGTGTTCCTTGCGGAAAGCATCTCCGGGGATTCTAGTTTTTCCCATGGAACAGCTTTCTGCCAAGCCGTTGAACGCGCCGCTCAGATGGAACTTCCGTTGCGGGCATGGATCATGCGCACGATCCTTCTGGAGCTCGAACGAATTTGCAATCATGTTGCCGACATCGGAGCGATCGCCACGGATGTCGGCTTCGTCGTCGCCAATGCGCACGCCAGCCGCTTGAAGGAGATGCTAGTCAGCCTAAGCGAAAAGTTGACGGGCAATCGCCTCTTGCGTGGGATGGTCTGCGTCGGTGGCGTGCGAAGAGGTTGGGATGCCGGGCAACTGGTCTCGCTCCGTGCGGCGATCGATGCTTTCGCAAGCGAATTTCAGGATCTCATCGCGCTGATTGACTCCTCTGAATCCACTCGCGACCGCTTGGAACAGACCGGAGTTCTCCGCCCTGAAAAGGCTAAGGATTTGGGAATCGTGGGCGTAGCCGGACGCGCCTCAGGGATAGATCTGGATGTTCGTCGCGATCACCCTTATGCAGCCTATAGCCGCTACTCCTTCCGCGTACCCGTTTATCAAGTTGGCGACGTGAGCCACCGAATGCAGGTCCGAGTCGACGAGGTGCACGAATCCCTGGGCATCATCCGGAGCGCTGCGGAGGAGAGTCTGCACGGAGAGTTCCGTGCACAGGTCCCGCCCATTCCTGCGGACCGCTGCGCGCTGAGCGCCGTCGAGGGATGGCGCGGTGAAATCATCCATTGGATTCGCACCGGCCCCGACAATCATCTGGAACGCTGCAAGATTAACGATCCATCACTCAATAACTGGCCAGCCTTGGTCGAGGCGGTTCAGGGAAATATCATTGCGGACTTCCCGGTCATCAATAAGAGTTTCAATCTTTCCTACTCGGGAACGGATCGATAGGCGATGTTCAAGATCCTCCAGAAGACCTTTGCAACGGGCATTGTAACGAAGGCCTACCCAGCCGAACTGGCACACGTTTCCGAACACTTTCGCGGACGGCCGCACTTCGATTTCGAAAAATGGACGGACGCCCGGCCCGCTGCAGAGGTATGCCCCACCGGGGCAATCTCTCTTCGCGACAGCCAAGATTCTCGCGAGGTGACCGTCGATTATGGCCTGTGTGTCTTCTGTGGCTTATGCGCCGAAGTGTCCTCCGACAAAGCCGTCCGCATCACGCAAGAATTTGAACTCGCGACCAAGAACCGTCGCAACCTCGTCTTTATCGCAGAATACACGCTAAATGCGGACCGCACCCATCGGCAATTGGGCACGGTGCGTCCCGGTTCCGGGAACGTCGAAACGGATGCCAAGGTTGTTGGGCAGAAAGCGCGCGAAACGATCCACAAAGTACTGGGGCGTTCTCTCGCCATCCGAGAAGTGGATGCTGGGTCATGCAATGGATGCGAAGTGGAGATTGTCGCGCTCAACAATCCGATCCATGACATCGAACGCTTCGGAATTCAGTTCGTGGCATCTCCTCGTCACGCCGACATGCTCCTGGTCACCGGACCTGTCACCCGGAACATGGAGCTGGCTCTGTTGAAGACCTATCAAGCTATGCCAGAACCGAAAGTCGTGGTCGCGGTTGGTGCCTGCGGCATAAGCGGTGGCATCTTTGGCAAAAATTACGCCTCTCTGGGAGGCGTCGAGAACGTCGTGCCCGTCGACGTTTACATTCCTGGCTGTCCACCCCGGCCGCAAGCTCTCCTCCACGGAATCCTGCTCGCTGTCGGGCGGCTCGGAGAGAAACGGTAGCCTACAGTTGGTTTTCGGTCGCCAATTCCGTAGATTGTTCGCGTAGAGACCGATGCAGAAAAGATTAGCAGGAACGAATCCAAATTGAGCGCTCCGCATACCGATCACACAAATGATGATGCTATTTGCGCCCGCAATAACCCAACCTTGCCATAGTTTTTTCCCAATTAAAACCGTCGAGATAATTGTCAAAATGCAGGATATGTAGTCTAGCTTCAGCATTTCTTGTCGCTGGCACACGTTACGTATGCTACTTCCAATCGCTCGTCACCATTGTAAGCACCCAAGCGGTGACGCCGATAGTGGTCAGCCGGACAAGTAATACGGAAGTTGAAATGAAGCTTGCGACACGCAAAGATCCGGTGAAAAACAAAATCCCGGTTTGGGTAGGAGAGTACAATGAATTGATGAACTGCCAAGTGAAGGACGAACTGGTGAGTCAGCTCATCGCTTTGAATAACAAACTCAATCTGCTCAGTCCTGATCTGGTACATGGGGACGAAGAACGCGCGGAAGTGCAACAACGACGTGAGAGCTTATACGCCGAGATCAAGCACCACAGGGCGAAGGGACACGAAGGCAAACCGTGCCCGGCGGCAAGACAGGTTTAGGCCAGTCGCCCCTGCCTGGCTTGGCAAGCGAATCGGTGCAGAAGTGCGACGCCAAAACGGGTTCTATTTTGCATAATTTTCCAATCTCGCAAGCCTGATAAGGGCGAGGTCGGTGGTTCAAGTCCACCCAGGCCCACCATCAAAATCACCAGTAAATATGCGGCTATTCTCGCTTTTACCCTCTTGGGGAATACTTCTCAAAAAACCAATTTGCCAACTATTTGCCAACTTTAGAATTGGCCGGATGGCACTACACTCAGGGCGTTAAGACCGTTCGGGTGAAGGCCAAACAGCTAACATCGATCCGGCTATGTCGAGAATGCTGCCCTCTCACGTCGAAGGTCGTGCAAGGCAGTGCAAGAGACTGCAAGCTTGTGGAAGGAGCGGGAAGTCATTTTTAGTCAGTTTTGGGAGGCCGCGGGTTCGCGTCCCGCCGCTCCCGCCTATCCGAAACATGCCATCTCGACTGGCACCGAATCCCTGAACCCTTCGGCTGTTAAAAAGTGACCGATCGCATCGTAGACAACGCTATTGTGCATCGCGATCTGTATTGCGAAGCCTCCCTTTCGGGGGTGAGGAGGAGGTTGGACGCCTTAAACGTCTATTCAATTCGTAACAGCAACCAGTTCCAGATCGTTCGCCGTCAGGATTTCCCCTTTCGCGTTTTGCACTTCCAGCCTGCGCACGGGTTTGCGGGTGCGTTTGTCCAGAACCTGAAGACGTTTCTCTCCGCGGGAGAAGAGATAACTTTCTCCCCACTGACGCAAAGCAACGATGACCGGGAACAACTCTCGGCCTTTTGGGGTTAGGGCATATTCCCGGTAGGCACTGCCGTCCGAAGCCGGCACCTGTTCCAGGATTCCGCACGCAACCAACTTCTTGAGGCGCGTGCTCAGGACGTTCTTTGCCAACCCCAAGCTCATCTGAAAATCGGAGAAGCGCCGTATGCCACCGAGGGCATCACGAACGATAAGCAGAGACCACCATTCGCCGATGGTGTCCAGCGAGCGTGCCACGGGGCACGCGTTGGCTTTGAAGGATTTGTGTCGCATAGCTCCTCGTAGTTAATCGCCAGAAAATCTGGTTGCACCATTATACCAGATTCGGGCATCCTACCAGTGGTTGCATCATGCAACCAGGCTGGAAGAGGGCGGGTCGCTCGACTGATCCGCTTGCAAGAGCCCAAGTGCAACATCAGAGCCGAATTCAAACTCAGAAGAGGGATACATACCAATGAAAAGCAGAGACAAAGCAGTGGAACTCTCCGCACAGACGACAAGAAACGTGTTCAAGAGAAATTTGACGCGCTTCGCCGCCGTTCTCCTCGCAGTGCTGGCCGGCCTTGTCGCCGTTCCGAACGCAACTCTGGATGCCGCACCCCAGCATCATGATCAGGTGCCGGGCTTCTACCGGCTAAAGGTCGGCGATCTCGAAGTGACGGCCCTGTTCGATGGGCCTGGCGTGTTCGATGTGAACTGGATAAACGGAGAGAAGACGAGAGATGGTGTCCTAAAGGCGAAGCACGACGACCCGCACCTGATGGATGTCTCCGATACGGGCTACCTTGTCAACACTGGCAAGCAGTTGATCCTTGTCGATACTGGATCCGGCATCTGGTTTGGTGGGGGAAAGTTCGGGCACTTGGTAGCCAACCTCCGCAGCGCTGGGTACACGCCGGAACAAGTCGACGTTGTATTGGTCACGCACCTTCACTCGGACCACATCGGCGGCCTGACCACTCAGGATGGGAAGATCGTCTTTCCCAATGCGGACATCTATGTCGCAAAGGCAGATAGCGACTTTTGGCTGTCGCCGGAAATCACTGCCAAGGCGCCGAACGATGCGCAACCGTTCTTCCAGAGTGCGCAAGCCATCGCAGGGCCGTACATCAAGGCCGGTAAATGGCACACGTTTAGTGACTCCGACCAAATCGTTGACGGCATGCAAATCGTACCTCTCCGCGGTCATACCCCGGGACATACCGGTTACGAATTTTCGTCCCAAGGAAGGAAGATTCTATTTTGGGGCGACGTCATGCACGTGCAGCGCCTTCAGCTGTTAGACCCAAAAATCACAGTAGTATTTGATGTCGACCCAACTGCGGCCTCGGCCACGCGGGATCAATTGCTTCGCAAGCTCGCAAGCGAGGATGTCTTGATCGCGGGGCCACACATGCTATTTCCCGGGTTGGGTCGCCTACACAAGGAGTCGGGAAGCTATCGTTGGGCGCCAGTGGCATTTACAGATTACTGGGACGAGAAATAGTTATGTCGCGGGCAAGACGGCAGGCCGGTTGTGCCCATTCTGCGCGATGGATTCAAAAAAGTATGCCGCGACAGGTGGCTGGGGATTCGCTGATTTTAAGGATGGCAACCCGGCCGATGCAGATTAGGAGATCACCATGAAGAAAGGTTATTGGGTAGTTGCGTACAAATCGCTATTAGATGAATCGGCGGTGGAGGCCTATGGCGCGTTAGCACTGGCAGCGGTTGAGTCATTCTGCGGACGACTTTTGACCAGGTCTACGAGCCAGATTCAGTCGCACGAAGCCGGACTGCCGCTGCGGACGATCCTTGTGGAGTTCGACAGCTATGAGATCGCCCTCGCGGCCCGCGAAAGCGAGGCTTACCAGAAGGCGCTTCAGGCGCTCGGTTCCGACGCGGAACGCGACTTTCGAATCGTCGAAGGCGCGTAAGTCGCCTACCGAACAGGACATTTGTCATGAATCAACGGATGCGCCCCCTCGATTCTTCGAGAAATGAGCCCGCCTTCAACCGCTCCCTTGGCGCCAAGTGGCCGCCGCATTTGATGGCTCCAGACGCAGTATTCGCAAATCACCGAGGTCAGAAAGGAGAACTTATGCAGTTGTCGCGAATAGAGAGGTTTCATGGGAAGTGGAGAATTAGGTCCGGAAGATACTTCGCTGCTTGTGCAGCGACTGCCAGTCTCTTGCTTCTAATTTCGTCCCCATCTGCATTTGCGGGTGACCAGCCCGGTTTTTCAATCAAGGTGTTCACCTCTCCCGACGATCAGTTTTGGGTTAACTCCGTCATTATCGAGGGAGCTGATGAAGTGATGTTGGTCGATGCGCAGTTAACAAAAACCAATGCTGAAAAAGTACTGGAGGAAATCAAAGAAACCAAGAAGCCGCTCTCTATCGTCTACATTACCCATGAGCACGCCGATCATTTTCTTGGTCTGGAGGTTTTTAGGCAGGCATACCCGAGAGTGAGGATTATTGCAAATTCTTCGGTAGTGGACCGAATCAACAAAGTCTATCAAGACAAAATAGATAAATGGCAGAAGATCCTGGGTTCAGGTGCAACCTCTCGCGTTGTTGCTATCGAAAAGTTCGACGGAAACTTCATTGAATTTGAGGGCTCAAAAATAGTGATCCTTAAAAACATCCGGGGCGACACCGACGAGAACACGATGCTTTGGATTCCTGGACAGAGAATTCTGATTGCCGGCGACGTTTTGTTCAACAACATGCATGTTTACACCGCAGAAACGGACAGTAAGGCTAGAGAGAAGTGGTTGAATTCATTGAATAAAATCAGAACATTAAAACCTTCGGTTGTTATCCCTGGACATAGCAAGGTTGGAGCTCCCCTTGACGCGAGTACCGCCGTAGATTTTACGGAAAGCTATTTATTAGCTTTTGAAGAAGAACTCAAAAAGGCCAAAGATCCGGACAGCTTTATCAACACCATGAAGGAAAGATTCCCATCCGCCGACCTCCTCTTGGCACTCGAACGGGGCGCGAAGGCTAATGTTAAACCCTGACAAACAAACCGACCATTTGGCGACTAAGCCTTCGTCGCGGGATGCGAAGGGCCGAATCAATCACCGCGGAATGGATGCCAAATGAAGAAGTATAAGATCGCTGTTCTGGACGATTACCAAAATGCGGCCCTTGAGAGCGCCGACTGGTCGGTGCTCCGCGATCAAGCGGTGATCACCGTGTTTCAGAACCACCTCGCCGACCCGGACGCCGTGATTGAGCGGTTGCTGCCTTTTGATGTCGTTTGTGTTATGCGCGAGCGGACCGCGCTGCCCCGCAACGTCATTGAGCGCCTTCCCAATCTCAAGCTCATCGCCTCGACGGGATCTGGAAACGCGTCAATCGATCTCGCCGCCGCGGGCGATCATGGGATCGCAGTGGTTCACACGGGGTATAGGTCGGACCCGACGATCGAATTTACCTGGGCGCTGATCTTGGCCTCCGCGCGACACATCGTGACGGAGAGCGACTCCGTCCGATCCGGCGGCTGGCAGCAAACAGTGGGCACGGATCTCCGTGGAAAGACCTTGGGCGTCCTGGGACTTGGGCGGATTGGATCACAGGTCGCGCGGATTGGCAGCGCTTTTGGAATGAATTTGATTGCCTGGAGCCAGAACATGACGCCAGAGGCCGCCAAAGCTGCGGGCGCAATCCTGGTTTCCAAGGACCAGCTGTTCGAGCGGGCCGACATCCTGACGATCCATTTGGTGTTGAGCAGCCGTACACGCGGCCTGGTAGGTGCCGCGGAGCTGGAGAGAATGAAGCCAACGGCCTGGTTGATCAATGCCTCGCGCGGCCCAATCGTCGAAGAGCAAGCTTTGATCAGCGCGTTGAAGAACAAGCAAATCGCCGGCGCGGCGATCGACGTATTCGACATTGAGCCGCTGCCCCAGGATCACCCCTTCCGGACGCTGGACAACGTACTGGCAACGCCGCATATCGGCTACGTATCGCACGGCCTCTACAAGACGTTCTACGAGGATACTGTCGCGAACATTCACAAATGGCTGGACACTCATTAGCCACGCGTGGAAAAGTCGGCTCCCGTCCGCGCGTTAACACTTCAGAATGAGCACATCGGTGCCTTCAGTTACGCAACGAGCCACGAATCGGTTCGCTCAACGCCTCAGCTCAACTGCAGCTAAAGGCTCCAGGAATAATCCACCGGAGTACAGTCTTCCTCCTAGCGACTTGGGTTTTTATCGGGCTTTATTTGACGCACGAGTGACCAACTCGTCCAATTTCGAAAGCAATAGCTTGAGGGCGGGAGACTGGTTCGACTTCTTGTAACCGAGGACCAGATCGACAGTTGGCACATCGCCTTTGAGAGGACGACTCGTTACCGACGAAGGGAGAAAGTTTTGTGCATAAGCGGGCAGCAGCCCTACGCCACCTGTCGACGCAATTAAGGACATTCCCATGGCAAGGTGGTCCGCCTCATGAGCCGGCGTGATATCGATTCCGGAGCGCTTCAGGTACTTCTCGATGACCTCCCGCAGCACAGGAGCCGTGTTCGATACAATCACGAACGTTTCGCCCACCAGATCCTTCGGACTGATGGCTTTGAGGGCTGCGAGACGGTGGTCACTGGGCAAAACCACGATTAAGGGCTCCTTGACAAGAACACGGTACGCCAGCTCTGGCATACCTCTCTCCCGCCGAAGAAACGCCACATCGATTTTTCCTTTTGACAGGCCCTCCGCCAGCAACGGGGAGTATTGGCTAGATACCATCACGTCGATGTTAGGCAGTTCGTCGCGCAAGATCCGCAAGGCTTCAGGCATCCACCTCAATTCGTGTCCGGTCAAAAAGCCCATCGTGAAGCATGGCTTGCTGGGATGAGCGACCCGGCGAGCCGCTTCGCCTGCCGCGTCTACCTGCGATAGCACTAAGCGCGCGTGATCGAGAAACGTTCGACCCGCGGGCGTCAACTCGATCCCGCGAGCACGGCGCGTCAGCAGTTGGGCGCCTAGTTCGCTCTCAAGATCCTGAATCTGCCGGCTCAAGGAAGGTTGTGAAGTGTGCAGCTTCTGCTCTGCTGCCACCGTCAGACTTCCTGCCTCCGCGACCGCAACGAAATAGCGAAGGTGTCGCAATTCCATTCTTCACTCCCATACTCGTCAGGCATCGATGCCAGCTTAACAAAGTATCTCCCAAAGTTGCTACAGCAGGCCACCCATATGCATCAGACAGGTGCATCACAAAGCTGATTGAGCTTCGCACCGAACGCTTTGGGCGAATCGCAGCCATGCTCAGTGTGCATGGAAAAAGGAAATTAACCAGCGGAAACAGGTTCCTATGCGGAGGGGAAAAACAATGTCAAAGAGACTGGAAGGAAAAATCGCACTCGTCACGGGCGGCTCGCGCGGCATTGGTGCTGCAATCGCCAAGCGTCTGGCCGAGGACGGAGCGAACGTGGCTATCACCTACACGAAAGGTGCCGACGCAGCTGCGTCGGTCGTTAGGGAGATTGAACGCGCTGGCCGAAAAGCGATCGCGATTCAGGCAGACGCCGCCGATGCTGTCGCGGTTAAAGCCGCGGTCGAAAAGACGTTTGCAACCTTCGGTCGACTGGATGTGCTGGTGAACAACGCCGGCACGGCCATTCCGAAACCATTCGAGGAGGCGACGCTGGAAGAAATGGATCGCGTGATTGCTATCAACGTTCGTGGCGTGTACGTCGCGACTCAGGCAGCGCTGAAGCATATGAAGAGCGGCGGTCGCGTCATCATGATCGGTTCGGCCGTGGGTGAACGTGTCGCGGCCCCCGGGCTTGTGCCATACGCGGGCACGAAGGGAGCCGTCAAGATGTTCACTCAGGCGTTGGCAAGAGAGATCGGGAGCCGGGGCATCACGGTCAACAATGTGCAGCCCGGTCCGATCGACACGGAGTTGAATCCCGCCTCGGGTGATTGGGCGGTGCCGCAAAAGGCCGCCACAGCGCTTGATCGTTACGGGCGTGCGGACGAGATCGCCGCGACGGTGGCGTTTGTCGCCGGACCGGAGTCTTCGTACATTACCGGCGCGAATCTCACCGTCGATGGCGGAATGAATGCCTGAACGCACACCGCGCGCCTGCGCAGCCGAACTTCAGTCGTATCTATGAAATAGGTCTCTCAAAGGCTGTGCCTGGGAACAAGAGAGCGAACATGAAAGAAAAACAGATAAAGCTTCCAGGTTCAGATCATCCGATTTCCATCGAGCGTAATCCCGCTCGCGTTGTCGTGTCCGTCGCCGGCCGGGTGGTCGCCGATAGCCGCAACGCCCTGACGCTCCGCGAAGCGGCGTACCCGCCCGTTCAATACATTCCACGCGAGGATGTTGATTTTTCGCAATTGGAACGGACCGATGACGTCACCTATTGCCCTTACAAAGGCGATTGCAATTATTACAGCGTTCCCGCCGGAGGACAGAAGTCCATCAATGCGGTGTGGTCATACGAGGATCCGTTCCCTGCGGTCGGGCAGATCAGAGGACACGTCGCGTTCTATCCCGAGCGGGTAGATGAAATAGCAGAGCGGTTCCTCAACGTGAGGAAGGATTGACGGACTGGATCTCAAGACTCTGAGAGAGCAGGGCACAGTTTCGCCTGAAAGGAAAAAAACAATGAGCCAGACTAAACAGGAAAAGAACAAGGCACTCGTTCTTGAGGCTTTTGACACTCTCTTCAATAAACGGGACTACGTAGCGGCCGAGCGCTACTGGTCGCCTCACTACATTCAGCACAGCGCTCATATCGCACCGGGCCGCGACGGTCTGTTCAATCTCATCAAGAGCGTCCCGCCAACGTTGAAGTACGAACCGGGAACCATCGTGGCTGAGGGAGACTTCGTGATTGTGCATGGACGATTTTCGAACTTGGGCCTCCCTGTGAACTGGATCGCGGCGGACATCGTTCGAATCGAGGATGGAATCCTTGTGGAGCATTGGGATGTCATTCAGGATGAGGCCACAGAAGAGCAATCGAAAAGCGGCGCTCCCATGTTTGGGAAAATTTTTCCAAAGTACAAATAACGGAGAATTGTCATGTCCGGCGTTTCTCAAGCACCCGTTACCAAACGCCACATCCTGCTTGTGGGACCCTATGGCGTTCTCGGTACCGGTGTCGTCGACGCCGTCGCAGAGAATCCCAAATGGGGCATCACCACTGCTGCGCGCCGACCCGTGCCGACCTACCGGGCGCAGGCCGCGCCCCCTCACGTCAGCGTTGATCTCATGGACCGCGAGGGCACGACAAAGGCTTTTTCATCTCTCGATAAGGTGACCGACCTGGTCTTCGCTGCCTACGTCGAGAAACCCACGATGGCTGAAACCGTCGAGCCAAATGCCAGAATGTTGAAAAACACGCTCGACGCTCTTGCCGCACGCAATGTGCCTCTTCGGCGCATTGTGCTGGCCGGCGGTGCGAAGTCCTACGGCTTCAGTCTCGGGGCGTTCAACGCTCCAGCGAAAGAGACAGAGCCACGTCTCATTGCGCCAATCCACTACCACCAACAGGAAGATATTGTGGCTCAATGGGCAGCTAAAAACGGGGCTAGCTGGACGGTGTTGCGTCCCCATCTGGTCATGGGCCCAAGCCTGAACTCGCCGATGAACCTGGTTACCAGTCTCGCGACCTATGCCGCGATGAGTCGCGAACTCGGGTTGCCCTTACGCTTTCCTGGGACCAAAGAGGGATGGAACACTCTCCAGGAGACAACTGACGCTGAATTGTTCGGTCGCGCGGCTTTGTGGGCTCTCGGTGAAGACAAAGCACGCAATGAAATCTTCAACGTATCAAACGGAGATGTCTATCGCTGGAGGCAACTGTGGAACGAGCTCGCCGCCTTCTACGACCTTCCCATAGCAGAGCCGCTTGCGATGTCTACTGTTTCCGAGATGAGCGAGAAAGCTCCTTTGTGGAATTCGATGGTTGTCCGCTATGGCTTGCATGCCACGCCCTACGACCAGATTGCAAACTGGGCGTTCGTGGACTGGATGCTCAACTTCCGTGAAGAGACAATCCTGAGCACGATCAAGATTCGTCAAGCAGGCTTTGCGGACTGCATCGACACGCACCAGAGCTTTAGGCGGCAGCTCACCAGACTTCGCGATATGCGCGTCATCCCCTAACGTCCGATCCGCCAAAACAGGAGAACGATGGTAGTCGGAAACACTTTCTCGAAGGACAAATGAAACAGAGCGCGAAAGTTCGTTAGAACTGAGCAACAACAGGGGAAAACAATGCTTAAAAGGCTCGAAGGTAAGACCGCTGTCATCACCGGCGGCACAGAAGGAATTGGATTCGCCACGGCAAAGCTTTTCGTCAAAGAGGGCGCCTTTGTCTTCATCACGGGCCGCCGACACAAGGAACTCGACGAGGCCGTGAAGGCACTCGGCAGCAACGTTTGTGGCGTTCAGGGCGACATTGCCAAACTGCCCGACCTTGATCGCCTTTACGAGACCGTTTCTAAAGTGAAGGGGCGAATCGATATCGTTTTCGCCAACGCCGGCGTTGCCGAATTTGTTCCCTTTGGGTCCGTCACCGAAGAGCATTTCGACAAACTATTCAACATTAATGTGAGGGGAGCGCTATTCACGGTGCAAAAGGCCCTACCGCTACTGAATGATGGTGGCTCTATCATTCTCAACGGCTCTGTCGCGAGTGTTAAGGGTACTGCCGCCTTCGGTGTCTACGCCGCGAGTAAGGCTGCCATCCGCTCTTTCGTGCGAACCTGGACTACAGATCTGAAGGACCGTCGTATCCGGTCAAACGTTGTTAGTCCGGGTCCGATCAATACGCCGCTGGCAAGTCGGCAATCGGCAGACGTGATTGCGCGGATCGTATCCACCATCCCGATGGGACGCATGGGAGAACCTGAGGAGGTTGCCAAGGTCGCGTTGTTTCTGGCGTCGGATGACTCCAGTTTCGTTACGGGTACCGAACTGTTCGTTGACGGCGGCAGAGCCCAGATCTAACCGCAAGGGCGGACGACTGTCTTGGTGCGATCGTTTGGGAGGTTCGAGCAACGACTTTGACGTGGAAAGGAGAAACGCCATGAATGGAAGAGCCTCTAGGATAAAAGAGCTGTCGAAGGGTGGTGAGAATCCGAGCACTTACCGACGTGTAGTGACGGCAAATGTAAACGGGAAGGCTGTCGTTCGAAGTGACGAACCGTTACCGGCCTACGAGTTCAAGACTGTCCCCGGCTACGAGCACACGCTCATTTGGGTCAACCCGGAGATTCCCGACCTTCGCGAGGAGCAAAGGTTTGACCGCTATCCGGACTCCGTCGTTCCGGGACCTGGGGGCACAAGTCTTCACTTCGTGACGTTTCCGCCGGGTTCAGTCTTTGCGGACCCGTCGTTTGACGGTGAAGCTGCTCGCAGCGAGGCGCTGATTCGACTCAGAGGGCTAGCCGATCACTTTGAAAAAGAAGATCCCGCAATGCACAAGACGAACACCGTCGACTACGCCGTAGTTTATGAGGGCGAGATTTGGCTGGAGCTTGATGACGCCAAAACCATTCATCTCAATCGGGGCGACGTCGTCGTACAAAATGGTGCGCGCCACGCATGGCGAAACAAAGGCAAGAAGCCCGTCACGATGTTGTTTTTTCTAAACGGCGCGAAAGAGTGACGCCGGGAGGTTGCGGAAATGCTTTGGGTAGGCAGTTTCCAGTCTCTGCAGTCGGTCCTAACCAAACCCCGTTTCTCCGGTGAACCGCTGGAGGTGCACACCTGGCTCAGGAGTGAAATCGGCCTGCTTTCACCGTTTGTGGACTGGCTCATGAGTTTGATCGCCGGAACCGGTTGCCTCCGCGGAAAGGAGGAGTTAGTTGAACTCGCGCTTCGAGAAGCCGTGAGTAACGCAATGCTCCACGGCAATCGCCTAGATGCCCGCAAGCTGGTTCATGTCCGTTGCTGTTGCGAAGACACCGAGGGAGTGTTCATCGTCGTCAGAGATCAAGGACTTGGATTCGACCCCAATAATGTTCCTAACCCTCTGGCGGTCGAAAACCTGGAAGCCGAACACGGGCGCGGCATCCACTTAATGAAATTGGCTATGGACGAAGTTTCCTTTGAAAGGGGAGGAACTGAAGTCCATATCCGAAAGGAATCGGGTAATGAACAAGAAACGCCCGCCAAGCGCATCCGGAATCGCATTGTACGGCGACTTGTCATGAGACCTTGGGCCGGCGTCCGCGCTGTCGAGTTGGGTTGACTCGCTCGATTCCTTTTCGTTCATGATGATTTGCCAAGACGTTCAACCCAACCTTGAAGTTGTTCAAGGTGATGACCCCGGTGCCGCACGCAGTGAGAGTAAATAATGTGAGCGAGCGGAGACCTTTCCTCCAGTTCCTCGGGCGCTCGTTTCATCGCCGCCACGACTTCGCTCCTCGCCAGCATCAGTTCCTCTCGAAGAAGATGTCGTGGCGTGGCCCGGTTCGCTGATCCGACCTCCCGGTTAATGCGCTCTATCTGAGCGCGCGTACGCTTCTTCGCCGACCACCTTCCAGCTTCAAATTCACGAATCTGATCGGCCGCAGCCCTCTCCCAATAGGCTAAATGCGCCAGCAGATCCTTCGCGGACCATTCCGACGTCACACCCACAAGGCTCATTTGTGCCTCAGAGAGGGAATCAAACCGCGAAATCAACTCCTCGAAGATCCGATCTTCCTCGCGTGCGAGCGCCGACGTGTGCATTGTGGAGTCGTTCATGCGTTCGGCGAAGGCAGGTCCTCGATGCGTTCCGCGATGACCATGCGACTCTTCCATGCCCGAACCGTGCGCCAACGAACGGGTCTGCCTGTCGAATACGTTCCTCCGAGAACGGTTTCCCAATCCGTGACGAAGTTCCCATCGGTGTCCTGCGCTCTCGCAGTTGCGCGAAAAGATACGATGGAAGCCAGCCCCATCTCGAGCAGCGTATTGATGGGTTCGAGCACGTCTGCCATCCGCCCGAACGCCGCCGTCCTTCCATTCGTCTCTCCCGGGCCGAGCCACAGGACGAAATCTTCGCTGTAGAAGCGGTCAAACAGCAGTGAGAAAAGTGATTTCAAATCGAAATTCCCGGCCAGGAAGTCCTCTCGACTCAACTCCACAATGGCCTGATTGAGCTCCGCCTCGCGCGCCTCCGCCCGGAGACGCGCGGCGCTGAACCCCACAATTTCGTGACTGCGCCAGCGCTCAATCTCGTCAATTTGCTCGTTGAACCTTCTCAGGCAGACATCAGCGATGTAGGCGTATTTCGCGTCAAAT
>Ga0209648_10001937_pt1 | contig 16937 bp, 16 predicted proteins | sample GraSoi2013_115cm_FD_185830 | JGI IMG/M metagenome (GOLD analysis project Ga0209648, IMG submission 185830) | Grasslands soil microbial communities from the Angelo Coastal Reserve, California, USA - Sample 9_17_2013_115cm (SPAdes) (version 2) | ecosystem: Environmental > Terrestrial > Soil >...
TCCTCACGATGGTCGCAAAAAAGGGGTGAGCGCTGAGGAGCTGCACCTGCTGGCCCACCGGCATCAGCGCAGCCTGGCGCCTCTCCCCCAGGAGCCGTCTGCCCCCGGCGCCGACGAACTGCCAGCGTTGGGAGCCGCGTTGCTGGCCCTGCCTGAGCGGCTTGACGCCTTGCAGACCCAGATCGCCGCGTTGCAGCAGCAGGTGACGGCTCTCACGCGCCTCCTTCAGCAGCACTGCCAAGAGCCAGCCATCCCGGCGGCTTCGACCCAGCAGGCCAAGTCGGCCAGTCGTCCCTCCAAGCCCGCCTCCCCTGCTCCCCGCTCTCGTCCTGCAGCCAAGCTCCCTCGCAAGCCGGTTCATGTCATCCCTCGCGTTGAGTATGGCGATGAGGGACACTATGTGGTGATCTGTCCCAAGCATGGCTTGCTCCCGTTTGAGCCAGATACCCCCGAGTGGTTTGCCTGGGTGGCAGAGCAGTCCTCGTTTCGCTTTGTGGGAAAGGGGGGTAGTTTCTCGGCGCATCATGAGTGGCGCGTCCCCAGAGGCGCCTGGCGCGCCCATCGGCATATCCGCAACCATGGCTACCATCTGCGTCTGGCACCCAGCCAGGAACTGACCATGGCGGTGTTGGAGCAGGCGGCGGCGACGTTACAAGCTCACCTCACCTAGCCGCTTGCTTGGTTGGCGCTTCCGGGGGGGGCTGGCTTCCTCCTCTTCTTCGAGAAGTGCCACTGTAGTGTAATAGCATGTTTCAAGCCCTGCCGGGCTTCCGCCGCCCTTTCGACTTGTGACCGAGCTGGCCACCTACAGCCAGATGCTGGAGGTTTCAAGCCCTGCCGGGCTTCCGCCGCCCTTTCGACCTGGTCCAGGCTCCTCGCATGGCCCCAGCTCGTGGTAAGTTTCAAGCCCTGCCGGGCTTCCGCCGCCCTTTCGACACCCGTAAGAACCTTTCCAAGCTGAAGAATGTAGATGGTTTCAAGCCCTGCCGGGCTTCCGCCGCCCTTTCGACGCGGCTACCAGGCACCTGGCACCGCGTCGTACTGCTGTTTCAAGCCCTGCCGGGCTTCCGCCGCCCTTTCGACGTGGGCATCTTCCTATTTGGCTTGGCAACTGAGACGGTTTCAAGCCCTGCCGGGCTTCCGCCGCCCTTTCGACGGGAAGAATTGGCACGCCTGGACATTGACAGGAAGATGTTTCAAGCCCTGCCGGGCTTCCGCCGCCCTTTCGACCGAAAGGACAAACGACGACATGGCACGCACCTATAGTAGTTTCAAGCCCTGCCGGGCTTCCGCCGCCCTTTCGACCAGGCCAAGTGGTACGTCTATCACCTGCTCCTGCTGCAGTTTCAAGCCCTGCCGGGCTTCCGCCGCCCTTTCGACCAGGCCCCGTTTCTCTTCCTGTCATGTGGCCTGCTCCTGTTTCAAGCCCTGCCGGGCTTCCGCCGCCCTTTCGACTGGATTAGTGAGGATGCCCTCCCATGGGCAGGGAAGTTTCAAGCCCTGCTGGGCTTCCGCCGCCCTTTCGACCTGGAATTCGCCCACTTCCTGGATCAACCTGACCTGTTTCAAGCCCTGCCGGGCTTCCGCCGCCCTTTCGACAAGGCGTCATATGAAAGGCGCCAAGACCCCTACTAATCGTTTCAAGCCCCGCCGGGCCTCAGCCGCCCTTTCGACCGCAAGGCCTGCTTTCCGATCGCTGGGAATTCATGTAGTTTCAAGCCCCGCCGGGCGTCAGCCGCCCTTTTGACTTTGGTCTCTTTGAAAAGCTCCCCATTTTATGCACCAGGTAACACAACGATACAACAGACACAACTGATACAACTGATACAAACGATACAAGTGATACAAACCTCATTGGAAAACCCTGGCATCACGCCTTTTTGATGGTTCAATCTCTGCCGAGCTGCCAGTGCCGTCGCGCCCTATACAAAACGCACCTGCCCCATCCCCATCGCCGTCTTATACCCAATCCCGCAATAAAACGCCAACCGCGCCAGCAACAATATCTGCTGCCGCACCGTCAACGCGGCTTCCCCCGCCACCTTCTCATCAGGCCAGCGTACATCATATTTGCATCTCCCCACAAACCCGCGCTGCGGATGATGAGCAAAGCATACCTGGTGCGGTTGCAGAGCATAATCACTGATCACCATCCCATCGTTCTCAACATATCGCTCTACCAGTTCACTTTGCACCATACCCTCCAACTCAGGTGGTGCCAACTCCTGCCAGCGTCTCGCTAACCCTGGGAAAATGTACTGCGGCAACGGTAGTAGCGCATGATGACTGCCATACACCTGGCTTGCCTTATTGGCCCGATTAAATGTCGTCAGCGAAGCAAACTCCAGTTCCAGTGTTTCAACGCGGCCCAACCTCAGCGTCCTTGACCAATCCACCAGCTTACCCAACGACGTACGCCCAACCTGAATCATCACCGGGCTCGGCGATCACCTCCTCCAGCAGGAACACCTGCTTGCCAAGCTGCATGAACGGCGGCCTTTGCGCTCTGGACGCGGTCGCATTGAAATGCATCAGCGCATTGTAAAACAGCGGAAACAACTCACCGAGCAGCAATGTGATACGCACGGTGTAGGTCTTTTCCGGGTCCAGCGGCAAATGCACATTCTTGCGCTCTGCCTCACGCATTCTTTCCTCAGAAAATGGAAATTGCAGGCTGGAGCACGTGAATAGCCGCCGCTTGTTGCCTTCATGCAGCCATGTCGCTACATCAGGAGCAGTAGAACTCAGCCAGTTCAGTATTGCAGCATGCACGAATTCACCTGAGAATGGCATGAGTGTTCCATACTGAAGTGGACGCAATTTTAGCAAGATGGCATAGAGTTTGGCAGGAGCGGTGGGAGAGCTTGGTAAGTCTATCATGAAATGATCCCTCTACTAGAATTTCTACCTATATTACTGAATTCTCACCATTGTTGTGTTATAATCAATGAAGTTTTCCATCCTATGAAATAGGCAGAGGAAGCAGGTCGCCAGGAACATGATTTGGTGAACGCGAGGCAACTACAACTGCTCCATCCAATTGTGGTTGATGACAGGCAATCCAGGCAACACCCGCATCTTTGTACAGGCGCACTACCGCCGTCAGCAGCCAGTGCGGAAACCGGCCATCGAGGATCAATCCACGTTCTATGGATACTGGTGGGAATGGCAGGTGATCCGCCTGCAAGTAGTCAAGGTGATCGTTCACGATGCGCATAGAGAGCACTGTTACCTGTTCATACATGTGCAATTCTACCTGAACCTCTGGCGTTGTGTTTGTGCTGATCTGGAGAGGAGGCGGAGCTATCCACCCGATACGCGGATCGAACTGGTAAAATGGTTGCTTGCCGGCATGGGCAACCAACGCTCCGTAGATCCAGTTTGGTCCAGGACCATACACAGCAAGTGGCGTATTTGCTGGCAATTCGGCCAGCAGGCGCGGGATCATCTCACGTTCCCACCGTTTTGATTGTGGTGCCCAGGCATGCAGGAATGTATCCAGGTTTGCAACCAGCTCTACCGGAGCCATGTCCAGCTTCGTTTTTTCCAGTTCTTCAGGCGTGTAGGAGGTGAACAGGAGCACGATACGTTCGACAAGGACGTCGAAGAGCGGGCCATAGACAAGGGAACCACGTTCCAGCCCGATAAAGGTTCCTTTGATCACCGGTCCGTCAGAGTCAATGGTGGATACACCACTCCGTGCGGAATACAATTCGGCTAGCGGCAACAGGCCATTCACCTTCACCAGGTGACGCCAGGAGTCGGCATTGTCTTCCTGGTCGGCACGCAGGAGCAGCAAAGAGTGCGTGCAATTGCGAAACAAGCACGTTTCTCTTTCCGTGGGACGTCCGCCAATATCAACCAGGAGTGGGAGGTGACGCCGTGCCAGGTCAAGACACATGCGTTTCACGAAGTCACTTGTCCACGCACCTTTCACACGAATCAGCCGTACCTTATCCTGGTCAAGCTCGTGGAACCAGTTGCCTTCGCCATCGGGACAGGCACGAATAGCGTAATGAGGTATACCACGTTCGCGCAGTGCCTTTGCCAGGCTGTAGAACAGCACCGATTTCCCTGCGTGGGGTGGCCCACCGAACAATATAGCGGGTAAGAGATTCATCTCTGGTATGCTCCTGTCAATTGTCGCTTAGTCAAATATAAGGAGAGGCCGTTATGTTAAAATATATACACACATTACTGGCAACCCTGGGTGGCCAACCCCAGGTCGTGACGTTTACGCTCGATCTCCTGCTCCAGCGCAGTTTCCCCGTCAGCGAGGTCATTCTCGTTCACCCCGAAGCATCACACCCACGCCTGCAACACTCCTTAGACTGTCTCAATGCCGAGTTCGTCGGCGACCGTTATCAAGTGAGCGGGCAGACCATCCATCTACGCTCGCATGTCCTGCGACTCGATGACGAGCCTCTCGATGACATCGTAGACGAGGTAAGCGCTGACGGCGCACTCAATACCATCCATCACCTCATTCGCAGCCTGAAACGCCAGCATCGCTGCATCCATCTCTCCATCACAGGTGGCAGACGCTTGATGTCCTCCATCGCTACCGAAGCCGCGCTGCTGAACTTCACCCACTCCGACCATATCTGGCACATTTACACGCCCGAAGCAGTGCAGAGGCAGGTCAACGAAGGAACCCTCATGCATATTTCTCCCCAGGATGGTGTCCACCTTATCGAGCGGCACTTCGTCCCCTGGGGCACCTACTTCTCTGACCTCTCTCAGACCATCAACACTGCTCAAGAAGCAATCCACTCCCAGAAGAGAAAAATGGACACCCTGGAACAGGCACGTTGTGACCAGGTAGTGCAACAGGCGACCGAGCGCCAGTTGGACGTGCTACGCGCCTTCGCTGAAGGCCTGAATATCCAGGAAGTGGCAGAACGTCTATGTATCACCACCAGGACAGTCGATGCACACAAAACCAAACTGCTCGAGCTATGCCGGGAAGTCTGGGCCATTGAGCAAAGCGCCTCTCGACTTGGCTATCATTTCCTCTATAAGACCTTCGCACCATACTTCGACAGCCAACAGCAATAAGTATACCTTTCCAACATAGCAAACACATTGGAGAAATCTCTCAAACTTTTCAGTAAGACAGGAGATTTCTCCAATGTGTTTTTATCAGTGTCATGGTACATTCTCTAAGGCAGACAATTGTAGAGAGAAGAGACAACTAAGGTACTCTCCTCGGAGTTATCAGGAGTTCGATCATGAAGTATCTCTTTCAGGTTAGTATCGGACCTGTTCAAGACTTTATTGCCAGCGCACGTCGAACCCGCGATCTCAAATTCGGCTCAGAACTGTTAAGTGAACTGTCAAAGGCGGCGGCAAAAAAGATAGCTGAGAAATGCGGGATTGAAAGCCTTATCTTCCCGGCTTCCGCCAATTTTAGAATACTTGAAGATAGAGATTTTAATGTTGCCAATAAAATTGTTGCTCTAATACACCTGTCACCAGTAGATATAGGCAAGGATATTCGCAACGCAGTTTTCAAGCGACTTCACGAGATTAGAGACGCCGCATACCAGGAAATAAAAGGAGTTCGCGAATTACCTGATTCTTATCGTAAAGCAGCTGACGCCCAGATAGATGATCTTGTTGAATACTTCTGGATTGCTCTTCCATATGAAGAAGGACATTACAAAGACATACGAGAAAACGTTGAGGCCTTGATGGCGGCCCGTAAGAATACTCGTGACTTCTCTTGTGTGTCTTGGGGAAGCAAACAACCCAAATCTTCTATCGATGGAAAGCTTGAGAGTGTGATACCGAATGACCTGTATCCGCGCAGTTGGGAAAAACCAGGAACTCAACAGCGAAAAGCACGTGGGTTATATATTAACTTCCACGCAAATGTAGGAGAGCATTTATCTGGCGTCGATCTGGTCAAGCGTAATGGTCTGTTACCAACCGGTGATAGCTTCCCCAGTACCTCACATTTTGCGACAATACCTTTCTTACAACGCCTTGACACTATGAAAGATAAGGAACAGGCAAAGTCGGCCTGGGATACTTATATCCAAAAAATTCGAGAAGTTCCAGCTCGGATTGAACGTATGCCTAAAAACTCGCCGTCACATAGCATCATAGGGAATTGCGAAGGTTCAATGCTGCTTGAGGAGCGTTTCTCCGATCTGGTTGATATCGTTGATATCAATGATGATATGTCCATATTTAAGGATGCTAAAAAAGCTTTGCAGGAATTTTTCCAACATGTAGATGATCAGTTCCAAGATGCTTCTCCAAAAGTACGCCCTGGTACTTACTACGCAATCTTACTAGCAGATGGCGACTCTATGGGGAAAGTCATTGACTATGAAGCGGAAAAAGGCTCAGAGAGACACCAACAGCTTTCACAAGCTCTCGCTAAATTTTCTGAAAGTGTCCGCTCTATTGTTGAGGGTTATCATGGTTCGCTTATCTACGCTGGCGGAGACGATGTTCTTGCTTTTATACCTCTTCATACAGTGCTGCAATGTTCCCAAAAATTATCAGAGACCTTTGGTACCACACTTAAAAACTTCAAAGATAAAGAAGGAGAGGAAGGTAGGTCACCTACCCTCTCAGTTGGTGTCGCAGTTATTCACCACTTACAACCGCTTCGGGAAGCCCTGGAACTAGCACGACATGCCGAGCAAAAGGCCAAAAAGGTCGATTGGAAAAACGCACTGGCAATTACTATCAGCAAACGTAGCGGTAGTGACTTCACCATCCGAGGACCGTGGGAAGGTTTTTATAACAACCTGAGCAAACTCATAGATTTTTGCCGCGAAGGAGTGATTCCAGAAGGGACCGCCTATGAGCTACGCGATCTTTCTCTAAGATTAGCTGATCAAACAGGTAGGTCCGATTCTGCCACTCTCATAGAAATAGTCAAAGTAGAAGCAAAACGCATTTTGCAAAGAAAACTGTCATTCCAGCGCAGCAATCAAATCCTAACAGACAATGAACAAGAAATTGAGAATAAACACGGGCAAATTGTTGAAATATTGGAAGCAGCCGAAAAGAGCGAACATACCGCCAACACACCCTTCATCGAACACTTTGCTAACATACTGATCGCCGCACAATTCTTTGCAGATGTGATGGAACTTGCCGAACCAACGAAAGGAAAACAGCAGTGACAACCTGGATTATTGAACCGCACGATCCGCTCATTGTTCGCGATGGACGCCCCTTTAGTGTCATCCCTGGCGCGCAAGCGGTATCACTCCCTTTCCCTTTCCCATCAACAACCACCGGTGGAGTACGTACCAGGGCAGGATTGAAAAACGACATCTTTGATATTGCTATGATTCAAGAGGTCAAAAAAATAAAAGTGCGCGGGCCGTTGCTTGTTCAGCTAGCCCCAGATCAGGAAACTAATGAAAACCCCAAATGGTTAGTATCGGCACCAGCAGATGCCCTCATTTTCGAACCAGACCCAGAAAATAAAGAGCATGTTCTTCAACAGCTGGTACCACTGACGCCTTTTAAAGACACTGTAACCGATTTTGATGAGAAACAGTTATCCCTGGTGGGACTACCAGAACAAGATCCCAGAAAACCATCCAAAGAAGTTTCACGTTACTGGTATTGGGACAAGTTCGAGAAATGGTTACTCAATCCAGCCGAATTCCAGAAGCAAGACAACCCTCTTGCCAATTTAGGCCACAATGGCCCACAACGTGAACATCGCACCCATGTCGGCATGGAAGCCGATCAACGCATCGCCAAAGAAGGAGCACTATTTGGTACATCCGGCCTGGAATTTACTGCTCCTGGTACTGGTATTCATAAACTATATGAGGCACAACGTTTGGCATTGGCTGTTGCAGTCGATGAAAGTGAAGCTTCTGGATTAAACAAAATACAAGAGGGCATTGCTGGTCTCGGTGGTGAACGGCGCATGGTGAGTTGGCGTAAGAGCAATGACCAGCTACCCTCATATCCTCAAGGACTCGTTGATACTATCAATAGTGACAAAGCATGTCGCGTCATCTTGCTCACGCCCGCTTACTTTGCCGAGGGCTATCGTCCAATTTGGCTCACTCAAGAACATTTTGGCATTACACCAGAGTTAAAGGCTATCGCCATTCAGCGTCCCCAAGTTGTTTCCGGTTGGGACCTTGAAAAAAAGGGGCCCAAACATACACGCCGTCTTGCCCCTGCGGGTACCGTTATATTCCTAAAGTTGAAAGGCGGAGATGATGCTATCAGAGACTGGGTCAATAGCTTGTGGATGCAATGTATTAGCGACAACGACCCAGATGGCAGCATTCCAAGCCAGAGCCGCGACGATGGTTTTGGTTTAGCCGTCCTCGGTACATGGTCTGGCAAGCCAGTAGCAATGGGGAAGGAACAGCAATGATGAGAAAACAACCTACTACTCCTCCACCTCAAGTCACACCTAAAAGGGATGAGACGATCATTACCCAGGTACGCGAATACGAACTCATTACGCCCCTTTTCGGCGGTGGTGTCACCCCTAATGAAGCTGACCCCGTAACTCCCATTCGTGGCACAGAAATTCGTGGCCACTTGCGCTTCTGGTGGCGAGCATGCCGTGGCGGCAAGGCAGAGTTCAATGGTGACCTCGCAAAAATGAAAAAAGCAGAAGGCGAACTTTGGGGAACCGCTGCTAAAAAAAGCGCAAAAACTACAAAGGAAGATAAAGCGCAACAAGAGATACATCAGCCTGTACAAATCAGCATTGAAGCCATTAATTCAGGAACGGGAATCAAGCCTTTTATAATAGTAACGAATCCGAGTGGTAGAAAACGTGCTGCCCAAAACACTCAGCCTAACACGCCGTCGGCTTATGCAGCTTTTCCACTTCAACCAAAGGAAGAAGAGGTATATCAACAAAACCTCAAACTAAAAGAGGTGCAAAGCAATATTAGGTTCAAGCTCACCATTTCCTTTCCTGCCCATCAAAGATTAGAGATCGAAGCCACTCTCTGGGCATGGGAAACATTTGGTGGAATCGGGGCACGCACTCGCCGTGGATTTGGAGCCTTACGTTGCATAAGTATCAAAGAAAATAACCAGGCAAAGACCGCATTATTATCAGAAGCCAATCTGGCAAAAGCGCAACAATGGATAGTTGATAATGCAAAAAAACACGTTACTGATGGCCCTTGGCCAGATGGTGTTTCTCACCTCACGAAAAATCTGATTGAAGGTACTCACTTCAAACTGGTCAGCTTTCAAAGTAATGAACCCATTGTTGTATGGAATAGCCTTATAGAAAGTCTTAAAAAATTCCGTCAAAAGCGGCATCCCTCTATAAGGCAGAATGCTAGACATCCAGGCAGAAGTGAATGGCCCGAACCCAGTGCAATCAGACAATTAACCAATCAGAGCCATCCTGATCACAGAAATCCTATACCTAACCCAGCTATTAATAAATTTCCAAGGGCAAGCTTTGGCTTACCTATCATCTTCCATTTCAAGGATAATGGAGATCCTGTAGACACAACGCTTCAAGGAGCAGAACATGAACGCTTGGCCAGCCCACTCATACTCCGACCATTGACCTGTCAAGAAGGCAAAGTAGTTGGATTGGCGCTGATTCTCGACAATCCCAAGACACTTCCCGGAGGCTTTGTATTACTTAAGAAAGGAAATCCTACGCCACAACCAGTCAATGCAACACTTACACCAAATGAAGCAAAAAGAATACCGCCACTTAATGGTCAAACCGATATTCTGCGAGCATTCCTAGACTATCTAACCACTCACTAAAGGAGTACATACATGAACGCACAGCTTACCTTTGTTCACGCCCTCTCTCCGCTTCACGCTGGCACAGGTCAAGGCGTTGGTGTCATTGATCTACCTATTGCCCGCGAAAAAGCTACCGGTCTGCCTTTCCTACCTGGCTCTTCGCTCAAAGGGGCACTGCGTGCTCGCTGTGAGGGTGATAACTGTGTAAAGGTGTTTGGTTCCGAAACGACCGACGACAACAATGCCAGTGCAGCTCAATTTTCCGACCAAAGACTTCTACTTCTACCTATCCGCAGTCTTGCTGGCACATTCGCCTGGGCCACTTCGCCCTACGTCTTGCAACGCTTCGTGCGCGACCTACAGGATACAGAAATCACACCACCCGCATCTATCACCTTCGAATTACCTGGTGATCTTCCACCAGATCAGCGTACCAAGCATTGTTTCGTATCAAATGAGCGCAGTAAGATTGTGCTGACCAATTCTCAGGTCTTTCTTGAGGACTTAGATTTAACGTCTCACACTAGCCAGGACGCCGCTAATTGGGGCAATTGGATTGGGAAACAAGTATTCCCCGATGAGCCTACGTGGCAAGCAATGGTTACCGATCGCATCTGTATCGTTCATGACGATATTCTCACCTTCCTGCTGGATACAGCAACTGAAATCACCGCACGCATCAAAATGCAAGCGAACTCAAAGACGGTTCAGAGTGGTGGGCTATGGTATGAAGAAGCTCTGCCAACCGAGACTATTCTTTCTGGTTTAGTGTTAGCCATCCCATCTGAAAAGATCGACACAGAAGAAGTTTTTGAAGTTCTCAATGAGCTAACTGACAAAACTATACAACTTGGTGGCAAAGCTACCGTAGGACGCGGCTTGTGTCATGTACAGTTAACCAATAGGGAGGTATAAACAATGCAGACGCGCGATCAGAGATACGCTGTCGATGTTTACAAAAGAGTCACACAAGTCAAGGACGAAAATCGTAATAGTTACGGTAGTATGGCTCATAAACTACCAATTCTTATCCGTACTGCTGGTTTAGCGCAAGCATTAGCGTTTGTAGAATCAAAAGCAAAGAATAAAGCAGCCCTAAAGCAGCTACTAAATGACCTCTCTGAAACCGTGGATAAACCAGGTATTCTCATTGAGACAGCAAGGACTGCGCCATTAAGCGAATACATGCTATTAACTCAACAGACATTGGCCGCACTGCTCTGGTATAAGCGTTTCGCGCAATCGATATTAGATATACAGGCAGGTGACGAAGAAGAGGGAAAATAATGAGTACACGCCGTAAGAGCCTTAATAGTATCCATATAACCGCTACACCTTCCGCAAATGCGGGGCTATGGTTAGATAAGTACATCTTAGATTTGACAAAATCGGATTCCGAAGGTCATTCCAATTTTGTTAAGGATATCTCCTCCCATTCAATACCCGCAGCCTACAACATATTTTATGATCGCTGGATTAATATGCTGAACACATATAGCGCTCAGAAACGCATCGCCAAGGTCACAGGACGAATGATTGTTGGTCTGGGTGATGAAAGCGTGCTAGAAACTTCTATGACGCTACACCATACTTATGGCGTACCATATATTCCTGGTAGCGCACTCAAAGGGCTGGCTTCGAGCTATGCTCATCAAAAACTAGGTGAACATTGGCAGAAGGGAAGCACAGCTCACAACATTGTCTTTGGCAATACAGACGATGCTGGCTATATTATCTTCTATGACGCTCTCTATGTTCCGGACAGTGGCTATCAAAAACGGGCGCTCTATCCAGATATTATTACTGTCCACCACCAAGATTACTACAATACTGGCAAAGATAGTGCTCCTGCCGACTGGGATAGCCCTACTCCCATTCCGCTTCTGAGCGCCACTGGACAGTACCTCATTGCGTTAGCAGCACCTGATCTACCATCTGAGTGGATACCCCGCGCTTTCGAAATCTTAGAGCTCGCTTTGAAAGAGATGGGTATCGGAGCAAAGACATCCAGCGGATATGGCCGAATGGAATTCGAGATAGATCAGAATGGCCCTGGTATGGAAGAAGCCCGTACCTTCATACAAGAGCTTGATGGTTTACCGGCAGCCTCCTTAACTGGTCGATTTGATGGACTTGTTGGAAAGTGGAACAAATTACCCTCCAAAGAGTCGAAGGTGATAGCCGCCAAAGCCATTATCGATAAGGTATCGAATGCCGGAAAAGAGCCGGAGATAGCCAGAAAGCCACTATATAAAATGTTGCAATCATTTATTTCAAGCAAGTAACCAAACCCGCAAAGTCGAGGAAAAAACACTAATGCTCATCCTAAACTTCACTCACCCGCTCACATCAGACCAGCGAGCGCAGATCGAAGCGCTCGCTCATACTTCTATAGAGGAAGTGCGCACCATCCCCGTACAAATCGATCAGGCTGAGCCACTCGAATCACAAATCACTGCCATCGCAGACGCCGCTGGCCTCTCTTCCGAAGAGTGGCAAACTCGCTCTTTACTCATCAACCCACCTGGGTATGCACCTGCCGCCTTCGTTCTCCTCGCAGAGTTGCATGGGCGCATCGGCCATTTCCCATCATTGATACGCCTTCGTCCCCTGCCTGGTAGTACACCAACCATCTACGAAGTAGCGGAACTGATCAATCTACAAGCTATTCGTGAAGAGGCCCGTCGTCGAAGATATTAATCACAGCAAAATAGAGAGGAATTACCAAATGTCAAAATTTGCTCTCGTCTCTCTTATTAGTGACCAGCCTATGCCAAACGTCATGGCAGTCCTTCAACGTGAGCAAAGCGAGCAAGCGGAACAACGCTTTACTCATCTGGAATTCGTCGTCTCTGCGGATAAGAATGATCTGTCCAAATACGACCGAAGATTTGATGAAATTTGCAAACGCCTCGAAACTTTTTTTGAAAATCGAGGATACATTGTCTCTCGTCGACCACCTATTGATCCCTACAATATTAAAGCCGCGCTAAAAGCCTGCCAGGAAGCAATAGATGCACTCAAGGAGAAGGGCTATGAAGCTGTTTTTAACATTACCGGCGGCACCAAACTAATGTCACTGGCAGCATTTCTATGTACTCAATATAATCGGATTGAAGCTATCTATGTTGAAAGTCGTGACCGATTCCTGATTAGTGTATCTCCAGCCGAGGACCTAATCAGTGCAATAGCAACAGATTCGTTCGAAACTGAGCGAAAACCTCTTCAGGAAGAACTATTTCGTGTGATCGATGTCCCATCATATATAGCTCTCTATGGGAAAGAAATGCATACATCCATTCAGATCGATGACCTGCCTCAGAATCAAGTTAATAAGGCACGGATCATCGCACAATACTATGCAACACTGAGAAATCGTCTCAATCATTTACAAATCGAAATAACACATGCATTTGCAACAAGAACAGTCACTTGGCCTTTTCAATTAGAACTGAAGAAGCTAACACGGCTTGAACGTGAAGCATTGGAATGTTTTGACGCAAACGGTATCTTTTCCTGGGATTCCATTCAGCGCATACTGTCTTGTGAAAGGGCACAAATAGCTTTTCTCAAAGGCAAATGGCTTGAAGTGTTTGTACTCGACAAACTGTCAACAAGTGAACTGTTTCATGACGTGCGAGGCAACGTTACAATAAAAGGTTGGGATGGTGAGTGCGATGTGATGCTCACCGTAAATGCTCAGCTCGCAATTATCGAGTGCAAATCAGATGCTACGCTTAGTGAGCAGTTTGGAAGAATTCGTGCTCTCCAGCGTGATCGGGGTGGACTATATGGACGATCCTTTTTTATACGTTCAGGTGAAAGGCAAGAAGTTGTCCACAGATTAGCTGAATTTTACGGGATAGATAAAGTAATAGACGCAGGAGATCTGCCAAGATTGTCGGAGATAGTAGCCCAGAATATGGGTATCCAACCAGCAAACAGAACTGTTACCGAGAGAGCATGATAAGGTGAAGGCAAGAAAGCCGGTTGTTTCGTCATCAAACGTGAAGGACGAGAAATTACGCTCGTTCTCTCCCCACATAGGAAACTCCATCAAGAATGACCTCTATGCCCGCAATTTCACTATCAACCTCGTGTTCGGGCTCCGACTAAGGTCATTCGTCATCGGGCTATAACTCACCCCAAGGACCATTGCCTTTCGTCGTACCACCACCACGTCGCCCCGTCGGGTAGAATAGAAGGCGATGATGGGACCTGCTATACAGTTACGCTGGCATGACTTACTCACTGTATCAACGCTCGCATACAGTATTCTCGTTCCTAAAACACGTGACAGATTATTCACCAAGTGCCAACGCCCATCGTACCCTGCCTAATCCCCTTTAACAACACTCACCTTTCTCCCGGAACGCTCTCCCTTCAGCAATCACCCACAAAGGAACGTTACAGGGAACGATTCAGGAACCATGCATATACTACACTTCTCCCAAGATGAAGAAGTTCTTCATCGCACATCTTTCAACTTGAAGAGGAGTACATGAGCATGGACAGACCCTCAAAGAGCCCTCGTTCTCAACTGTTTACAGTGCGTGTGTGGAAGGAAGAGGTGAGCAATGGTCAGATTGAATGGCGTGGCAAGGTGCAACTGGTGAACAGCGGAGACGTGCGCTACTTTCGCGACTGGGCTGCACTTGTGCCTCTTCTTCTCGCAATGTTGTCGGAGCCTCAGCCAGACATACAGCAATTGTAAAGGGTAGAAAGAAAAAACACAACTATTCGACGAGTGGGCATCATCGATGCTCACGAATGAAAAGAAAGAAAAGAAAGGCAGAAAACCTATAATGAACACGAACACACAGAATTTCATTTCCAAGCTCCAGATTACCGCAATCATATTGTTGAGCGCTGGATGGGGATGGGCTGGCGGGAATTTTAGTGCCGGCTTGCCGCTTTGGAATGTGCTCCTCCATTGCATTCCTATTCTGCTATTGTTGGTCATGAGCCTGCAAATTTTCCGCGTGCGTGGCGCGCAGCAGGGAGTAGAGTCGAATGCTCGCGGGGCCAGGATTGGCATGAGCATTTTCGCCATCGTGAGCATCATTGGAGCCATCGTGCTGGTCATGCTCGGTGCGACCAATCCTGATCCCAACTCGGTCGGCGTGCATAACCTCTGGGATTGGTTCCCGACCATCATCATAATTGGGAGTAGCCTCTTGTGGCTGACAACGCTGATCCCCGTTCGCAGGGGAAATGCAGCGGTCACAACAGCGAATAATCAGTAGAGAGAAAGGAAAAGGAATCAGCGATGAAAGTAGAATCAACACATACCCACCTGTTTTCTCGTCAACCACTATCCGCCTTTGGCAAACTCACCTTTGCGGCACTCCTTGGGGGAGCAGTCTCAAGCGGTATACTTGCGATCGCTATAGGCTTCCCGGATAATACGGCATTACTCATAGTGACAGTAAGCCTGCTGGCAGGCGCGGGCCTCGTCGCAACCAGGTTCCGCTGGATGCCGCTGCTGATAATACTCCTGAGTGGCATTTTCCTGTACCAGATAGCCACGGAGCCCTTTGTCACCTATCACCTGACCAATCCAAAAGCGGGAGGGTTCTTTCCCTTTGTGCTGGATATGCTCATTATTGCCTTCGTGGTCGTGGCGTTCGGGGCAAGTATCGGCGCAGCGGTGCAGAACTACCGCCAGGGCGAGCGAAAAGCTCCACGTTGGCTTCCATCTGCCTTGACGGCGATTGCGGGGATAGTGATTGGCGCAATCCTCATTGCAGCGATCGCGCAACCAGCTGCGACCACAGGAACAGGCACAGGCACAACGTACACAAATGGCGTGCCAACCGTGCATATGAGTGCTGGCAACTTTACTCAGCCCTCTGTCACGATTTCCAAAGGCTCAAAACTGCTGCTGGTGGATGACGTATCAGTTCTCCACATTCTTGCGAATGGCTCGTGGCAGAATGGCGTAGCCAAACCAGCGAACGAGCCAGGCGCACCGAGAGTCAGCAACTTGCAAGTCAATGGCAATAGCACTGAGATAGGACCGTTTAACACAGCGGGGACCTACCACATCTACTGTGTTGTGCACCAGGGGATGAACTTGACGGTCATTGTCCAGTAGTACCATCGCGCGCCAGGGACGAATACCAGGAGAAGAGCCGTGCACAAGCTCTCCCTTCCCAGGGCGACCGCAAGGGTCCCCACCCCGCTCCACGCCGCCCCCGCCCTTACTATGACTACATACATATCTTCAGCTCCGCCGTGTCATAGTAAGGGCGGGGGCGGCGTGGAGCGGGGTGGGGACCCTTGCGGTCGCCCTTTATGGGGTGCTGTGCAACAGGCCAGGGAGAGTAGGCTCTTGCGGTCGCCCTGTGGGGGATGCAGTGTGTCGGGGAGAGCGCGAGGGAGTAGTCCCTGGCGCATTCTTCAATATCGCCGTTGGGTCCACTGTCACACCTCTTGAACACACCATACAATCAACGTATCAGTAACATATATTCATCAGCTTTTGACAAGAAGGAAAAGAGACATGGCTATATTCCAGGTATCATCGAGAACCGTGCAGCCACCTGGCCCCCCGAAGAAGCGTCCCAGGCGTGTACACCAGCGGTGGTATGCCGTCCTGCGGCGACTAGTAGTTGGCGGGCTCATCATTGCTGCGCTCGCAGCCCTGCTTGGTAAACTCGGGCTTTCCTCCTTGTTCTTTATCCTGCTTCCCGTCTGCGTGAGCATCATCATGGCGCGCTCCTACCTCTACAATCGCAACATGTTCCTCCTCACGACCGGCCTGGCGCTCATCTACTTTGGTGGTGTCACCGGGTGGGAACTCCTCACTCATCGTCCCGGGACTTCCGAAATCATTGTTGTCACCACTACATTGGCCCTGGCCGTCTTGTTTGAGCCGGCGCGTGCTCGCGTCCAGTCACTCATGGAGCAGCGCTTCCACCTGCGCGATGACGAGTCCATCAAAGCTGTTGAAGCGTTCAGTTCTACGCTGCGTGAAGAGATTGATCTCGATCAGTTGCGCGAACGATTATTCGCCGTTGTCCAGAAAACCATGCAACCGCAATCCGTCTCAGTGTGGGTGCGCAAGACAGTGCAAAATGATACGGGTAGTCTGCCGACACAAGCTGAATGGCGAGAGAAAGGCTCGCAGGCACAGCGTGAGGAATATCAACGTGAGATGCAGGCGGTACAAGAGCCTGTGAATGATCCGGGCGACCACGAGGGTC
>Ga0209648_10001938_pt1 | contig 16936 bp, 20 predicted proteins | sample GraSoi2013_115cm_FD_185830 | JGI IMG/M metagenome (GOLD analysis project Ga0209648, IMG submission 185830) | Grasslands soil microbial communities from the Angelo Coastal Reserve, California, USA - Sample 9_17_2013_115cm (SPAdes) (version 2) | ecosystem: Environmental > Terrestrial > Soil >...
CGGGCTTCCAGCCTCCGTACCAGGCGCTCACCATAATCGCAACGGAAAAGACAACAAGCCGGCTTTCGACTACGACATCCGAAAGCAAAAATGCAGGAATCAGCGCCAGAATAAGGTCGACACTCAAAATGGCGACGGCGTAACGGAGAATAGGGGCCTGATCGGGAGGGACGAAACTCCTGCGTAGAAGGGGGGGCTTCAGTCGCATGACAATTTCGAATCTAGTTCCCGAGATGGGTTTGGATCGAGTTACGGTGGTGCATAAGTGACAGGCATATGGGCAGTGGCCTTTTTCTCGGGTTTTCTAGACAACCTCGGCAAGTCCAACGTGGCCCAGATCAATGGGATCAAACGGTCCACAGAGGTCCGACGGGTGGGACGGTGATCGACGTTCGTCCGAGTTGCGAAATAAGAAAAAATCCATGTTCATTTCGTGCGCGCGCCGATTTGCGCAGCACGTTTCCTGAGCCCTGGGGAGATTTTGGGATGACTGGCCAAGGAAGCCTCCAGATCAATGAATGTATCACTCTCCGAAACGTTCTGTTCCGAGCGATAGAAGCTGACGAGAGAGAGTCTAGAGATCAGCGCTGACAGCCAATTTGAATCCGGTGGGCGACGCTGTAGTTTTGCGCAGAACATGCCAAGTTCTGTCGTAAAGAGGAGTCCATTCCGAAACTGGTCGCGTTCTTGTCATTTCTTGAGATAGACTCTGTCCGTCCGATTTGAGGAGGCTTCCTATGGCGCAGCAAACTCCGTCTGATATCGTACGACACGCTTCGACATGGTCAGTCTTGTGCGGCGTTTTGCTCATCATCATTGGCATGCTGGCGGTGGGATCGCCCGTTCTTGCAGCCGTGGCGGTCAACGCGGTCATTGCCTGGCTCATCGTTTTAGCAGGCGTGGTCCACCTGGTCCTCGCCTTTCACGCTCATGGAGTTGGCAGTTTGATTTGGAAACTGCTGGTCGGGATCGCATATGTCTTCTTTGGTGTTTACCTGATCGCGCATCCCGCGCTGGGTGTGGTGTCGCTCACCTTGGTGTTGGCATCACTCTTTTTGGTTGAGGGCATCTTTGACATCGCCCTGTTTTTCCAAATGCGCTCCGTTGGAGGATCCACCTGGGTTCTGACCGACGGGATCATTACTCTGCTGTTGGGGCTGATGATTTATTTGCAATGGCCGTCGAGTTCCAACTGGGCGATCGGCACCTTGGTCGGGGTGAGCATGATCGTCAGTGGCGTTACCCGGCTGATGTTGTCGTTGGCGGTGCGCAAGGCCACGGCTGCGTTGGCTTCAGTGTCACCGTTCAAGGCGGCGTGATAGGTAAAAACTGGCCGTCTGCGCCACGTTTAGTCCGTAATGAGGAAAACATGGGAGGTTTGATCCCATTAAGCGATGCGTCCCGGCGCCCCGCGCGCATCCCCGTCCTCCCGGCAAGCGCGAATTCTTCCCTCGCAATGGATACTCTACCGTGCGTTGATGCTTTCGCGCCGTGGGGGAATTGGTCAGAACAAGACACAACCCACGACTTGCAGGCATGGACGTGCACCGCGTCGATGACCCCCATCACTCGTAGAAGTGTCGAGAAGTTGTAATCGCCAATCGAGATACGGAAGCTAATCAACCGGTGCCAATTCCTACTGTTTCCAGTTTTCAAGCGGCACCCATCCGCTCTCCGAAGTGCAATTTCCCTGTTGGCATACTTCAAATTTATAGATGGGATGAACTTCCCAGAGCGAGATGCGCGCCGGATCACCTTTGACTGGCTTACCGCTCGTACAGGGACTGTGACTCGAATCGAACATCAGTTGTCCGGTTACGCGAACAGGGCGCTGGGCTTTTGCGACCGCATTGACCGCGTCGGCGGTCCAGGATGCTGGCCGATGATGCGGGATCATTTCGACCACCACCCCAGAGCACTCGGCTTTGCCGGGGGCAGTTACTATCGAAATGTGGATGTCGTGGTATACGTCTACGGCGGGAACATTGGTGCCACAGTTGACACTCTCGGCTCCCTCTTGGCGAGCGATCTTGGCGAAGCCTGTAAGAACAACTTCATTGCCCTCACCGAGAGTAGCCAAAGGGGAGCGATCTGTCGCTGGACCGTGAGTGCTAGTGAGCGGATGCTCGTCCTGGTTTCCGAATGGAATACTCTTATCGCTCTGCACTTTCTTCTGAAGCGTGGTCATGTCAGCAATCGTTATCGGCTTGGCACCTGACGCACAGAAATTATTCTTGGCTTGGTTCTGCGTGGCTTCGGCTCCGCCTTTTCCTTCCGGCCCACACTTTGAGTCAATCGGGGTTGCTGTGGCACTGGGATAGTTTGGCTGTGAACAGGTTGGTTCGAAGGTTGCTTGGCTGCTCGCTGGCAGGACCAGTAGGACAACCAGGAGCAAGCTTGCGAAGGGACCCAGTAGACGCATCGGATACCTCCATTCTTGACGGTGGATGAGTTTACACCCGTTTGTCAAGATTAAGGGCGAGGCGCGTCGAAGATTACGGAAAACGAACGAAAGTCGAGAGACCGCGCGGATTCGCTGTCGTGCCTTTCAGCTGCGCTCCAAAACGACGGCACCAATCCACGGCAGATTAATGGTCTGCCCGGTGTAAATTCGCGCGTCGTAGCCGCCGTTGGTTTGTTCCTGCTCGAACTCGACCTGAAAAACCGGCCATGATGAGTTGAAAATCTCCTTGTAGGGAGCGCCCCCGGGAAGGCCGAGCCATGAACTGTTCTGCAGTTGGTTCGGTGTGCCGAAGGTGACAACCGCGAAGAGACGCTGGTTGGACCCGCACACAAAGGCCACCGTTCGATTGCCGGTGGCAACGACCTGGTAGTTGGCATCGCCTTGCAAGCCTTTGGAGGGGTCGTTGCGCAATCCCATTAGTTGGCGGAACCAGGCGAGTATGCGGGTGTTGTCGGTGGCGGTCGCAGGGGGAAGATCGTTCAATTGCGGGTTGATCCACTGGTCGTTGTTATCGAAGGAAAAGGCTACGGTTTCGCCTACTTCCTGGCCCATGAACAACATCGGCATGCCGTTAGAGAGGAGTGTAAGAGTACCGAGCGCCTTGGCGAGTTGATAGCCCTGCCCGAATGGAGACCGCGCGGCTATGCGTACGCTCAGAGGGTCTTGCCCACTGACCATGTCATGCGACTCGCCGAAGCGGGTGGCTTGAAAAAAAGGACGGCCCCAATATTGGGGCTTGTCCATTTCGGCCTTGAGCGGTTTGGAGTCGTCCCAACCAGGATGCCAGTTGTCGTAGCTGGCCGCTCTGATCTGGTAGACCTCGTCGATTCCCCACTGTCCGTCCATAACGCCCCATGAGGGATGGGAAACGTCCCATGGATTGGTGGCGGAGTTTTCAGCCACGCAATAGGGCCATGCTCGGCCCTCGGCGGAGGCCGCGGCGCGCAGGGATGAGCGGATCATTCCAAGAAACTCCCAACCGCCCTGGCACTTCGTGGCGATGGTCTGAGTGTCGTCGAAACGAAAGCCGTCAAGATTGAAAGTCCGGAACAGATATACAGAGGCTTGGCGGAAATATTCTCCGACCATGGGATGGCCGCAGTTCATGCGGTCGCCATCGTAGTCTCCGTTGCGATACACGTCGGGGGCGATGCTCATGAGCGACGAGCCGAGGGAGTGGTTGTAGACGACATCCATGGTGACGCCGCGGCCGTTGGCATGAGCGGCGTTGACGAAACTGGCCATCGCCGCCGCACCGCCGTAGAAGCTGTCGATGGCGAAATAAAAGGACGGATCGTAGCCCCATGAAACGGCGGAACTGAATTCGTTCACGGGCATGAGGCCGAAGATCGTAACCGGAAGTTGACGGAGGTATCCGGGCTGCCCGAGTCGGCTAGTGGCGTTCAACTCGTCCGCCAGTAAATCGAAGGACGTGAGGGCGGCGGGTTGAAGGTTGGTGAACCGTCGGGCGTGGATTTCATAGATCAGAAAATTTTGCCAACCCATCGTCTGCCATGGTTGAGCGTGTGCTGCCGCGCTGACTGCGGCGACATCAAGCACGATGGACCAGGACGTGGAAGGATCGGCGGGGTTTTCGTTGAAGGATGTTTTCAGGCTGCCCCCGTCTTGAACGGAACGCGCGGCCGGATCGATCACTTCCACGTCGTCGTTGAGAAGGAAGCGGTATCGCGTCCCGGGCGGCGCCTGCGCGGCTGGAAGACTGCACCACCAGTAGAAGGTGTCATTCGTCAAGGTCATCGGAAACTGCTGGCGCGTCGGGCCGCCTGGAGACGTCTCATCGACCAGGATGAGAGTGGCGCAAACGGCGTGCGGCGCGTGAACGACGAAATAGACTTGGCTCCCGAATACCGTCGCGCCGTGCGGCATTTCCCTGGCGGCGAAAATTCCGGTGGCCACTACGGTGCCGCTAAATGCCGCTTGCATCAGACCTTCACGGTTGGGCGGATCGGCGAACCGCGTTGCGCCGCGTGCGCAAACACCGTACATGCCTTCGGTCGTGTACAACGCAGGCGTGGAGGCCGCTGGTGTGAAATACCTGCTGGTATCAATCCAAGCGTAGGGTTTGGGTTCGGTTCCGACAGCCGGGAGCAAATCGATGGCAGTGGTTGTGCCCATGGGGAGGTCCGGCGTGGCCTGCCATGTCCCATCGGGTTGCAGGGTTGCAGGCACGGTCTCATAAGGTGGACCGTTGCCAACAGAAACCTGCACTGAGAGTCCGCCCGTGAGACTCGACGCCAGTCGAGGTTTGATCGATAGCGGAATCGTTCTGATTGCGGGAAAGACCGCGAGCCAATCGCTTGCTCCCAGAGCGAATCGCGACACAGTACCGAGCGCGGATGGGTCGGCGGGAAAGGGCCTTTGAATGGCGGGATTCTCGACGTTTTGCTGGCTGAATACGGCGTAGCTTGCCTCGGGATAAATCGGCACACTGTAGGTGGCGACTTTGAAGAGGGAACTCACACTGTAGGGTTGCGCCGAAGAAGATGCCAATGGGAAGAGCGACCCTTCGACCAAATCATTTAATGTCAATTGCGGAGGGTTGGCCAAGCTGGCGCTGTAGAGCACTTCAAGCGCAATCGGAGTCAGCTTGAGAGGCTGGCTGCGCACGTCGCACTGACCGCTCTTCAGCCACAGAGAAGGGCCATCGCAAGGGCGCCAGACGCGATTGCTGGCATCCGGTTCCCAAACGGCCGCCTGATTATTGACTGCCGGTCGCATCAGCTTCAGATTGAAGCCCGAGATCATCCATGGCAGCAAGGTTACGCGGAATGTGGATACGCCATTGACGTCGTCGCGTGCCGACTCCCCAAAATAGGCAAGCTGGAGGCTGGAATCGTACGGATTCCAGACGTAGAGTTGCCCTCCCCGGAACACACTTCGCGTGATGACTTGAAACGTGAGCACATCGCCCGGACTGAAGACAACCCCGGCAGGCAAGGGATCCTGGTAGATAATCCTCGGCGAGGACTCGAAGGTCCAGACTTCGGTCGGCGATATGCGAAACAGCCGCCGAGTAAAATCGTCCGGTTCCCAATTGTGCTGGCCCGTTGCGGGAGAGGTGGAGTGAAACTTGAATTGCAGTTTGCGCGAATCGGGCGCGTCAGGCAGTTGAAAATCCACGACGTCTCCACTAGCTGCTCCCTTCGTATCCCAGACGTTGTTCCCATCCCAGGCAGCTTGCCAAACGCGCATGTTCCACAAGACTGCATTATTTGCCGGTTTGTGATGCACAATAATTCCCATAGCGTCTGTCCTTCCATATCATCCATCTATATCATCCATGATGAGCGCGGTGACGCTTTTATACACCCTGCCCTCGTTGTGCTTTTCTCCGGTCGACAGCAGTCGGTTGCGCCCGATTCCGGTCGAATAACTCATCAATCGGACAAGTGCCACATGGTTCCCCAGAAGTCGGCTTCGCGGAATCCAAGCCCGTTTCTAGATGTCCGTGTAGCCGACCATCCACTCCGATTGCAGTGGTGAAACGATCGGTCCTTGAAGATCACCATGTATAAGAAAGCGGTCCGATTGTAAGAGCGCATCCACACCAGCGATAAGTCGAACCGTCCTGGAATTGCTTTTGAAGAGGAGAATGTGATGGCGAACAAGAACGACAAAGGGGAACGGAAGTCAATTACGAGCCGCTTTCAGATCATCATGCTCAAATGCCGACGACATGCGGTCGATTTCGCCTTTCGCGAGACCATGCCGTGCGGCTTCGTTGCGCCACTTAGAGACGGCCTTACCAACCTGTGCGGCTATTTCGCGGGCCTTGCCAGCGTCCAGTTCGAAATATCCCGCCACCTCCATCGCCAGCGCGAGCGAGGCCGTGGTGTCGTCTTCGTTGATCGCGGTGCTGAGAATGCGCGGCTTGATGTCGGTCGGCACCGGGTTGAGGTCGTAAGCGGGTGACAGTCGCCAGCCCGCTTGGCCTTCGTAGAGAAAGCCGTGATTGCGCAGGTGGTCGTCGGTGTTGGAGATCAGTATGTTGAAAACCAGCCGCCTCCACAGCGCTTCCATGTCGGCTTGCGGCGCAGCGCCGTGCTGGCGCAGCGCGTCAACAATTTCCAAATAGCTTCGGGTTTCTTTGTCTTTCGATCCGAGCATGCTCATCGCGGAGAGGAACGGGATACGCTGTTCGCCGTTGCGGTCGAAGCGTCGCAGGAGGAGCACAGGCTTCGCGGCAATGTTTTCGACACGGGGTTGGGGAACGGGGATGCCAGATTTCTGCGCGAGGGACAGTGCGACTGCCTCCCAAACCACCGTGTTGATTTCATCGTCCTTGCGTGGGAATTTCGCGATGGCCAGATGGCCGTCCTTTTCCCTGACGGAAGCCTTGGGCCTCGCGCCGCCAAGAGAGGAGCCGGGCGCGAACAGCATGCGCAGTTCCTCCTCGGTGTCTTTCTCGTCCATCACATGTTCGGCCGCGGAGAGCAGTTTCGGGAGCTCGATCAGCGGGGGGATGCGCTTGACGCCCTCATCCCGCAGGAAGGGTCCGCCTTCTTTTTCCGCAAAGCGCAGCGCGCCCAGACGGGCCTCGTCGCCCACCAGCAGCAGGAAGTCGATTTCCTGGAGCGTGCGCGGCGCCCCGCCCTCGCGCTCCGCGCGCCTGCGTTCCATGCGGCGCATGAGCGCCCGCCCCCAACGGTCGGGCGCGGAGTCGCCGATGGCACCGAACATGGGCGTGTCTGCCGGCGTGTGGAACGGGCCGGGACCAATCTGCAGGGCTGGCTCCAGAGAGAATCGCGCAGGATTTTCCAGCCACGTCTTGTCGTATTCGAAGGTGGCGCTTTCCTTGTTCTTGCGCGTACGGGCCCATAGACGCCCCATCAGGTACGGGACGCCGTCGAGATCCACGTATACGAGAGCCTCTGTGTCCATCACTTGTCTTTCGTGCGTTTCGGGCTGCGCGCCACGCGAATGCGCTGCGGCAGGTTTTCTTCTTCGAGCTGCAGGCCTACGGGATCGTTCTTCGGCGCGGCGAGATCGCCCAGCCGGTCCGCCATGCCCAGCACAAAAAGGACCGTGGCGTATATCCCGATCGCGACGCCGGGATCGCCCTTTTCAATCTTGACGAGGGTCGTGCGGCTGATCGAGGCGCGCTGCGCCGCGATGGCCGCCGGGATCCGCCGCCGCCGCCGGGCGTCACGGATGTCGCGGCCGAGCTTGCGCAGGGCATGCCTTACCGGGAGTGGCATTACGACGGATGATCGGCTGGTTCTCATATTAGTGTCCAGGATAATGGTCGCTAACTGGCATAATGTATATTAGTATGAACGTTAAGTCAACTCTTGTACTATTTCCCGATGGTGCCTTCCCTTTCCCGCTGGAAGGGAAGCTGTTAGGATGTTTTTGCGAGGTTCGTTTCCCTTCGTTTTCTTCCTGGCCATCGGCGCGGATCATCTTGGGCAATACGGTAGTCCGCTCAGAAATTTGGGGGCGGTTTGGGGGCGGTTCCGCCGGTAAGAGCGCTCTTTTAGGCAAGGGAAGGCAATTAGTGCACGATATGCAATTTGTGCAAAGCCGCATAAAGACTGGTTATTTCGCATCTCGTTGATTTGGCGAGTGGGGACGTAGTTCAGTTGGTTAGAACGCTGCCCTCAAACCCTCTCTGGTAAGTATCTTACGTGTTATCAATTACTTCCGTGGCAACGCGAATTCCCCCATTCTAACCAACTCGAATGGGTTGCTCCGGAGCGGCTCGCAACCCTGTCACCCTGATCAATTGACCCCCTCGTCAGCAGGCCCGCTCCCATCATTAATTAGCTGCTTGTCCATTGCGAAATCGGATATGCCCAATCCTTAATCTGGAATCTGGGTGTGTTTCAGGCGAGGACAGGTCCCCGGCTTCGACTCAGGAGTGAGAGCAAGGCCACGCCGGATATAACAACATCTGTTATACTACAAAAAGAGCTTCCCGGCAAGCGAGAGAGCCCCTATGGATGGAACGATGCTAAGAGAAGCACGACAGAACAAGAACTGGACGCAGCAACAAACTGCCCGAGCACTTGGCGTCACACAGGCCTATTTGTCGATGCTTGAGAAAGGCCGCCGTACAGTCTCAGAATCTTTCGTTCGCAAGGCCCTCAAAGTGCTCGACCTCCCGCCAACTGCGTTGCCGTTGTCATCGGAAGACTCAGTGGCGCCCCTGCCTTCACGGAAGCACGATTTCACTGAAGACCTGGGGGCGTTGGGTTATCCAGGGTTTGCGTACCTCAGAACAAAGGTTCAACAGAACCCGGCCGGAGTCTTGCTTGACGCGCTGAACGAGCCGAACCTTGACGCCCGAGTTGCCGAGGGCCTGCCTTGGTTGGCACTGACGTACGCTGACATGGATTGGGATTGGCTGGTCCGAAACGTTAAAATACGTGACCGGCAAAACCGATTGGGGTTTGCCGTGTCGCTTGCGAGTGAGGTCGCAGAGAGCAAAAACGACAGCGAGCGGGCCCGAAAACTTCGGCAGCGTCTGCAGGTTTTGGAAAGTGCTCGCCTTGCGCGTGAGGATACGTTCTGCCACGACTCGATGACACAGGTTGAACGAGAGTGGCTGCGCGAACACCGGTCGCGTGTCGCTGCACACTGGAATCTGCTCACGGACATGAAGGGAGAACACCTTGCCTACGCGTCCCCATAAGGGCATTCCAGAGCCGTGGCTCTCGTTTCTCCGCGAACTCGATTCGACAGCCCATGAAGAAGTCCGGTTGGATTGCATGGGTGGATTCGTCGTCACCATGGTTTACGGATTCTCTCGTGGCAACTGGAGATCTGGATGTCTTGGAGGTTGCCCCTGCAGAGGTCGGACGATCCATGCTTGAACTCGGCATGCAGGGTAGTCCGCTTCACAAGAAATACAAGATCTATCTCGACCGAGTCGGCGTGGCCAAGGTGCCGGAAAATTACGAAGATCGACTCACCGAGATATTCCCGACAGTCTTCAAACATCTTCGCCTCTTGGCGCTGGATCCATACGATCTGGCGTTATCAAAGCTGGAACGCAACATCCAACGGGACCGAGACGACGTAAAGCACCTCGCGAAGAGTGTTCCATTCGATCTTGAAGTTTTGAAAGAGCGATATCAAAAAGAGCTGCGTTGGCAACTAGGCAATCCCGAGCGCGAAGACCTTACGCTACGTCTCTGGATTGAAGCGATTGAAGAAGAACGTTCCCGGTAGTTCTTGGTGTCGCTCCCCCGCCTGTTCTAAACCACCCCGTGTGAAATATCGGCGTCAATGGAACAGAGCACTGGATGATCTGGCCACCTGTGTCGCCAGTTGCCATCGTCAAGAGCAGGGCGCTGCCTAGCTAGGAGCCGCGCGGCTCGTCCGGGATTTCCTTCAAGGAAGCCGACAAGACCCAATTCACCCGAGGCCCGAGTTACCCATTGATCCTCACCCAAGCTTTTCGCAATCTCCTGGGCTTCCAGCCAGTCCCGTTTCGCCGCACGATAATCGATTTCGATGTCGGTGTAACCCTTCGCAATCAGGCACCAAAGGTGGAGTTTCTTATCATTCTGCACAATCGGATTCTGCAGCTGTTCGCATGGTTCTCGACCAGAACGTCGGGATGCAGGCTCATCCGCGTGCGGCCCAGATTGACTTTTTTCAGGTTCATGCCAAGTAAACCCAACTCAGAAGGCATTCACAGTGTGGGAACCGACCGTCATGGTTTTAGATAAGCGGCTGGTATGGAGCTGATATCCGCGTGCGGCTCACCTCGAATTCCTGGGAGTGCACTTGGTGAAGGTCTGGTCGAGCCAGCTCATGGTCTCTCCCATGATCGGACTTGCCATCTCGTGCCCAAGAAGGTTGGATAGCGAACGTGCGGTCCCATCGAGAAGAAGAGTGAGGGCAACATGAATCCGCAATTTTCGCGGAGTGTGGTGTGGTCCGTATTTGTGCTGACTAGTTACGGCTGGGCTGAGCAGCCAAACTCATGCGCCGGCCTGATGAAGTTCAAGGCTCCAAGCGTTGAAATCGCAAAAGCTGCACCGATTGCGGCGGGAACGACCGAGCCAAATCCCTATGGACCAGGTCACAGCGCACCGCTTCCCGCGTATTGCCGAGTGGAGGACGTGATCAACCGTCGCACCGGAGTTGGTGGCGAGGAATTTGGGATCAACTTTGCACTAGCCATGCCCGACAAGTGGAATGGCGATTTCCTGATGCAGGGCGGAGGTGGAAGCAATGGCGTCGTGCTACCGCCACTTGGTCTGAATGCCGCGGGAGAGAACCCTGCACTCATGCGTGGGTTCGCGGTGGTCAGTACGGACACAGGTCATGAGAGCCACCGACCATTCGATTTCGGTTTCATGAAAGACCAGCAGGCGCATCTGGACTTTGCTTATCTCGCCAATGCCGAAGTTGCTGCGCTGGCCAAACAAATCATCGCGACGTACTACGGAAAACCTGCAGCCTTTTCGTATTTTTCGGGATGTTCTACCGGGGGCCGCGAAGGCATGATTCTTTCGCAGCGCTATCCCACGATTTTTAACGGCATAATTTCCGGTGACCCAGCGATGCGAACCGGCCTCTCGAACCTGGCTATCGGCAAGTGGATTCCCATCGCATTCAACCAGATTGCCCCCAAAGACGCCGATGGAAAGCCGATCATTGTGCAGGCGATCACCGACAATGACCGCAAGCTGATCACAGATGGACTGTTGAAACAGTGCGACGCCAAAGACGGAGTGGCTGACGGTTTGATCTCCGATCCACTAGCGTGCGACTTTGATCCCGCAGTGCTGACGTGCAAAGAAGGAAAGAATGAATCATGCTTGGCTCCAGAGAAAGTCGCTGCGATCAAGAAAGCCGTTGGCGGCCCGAAGACATCAGTCGGAGTCCAGGTGTATCCCGGCTTCCTATACGACACAGGCATCACGGCCAGCGGCCCCATCCGTGGGATTCTCTCGCCAGGCCCAGGAATTTTTGGACCTGCAACGACTGCGATGGAAGTCGATGTCGAGAAAGAAGCGCCCTTGGATGTTCAGCCGCTCGTGGACTCGCTGTCCACCAATCTGGCAACCTACTCAGGTCGTGGTGGGAAACTGATCTTCTATCACGGCGACAGCGATCCCTGGTTCTCCCCTCTCGACACGTTCGGCTACTACAAGGACATGGTGGCGGCGAACGGCTCAATCGATTCTCCCCTTTTGATAAAAGGCTTGTCCGCAAATTGCTGTAAGAGCCGAGAAACGGAAGCATGGTCCTACGCTAGCTTTAGCCTGCGCCTTTTGTTCGCCTATATGGATAATCGAGTCCCATTTGTAGCTGATATGCATCATATAGGTTCCAAGTATTAATTGTCATTTCCTATATGTAGCAAGTATGCTATATTCTAGTCATGAACTTGGCAGCCCAGATCGCCGCGTACACAGACAAGGGATTCACCGGCGAGCAGGCCGAAGTCATCGCATTAATGCGAGTTGCTTCTGGCGTTCTCTTTCGAGATTTCCCAGAATCCTTCTTGCTGTTCGGCGGTGCAACGTTGCTGCTTTTTCACGACAGCGTTCGTCACTCCGCCGACTTGGACTTGCTAGGGAGGGCGGAAGAGCTACCAACGGCGGCGGATCTTAGTGCCTCGCTCACGACCGGACTCGCCTCGGCGGCGGAGGCCCTAGACCTAGGCCCGCTTCGAGTGGAGGCTTCCGGCGACCATGTTCTAGTCAAGAAGCGCGACAGCAGCCTTTTGTTCAAGGTAGACATCACTCGGCTTGCGTCCGTACTCGAAAGTGAGGTTGAGGAGCACGCGGTTGAAATTGATGAAGAGAATACCGCTACCGTGAAGGCCGCTTCTCGCGACTTCCTCCTGCTCCAGAAGGCTGAGTGTTTTCTGTTGAGGCGAATCATGAAAGTGCGTGATGCCTTTGACATTTATCGGTTGAGACAGGTGGGCGTCGCTCTCAATGAGCAGCTAGAGAATCATTTGCACGGCACTCTGATGAACCATGAAATTGAAGCAGACGATATCTCTAGGAGAACTGCTCAAGTTGACGAGAAGCGTTGTCTGGGTGAGCTGCGCTCTCTATTGCCCCCAACAGTATTCGATGCATTGGCACGGGAACAATTCCGCCCTCTGCGGGACGCACTTCATGAGTTGTACCGGCGCTGGTTGGAGGACTAATAATGGATTGGGTAACCACAATTCGTAAAGAAGCACAGACCAGTTCTATCCTGCGCACGGATGAACTGGCGCGTAAGTATGACATTGGTCCGCCGTCTGTCACACAGGCGCTCTCGCGCTTGGAGCGAAAAGGCTTCGTCGAGCATGTCAATGACAAGACCTACTACAACTGGCTAGCGCCGGATGGATCGCCACGTGATCTCGTGAATGTTTTGCGTGGTGATGCGTATATCTCACTTGAGTCCGCTCTCCGCGATTACGGTATTAGCACCCAGTCTCCTCACACGCTCACTTGTGTGACTACAGAACGCCCAGACGAATTCAGGTCAAGAACCATCACAATCAGCTACCGCAGTATCAGTCCGCGTCTGTATTGGGGTTTCAAGCGAAGGACAACTCGATACGGCAGCTATCTGATAGCAGAGCCAGAAAAGACAATCCTCGACTGGATTTATCTTGGCATTCGCAACGGAACGGCGCCCGCTCTCGACGAGCTTGACTTCACCAACGTCAATAGGCCCAAGCTCCTGGAATATGCGCGCCGATTCTCGTCATCCGTGTACCAACATGTGTTACCAGCTCTGGTGGAAGGCTTGGCAGTCGGTGCGGGAGCCGGGACGGGGGATTAAACCGTGATCCTTTATAGGGAATCCGCACCTCCCGAATTGCATGCTTTACGCCATTACACTCAACCCCCCCTTCCTCGGGGAGCCGCAAATTCGTCTTGGCTAGGCATAGAGGAACGGCCGCTGTCGGTGGCTGCTCCAGAAGTAGGCGAGAATGATGACACTGGCGACCGCCGCGTATGCACACCAAAGGGAGGTGAACGCGTACCGCTTGAACTCGATTACAACCAGGAGAATCACCAGGTTTGCAGCGCCGAAGATAACCATCATCTTGATCTTGGAAAAAAACAGAGAACCGCAAGTTGCAATCACATAGAGCGACGCAACCGCCGTATTATTTGTCGCTTGATTGATGTAAACGATGCTGTTCCCCCTGATGTACAGCTGCAATGGGAACGCCGTCAGCGCCCACAAGATATAGAGCGTAGTTCCTCCGCCGAGGACGAGAAATGGTAGCATCCGCCTGCGACTCATCGCGTTCGGCTCGAATAGCAGCACGCTTAGCGGCAGCAAGAAGGGCAAAAGCCCCTGCGCATAAAGCATGAACGCCGCGCCCATGTCGTGCGCCACCGCAGGGGAAAGAGTCCCATCCAATCCCAGCCAGACGAATCCCTCAATAAACTGATGAACGGCGAATAGCACGGGCAGCGATGCGAAAAGCAGTTCGCGCCTGTGCTTCACCTTCGTCAAGGTGACGACGCCGACGGCGCTCAGAACTCCGCTGCCAACAAAGTTCGCGGTGGCTGAAAAAGCACACAGTTTGTTATCTCCGTTCCGAGGATTATACGTATCATCGCGCGACGCAAACATTTCTCGTGACGGGGCGATGCGGATTTCAGCGGGAAGTCGCGCTATCCGGCATTTTGGTCCGGAACACCTCCACGATCTTAAAGAAGGTGTACGGTTGCGGATGGGTTTGGCTTAGGCCAGACCCCATGACACAGAAAAGAAGAGCTCCGGGACCAAGGTTTTCACAGCCCGGCGATGGACCCTTGCGCTCTTCACCCGCGTACATTCCGCTCATTAAGTTCTCGTGTTATTCTCGCGATGTAGTGGCGGATGATACGCAGCCGGGAGCTGCAGCTCCGAACGAACCTGAAGTAGTTGCACCAGCTGAGAACGGGAGATGACCCCTTGCAAAGTACCATTCGCGACCACCGGCAACTGATTGACATCCTTGCTGGTCACGAGTTTTAGCGCATCCAGAACTGGCGTGTCGGGAGTGATGACGTGCAACTCCTGCAGCGGACGCATAGCTTCGCGCACAGTGGTCTTGTCCCAGCGGTCGCGCGGTATGCCGCCCACATCGCGGGGGGTAATGAGGCCCACGAAGTGACCCTGGTCCTCCACAGCGAAACACCGCTCGCCGGCCCGCAGAAGGTAGGTATTAACAAACTCCTGCAAACTCATTCTGGGACTCACGATGGCGCAATCACGCGACATCACCTCGGAGACTCGCAGGCCGCGAAGCGCAGCCGTAATCTCCACCTCGGCGTAGCTGGCCTTGGCCGCGTCCATCAGAAACCATCCGATGAATGCGATCCACAGGCCGCCAAAGCCGGCGCCAGAAAAAAATTGCCATATCCCATCGAGGATGAACAGAAACGCGACGAATTGCCCGACGCGCGCGGCGATGCGAGTGGAGCGGTCGGCGTTTTTGGTAATCGCCCATACGATCGCGCGCAGCACCCGGCCACCATCGAGCGGAAAGCCGGGAATCATGTTGAAGACCGCGAGAGCAATGTTGATATACCCCAACCAGACTAGGACCCCAGCTACCGCAGTCTGCGGTTCGGTGGAACGTTGCCAGCCCAGGCCGAGCGCGATGCCGAGGCAACCAAAACCGATAATCAGACTGGCGATCGGCCCGGCGATCGCGACCAAGAGTTCTGTTTTCGCGTCGGTCGCGTCGTCCTGGATTTGGGAAACCCCGCCGAGCGCGAACAGGGTGATCGCCCTGACTTTCAAGCCGCGAGCTTGGGCCACTAGTGAATGGGCCAGTTCATGCAGCAGAAGGGTGGCGAAGAACAGGGCTGCCGTGACCAGCGCAGCGATCCAGATCAGGCCCAGGCCCCAACTCGGGTTTACCTGACGAAAGTGTCCGCTGAGGGAGAACGCGATCAGGGCAGCGATAATGAACCAACTGTAATGTAGCCCGATCTCTATGCCGGAGATTGTTCCGAGTTTGATGTTGGAGCGCATACACGACCCTCCTTAAGAAAAACCAGGCGACTGCGGACAAGGGATACTCGAATCGAGTTATTCACACGTTGATCGAAGAAGTGGGTCTCCTCCCAGCGAAAACATGAACCAAATCTCTCCGTTCTCATGCGACAACGGCGTTGCCCTTCCCACTTTCTTCTCGTAGGGCCAAGACGAGGGTTTCGTAGTCAAAGGGTCCATCGTGACGCGTCCCGTTGATGAAAAACGTCGGGGTGCCATTGACTCCGCTGCGGACGCCACTGCTGAAATCCGTGCGAACACGCTCTTTGTATTTGCCCTCTTCAAGTGCTTGCCGGAGTGCTGTCGGAGACAGACCTAATTCCTCAGCAAGCTCAGAATAAAGCGCCTCACTCAGCTGCTCTTGATTTTCGAATAGAAGATCATGCATCTCCCAGAATCTCCCTTGAGCGGCCGCGAACTCAGCCGTCTCAGCGGCGGATTCGGCGTGCGGGTGAATCTCGCTCAAGGGAAAGTTTCGGAATACGAACCGCAGCCGCCTTCCAAATTGCTCTTGAACTCGCTTGACGATGGGATAGGCGCTGCCACAACTTGGACACTCGTAGTCTCCATACTCAACTAAAGTTAATGGTGCGTCTTCCGGTCCCTGGATGTGACCTCGGGATGTGACAGGTGTTCTGAGCTTAGCCATGCATCTTCTCCTATTTGGGCAAACTCTCCAGGGCTTCCAGGATGCCGTCTGCACCAGGATTCACCGCGATCGGGGAGCAATAGCTCCAGGTGATGATTCCGTTCTTATCGATGACGAAGAGCGCGCTCTCCGAAACTCCCTCCGCGATCCGGTGCGCGCAGCACCACGCCGCTATCGACTCCTTGGTACTATCCCCTTCTTCTTCTTCGCGCCACGCAATCCGGCAGTGGTTCTGTCCTTGCTGGACCTTACCTTCTCCAACAGCTTCTTGGATTCCGATATGACCTCTGCTTCTTTGGCATTGACTCGTTGCCTGATCTCTCGATCTTCTCCTGTGTCTGGCATGTCGTCACCTCCTCAACAACGCGAACTTATGATTTTCGTCAGGTGCCTTCTTCGCACACGTCCTTGTCCGTGCTGGCAGTCCTTATCTAGTTTTTGTATGCCTGCACTGGACATTGATTCCTCCTATTTGGATGGTTTAACGACGGATGTGGTTCCATCTGTCAAATTTCGCCCCGGCTTCATGATGTGGTTTCTGGCAAAACTTGGGGAGTGCAGTGCTTCAGCCGCTGCGATTTCCCGCACCTCGTCTCACTTGAAGTCGTTGCGCACTTTATCGATGCGCTCGCGATATGCCGCGGCGTCTCCATAAGGGAGAAAGTGTGAATACCGGTCATGGGCGTGCTGAATTCGCCGCGCGTGCTTGATTGGGCACCAGTCCTGCTCCGTCCGTCCTGCGATTTCCACAACGTAGGCCAGCAATCCGTTGGCATACGAGCAGTACATACAATTCAGCCCCTCAAGCGCATTCAGATATCGCAATTTGTTCC
>Ga0209648_10001941_pt1 | contig 16921 bp, 14 predicted proteins | sample GraSoi2013_115cm_FD_185830 | JGI IMG/M metagenome (GOLD analysis project Ga0209648, IMG submission 185830) | Grasslands soil microbial communities from the Angelo Coastal Reserve, California, USA - Sample 9_17_2013_115cm (SPAdes) (version 2) | ecosystem: Environmental > Terrestrial > Soil >...
GGCCTGGCCTTCGCTGGCGGTGCGCACACCGGGGAATTCTTTCAGCACGAGATGAACCACGCGCCGCTCCCGCGAAGACATGGGATTGAGGCGAAACGGCTGGCGGGATTGCTGCACGCGCTCGGCGGCGACCTTTGCGGCCAGCTTCAATTCCTCGAGGCGCACGGCGCGGTAATCCCCGCAATCGAAGCGCAAGCGCTCGTGAAACTGCGGCTCGAAACGCAGGACGCGCAGCGCCAGGTACTCTAGGGCTTTGAGCAGTTCGGCGTTGCGCTCGAGCAGCAGGTCCTGGTCGCGCCCCTGAAAATCCACCACAATCTCCGGCTCTTCCAGCCGCGCGCTCCCCGTGGCTGGCGCCGCCTCCGGCCCCATCCGCACGGCAAAGGAAAGGTCTAGCCGCGCGTGCTTCAGCACTTCGCCGAGGAAACGTTTCAGTTCCGCGGCGACCGCTTCGCGGTCGGTCTTGCCGTCAACGATGAAAGGCTTGGGCATGTCTCAGTGTGATTCAAAACTCGTGGTTTGCGCCTCGCGACGCATCACTTCTTTTTCCCGCGCACAAGCTTTGCAGGCGCCGGCGCGGGATGCGTCTTGTTCAGAAACCACTGCTGGCCGATGGCCACGATGGTGCTCGTCACGATGTAAAGCATCAGCCCGCTGGACCAGGGATAAATTATGAACATTCCGCTGAACATGAGGGGCATGTATTTCATCATTTGCTGCTGGGAAGGATCGGTGGCGGCAACCGGAGTCATCTTCTGCGTCACATACATCGAAACGGCTGCCAGCACGGGAAGGACGTAGAGGGGATCGCGCGCGGAGAGATCGCGGATCCACAAAATCCACGGCTGGTGGCGCAGCTCGATGGTGGCGCCCAGCATGCGGTTCAGCCCGAACCAAATGGGGAGCTGCACCAGGCTCAGCAGGCAACTGGCGCCGCCAAACGGATTGATGCCCTCGCGGTGATAGACCGCCATGACTTCCTGCTGTTTCTGCTGCTGTTTCTCCGTGTCGCGGAAGGAATATTTCTTGTAACGGTCGTTGATCTGGCGGATTTCCGGCGCGACCTTCTGCATTTTCTGCATGGTGCGCCAGCTGATCACTTTGAGCGGGTACATCACCATGTTGATTGCAAAGGTCATCAAGATAATCGCCCAGCCGTAGTTGACAATGTACTTGTGCTCCCACTTCAACAAATAAAAAAGAGGAGCGGAGACGAATTCGAACCAGCCGAATTGCACCAGGGCATTAAGCGGCGGCGTCATCCGCTTCAAGTCGTCGTAATCCTTCGGCCCGACATACACGCGAAAATCAAGCGGGCCGGGAGCGGAGGGGCCGGCGGCCATTTCCGGAACGGGCTCCTGCACGGCCTGGGCGTCCTTGAGGTATTTGTATTGCAGCAGCCAGGAGCGCAGCGTGACTCCGCGCGAGGTCCCGCCCTCCGGTTCGGGGAGAAAAACCGCGGCGAAATAGGTGTCTTCAATGCCGGCGTAATCGTAGGGGCCGGGCCACGCGCCGGTGGGTAACGTGCTTGGCGCGCCGAGATTCTTGTGCGCAGTGAGGTCGAGCTTTCCCGCCGCGCTCTTGAACACCATCACGCGATCGGACGGCGCGGGATTGATCACCGTGGTGTCTCCGAACCCGCCGCGCCACGCTACGCCCGCCGCGACCGGCTTGCCGTCATAGCGAACCGTAGTGTCCACGTGGACCACGTAGCTGTGGTCGAAGTGAAATTCCTTAGTGACTTCGATGTGTCCGTCGCTCCACTGGTAGCGCAGATCGGCAGGCGCCTGCAAAGTTTCCCCCGCCGATGACGCAACATAGAGGCCCGAATTGGCCGCAGCTTCCTGCGTTGCATCGTCGAGAACCAGCGAAAACGGCCAGCCGCCAAGCTGCTGCGCGGCGTCGGGATGAACCAGGTCGAGGGTGCGCGGCGGTTTGTTGTCGTCCTGATACTTCTTGAGCTTCCAGCTTTTCGCCACCGCGCCCCGGTTCGAAAACTCCACGCGATAGAGATCATTCTCGACCACAGTGCTGCGCTCGTCCGTGGCGGCCTTTGGCGCGCTGGCCTGCGCCGCAGGTGCGCTGGCCCGCCCCGCAGGTGTTCCCGCGGCTTTTCCCGGCTCCGCCGCCGGAGGAAGACTTGTGGCCCCTCCCGGCGTCTCCGGCGCGGTCGCGCCGGGAGGATTTTGTCCGGGCGGCGGAAGCTTTGGCCCAAAGAACTTGCTCCAGACCATGATGGCAACGATCGCCAGCACCGAGGCGAGGAGCATCCGCCACTGCGGCGAAAGCTCTTTGTCTTGCGGATCGCTCACGCGCGAGTCCCTTTTTCGGCAGGCACCGGGTCGAAGCCGCCGCGCGTAAACGGGTGGCAGCGGAGAAGGCGCCTCAGCGCCAGCCACGCGCCCTGCGCGACGCCATGGACCTCGATCGCTTCATACGCGTACCGCGAGCAGGAAGGATAGAAACGGCAAGAGCCGATCATCAGCGGCGAAAGAAACGCCTGGTAGAAGCGAAGCGCGAGCAGCGCCGCGCGCATGCCCACACCACGCCGGCGCGGCGCCCTCCCGAAAAACTCGGCGCAGCCCGCCGCTACGTCTTTGCTGTCGTCTGGAGTAAGCGCAACAGCTCGGCCGTCAGCGCGGAAAACTCCGCGCCGGCCACCGAACTCCGCGGGTGAATGACGATGTCCCATCCCGAAGGTATCTCCGAAAAATTCTGCCGCAGGATTTCGCGGATGCGCCGCTTGATGCGATTGCGGACCACCGCGCCGCCCACGTTCTTTTTCACGCTGATTCCCAGGCGGCTGTGCCCGAGGCCGTTGGCCCGCGCGAAGGCCGCAAATTGCGCGCTCGCGCGCCGCCGCCCGGCGCGATATACCGCTTCGAACTCCGCGCGCCGTAACAGCCGCACCGCGCGAGGAAAGCGATGCGGGGCTCCCGCGCCCCCGGGCGGGACCCGCGCGGAACTAGATTGGCGTGAGGCGATGACGTCCCTTCTTGCGGCGCGCCGCCAGCACTTTGCGTCCGCCCTTGCTCTTCATGCGCGCGCGGAACCCGTGGGTCTTGTGACGGCGGCGCACTTTGGGTTGAAAGGTGCGTTTCGGCAACGACAGCTCCCCCTCAGGCCGCGTCCGCGCCCCGAGTCAAAAAAGTTAGTGTAGTCGAGCCTTCGAGGCCGGTCAAGGAACGGGCTTCCTCGGCGAAGCGCGTCGAGTCCCGACTCATCCAGTCGCCCGAACGCTGCGGGCTTCTTGCCAATGCCTCGTCTGGGGATTATCTTAGCGCCGCCGGAAATTCAGCACAGAGAGGCCTCTCGATGAAGCCTGCTATGAAATGGACATTCGCCATCTGCGCAGCCGTCGCTTGCCTTGCTGGAGACGGACTACCTCGCAGTTGCTGTGACCAGCGCGTAGTTGGGGGGAATGGGATAAGGAGCCCCAAGAGTGGGGCTCCTCATCACCATTAAAGTTGCCGATAAGAGCGCACGCAGGGGCGCTCTTATTTACTGCTCTTACCGCTGGATCCAGACTCCGACTCGGAATCCTTGATGTCTGTGTCCGCCTGCTTCGTTGCTGTCCTTGCTTCCGCCTTGGCGTCCACGTTCGGTTTGCATCCCTTAATGGCCTGGCCGAGGTTCGAGGACGAAAGAGCGGTGAGGCTGCAGGTAGGGAATTTGTGGCTGACGTGAAGAGCCGCAATGCACCGGCCCAGGGTCTTGAAGGGTGCGCAAGTCTGAGCAAGCGTCTTATTGTCTGGCAACGATATGCCGCTCTTTGATAGGGCATTCGTCAGCGAAGTACTGATTTTGTCATTGCGGGAGAGCACCTCGCCCGGCGAGCTGTTGCTGGACCTATTGCTGCCACGCGTGGAAGAGTTGCTCGAGGCGGAGTTCCCCGACGGCGAGGAGCCGCGCGGCGTGACAGCGCCGCCAGCGCCGCCCGTGCCTCCGGGGTGTGTGCCGCCGCTTTTGCCCTGCGCCCACGCCGATGTCCCGGCGAGCCACAGGATCACAACCAGCGAAAGTACCGTTACGATGGAACGCTTTATCATGTTCTTATCCTCCTGAATGTTTCCCTGTAAAGGCCACACAAATTCTTTTACTGCCTGGCTTTGTGGAGCGCAGAGCTGAGATTCACTCCGACTCCAAAAGAAATCGTATTCAATTGATAATGCACGCTGCGGCTGTAACCCAATTCGAAACCGAGAGCGCGGATCGGGTTTACATCCAGCGCCGCGCTGAAACCGTTGTCGCGGACCAGACTGGCGCCTCCCGTGGTTTCGACGGCGTTCTCAAACACCCGCCCGCGCCTCACCGTGCCGCCAGCCCCGCCGGAAGTCGTCGTCACAAGCCGGCTGAAAACTTTTTGCTGGCCCCAGGGCGCGACATCGTACGCCGAGGCCCTCACGCTCACCGAGTGGCCCAGATCATACTCCGTTCCCGCTTCGAAGTGCGCCACTGTGCCGAGGGTCACAAAAGGCCGCTCAAAGAAACTCGTGTTGTAAAGGGAGTTGCCCACGCCAAGATTGGCGAAAGGAGTCCACCTGCCGAATTCCCGGGAAAAGTTATTGCCCCAATCGAACGTCGCCCGGCCCGTGCTGAGTCCCTTCTTTGTATCGCCGGTCGGCGCGGCCCCGGTCAGCGTCGTGACGTAGTTCACTGCGGGATTCTTGAACGTCAGCCGGAAATTCGTGAAGATGTCGCCCAGACCGGTGTTGCTGACCTTGGTGCCGGTGGAAGTTGTGCCGCGCGTGAAAAAGATGGGAATGCCCAAGCCCCAACTGAAATGCTTGTTGAAAACGTATCCCGCCGCGGAGGTCAGATCCATGGCCTGGCCGTCGGCGTTTGAGCTGCCCTCAAAACTTTCAATCAGCGTCAGGCCGTGCTCCTGCGTCTCTCCCTTCCGTGGCGCCGCAGTGCCCGCCGGAGCTTGTGCCGCAGCGCTCCTCGGCAAGATGAAAGCCAGAGCGACCAGGAAATATGTGGCTCCCTTATGAAAACGCATCGCTCGGAGTTCCTCCGCAAATCATTTAGACGCGATCTGGAACCGTGACCGTTGTCAGCAAATTCGTAGGAATCCTCAGAACGTCACCTAATTACACAATTCCACCTAGCAGGGAGAATGCACCGCGCCTGCCGTCCTTCGATAAAGTAATAACTCCAACAGAATGTGTATCTTAGGCTTGCTGTCGAGGTCAGAAACCCGCTCGGGGAGCGGAATTTCTTACACGCTGGATGGCGTTTCTTTCGGATGATGGCACCGGTCTGGGATATTAAATCTCATACGCAAAAGAGCAGCTAAATATGAGATTTAGAAGAATCCCCTCAGGTGAAATTGCATGGCTGCCGCGTAAATTATTGAGGCACAAGGTGTTACAGATTACGAAGGATTCTGGAAATATTAGTGCAGGTAAAAACGCGGGGTTCCTAGTGTTTCCTATTTTTTGACGAAAAGACATAGCGCGCGCGGCGCGGACCCCTTTGGGCCTCAGCCGCCCTTCAACCTGCGTTCAAGGAGACTTTCGATGAAGATCTTTGCACTGCTGAGCGGTCTCGCTCTTCTGGTTATCCTTGCAATGCCGACGCATGTCGCCGCCCAGGCAACGGTCGGCACAGGCAGCATTCAGGGCACAGTCTTGGACCCGAATGGTGCAAGCGTGCCGGCGGCAAAAGTAACCATCACCAACAAAGGCACCGGACAAAAGATTACGCCAGCGGTTACGAGCGCCGGTGAGTTCAACTCTGGGCCGATTGCGCCAGGCGACTACGTCGTGCGGGTTGAGGCCCCGGGCTTTAAGGTGCTTGAGAAGACGATCACCATACAGATCGGCCAGATCAGTTCAGGGAACGTCACTTTAGAAATCGGTTCGGAAAAAACGGTGATCACCGTGGAGGCCTCGGCGGTGACCGTGAACACTGAGCAGGCTACAGTGTCCGGTGTTATTAGCGCGGACCAGATTGAAAGCCTGCCCCTGAACGGCCGCAACTTCCTCGACTTGGCACAGCTCGAGCCAGGTGTGCAGATTCAGGATGGCAATAACTTCGACCCGACCAAGGTAGGATACTCTTCCGTTTCGTTCGGCGGGCGTTTTGGCCGCACGGCACGCATTGAGGTGGACGGCGTCGACGTGAGCGACGAAACCGTCGGCACGACAACAGAAAACATTCCCGCCGGCGCGTTGAGCGAATTCCAGATCAGCCAATCTACTCTTGACCTTTCCAACGAGCTGACCTCTTCGGGCGGCATCAATACCGTAACTAAATCGGGAACCAACACCTTCCACGGCGAGGCTCTTTATTTGTTCCGTGACCAGCGAATCTCTGCGCACTTGCCTGGACCCAACGCCCCCTATCAGCGAAACCACATGGAAGGCAACATTGGGGGGCCAGTTTATAAGGACAAGCTGTTTTTCTTCGGCGACGTGGTGCGTATCAAGCAAGACTTGTTCGCTCCCGTGCCCCTTCCTTTTCCATTTGCCTCCTTGTCGGGAGGGTTTACCTCCCCATTCCGCGAGAACGACTTATTCGGAAAGGTGGACTGGCAGGCGACAAACAAGCTGAAGATGTTTTATCGTTACAGCTACTTCGGAGATCTTGCCGTTTCCACTTTCGGCGCTATCAGCTTTCAACCCTTCAAGGACAAGAACTACACGAGGCAGCATGTCATTGGAGGCGACTTCAGCACCGGGTCCTTTGCTCACAGCATCCGCTTCTCCTATTTGAAATTCCAGAACGACCTCTCGGATAGCGTACTAGGGAGCAAGCTCCTTTTCGCGAATTTTCCTGTCAGCATTAACGTTGGACCACTGTCTACCGGTCCGAATCTCTTGGCCCCCCAGACGACGCCGCAGAGCAATCGCCAGTTCAAGTATGACGGAAGCAAGGCTATCTCCTCCCACATCTTGCGTTATGGCATTGGTTTCAATCACATCCAGGGCGGAGGCTTTGCCAAGTTCTTTTCTATCACCCCCACCGTTCTTTCGTTCGGCACGGGCGCCGAGATTGCGGCCGCTGCCACGGGGCCTTTCCCGGCCCTAGTAGCTGCGGATGCCGCAAATCCGTTAATCGGTAAACGCGACAACCCTTTGAACTATCCCTTCGACCTCGCGTTTGTAGGGAACGGGCTGGGTTTTTCTACGGAAAAGCCTTCGTTCGGCTTCCCATTGGGCGGCCTGGGGCCCGACAACCGTTTTGGCATGTATATAGGGGACGCTTGGAAAGTAAAATCGAATCTTACTTTTACTTTCGGCGTGAGGTACGTCCGGGACACCGGTCGGACAGATAGTGATCTTCCCGCGCTCGCTGCTGTGAGTGCGGTGCTTCCCGGATTGGGCAATTCAGTCCGTCAGGCAAACCAAAACTGGGCTCCGCAAGCCGGGATTGCCTGGGATCCGTGGAAAAACGGCAAGACTGTAGTTCGCGCCGGCGCTGGAATCTTTTATGAGAATGTGATTTACAACAACGTGCTGTTCGACCGCCCGGAGCGCCTGGCCAAGGGAGGCTTCCTTTCCTTCCCGCTTGCTTGTGTCTTTGGGGTTAACCAAGGGGTGCCTTTTGCAAACGGCACGGTTCAGTCTCTCGCACCAGGGACCTGCGCGGGCACCATTGGCGGTACGGCGAGCACAATCGCCGCCTTTCAGGGAACACCCACAACTGCGGGTACGTTTCAGGGGGTAGCAACCGCTGTAGGCGCCGCCGCGTCAAACCCGAGTTACCTGCCTAGCTTAATTGCGAATGGGTCCCCTATCCCGCTCGGCGCGTTTGCGCCCGCCTACCAGACGCCACGCTCGATCCAGATGAATATCGGCGTGCAACACGAATTCCGGCCGGGCCTGGTGCTGACTGTGGACTACGTTCGCCAGGTGGGTTTGCACTATCTCCTCGGTGTAGATGCCAACCACACGGGTGATGTGCGTTTCTTCAACAAGCCCGCGGCGCTGGCAGCGATCTCGACGACGAATAGCGCATTCGGCTGTCCAGGAACGAGCGCAGCTGCCATCAACTGCGCCATTGGTAAAGGGGCAACGATTGTCGACTACGCCGGGAATGGCTTGGATTCGCCGGGCGATTTGGGGATCGGGTCCTGCCTCATTAACTTGGGGGGTCCTTGCGCCTTTGGCGGCATCAATCAGGGCGTTGGTCCCGCTCCGTTTCTGTTTCCCATCGGGCGCAGCGTTTACAATGCGATGGACATAAAGCTGCAAGGTAACGTTACGAATCCGATTTGGGGAATTAAGCACGCCAATTTCCAGTTTGCGTATGCTCTGTCGCGGTTCCAGAATTCGGGGGGCGGCAACGCGCAGTCGCCAGGCGCGTCGGATCAGGATTTCGTTATCTCGGCATTGGACAACCGTAACCCCCTGCGTTTCACGGGGGATTCCACCCTGGACCGGACGCATCAGTTCTCCTTTGGCGGATACGGGGACTTGCCTCGTGGGTTCAAGCTCGGGACGGTCATGCATTTCTACAGTCCTTTAGCGGCCACGCTTACTGTTCCCAACACCGGCCTGGGTCCCGGCGAAATCTTCCGTACCGACTTCTATGGTAGCGGCGTCGTTCAAGGTGTCCTCCCGGGAACCGCAGTAGGGTCCTTCGGGCGGTCTATCTCGGCGGGCAGCCTCAACTCCGTCCTCACAAACTACAACAGCACCGTGGCCGGTAACATCACCCCGGCAGGCCAGGCGCTGGTCAGCGCAGGACTGTTCACTGCCGCTCAATTGCAGGCCCTTGGCGCCTTTGCTCCTACGGTGCCTTTGGCCCCCGCAGGCCAAGTGGGTAATTTCTGGCTTGAGGCGCTCGATTTGAAACTCAGTTATTCGCATAAAATCAAGGAGAGATTCAGCATCGAACCAAGCGTGGGTTTCTATAACCTGCTCAACTTCGCCAATTTCGATCCCGCGGGGGCTCCGCTGAATGGGCTGCTCGGAGGAACGCCGGGCACAGTGAACGGCACCACCTACAACGACCAAGCCGCGCAGCGGATTGGAGTGGGAACAGGAACGTTCGCTCTTGGGGCGCCCCGGACCCTTGAGTTCGGACTGAAGCTCACTTTCTAAGCCTGGGCCTCGGAGCGGAATGGAATCGCCCCCTGGCTCCTTCACCTGAAGGAGTCAGGGGGTTTTTTTCATGTGCGAATCGGTGACCATCTTTCGACGAACGCAACCGTCCCCGATATTTTGAGCCGAGCAGTCACCTTCGAAAATGTTTAGTTCCCTTTTAGCATAATCCGCAGAAGCTCGCCGAGTGTATGATTTAACGAAAACTTCATTCCGCAGGAGGGTCTTATGCGGAAACTCTCTTTTTTAATTTTAGCGCTGACTGTCGGTGGCGTAATTTCACTGGGCTTCGGAAGGCAGCGCCGACCAATTCCCCCCGGGATCCGCGAGGCGGACAAAGCTTCGAATGCGCCCCTTGAGCCTCCGCTGGAGATAAAGCGCAAGCCCGCCGAACTTGCGCAGTTGCGCCAAGAGGCAACCGAGCTGGCCAGGCTTTCGCAGGCGATCCCTCAGCAGATTGACCAAGTGGCGCAGGGACAGTTGCCGAAGGACTTGAACGGTAACCTAAGGCAAATCGAAAAGCTGGCAAAGCGCCTGCGGTCCGAACTGGCGCCGTGAAGTCCCCGCGCGCACGGCAACAGCTTACAAATCCTCGGGACGCAACCCCGTGTGTTTGGCGATCCGGGCCAACATCCTCGGGCCGATCTCTTCCCCTTCGTGAAACGCCCAAACGTAATCGCTGCGCTCGGGGTGCGTCAGAACGACATGCGAACCCTTCTGTGATTTGACTGTGTAACCCTTCGGAGAAGTGCGCGGAAGACCTTCGCGGCCTTAGTGCTCGGCCATTGGCTCACCGTCAGACAGCTTCAATAGAGACCGTGAAAGTCTCGGTTGGCTCTTTCTGTTCTTCGATGCGATCAGCAAGAACGCGAAGCGCGAGAGCTTGGGCGGACGCGACCGCTTCCTTTTCTGTGGACCCGTAGGCCATCACGCCGGGCAGATCGGAAACCTCGGCAATCCAGCGTCCATCCGCCTCACGTTCGGTTTCGACTTTGTAGACGATGTGAGGCATGCTGCTATTCTAGCAGGGTATAAGCCTTGGTGTCAGTTCGTTTGTAATTCGCGCAATTCCAGCGGGGCAACCTCTGTTCGCCTCGCGTTGACCGCACCATTCCCGTCCCCTAGAATCGAAGCATGTTTGAGAACCTCACCGAGAAGCTGCAGCGCGCCTTCAAGAACCTTCGCGGACAGGGGAAGCTCACCGAGGAGCACCTCGACGCCGCGTTGGCGCAAATCCGCGAGGCGCTGCTCGAAGGCGACGTGGCCCTCAGCGTGGCCGACGAGTTGCTCGCCAACATCCGCAGCAAGGCCCTCGGCAGCGAAGTGATGCTCCAGCTTTCTCCCGACCAGCAAGTGGTGAAAATTGTTCGCGACGAGCTGACCGAGTTGCTCGGCAAGCACGCCAAGCCGCTGTTTGCCTCGCGCCCGCCTTCGGTATGGCTGCTCGCCGGCCTGCAAGGCTCCGGCAAGACGACCACGACGGGAAAGCTCGCAAAATGGCTGACCGAGCATGGCCACCGCCCGCTGGTGGTTTCCACAGACGTCTATCGCCCGGCGGCGCGCGAGCAACTCGCGCAGGTCGCCAAATCCGTCGGGACGCGCTGCTGGCCCGGCGCGGGAACCGACAAGCCGCTGGAAATCGTGCGCGGCGCGATCCGCGAGAGCAAGCTTTCCGCCTGCGACGTCATCCTCGTGGATACCGCCGGCCGGCTGCACATTGACGACGAGTTGATGAACGAGCTGAGCGACCTGAAGCGCGAGCTTTCCCCCTCGGAAATCCTGTTCATCGCCGACGCCATGATCGGGCAGGACGCGGTGCGCTCGGCAGGGGAGTTCCACCGGAGGCTCGGCCTGACCGGCGTCATCCTCACGAAGCTCGACGGCGACGCCCGCGGAGGCGCGGCGCTTTCCATCAGCAAAGTGTCGGGCGCGCCGGTGAAGTTCGTGGGCCTCGGCGAGAAATACGACGCGCTCGAAGCGTTCTATCCTGACCGCATTGTCTCGCGCGTGCTGGGCATGGGCGACATCTTGTCGCTCATCGAGCGCGCCGAACAGGCCGTGGACAAAAAAGCCGCCGCGGAACTCGAGCACAAGCTGCGTCACAACCAGTTCACGCTCGAAGATTTCCGCGACCAGTTGCGCCAGATCAAGAAAATGGGCTCGCTCGAACAGCTCGTCGGGATGCTTCCGAAGATCGGCCCGATGGCCAACCTTCCCAAGGACGCGCACGTGGACGAGTCGCGCCTCAAGCGCGTCGAGGCCATCATCAACTCGATGACCGCCGCCGAGCGCGACGACCACAACTTGATTGACGGCAAGCGGCGCAAGCGCATCGCCAGAGGCAGCGGCACGTCCGTACAGGAAGTGAATCAGGTCCTCAAGCAATATCTCCAGATGCGCCAGATGATGAAGCAGTACGGCGCCGCCGCGCGAATGGGGAAAATGCGCGGCCTCGGCAAACTCGCCGGACTTTCCTGAGGCGTCGGTGCTTGGCATGCGCAGCGGAACATGCGGGCATGCGCGATTTTCCTGCGTTTCGCGAAATGGCTTTTGCAGGCTATAATGGCCTTGAGGAGGTATCACCCGAGTGCTGACGATCCGTCTGGCAAGGATAGGAAAGACCAAGAAGCCGTTTTACCGCGTTGTGGTGATTGAGAGCAGCAAGCCGCGCAACGGCCGCATCGTGGAGAATGTGGGCACCTACGATCCGCTGAAGAATCCGGCCGAAATCAAGCTGAACGCCGAGCGCATCAAACATTGGATGGGGTGCGGTGCGCAACCCAGCGACACCGTCCGCAGCTTTCTGCGCCACCAGAAGATCGCCTAGCAAATCCTCTCTCGAAGACATCATGACCGTGCGCGTCCCGCACGCTCCGGGCGGGATGTAAAACTGAAGTTCCTGTTGATGCTGGCGATGCAGTGGAGGTGCAGGATGAAGGAGCTGGTTGAGGAAATTGCCAAAGCGCTTGTGGATCATCCTGAGAATGTCCAAGTAAGAGCGGTGGAAGGCGAACAGGTGACCGTGCTCGAACTCCGCGTTCATCCCACCGACCTCGGCAAGGTGATTGGCCGGCAAGGACGAACGGCCAAGTCCATCCGCACGATTCTGGGCGCGGCGGGAATGAAGGTCAGGAAACGCCTGACGCTGGAAATCCTCGAATAGTGCCCGTCGAAACTCCAGCCCGCGTGACACTGGCGCGAATCCTGCGCCCGCGCGGAACCCGCGGCGAAGTGGCCGCGGAAATCCTCACCGACTTTCCCGAAAGGCTCACGAAACTCCGCGAAGTATTCTTGTGGAACGGCGCGCAGGCGCCGCGGCGCGCGGCGATCCGCAAGTGCTGGTTGAGCACGGGCCGCGGCGGCCAGGCAATTTTTCTTTTCGAGGGAGTGGACTCCATTCCCGCGGCGGAAAAATTGCGCGGCCTGGAAGTGCAAATCCCTTTGGCGGACCGGATGAAACTGCCCGCGGGCCGCTACTACATCAGCGAGCTCATCGGCTGCGAGATTTTCGAGCGCGCAACTCCGGCGCGAGAAAAAATCGGGACGGTGCGCGACGTGCAATTTGCCGGCACGCCGCTGCTCGCCGTCGAAACTGCGCAGGGCGAACTCCTGATCCCCCTCGCCGAAGAAATTTGCACGCACATTGATACCGGAGCAAAAAAAATCGAAGTGGTCCTTCCAGATGGCCTGCGAGAGTTGAACCGCGAGTAGAGTGCCTGGTGTATCCTCGGAGAATGGGTCCCGTCATCCGCACGCTGATTTTCACAATCTTTGTACCCGGATTCTGGACCATCCTGATGCCGTATTGGCTGGTGCCTCGCGGCGCGCATGCAGACCTGCGCGGCTGGGGAGCGCTCGGGCTGCCACTGATCGCCGGCGGCGCAGCGCTCTACGCCACATGCGCTTTTTGGGCCTTCGCCAGACTCGGACGGGGAACGCCGGCGCCGTTTGACCCGCCGCGCCGATTGGTGGTCGAAGGGCCGTACCGGTTCGTGCGCAATCCGATGTATTGGGGGGTCGGGTCGGTCTTGGCGGGTGAGGCCATGCTGTTTCATTCGCGGCCGCTGCTCGAGACGGCCGCGGGCTTCCTTCTCGCCACCCACTTGTTTGTCATGCTCTACGAGGAGCCCACGCTGCGGCGGAAATTTGGGGCAGAATATGAAGAGTATTGCCGGGCGGTGCCGCGCTGGCTGCCGCGGCGGCTGCTTCCCGGCAAGGTGAAGTGAAATTCGATGCGCTTCGACATCATCACGATTTTCCCGGAGTTTTTCGAGGGGCCGCTCGATTACGGGATTGTCCGCCGGGCGCGCGAGGCCGGCCTGGTGGAAGTCGCGGTGCACGATTTGCGCGTGTTCACGCGCGACCGCCACCGCACCGTGGACGACCGTCCGTTTGGAGGCGGCGAAGGAATGGTGCTTAAGCCCGAGCCGCTGTTCGAGGCGACAGAGGCCCTGCTGGAAAAAAAACTTACCACAGAGGGCACAAAGCGCACGCAGAAGATCCCGGGAAAAAAATCTAAAGCTAAGGGCGCAGAGCGCGCGGAGAAGATAGCGGTCATTTTGCTTTCCGCGTCGGGAAGGCTTTTCCGGCAGGAGACCGCGCGGCGCTACGCGACGCTCGAGCGAATCATCCTGCTCTGCGGGCGGTATGAAGGCGTGGACGAACGCGTCGCCGAGCATCTCGCCACCGAAGAGATTTCCATCGGCGATTACGTGCTGACCGGCGGCGAACTTCCCGCGGCGCTGATTGTGGACGCGGTCACGCGCTTGCAGCCGGGGGCGCTGGGGAACGAGGCGTCGGCCATCCAGGAATCTTTCAGCGAGACGGAGACGACGCGGGAGGCCGGTGAGATCGGGAAGAATATCTCCACGCCTTCGGCTGCCCGCGAGAAGCTCTCGAAGATGTACGAGTCGTTCCTGGTTTCTCATGACATGACCGGAGCGCGGGGCCTGCTCGATTTTCCGCATTACACGCGTCCGGCGGAATACCGCGGCTGGGCCGTGCCGGAGGTTCTGTTGGGCGGCAACCACGAGGAAATCCGCCGCTGGCGCCGGCAAAAGGCGCTGGAGAAAACGCTGCGGAACCGTCCCGATCTGCTGGGAGAGTTGACGGTCGTCAGTTGACGCAGAAAGCCGGACCCCACCCCCTCCCCCACCCCTATCTTCATTTTGCGTAAGTATGTGATTCAAAAAGGCTTGCGAAAAAGTGCCCTGCAAGTATGTGAGCTCAAAGGATTTCAAACGCCTTGTTTTGACATAGATGCGAGGTTTTCTGCAAGTATGTGAGCCTAAAGGGTTTGCAGACGCGTTTTTGCAGATGTATGTGATTCGAAAGGGGTTAGAGCCTTTTGCCGGCGATTTGTGACTCGTCCCGACGGGTCGGGACTCCCATAAAACGGTCGTGACTGGTGAAGTGAGGGAGTGCATGGGGGTAAGGGCAGGGGTCAGTCGTCAGTGCTCAGTCTCTAGTAGCGGCTCTCAGTGTGGACCGTCCATTTTCCGGGGTGTATTGTACCATATTTCATAAGGTAAGTCAATATAAAGTTAAGTCCTGCAAAATGAGGACGTTAGCGGAGGGGGCCTTCATTCACTGCGGCCATTCAGCATGCCCGTCCTCGACGGATGGTCAGTTATGTCGTTAGGAATGAGGATCTTACCAGTGGATGGACAAATCCCCACCCTTTGAGAAAGCGCAGGGGTGGGGCACCCGGCGTTCATCAGAGCGAAGAGAGGTTTCCTGGCACGAGAACCGTGGAGTGGATTCTTCGCTACGCTCAGAATGATAGAGGGGAACGAAACGCAGAGAGGCCGGAGGGCGCGATGAAACAACAGATCCCTCCCGACCCTTCTCAAGAACGGTTCAGGGCAAGCTGGGTCGGAACTCACGAAAAACGCTCGTCCCGACAGAATCGGGACTCCTGAAGGACAGTCGTCGCCCTTTCGCTCGGGATGACACACGGTAGGAGACGCAAACTGTTCTGGTCTCACTGCACGGTGAGCGGAACCGTGGTGGAGCTGCTCAGACCGCCGCTGGTGCCGGTGATGGTGATGATGTAGTTGCCGCTCGGCGTTTTCTTTGGCGTCTGGATGGTCAGAGTCGCCGACCCCGAGCCCACTACCGACGTGGGGCTGAAGGTCGCAGTAGAGCGCGGCGGCAGTCCGCTGGCGCTGAACGTCACCGTACCGTTGAAGTTTCCGCTGGCAGTCGCTGTCACTGTATCGCTGGTCTGGCCGCTACGCGAAACCGGATTGGGAGCAAAACCCGTCGCCGAAAGCGCAAAGCTCCCGTTCAAATTGACGACCAGGGTGGCCGCGGTGGAATGAGCAGGGGCTCCCGTGCTGTCCGTCCCGGTGATGGTGAGCGTGTAGCTCCCGGCCGGCGTCGTGGAACTTGTCCCGACCGTCAGGGTAGATGAACCCGGGGGCACCAGAGAGGCGGGGCTGAAGCCGGCGCTGGCTCCAGACGGCAATCCGCCAGCCGTCAGGTTCACCGTCCCGGTGTACCCGTTGGACGGAGCAAGATTCACCGTGTATGCGGCATTGGTCCCCGGGTCCGCTGTAACCGACGAAGGCGTGGCGGCGATGGAGAAGTCCGGCGCAGGCGCGGCACCGCAGGAAGGGAACTTGAATGTGGCGATGCGGGTATTCCAGTTAAACGTGCCGTTGGCCTTCAAAAACTCATTGGTGTACCAGAAGGTGCAATCATCCACGGGATCGACGCTCATGCCGCTGTAGTCGCCCCAGCGGCTCAAGCTGGGCAATTGCGATCCCGCGCCCTCGATGATGCTGGTTTCCGTCTGTAAAGTATTCAGGGAATCTGTGGGTACCCGGCCCCCGTAGCGGATTGCCGGACTTATGGCGTTGCTCGAGACGCTGTAGCCCACCGCGAGGTCGCCGACATTGTCCATGGCGACGCTGCCCATCCAGCGAAAGCTTGAGTCGGGGGCGTAGGTGCCCTGCTGAAAAACCGCGGCGGCGCCGTTTGGGCTGCGCAGTTCATACCAGCGCACACCCACATTTCCCGATCCGGTAGCCACCGAGTGGTTGGCGACCAGCGCCTCATGGCCACCGAAATTGCGGTAGGCCAGGCGCCACATCAGCCGCTCGCCGAGGGAATCGAGCTGCTGGCTGGTCCCCGCCTGCGGGATGCACGTCCCCCCGCCGCAGGCATCGTTGAACGGTGCGACGGGAATATTGATCGGCCCGGTGAGCGTGGTATTGGCGGAGTTTGTGAAATCCACGTGGAACCTAAACAGGTTCAGCGAGTTCGACCCGAGGTCCAGATAGAAGGCGGGCTCGCCCGAGGGAGGGGGCGTTGACCCGTCGAGGTCCGAGGGCAGCCAGCTCGCCTGGCTTGAATCGATAAAGCACTGCGAAGAGTTGGCGTTGGGAGCACCCCCTGCGAGCATCATGTTGCGGTCCAGCGCGCATGCTTCCGCTCCCAGGAAGAAGGACCCGCTCAAAAACATGTTGAAGGACGTGTAGTAGGCGTCAGACCACACGCCGAGCTTCGGATAGTCGGGCAAGGTATTGTTTGTCCACTGCAAGGCGTAGCGGTTATACGCGCCCGTGGCATCCGAAGTCTGGGAGACGGCGATGCAAAGATAGAACGGAGGGCCGCCTTTGAACGAAAGCTGCGTCATCACCCAGCGATTGGCTGCTTTGTCGTATTGCGCGATGGGGTCACCGTCATTGTTATTGGCGCAAGCAGCGATGCCAAACCCCTGCCACAAAGTATTTCCCGCCGCGGGACCGAAGAGCAGCCCGCCCGTGCTTTTATCAAAAACCGCGAACGACACGTTCACCCATTGAACGAATTGCGTTGCCCCCACGGAGCCGTTTGTGTCCGGAGGCGCGGCATGCACAGGA
>Ga0209648_10001942_pt1 | contig 16920 bp, 12 predicted proteins | sample GraSoi2013_115cm_FD_185830 | JGI IMG/M metagenome (GOLD analysis project Ga0209648, IMG submission 185830) | Grasslands soil microbial communities from the Angelo Coastal Reserve, California, USA - Sample 9_17_2013_115cm (SPAdes) (version 2) | ecosystem: Environmental > Terrestrial > Soil >...
CATGGAACTTCACCGCAAGTACTGGCCAGGATGGGAAGGCGAGACCGAGATTCGCCAGATCTTCGGGCCGGAAGACTTCGCTCAACACGTAAGGGAACTGGCGGGTACGGCGGCCCGGTAAAAACTATTCGGGCCGGGGCGCCCTTGCGCCGGCCAACCGAAACATGATGTCATCGGTAGCAGTGGCTACCGATACACATCGTGCGATTGACGCGGTCTGGAGGATCGAGTCTCCGCGCCTGATTGCCGGTCTGGCACGGATAGTGCGCGACATAGGTGTCGCCGAAGACTTGGCGCAGGACGCTCTAGTCGCCGCTCTTGAGCAATGGCCGCAGTCGGGCGTCCCGGACAACCCGGGCGCTTGGCTGATGGCTGTCGCCAAACATCGCGCGATTGATCACTTCCGCCGAAACCAGCGGCTCGAGCGCACACACGAGGAGATCGGCCGGGACCTCGAGCGAAAAGAGGCGGCCGTGCCTGACTTCGATACTGGGCTTGACGACTCCATCGGTGACGACCTTCTTCGCCTGGTGTTCACGGCTTGCCATCCGGTGCTCTCAACCGAGGCCCGAGTTGCGCTCACCCTCCGCTTGCTCGGGGGCCTCACCACCGACGAAATCGCACGCGCTTTCCTCGTCCCTGAGCCGACCATTGCCCAGCGTATCGTGCGCGCCAAGCGCACCCTAGCTGAAAAGCGCGTCCCCTTCGAGGTGCCCCGCAGCGGCGACCTTGCAGCGCGTCTTTCGTCAGTGCTCGAAGTCATTTATCTAATCTTCAACGAGGGATACTCAGCCACCGCCGGTGACGACTGGATGCGGCCAGCGCTTTGCGAGGACGCGTTGCGTCTCGGGCGGGTCCTGGCCGAATTGACTCCCCATGAGCCCGAGGTGCACGGCTTGGTTGCGCTGATGGAGATTCAGGCTTCACGCTCGCGGGCCCGTGTCGGGCCAGCGGGAGAACCGGTTCTTCTCTTCGATCAAAACCGCGCACACTGGGACCAACTGCTCATCCGGCTCGGTCTTGCTGCGCTCGATCGTTCGGAAAAGCTGCAGGCAGAAAAATCCGGCGGCATGCGTGGCCCTTACCTACTGCAGGCCGAGATTGCCGCCTGTCATGCGCGCGCGCGAATTCCGGAGGAAACAGACTGGGCGCGCATTGTCGAGTTTTACGATGCGCTTGCGCAAATCATGCCGTCTCCAGTGATCGAACTGAACCGTGCCGTCGCCGTGGGCATGGCCTCCGGTCCCGCCGCTGCTCTCGAACTCGTGGACACGCTGGCCAAAGAACCTGCACTCAAGACCTATCACTTCTTGCCAAGCGTACGGGCCGACCTGCTGAAGAAGCTCAGTCGTGTTGCGGAAGCCCGTGTAGAGTTCGAGCGCGCTGCGTCCCTTACGCGTAACACTCGCGAGCGTGATCTGCTGTTGGAACGCGCCGCCCAGTGCGCATCTGAATCGGCTGAATCCCCGAAGCCCAAACCGGCAAGGCACTGACGCGAATTCTTCGCAACTCAATGGCTCTGGAACCGCTTCAGCGGTTCAATCTACAATGGCAGGTTCCCGCCCCACAAGACACCGCCCAGTTCAACTGACTGGTTTGCGCGGTGCCATGCACCACCCCTGCAAAAGGAGGCAGGGGCGGTGACAGTCTCAGGGGAGATTCGCCATCAGTGGCAGTCCTTACCTCGGCAAAAGGGCGGCGTCAATCCGGTATAGTCTCCCACCACTTTCGCATCGTACGGTGCGTTCAACATGTTGAAGCCTCTCCCGGACACACCGATCGATCCTTGACTCCACACGATGTTTTGCGAAGAGTCGATCTCAATCACCTGATGATTGAACTGGTCGCTGATGAGGGTGTTGCCGTTCTTCAACCGAACGGCGCGCGTCGGCAGTGGCATGGAGACGCTGCCGGGGCGAGTGTTGGTGACATACATTGACACCACGTTGCCCGCTGCATCTACTTCCAGAATGCGGTTATTGTTGGAGTCGGTGATCAGCGTATTGCCCGTGGGCAGGCGGCTGGCGAACGCCGCTCCGCTGAGTTGGGTGCCGGTGCAAGAGCCGTAGCTCCAGACGATTTGCTTTTGGCGATTTACTTCTATCACGCGGTTGTTGTTCTCATCGGCAATCAGTATGTCGCCATTGGCCAGAAGTTCGGCGCTGTTGGGGTTGTTGAGCTGATTGAACTCGCAGCCCGTCGCGCCGGTCATGCCGTACTGCCATACAATTTGTTTTTTGAGCGTGACTTCAATGATGCGCTCATTGGCTTGATCGGTAATCAGCACATGGCCATTCGGCAGCCAGGTATTTTGTACCGGCGTACTCAGCTGGTTGGGACCCGAGCCGGCAACCCCGGTTTGACCGTACTGCCACATAATATGACCGGCGGGATTGATCAGGATCACACGGTTGTCCTGGCAACCGTTCGGGCAGTCGGGGGTAGCCTTGGGAGGAATGCCCGTTCCTGCGATCAGAGTAAAGACACCGACGCGCTGGGCGTCATTGGTGCCCACGATGGATTTGGGTCCGGCAACGCTCGATCCATTGCCGAAGTGCCACACGATCTGGTGGTTCAAAGGGTTTACTTCGATTACCCGATTATTAAACTGGTCGGCGATCAGAACATTGCCTTTGGTATTGAACCCATTTCCTTGCGCGAAAAGTGGGAAAGCACAAGCCGTCAAGACACACAGCACGAGCCCGGATTGTTTCAATGCAGCGGCGAGTTTCACGACGATCCTCCTGGAGATCCCATGCGGCTGGATTTGCGCACCACAACTCGAGAGTTAGATTGGATATACCGGGCCGTGGGATTTATCGCGAAATTGTCAAAAAATTGTCACCGGGCGACAGGAATCGCACAGCTTGCAGGCGGGATAACCAGAAGAACCGCTGCCCCGCTCTCGCGATGCTGATACAATTCCGTCCCCATAGTGGAGGTGGAGAGTGTCGCAAGCGCATAGCCGAATAGAGATGCCGAAAGGGTCTCGATCGAAAAGTGGACAAACGGTAGTGTCTGTTCAACCGTGCGCAATTTGGTCAGCCCGGAAATCTTACATCCGATCCCGGAACCTTCGGTCAATCTATCTCACAGGTAAGGCGCGCCGATGACACATCAGGCGCCCGGCAAATCCAATTCGGCATAAAGCTACAGTTCTAAGAATCTTGATTCAAGGCCAGCGGAGTTGCGCAGCCATCGCTACTTCGGCAAAACGGCTTCGCCCGTAATTTTCACTGAGCCCGACATCCCCGCCGTCTTCGGCGAGCCTTCGCGATTGAGGGGTTGGCCCCCCCCGACCCATACTTGTAGGTCACCGGGGACGATTTTTCTGGTTCCGTCGGAACCTACAACGCTGAGTTGCCGGTTGGGAACCGTGATTTGAACATGCTCGGTTGCGCCCGGTTCGACGTGCACGCGATGGAATCCGGCGAGAGCACGCACCGGCGCGCCGTCGACTCCCGGATGCGTCAGATACACTTCGACAACTTCGTCGCCCGCCGTTTTTCCCGTGTTCTTCACATCCACACTGGCGATGAGGTTATCACTTGCTTCAAGCGACGGCTTGTCGAAGGTTAAATTGCTGTACCGGAAAGTGGTGTAGCTCAAACCATATCCAAAAGGATAAAGCGGCTCGCCGGTGAAGTAGCGATAAGTGCGTCCTTTCATGTTGTAGTCTTCAAACGCAGGCAACTGATCAACCGATTTGTAGAAAGTCAGCGGCAAGCGGCCGCCCGGTGAGAAGTCTCCAGCCAGCGCTTCGGCGACCGCAGTCCCGCCTTCTTCTCCCGGATACCAGGCCTCAAGAATCGCCTTGACGTGCTGGTCCGCCCAATTAACCGCGAGAGCGCTTCCATTCATGAGCACCAGGACCACCGGTTTTCCGGTCGCAACCAGATCTTCCAGCACCTGTTGCTGCGCGTGCGGAAGATTCAGGCTGGTACGGTCTCCTCCACTGAAGCCTTCGATCTTGATGGGCATCTCTTCGCCTTCCAGTTCACCCGCGAGGCCGAGTACCGCGACGATCAGGTCCGATTGCTTCGCAACCTCCATGTAGTCCTTCTTGTCGCCCGGTTCGTGCCAAACCAACTTTGCCAACCCAGGGCCACCCTCCTGCGAGCATTCAACCTTGACTGCGTACGAGTGCCCGGCTTCGAGGTGCAGCGTCTTCAGTCGCGTCTTGCCGGTGTCGCCATACCAGGACTCGCCGATCAACTGATTGTCCAGCCAGAAATGGAACGCGTCAGTTCCGGTGAAACCGATCTGGTAGTCGCCGGTTGCGGCCGGCACCAGCGTTCCTGTCCAGCGCACTGAGAAACCATCTTTTAATTCAGGGCTGGCGCCGTTCTGCCAGGCGAAGTCAATCCCCGGATCAGTCCGCGCGATCACCGGATTGCCCGGGAGCGAGCCCTTGAAGTACTCGGCTGTAAGCCCGGCCTCCCCGGAGCTGCTTTTCAAAAACTCTTTCGGAATGACCGAAAGCCGAGGTCCCGCCAAAGAAGACCCAGCCGCGTACACAACTTTGGAATCCGCAAACCGTTTGCGCAACCCTGCGAGCACCGTCACCGGATGCGACGGCGTCCCGTTGTAATTGCCTAGTAGCGGATCGATGCTGTCGGCGTTCGGGCCGATCACGCCGATGGTCTTGTAATGAGTTGCGAGGGGAAGAAAATTCCCGGAATTCTTCAACAGGACGAGTGACTCCCTCCCGGTCTGCAGAGCCAAGAGGCGGTGCGGCTCGCTGTCGATTTCCGAAAGCGGTGTCTTGGCGTACAGAACGGAATCCGGCGGATCGAACATCCCCAGCTTCATACGCGCCGTGAACAGACGCTTCACTGCCTGGTCAATGTCGTCGGTTGTAAGCAGCCCCTGCTCCACTGCTTTCAGCAATGCATCGCGTTCGACCGTGACTGCGGGCATCGGGATGCCACAAATAATATCCATCCCCGACTTCACGCCGGCGGCCACGCCCTCCTCCATGGTCTTGGCATAATGGTGACCGGTTTGAATGTCGCTGGCGGCGCCACAGTCCGAGACTACGTAGCCCTGAAAGTGCCAGGCGTCGCGCAGATGTTCTTTCAGCAGCAGAGGCTGAGCACAAGCCGGCTTGCCGTCCACCGAGTTGTAAGCGCACATCACCGAGCCCGCGCCCACGCCGACCGTCGCGCGAAATGCAGGTAAGTAGGTGTCTTCCAAATCGTGGTTGGAAACCGTCACATCTACGGTATGCCGGGTAGGCTCAGGGCCGCTGTGCACGGCGAAATGTTTCGGAGTAGAGAGAGCCTTCAAATACTTTGGATCATCCCCTTGCAATCCGGTGACGTACGCGATTCCCATTTGTGCGGTCAGAAACGGATCTTCACCGTAGGTTTCCTGGCCGCGTCCCCAGCGCGGATCGCGAAAAATATTGATGTTCGGTGACCACACCGTCAACCCGTGGAACCAGTCGCTGTATCCCAGTTGCTGAACGCGCTCTTCATATTTCGCGCGAAACTCGCTGGCAGTGGCGTCGGCATCTTTCTTCAGCAAATCGGGATCAAAAGTCGCTGCCAGCCCAATCGCCTGCGGAAACACGGTCGCGTAACCTTCGCGCGCGGCGCCGTGGAGGCCTTCACTCCACCAGTTGTATTGCGGAATCCCCAGCCGCGGAATAGCAGCTGCAGTGTGCACCATCTGCGAAACTTTTTCTTCCAGAGTTAGCCGCGAGACCAAGTCGTTCACCCGGTCTTCAGTCGGCAGGGCCGAATTGCGGAACGGGGCATTCGCCAGATCAGCCATTGCGGCCTGCGCTGCAGGTTGCGCGGGTTTGGTGGACGAATCCTGCGCGAGACTCAAAGTGGAAAGAATGATGAAAGCAGCCCAGATCGTTTTCACGGAAAGTCCTCCTGGAATCGGAACGAATCCAAAACCCATGACCGCGCACTAATCTAAACTAAAACGATACAGATGGGAAATATTATTCCGGAAAGGAACAACGTTCTTTCTACGCTTTATTGCAATTTCCCGGCTTCTTCCTGAAGCCTCCGCCACGCATTCCGCACGTGCCGCTCGGTGGTGTTGGTTTGACCGACGCACAGACGCAGCGCCATCCGGTCGTTCAGCCGAGTGTGCGTCAAATAGAGATCGCCGCTGCGGTTGAGCGCGTCCATCAGGCGCTGGTTGGCCTGGTCTCCGCTTTTCAGGCGGAAGCAAACCAGGTTCAGCGGTGCTGGCGCGGCCAGTTCAAAGCGATCATCCTCCCGCACCCATGCGGCAAACTCCTGCGCCAGCCGCACGTGCTCACGCACATGAAATTGCAAGCCCTCAATCCCGTAATGACGAAGCACAAACCACAGCTTGAGGGAGCGGAAACGCCGTCCCAGCGGAATCTGCCAATCACGGTAATCAATCACCGATCCAGAGGCCGTCGCCTGGTTCCGCAAATACTCCGGCAGGATGCTCATCGTCTGAATCAGCGCCGCGCGATCGGCCACATAAAAACAATCGCAATCAAAGTTGGTGAACATCCATTTGTGGGGATTGAAGCAATAGCTGTCGGCGTGTTCAATGCCGTCGTGAATGTAGCGAAACTCCGGACACAGCGCCGCCGTCCCAGACATAGCCGAATCCACATGCAGCCACGCGCCGAATTTCTGGCAGACTGGCCCGATCTGTGGCAAAGGATCAATGGCGTTCGAAGAGGTCGTGCCCACCGTGGCGCAAACGAAAAATGGCTTTAAACCCGAGTTGTGGTCATTCTCCATTGCGCGGGCCAGGGCATCGGCATCCATTGCAAAATTCGCGTCCGTAGGAATGAGCCTGAGGCGATCGCGTCCCACACCCGCGATTCCAATTGCCTTTTCAGTCGCCGAGTGCGCCTGCGTGGAAGTGTAAGCGCACAACGTGCCGGGAACCCCAGCTTGGTTAGACTGAAAATTGGTGGCGCGTTCGCGCGCTGCGAGCAGCGCGCAAAGGATTGCGCTCGATGCGGTGTCCTGAATTACACCGCCTCCGGTCCGGGTGGAGAGAAATTTCTCCGGCAGTCCCAGCGCGGGGACCAGCCAATCGAGCACCAGGGTTTCCAGTTCCGTGCATGCGGGACTCGTTGCCCATAACATGCCTTGCACGGCCAGGCCGGAGGAAAGCAAGTCGCCCAGAATGGAAGGTCCAGATGTGTTGCTGTTAAAGAAAGCAAAAAAGTTCGGCGACTGCCAATGAGTCATCCCCGGCAAAATGAGTTTTTCGACATCGCCAAGGATAAGTTCAAAAGCCTCGCCTTGCTTAGGCGCCTGGGCGGGAAGCGAATCCCGAATTTCTCCCGGCTTAACCTGGGAGAGAACTGGAAAGGATTCGATCCGTTTGTAGTAGTCGGCGATCCAGTCCACGACCTCGTAGCCGTGCTCCCGGAACTCGTCGGGGTCCATATGGAAGGACGTTTTCTTATCCGCTTCTGATGCCATCGCCGAACTCTCGCGTGAATCAGTCCAAAAGCTGGCCGAAGTAGAGCTTAGTATCGTACTCCATCCGCACCTTCCCGCCGGACTGGTATGTCTCGAAGATTCTTTGCAGCTCCGCCAGCATCGACGCGTGGGATGGATGGCCAGCTTGCGGAGCATAGGAAGAAGATAGCAAGCGTCCCTCAAACGCCGCGTAATCCAGCTCCTGAAAATTGCTGAGCACTCGTTGCTCGCGCTTGAACGCCCCGAAAAATCGGCTTGCCTCGTTGTCCAGCCGTTTAACATCCGCGTAGTCAGTGCCGTAGTTCACGAGCATCTGCTCGTAGTCGCGATCGAACGCAGTTGCGTCCAATCGGCGGTCGTTCCACAGCACCGCCATGTACCCTGCCGGCTTTAAGATTCGCTGAAACTCGCATATTGCCTTCTCGCGATCGAACCAGTGCGCGGCTTGGGCCGCGGTGACCAGATCGACGCATTGGTCCGGCAGCCCTGTTTTCTCAGCTGTGCCAGCAACGCTGGTAAACTTGGGATAACTCTCCAGATATTGCTCTCCAGCGCGGCGCATCTCCAGATTCGGCTCAACCCCGAATATGCGGTTTCCGTTTTCCAGCAAGAGGCGGCTAAAGATGCCGGTGCCCGAAGCGATATCAGCGATGACCGAATTCGGCGTTAACCGGCATTCATTCTTCAGAACCTCGACAACTTCCAGTGGATACGTCGGCCGAAAACGGGTGTAGTTTTCGACCCGGCTGGTAAAGCGTTCCTTGGGATCAAAGTTCAACATAGGCGCCCCGTCCGAAGTCCGCGTGCCCAAAGCAGCGCGACCTTGTTACAGTATCTAGATTAGCTCATGCGCCTGGTCATCAAAGTCGGTACCAGCCTGATCGCCCCCGGCGGGCGAATTGACACTCGGCAACTGCGCTCGCTGGTGGACCAGTTCGACTTGCCGCACCACGAATTTTTGATCGTAAGTTCGGGAGCGATTGCGTCCGGAATGGCGAATCTCGGACTCAAGGAGCGCCCATCCAACGTCCGCCTGATGCAGGCCTGCGCCGCCGTCGGCCAGAGCGCTCTGATGCATACCTACGAGCAGGTTTTTTTCGGCAAGAAAATTGTCGCTCAATTGCTGCTCTCCAGCGACGACTTCACCACCCCGGCGCGTTACAAGAACCTGCAGAACACCCTCGACCAACTGCTGCGCCTGGGCGTGGTCCCGATTGTCAATGAGAATGACAGCGTTTCGATTCGCGAATTGGAAGGCGCTTTCGGCGACAACGACGAGTTAAGCGCGCTGCTGGCTGCTGCCGTCGAAGCTGACTGGCTTCTACTCCTTACTGACGTAGATGGTTTCTATGTTCCCAACGGAAAGCGTCCGCGGATGTTGCGCACCATTCGCAAACTCACTCCGGAGATGGAAGCCCTATGCAACGGTCACGGCAAACTGGGGCGGGGCGGAATGCGCTCGAAGTTGCGCGCCGCCAGGATGGCCAGTGATGCCGGCGTCAGCGTCGCCATCGTGAACGGCCGCGATCCCGATGCTGTTTCCAAAGCCGTCGCACGAAAAATCGGAACTTTTTTCCCGCCTAAAGTGAAAGCAAAGAAGAAAGAGAAGAATAGGCCCTGAGAATGGTCAGCGTTGCGGCAATTGCGTCCACAACTCGCGAGAAGCTCGAACGCGCCCGGGCGGCGTCGGCGGAACTTGCACAGTTCTCGACCGAGGAGAAGAACCGCTTGTTGCTCCTGATGGCCGACACCATCGAAGCCCGCGCCGCTGAAATCCTGCGGGCAAATGAAAAAGACATCGCAGAGTCGAATCTGTCCGGGTCAATGCTCGACCGCTTGCTGCTCAACCCGAAGCGCATAAAGGAAATGGCGGACGCCGTCCGCGACGTGGCTGCGCTGCCTGATCCGGTAAACGAAGTCCTAACCGAGTGGACCCGCCCAAACGGGCTTCTTATTCGCAAGGTGCGCGTGCCGCTGGGCGTTGTCGGCATCGTTTACGAGTCTCGCCCCAACGTCACCGTGGACGCTGCGGTGCTCGCCTTTAAGACTGGCAACACGGTCGTGCTGCGTGGCGGCAAAGAAGCCGCGCACAGCAATCAGGCGCTGGCGGAGATTCTCGCGGCGGTGCCCGGAGTGCCTCCAGGCGCGATTGAGTTGCTCGATTCCGGCACGCGCGAGACCGTGCAGGAACTAATCACCGCCCGCGGTGTCGTGGATGTCGTCATCCCCCGAGGCGGCCCCGGCCTGATTTCGCAGGTGATGGAAAATGCCATCGTTCCAGTCATCGAAACCGGCGCCGGCAATTGCCATATTTTCGTGGACGAGTCCGCTGACCTCGAAATGGCGAGCCGCATCGTGATCAACGCGAAAACCCAGCGGCCGTCAGTCTGCAATGCTGCGGAGAAACTATTGGTGCATTCGGCGATCGCGGCAAAATTCATTCCGCATATGATTCGTCAGTTGATTAGCGCCGGAGTAGAAGTCAGAGGTGACGCCGAAACCTGCAGCCTTTCACCGGACGTGAAACCCGCAACCGAGCAGGACTGGAGTGAGGAATATCTTCGACTCTGCATGGCCGTGCGCGTCGTTTCCGGCGTGGATGAGGCAATCGCGCACATGAACCGCTATTCCACCAAGCACTCGGAATCCATCGTCACTGCCAACGAAGCCAACGCTCGCAAATTTCTGCGCCTGGTGGATTCGGCGGCGGTGTACTGGAATGCCTCCACTCGCTTCACCGACGGCGGCGAATTCGGCTTCGGCACTGAGATGGGAGTCAGCACCCAAAAGCTGCACTGCCGCGGGCCGTTCGCGCTGGCAGAGCTTACTTCTTCGAAATATCAGGTTATCGGGACCGGCCAGATACGTTAGCGGTTCTTTAAGCCACCGGATCCGGCTCTTCCTTCGTCCATCCCGCAGGCTTGAGCGCGTAGTTCAGTGCGTATGCCAACACTCCCGTCGCGACCACGATCGCTCCCAGCGCAAACGAACTCATCCCCCAGACCTGCTCACTCTGGCTGCGGACCAGAGCGAATCCCAGCAGCAGCACCGGGGCAATACCGATCGCGACGGCCCCAAACATGCCTCCCGGGACGCGGAATGGGCGGGCCAGTTCCGGTTCCCGGATTCGCAGCACGACCAGGGCCACGAACTCGAGCGACAGGCTCAGGCCGTATATAAGGATGTCGATGGTCACCAGCCGCGCAAAGCCCAGTCCAAGGCAACAAGCCCAACCGATGGCCAGAGCGATGATCGTCACCCAGGGTGCGCGCCGCCGGTTCAGCTCGCCGAAAATCTTTGGCAGCATTCCATCCTGCGCCATTGCCAGAGGCAGGCGTGAGTAGCTCATCACTAGCGCGTTGAACATGCCGAAGGCGCTGAACATGCCTCCGACCACCAATGCGATGCGCAGCGCCGGCCCGCCGAGCAATCCTGCAATGTCGGCCCACGATCCCGTTTCCCATGCGCCTGCGGGAAGCCTCGTCATCCACACCGCCGCCACCGGGACGATGTAGCTGAGTGCAACAATGACCACCGCCGCCAGCATGGCCCGCGGATAAGTCCGCTGCGGACGCTCGACTTCGGTCGCGATGGTCGAAGCATTGTCCCAGCCCATGTAGTTCCACATGCAGATGAGCAAGCCGCCGATCAGATCAACTTTGGAAGTTGTTGGTGCGGTCACCGCATGAAACAGCGCACCGTATTTCAGCGGCGAGAGAATCACCACCAGCGCGAACGGCGCAGAGAGCGCGAAGAACAGCCACAGCGAAGTCGTCGAGACCACTTTCACGCCCGCGATATTCAGCCCCGCGCAGGCAATTACAACCGCCAGCCCTACCATCACCCCGCGATAATTCACCGAGAACCACGGAAACAGCCGCGTCAGGTAAGCGACAAACAGCGTCGGATAAATCGCCATATCGAAAATCGACGCCACCAGCGAAAGCCAGGCTTCCTGAAATCCCCAGAAGTTGCCCATAGCGCGGCGCACCCAGGCGTAATAGCCGCCCTCAAACGGCAGCGCGCTCGAAAGCTCGCCAATCATGAACGCCGTGGGCAAGCTCCAGAGGATAGGAGTGAGCAACAAGAAGATGATGGCGCGGCCATAGCCGGCGCCGTGCACGATATCTTCAATGCCATAGGTGCCGCCCGAAACCATAAAGAAAGTGGCGGCGACCAGCGGCCACAGCGTGAGGCGGACGGATTTCTTTCGCTGGGGGGGGGAGTTCCTGACGGAAGATCGCGACGTGCGGCGCTAGCTGTTGCCAATTTCTATGGCTTCCTCCTCAAGCGACTCACTCTCAGCTACTCCGCGCGGGCTGGGCGCTTCGGGGCTTCCGGTGCTTCAAATTCCGGAAATTCCGCTGAAGTTAGTTCGCAGTGTTGAGATTACGGCAAATTTCCACAGATGCAAGAAATATTTTGGGAGATTTTGCGGGAGGAGGCAAGCGGAAAGCTTGAACCACAGAGGGGGTTAGCTGACCTTATCCTGGCACGCTCCCGCGTGACCCCCTCTCCGTTGAGCAATTGTGCAGCCAAGCCCTGATTTTCTCTTAGCAATCCGAGAAGCAGGTGCTTTGATTCCTCGCTGAGAGGTATGTCCTCGGAAGTGGAAATGTTGCGGCTAACAACCCTAATGTTGCCGCGTATCGATTCAATCGAAGAGGAAGATGATAAGAATCGCTTGATGGGTCCGCCCGAACCTAGTACTTTCCTCGCCAGCCGACGGTCCCCTCGAAATAGACCAAGGAGCAAGTGTTCCGTCCTAATCTCTGGAGACCCATACCGACTGGCCTCGTAGCGCCCGAAGAAGATCACACGCTTCGCGCTTTCAGTGTACCGGTCGAACATTGAACTATCCAACTCGCAAAGCAGAATTGTTACACATTCTTGAACAACTCCGCCCTGGGGTCTTCCGGATTCAACTTCGCCAACTCGCGCAACAGTTCCTTGGTCTTCTCATCCCGCGGCATGGGCACCGTCAGCTTCACCTCGACAATTTCATCTCCGCGTGCGCCTTCCTTGGTGGCCGAGGGCACACCCTTCTCCCGCAGCCGCAGCTTCTGCCCGGACTGCGTCCCCGGAGGAACTTTCAGCAGCGCCCTCCCATCAATCGTCGGGCCTTCAATCTTCGCGCCCAGCGCCGCTTCCGTCGCCGTGACCGGAACCGTGATCTGGATGTCGTCACCGTCGCGGCGGAACACCCGATGCTCCCCGGCGCGGATGATCACATAAAGATCGCCTGCCGACCCGCCGTGCCCGCCGGAATTTCCTTTGCCGGGGATACGAATCCGCTGGCCGTCGCGCGTGCCTGCTTTAATCCGCACTTCCAGCGGCTCGGTGCGGCTAACCACGCCTTCTCCGTGGCACACCGGGCAGGGCGAAATGTTCTTTCCGGATCCGTGGCAGCGCGGACAGGTCACGTTGAACTTCATGCGTCCTCCGGTTTGCTCGATCGTACCCTTGCCCTTGCATTGCGGACACACGCCCGGCGCCTCAATGTAGCCGTTGCCGTGGCAATTGCCACAAACATCCTGCCGCGTGATGTTCAGTTTCATCACGCCGCCGCGAATCGCCGTCCAGAAGGGAACGTTGACCTGATATTCGAGATCCGAACCCGGCTCCGGCCCTTCCTGCGCCCCCGCGCCGCGTCCGCCAAACATACCGGAAAAAATGTCGCGAAATCCCCCTCCGCCGCCGGTGCTGCGCTGTCCCCGCGCGCCCTCGAACATGTCGGAGAAATCAAATCCTCCGAAGTCGAAGGGCACACCCTGTCCGGAAGCGCCAGGCTGCGCGCCTGGAAATCCTCCGAATCCCCCGGCTCCGGTAGGGCCTCCACGCGCGTAAGCCTCCGCGGCAGCGGGGTCAATGTTGTCGGAGTAATAGCCCAACTGGTCGTAAAGTTTGCGCTTCTTTGGATCGCTCAGAACGTCATTGGCCTCGGACATGGCCTTGAATCTCTCTTCGGCGGCCTTGTCTCCAGGGTTGACGTCAGGATGATATTTACGCGCAAGTTTGCGAAACGCCTTGCGGATCTCGTCAGCCGAGGCAGACTTCTTTACGCCGAGAAGTTCGTAATAGTCTTTCTTGGTTGTGGTCGCCATTAACTAAACTCTGTCATCCTGAGCGAAGTGATCGTTCGCAAAGCGAACGAGAACGCAGTCGAAGGACCCCTTTCCTGTCATCGCTCGCATCGGCCCGGCAAGGAATTTTCGCCGCAAAGCGAGTCATCGCGAGAATGCCTTTCAAGTTTCACGGGCCGCACACTACCCGGGTCCTTTGACTCCGCAAGAACTTCGCTTCCGCGAAGTTCTTCCTCCGCTCAGGATGACAGAGATGGGGTGATATCCAAAATCCCTGCCTGCTCATACTTTACCGCGTCCACGTAAACCGGCATGCGTTGCACTCCCTGCAGTATGGGCGAGAAAACGTACCAGCGCCTCTCCTGTTCCACGAATGCCAGAAAATAATCCTGTCCTTTGATTTGAAATTGCACTGCCGACTCCTTCGGGTTCTAGGACCCAAAAAACAAAGCCACGGATTTGCTCTGATCTTCACGGATTGCATTTGCTCCGTGTTGCTCCGTGTTGATCCGTGCAAATCCGTGGCTAAGCTCTTCTCATTTACTTCTTCTCTTCCACGTCCTCGTACTCAGCGTCAATCACGCCTTCGTCTTTGGCCTTGCCATTGCCGTCAGCAGCGCCGTTGGTTGAACCAGTGCCCGCGCCCGGAGCGCCTGCCGCGGGAGGCGTCTGCGCCTGCGCCGCTTTGTACATCTGCTCGGCGAGCTTGTGTGAGGCCTGGGTCAGCGTCTCGCGCGCCTTGTCCATTTGCGCCTTGTCGTTCGACTCCAGCGCCTTCTTGGCATCGGCGATTGCGTTTTCGACATCGCCACGCTCGGAGCCGGAAATCTTCTCTCCCTGCTCACGCAACATCTTCTCGACGCTATAGACCATCGAGTCGAGTTGGTTCTTCGAGTCAATCACCGAACGCTGCGCCTTGTCTTCGGCCGCGTGAGCGTCGGCGTCTTTCGCCATGCGCTCAACTTCCTCTTTCGACAGACCGGAAGACGAGGTGATCGTGATCTTCTGGTCCTTCTGCGTGGCCGTATCTTTTGCCGTGACATTCAAAATCCCGTTCGCATCAATGTCGAACGTGACTTCAATCTGCGGGACGCCACGCGGAGCCGGTGGAATCCCCGTCAAATGGAATTTGCCCAACGTCCGGTTCTGCGCCGCCATCGGACGCTCCCCTTGCAGCACGTGCACTTCAACCGAAGTCTGGCTGTCGGCCGCGGTCGAGAAAGTTTCCGTCTTTCGCGTCGGAATAGTCGTGTTGCGCGGAATCATCGGCGTGGCCACGCCGCCCAGCGTTTCAATGGCCAGCGTCAGCGGAGTCACGTCGAGCAGCAGCAAATCTTTCACTTCGCCGCCCAGCACGCCGCCCTGAATCGCCGCGCCCACTGCGACCACTTCGTCCGGGTTCACGCCCTTGTGGCCTTCTTTGCCGAACAGTTCTTTCACCAGCGCCTGAATGCGAGGCATGCGCGTCTGTCCGCCAACCAACACCACTTCGTTGATCTTGCTGGCGTCCACGCCCGCGTCTTTCATGCACTGCTTGCACGGGCCAACCGAACGCTGAATGATGTCCTCGATCATCCCTTCCAGCTTCGCCCGGGTCAGCTTCTTCACCAGATGCTTCGGCCCGCTGGCATCGGCAGTGATGAACGGCAGATTAATCTCCGTCTCCATCGTGGTCGAAAGCTCGATCTTCGCCCGTTCCGCCGCGTCCCGCAGACGCTGCAGCGCCATCTCGTTTCCCTTGCCGCGCAAGTCGAGGCCTTCATCTTTCTTAAATTCGTCAATCAGCCAATCCACCAGCCGCTGATCAATATTGTCGCCGCCGAGGTGGGTGTCGCCGTTGGTGGCCTTGACTTCAATCACGCCTTCGCCGACTTCGAGCACCGAAATATCAAACGTCCCGCCGCCGAAGTCGTACACCGCGATGGTCTCGTCCTTACTCTTGTCGAGACCGTAAGCCAGCGCCGCCGCCGTCGGCTCGTTGATGATTCGCTTCACGTCGAGCCCGGCAATCTGCCCGGCATCTTTGGTCGCCTGCCGCTGCGCGTCGTTGAAATACGCAGGCACGGTAATGACCGCCTCAGTGACCTTCTCGCCGAGGTAGTCTTCCGCCGCCTTCTTCAGCTTTTGCAGAATCATGGCCGAAATTTCGGGCGGGTTGTACTTCTTGCCCTGGGCCACGATCGAGACGTGGTCTCCGTCGCGCTCCACCTTATAAGGGACCATCTTCATTTCTTCGTTCACTTCGTCATAGCGCCGTCCCATAAAGCGCTTGATCGAATAAATCGTGTTTTCAGGATTGGTGATGGCCTGTCGCTTAGCCACCTGCCCCACCAGCCGCTCGCCGTTCTTGGTAAACGCCACTACCGACGGCGTAGTCCTGCCGCCTTCTTCGTTAGGGATAACCTTGGGCTCCCCGCCCTCCATAACGGCAACGCAAGAGTTGGTCGTCCCGAGGTCAATTCCGATAATCTTGGCCATAAGAAGCTCCTTGTTAGCGCCTCCGAGGAGGCATTTATTGCATTATAAGTGCTTTATAATCAATGTACTCACTACTGCGCTCTCGGATAGTATGGTAGTTGAGTGAGATGTTGTCAAGTTTTAGATGCGGGAGTGGAGGGGTTGGATGCGACCTGCAGTGCCGAAATAAAGACGATTCTAATAGGGAGACATTTCCGGGTGCTCCCTGTGAACATCCTGCCAGGCTGCCGGCATGATGTCTACCTTGAGCCTGCAGGGATGAGCCCATCTGGTCACGCAGGAAAAGTCAAATTTGCTGACTCGTTCCACGTCCGCAGGGGAGGCCGCTGAAGTGAAGTCTACGTAAATCATGATGCAGACTTCGCAGCCGCTTGGCCATCCTACTCGGTAACTTGGGTGACGCGGATCAACGACGTATCGTGCCGGCAGGTTCTCCATTGTCCTCGTTGCGCCGACCAGGCTGTAACCGAGCGGGGTGAACCCGACGGCCTCGCTCGGAAAAACCTCGACGTCCAGGGAGTACGATTTGCTGCGAACAACGCCATCCAGTATGGATGCCCCCGCCCTAAGGAAGGCGGGACGGCCACCTAATACCCCGTAAGCCCGAAACAGTCGCTGGTGACGCGAGAAAAATTCCGCATGAGCGTAGGCAAAATCGCCGATGGTACGCTGCTGCAATCCCCACCGTGATGAGTAGCGCCCTGCGAAGTATTCGTCGCACGTCCAATTAGACACCACAGGCAACGAGGAAGTGTAACCGCTCGGCTGCCCCACCCTTCGCGGTTTTCGAAGGGTCGGAACTCCGATGATTCCGTCCACCACTTTGTCGCCGCAAAGCCCGTGGAAAGTTGTAGTCCACGTGCCGCGTCTGCGTCTATACTGCGCAATCAGGAATGTGGCGGATTTCCTATGCAAACATT
>Ga0209648_10001943_pt1 | contig 16920 bp, 14 predicted proteins | sample GraSoi2013_115cm_FD_185830 | JGI IMG/M metagenome (GOLD analysis project Ga0209648, IMG submission 185830) | Grasslands soil microbial communities from the Angelo Coastal Reserve, California, USA - Sample 9_17_2013_115cm (SPAdes) (version 2) | ecosystem: Environmental > Terrestrial > Soil >...
GGTTGATTTGTGCGCCTGACGGCACGACTTCGCAGCCCGTCGTTCTCCCGCTCTGCGGGATCGCTCCGGCTAAACGCTCAAGTTCCTTCGGCTTCGCAAGCTCGCCTCGAGGACAGGCTAAGCCCTGATACTTGTGTCTCTGGCGAAGATGACTACGTTGGCGATAACCAAATCGCGCCGTTGCGAGCGGCGCGTGCTTCACTCCAGCTCGCCATAGTTCGCCGCATACTGCGTAATTGGAACTTCCCGCCCATTGACGACAAGGGCCACGGCGCTTCCACTCTTCTTCACCGTGATCTCGACTCGCTCACCATTGCGGGCAAACTGCTTCCAGTGCTCTTGGACAACCTTGGGCGGCAGGATGTAGTCATGCAAAAAGCGTTCCTTGTCCTGCGCAATTAGCACCAGAACGTTGACTGGACGATCGGGCAGGCGAAAGGTCCACGTTCCATGAGCTTCGGACGCGGTGTGAACGCCAACCTTGCGCTTGCGCTGGGTAATGAACGTCCGCGGACGGTCCTTCGTTAATGGATGCGTCTTGGACACGCGTTCTAGCCACTCCGCGGTCTGAAGTTCCCATCTTTCGTCGTCTGTCTTGGCGCTAACGACGGACTCCGGCGCGCGCAGAATGGAAACGTCGGTCCTTTGCGCGGCTCGCCCGGCGACAGACTTGAGCGCTAAAAGCCCAACCGCCTCGCGCGCCGCAGACATGGTCTCTTCGGCGGCGTGTGCGGCCTTCTTCGCGCCCTGTTGGATGATCTCCCGCAAACGCTCGGGATGTTGCGACAGCTCCTGGCGCCGCTGGCGAATGGGTTCGAGATGCGCGTTCACGCTCTGGATCGCGAGCGACTTGCACTCTACGCAGGTGATGCCCGCGGTAGTGCAGCCACGTGTGATGTATTCCAGCCGCTCGCGATCGCTGAAGATCTGATGCAGATTCCCGACCGGGCAGCGGTCCGGACTACCGCGATCGGTGAGAGCCGGACGATCGGTCACGCTGTTCCTGATCCTCTCCGCGACCGTCGCTGCGTCGTCGCTCAGCAGAATCGAATTCCCGTACGACTTCGACATCTTGCGCTTGTCGGTGCCCAAGAGCTTGGGCGAAGGGGTCAGCAGCACCTGCGGCTCAGGGAAGACGGGCTGGCCCTGGTAGTTGTAAAAATTGTTGAAGCGCCGGGCGACCTCGCGCGTTAGCTCCACGTGCGCAGCCTGGTCTTCGCCCACCGGCACGAAAGCTGGGCGGTAGATGAGAATGTCCGCGGCCTGGAGCAGCGGGTATCCCAGGAAGCCGTACATGTGCAGGTCCTTGTTCGGCATTTGCTGTTGCTGGTCTTTGTAGCTGGGGACGCGCTCCAGCCAGCCCAGCGGCGTGATCATGGAAAACAACACATGCAACTCGGCGTGTTGCAGCACGTGCGACTGGACGAACATGGTGCACTTTTCCGGATCGAGGCCGGCGCCCAGATAATCCAGGATGACTTCCAACGTGTTCTCGGCGAGGCGGGCGGTCTCGTCGTAATCGGTGGTGAGCGCGTGCCAATCGGCGACGAAGAAAAAACATTCGTGGGTATCCTGCAGCTTCACCCAGTTCTGCAGCGCGCCGACATAGTTTCCTAAGTGAAGCTTGCCGGTAGGGCGCATCCCGCTGAGAACGCGCGGACGTGGATGGGAGGGTTTGGTCGTCATGGGTGGTCAGCAAATAGCAAATAGCAAATGGCGTTTTATGAAATCCCGAAGCGGAGCGAGGGATCCCTATAGCAATTTATCAAGCTCGGGTTATCACACCTTCACAGATGGTCAACTGCGTTTTGCAGCGCGACGCCTAAGGTTCATCGTTCTCATAGTGATCCCTCGCTGTCGCTCGGGACTTCGGAAAAGCGCTAATTGCCATTTGCTAATTGCTATTTGCTCGATGTTATCACGCGCCGCTCTTGCTTCCGCTTGGCTGCGGTTGCGGGGCAATGGTCTTGACCTTGATCGGCTTCGCGGGAATGCCGGCAGAGATGGTGAACGGAGGAACGTCCTTGGTGGCCACACCGAGGGAGCCCACCAGGCCGTGTTCATGCACGCGCACTCCACTCATCACCGTGGCGTGGTAAGTCACGCGCGCCCGCGGGCCGATCTCCGTCTTGGTATTAGTCACAATCATGCCGTCATTCAAGTCATGTTCGTGCGAGTATACGTTGGCGTAGTCGGAGATGGAGCTGCCCTCATGGATCACGATTTCGCCGCGATCGTCGAGCAGCACGTACTTGTGGATGGTGCAGTTGTCTTCGACGGTCAGGTTGTAGCCATACGAAACTTCCACACCGTGAAAGATCTTCACGTTCTTGCCCAGATATTTGAAGATGTGCTTGGCCAGCATGTAGCGCACGCGGTAGCCGAGCCAGTGATTCAGCCCGGCAGGCGAACGGTCATACATCATCCAGAACCAGATCAGGGGCTTGCGCTCGGCGTACTTTTGCGCGTCGACGTCACCGTAATACTCCGGCTCCAGCGTCGCGTTGCGCGGATCGAACGAGTGGATCATCGCTTGCTGGGCCAGTCCGCCGTCCGCCGCAGGGCCGGCATAAGTCTTCCCAAGATAGAGTTCGTGCAAGGCGTTGCGCACGACAATCGCGCGATGCTCGGGGTCACGGTTGGCGAACTGGTCATCTAGCTTTTCAATCCATGCCAGAAAACTCTTTTCTGCGACGGGCTGGGGTTGAAGATTGCGGTATTCGTAGCGCGGCATGAGGCCTCGTGTTTTCGAGAATGAGGTGAAAGAACAATCATAACGGTCTTTCTCTAAAATCCCGAATCCCCGGCGTCTTTTGCCGGGGTGAGGGATCCATATAGATTTCCAATTCGTGTCCCCATCGCCTTTTCGCGGCTATAGGGATCCCTCACCCCGGCTCAAAGCCGGGGATTCGGGATTTCACAAAAGCCTTATCGCTGCGTTACCGTGAGCTTGTGGTAGCCGACAACCGCGGCATCGATCTTGTTGGGAAGCCGGAACTCGGAGTCAAGGCCGACGTTGGGATACTTGGGCGTGATGTATTTCTCAACGAAATACTCGAGGGCGACGCGAGGAACGTCGATACCGTCAATGGCGACGTTAAGGACGTGGACTTTACCCTGGCCTCCGCTGCCGGCGACGTCGCCTTCCACATGGACAAGATGGCGGCCGCTGAAAATCGAGAGCAGCGGATTCGACGAACGCCGCCCGCCGCGAATTTCGTCAAAATCCACGTTAACAAATCCGTCGACAACCCCGGAGCGGCCTTGAAGGGTTACTTTCTTTACTCCCTGGGGAAGCTGAACCTTGTCCGAGGCCAGATAGTCGTTGACTTCGTCTTCGGTCATAACCGTAGGCGCCGGATCCGGATGGGTGCGCTCCGAGTTGTCGCGAATATGATCGATCTTGTGTTGCAGGCTCTCTGCCAGGCGATGGGTTGTGCCCGCCTGAGCCGCTGCCAAGGTTCGCCGGGAGTGTGGCCCGGCCAGAAGAGGTAGATCGCGTCCAAAATACACCAGCGCGAAGAGCCAGATGGCGGTCAGGATGGTTCCTGGGGTTTTCATTGCCTATGCGTGGGTGTGGTCTGGGCCGTCAGATGTTGTGCGGAAAGCTGAGGCTTGCTTAAATCGCCGGTGAAGTCCCACCGCGCGCCGCCGTTGCTCACTCTTAGTTTTGCTTGTTTGTCCGCCAAAGTCACTGTTCCGCTCAACTCATAGATGCGATTGTCAGCTCGGAATTTGCTCGGCAGCACTCTTAAGGTTTGCTTGTCCAACTCCAGAGTGCCTTGCAGGCTTTGAAACCGGAAGGGTTTTGGCGGTTCCAGGCTCAAGGTGTGGGAATTGCCGTTGGCGATCGTGAAATCAGCCCGGCCGGCGGCGCTCAGCAACATCTCCGCCTCATTCTTGCCTTCGAAGTGGAAGGAGTATTTGCCGTCGAGCTTGCCCGTGATCCAGGCGTTGAGCAACTCGACGTTCGGCGCCGGCGGGGCCGGCGCCAGCCGCTCGACCGCTACTCCAGTGAGGCTGCCCGTAGCCGTGTAGCGCGAGGGTGAGCCCGACCAGTTGACTCGCCACTCGCCGTCGACTGCGCCCCCACCCAGCTTGGCCGAGATGTGGGTGACAAGCAGCTCACGGTCGCTCACCTCAATGTGGCTGGTGAATTTCTCCAGCGGAAGCCGCGCGACAATCAGTTGGCCGGCCGAAAAAGTTCCCCGCGCGCGGAAATCCGGCAGCTCGTCCGGCGATCCGGACAGGAAGGGCAGGTTCCATCCCTTGCCGGTCGGGCCTAACAGGCTGGCGGCATCGCCCATGGCCAGGGTGTCGGCATGAAGATCAAATTCCAGCAAACACGGAGGCGACGGACAGGTATAAGGACTCGTGATCTTCCCGGTAAAGAGAATAGGAGAGTGTTCAAACTGTCCGGAGATATCGTTGAGGACCAAGGCAGCATCCGTCAGCTGGATATCTGCTTCGGAAAGCACGAGGCGGTCTTTGACGCCCGGAATCCATGCTGTCAGGTTCTGGACGCGCGCCTTGCCGCCGACGTGGGGCGGCGCGAAATTCGCCCACGCTCCGCCGACGTTGAAATCAACCACGGCGGAGGCGTTGAAATTCGCTTGCGGGGGATCAAATCCGGTAGTTTTGGCCAGCACCAGGAACCGTTCCAAAGGCACCAGGCCTTTAGCGAGGCCGTGGTAGCCGGCAGCGTCCACACTGCCTTGCACCTCGAGCGCCGTGGACGGACCCATTTGTATCGAAAAAGAGTCAATGGTCAACGCATCCGGCTGCGGAGCGGGATTTTGCGGCGTAGCTAGTTTCGCTCGCTTGGCGGCCAGCGAGGCTGGAACTTCATCCAAGCCGATGCGGAACTTGATCGAGCTTACGGGAAACGGCTTCTCCGCTACCGAGGATTGCAGCACGAAGGGTGAGGTCATGCCGGCTCCGTGCCAGTTGCGGACGCCGTTACGCGAGTGAAATCCCAATGCCCCGTTGAAATCCCCGGTCGCGGTGAGATCGTCGGGAAGGGTGCTGCGGGCGTGACGCGCCAAAGTCGCCACCAGCGAGAGCGGAACCCGCGTGGCCACCATGGAGAGATCATAGTCGCGCGGCGTAGAGGCTAGCCAGCGTGCCGTCAAGAGCAGACCGCCGGACTCAAGCGGAGTGTCGCATTTCAACTCCAAGGCCGAACGGGCGTAATCCCCCAGGCAGCGCGTGCGCACCACCGGCATGCTATCGCGATTGATGTCGTAGCGGCGGAAGTGGCTGAGCTCGGTGGCGCCGGTAATGTGCAGGTTGGCCAGCGTCCCGCTGAGCTGGGCGTCGCCGCTCAGACCGCCGCGCCAGCCACGGTCGCGCCCCGTCAACAGGCTAGAAAACTGGCCCAGTTGGGCTTTCTCCCAGTTGAGGTGGAGCCTCACCGGCATATCTTGCAGTTCACGGGAACGGTGCAGATCACCGTCCAGCTTGACCGTGCCGGTATCACTCAAGTTCATGTCGGCCCGCACCGGGCGGCCTTCCAAGCGCACGTGCCACAAGTCTTCCGATGCCAGCCAGAAGGCGAAGTCGGTGTTGGTCAGCGTGAACGGCGTCTTCTCGGGGCCAAACTTTAGGTTGATGCGGCCGCCGGTGGCGGCAATGTAGGGGAAGCGGGCGCGTTGTTCGGAGCGACGCTTGGCCGTGGGAGCACTCGGTACCTGCTCGACGCGGAGCAGCAGGGATTCCACATTCCAGTGACCGTTGGCATGGACCAGATTCAGACTCGGCGGCAGAGCGTCATCGGTGAGTTTGAGATTGGCGATCTCCAGACGTCCCTTCCACAACGAGGTCAGGCGCAGATCGGCCGTGACCTTGCCGCACATCAGAAGAGGCTCGGCGCTGAAGGCCGGATCGTCCATCACCTGAAAGTCGTAGAGATCAAATCCTGGCCGCGGTAACAACCGGTATTTCACCTGTCCGATCTTGACTTCGCGGCCCAGCGCGGCGCTCAAGGCCGGCTTTAGGCGATCGCGGAAGCGCGTCCCGTTGATGTTAGGAGGCAGAAAAATGCCCAGCAGCAGAAGCACCACCAGCGCGACCACGAGCTTGGTTCTTCCGGTCAAATTGGTTCTTTCGGTCAAAGCCTCCATCAGTTCACCAGCCGCATGACTCGCTTCCAACGGGTGAGGCCGAAGAAATGAAATGCCGTCTTCACAAGCGATCCCGCTCGATCCGCAAGGGAAGCATCTTGGGGGAAATCACTCTCGGTTTGATTCAGAGACCAGGCGATGAACAGCGGGCTGCCGATGATGTTCCTGCGCGGTACGAAGCCCCAGTAGCGACTGTCGAAACTGTCGTCGCGGTTGTCGCCCATGGCGAAGTAGCTATCCTTGGGGATGACCAGGTCGCGGCCTTCGAGATGCTGTCGCAAAGTTGCCGGCCAGTCCGGAAACCTGCTGTCGTAGCCCGCGGGTTCGCCGTCGAGAGGAAAGTTGTCACGAGCAGGAGAATAATCCCCCCGGCAGACCACAAAGAGCTGAGCCTGCCGGACCACAAAGGGCTGAGCCTGCCGCACCCCGTTCAGGTAAACCACGCCGTTTTCCAAATGAATCTTGTCACCGGGAACAGCAACGATGCGTTTGACCAGATAGAGTCCGGGCTGCCCAGGGGCGGCGAAGACCGCTATGTTGCCGCGGTGAATTTCCCGGTAGGGCATAAAGTAGCTGGAGACGCCCTCTTTTCCCGTTGGCGTGAGCCGGTCCACAAACACATGGTCGCCGATCAGGAGCGTGTTCATCATCGAACGCGAAGGAATTTCAAACTGCTGGATGACGAACCCAAGAATAAAAAGCCCGCCCACAAACACGGATGCGAATCCGGAAATGGTTTCGGGAAGGGTCTCTTTCTCCCTGTGTTTTTTTTCGTCTTTGGTTTCAGTCGCGGTCTTGGCCAATGTGTTTTCTTCCTTCGTTGTTTTTAAAAACTAGTGCACCAGATGAAACATCCGCCCCCAGCGCGTTTCATCGAAGAAATGAATGACCTCGTGGATAAAGAACCCCATGCGCTCGCTGAGCGAAGTGCGCGTATATTGCTCGCCGGGTGTTTTGAACGACCAATAAACCAACATCGGCCGGCCGACGATGTTCTCCCTGGGTATAAAACCCCAGTAACGACTGTCTAGGCTCTCCTCGCGATTGTCGCCCATCCCGAAGTAATCGTTCTCGGGGACCACCAAGTCCTCACCTTGGGTGTTGGCGCTCTTGAGCAACTGCCACCAGCTGGGAACGTCTTGCAGTCCCGCCGCGGAATATCTCGGGAACTCGTCCCGGTAGTCATCATGATTTCCGCGCTTGCGCAAAACATAAGGCTCGTTCAACGCTTCCCCATTGCGATAGACCACTCCGTTGCGCAAGCGAATGCGGTCATGAGGAATGCCGATCACCCGCTTGACCACATAGATCCCCTTTTGTGCAGGGTCCGGATGCACAAACACGATGATATCCCCTCGCCGGATCTCGCGATATGGCACCAAAGGTCCCATGTAGCCGGCCTTGCGGGTTGGCGTAATCCGATCTACCAAAAGATGATCTCCGACAAGCATTGTCTGTTCCATGGAGCCAGACGGAATCTCAAAGGGCTGAACGACAAAGGTAACGATGAACAGCGCTGAAACAAAAACCGCCGCCAGGCCCACGGTGGATTCTGAAAGAGTTTCCTTTTTCTTTTCCCGTCCCTGCGAAGTTTGTTTCTCAGCGAGATTTTTTCTGGCGAACAAGGTCATTTCCTGGCTTCATGCCAAAAACCTTCAACACGGAGGAAAGACGATCGGGGTGATCGGGTGATCGGTTCATCGGACCATCCCTTTAGTAATAAGTCCGGCGCTTCGCAGATCCGCCGATCTCCCGATGATCCGATGTCCCGATCACCCGATGTTCTTTCCTCCGTGGTGAAAGTTTTGGCGCGATCCAGCTTCATCCTTTGGGCGTCGTCGACTTCATCGCACGATGCGGAAAATGCGTTCCCACCTGGCCAGATGAAGGAAGTGGGCAAGCGCTTGTCCCGAACCAAAGAGTTTATCATTGGTCGCGCCGGCCTGGTCGCGCCAGCCGCGCACCGAGAGGTAGATCACCAGCGGTCGACCCAGGACATTGTCCCGGGGGACGAAGCCCCAGTAGCGGCTGTCCGAGCTCTGATCGCGATTATCGCCCAACAAAAAATACTGGCGGGGCGGGACCACCAGTTCGCCCTCTCGCACAAATCGCGGTAATTCCCGGCACCACGGGCAATCCATGTCTCGCGGATCTTCGCCGTGGGGAAAGTTATCGCGGTAGAAGTCGTCGCGAGAAAGCCGGTGGACGACGTAGTCCTCCTGCAACGGTTTTCCGTTGATGAACACGACCCGGTCGCGCATGTGGATGTGATCTCCGGGGAGGCCGACGATTCGTTTCACGAAGTACACTGACGGTTCTATTGGATAACGGAACACCACGATGTCGCCACGCTGAATCTCGCGATAGGGCATGATGCTGCTCCAGATCCCGCCAGGGGCGGCAAAATGGAGTTTGTCAGCCAGGAGGAAATCGCCGGTGAGGAGAGTGTTCTCCATCGACTCCGAGGGAACGCGAAAAGCCTGAACCACGAACGTGATCACGAACACGACGATCACAGCGATCGAAGCCAAAGACTTCAGATCGAAGACGCTGTTGGCTGTACGACGCTGTAGACCGGCGACCGCGGGCTGTCGTTGACCCTGGCCCTCTTCTGCAGGCGCCGGCTGCGGCAGAGTGGACAGCGCCGCCGATACATCTCTCGTCACCGCTTCTTGAGGATCCATCATGCGTTCTGAGTCTGCCCTCGGAGATGTTCCAAAGCCTGTTTGGCGGCCAGCTGCTCGGCTTTCTTTTTGGTCGCGCCCTCGCCGCGGGCCACAAAATCCGGCCGGCTTTGCCCCGGAGAATAGATTCGCGCTTCCACCGTAAAGGTTTTGCGATGATCCGGCCCTTCTTCTTTGACGGTGGTATAGACCGGCTGTAACCTTCCACTCGATTGCAGCAGCTCTTGCAGCGACGATTTGTAGTCGGCGAGATGAAACTCACTGGAACTTTCCGTGCTGATGCGGTCCAGTTCCGGTTCGAGCACGCGGCGGATGATGAAAGCGCGAGTCTTCTCCAAACCTGCGTCCAGGTACAGCGCGGCGATCACGGCCTCGAGGGCGTCGGAGAGCAAGGTTCCCTTACTGCGGCCGCCGCTGCGCTCTTCGCCGCGTCCCAAGCGCAGGTACTGCCCCAGGCCGAGCCGGGAAGCGACATTGACAAGATGTCCGGCGCTGACCAGATGAGCTTTGAGCTTAGAAAGATAGCCCTCGTGGAATGTGGGGAAGCGCTCGAATAGAAGCTGGCTGGCGACAAGACCAAGCACCGCATCGCCGAGGAATTCAAACTGCTCGTTATCCAGTTTTTCGGCAGCACTCTCGAGACCGGCTGCCTTCGATTCCTCATGAGCGTGCGAGCTGTGGGTGAGCGCTCGGTCGAGTAGCTCGGGCCGGGCGAAGGCATGGTCCAGCAGGTGCTGCAGCTCTGTGAGATCCTCTTTTTTCATAGGAATCGCGGGAAATTGCCAGAGTTGCCAGGATTGCCAAAATCGCCGGAATTGAAAAATCCTTTCAACGAACAATTTTGGCAATTTTGGCAATGCCGGCGATCCTGGCAATTTCCCCCTGGCGCTCGGGTCGGGATGACAGACGCAAAAGGCATTGGAGAAAACAGCGTATCTGTAACGCTGGGCTTGGCTCAGACAGTAAGCTACCAGACTCCTCAAAAATACGAGAACAAAGTTCTCGTTTCAAGCCCTCACAGCAAATTATTCCGGAGGTTGAGGTCCGGAGTCTGTGGATTCTCTTCCATGCCCTACGAGACGAGTCAGGCGTTGATGCTCCGTTTCCGCCAGCTTTTGAAGATCCGGATTCGCGCTGGCGAGTTGCAATGCTTGCTCCACCGAGTTGAGAGCTGCCGGATACTTCCTGCGATGATCCTGGGCCAGGGCCAGGTGGTACCAGATATAAGGATCGGGATGTATCTTACCCAGGCCAGCGGCCATCTTCAGGTTCTTTTCAGCATCGGTATAGTCTCCGGTTTTCAGGTTGGTCACACCGAGCGCAGAATAGGCCATCGCTTGAAGTGTTGTCTTGTAGATTCCGGCCTGTTCAGGAGTAGCCGCCGCTGGCGCCACGAAGTTAGTATCGATGGTTTGGATGGCTCGCGCCGTATTCTTTTTGATCTCGGCGACTTTCTTGTCGCGATCCGGGTCGCCGGATACCAAGCTGTCCGCCAATACCGTCGCGGTCAGCACCAGCGCAAGGGAATGGTTGGGATCGAGTGCCAAGACTCTTTCTCCCATCTTTAAGATCCCGTCGGGGCTGTTTTCGCGCTGGTATGCCTGCATGGCCCGGGCGAAAAGGCTCTCCCGCAGCTCGCTCTCCGGATACTTTTGGGCGAAGGCGATGGCCGCTTGCTCCTGGGGGGCGCCGCCGTTAAGAGAATAATTGGCGCTGTAGTCGGCGACCTCTTGCTGGCTTTTTGCATGGATCGCGCGGACAGGCGAACCGTCTTGCTCGGCGCAAGCCCGCGCGATCTTACCCGCTACCAACGTAAATGCGATCATCAGAAGGAGCGGCAATCGCTGCATGAGGTCCTTTCCCTTAGCGAGGACTGCGTGCCTGATACGGCGCCGCTAGCCCATTCTCCGCCGCATGCTTGGTTTCTGCGGCAGGATCCCCTGCTGCCAGAGCAGCGCGGTAATGTTCCATCGCGGCTTCCCGGCTCTTTTGAGCCGCTTCGTAATTTTCCTCAGCCGCCTCGCGATTTTGCTGGAAGTCATAAATTCTTCCCAAGTAGATATGACTCCAAGCCAGTACGTGCGGATCGTGAACCGACTCAACAGCTTGTTCGAAGGCCAGGCGGGCTTCTTCCATCCTGCCCGTGCGCGTTGCGATTCGGGCCAGAATGAATGCTGCCCGGCCGGGTTCGTCTCCGCCCTGGTTGTGTTGGGAAACCTGCAAGGCCAGCGTTTTTGCGCCTTCGATATCACCGGCAGCCAGCTTCTGTTCCGCGGCATCGAGCAGACTCGATTGCGACGGCCTCGGCCGCGAGACGCTCACCACCTCCGGGGTCGCTTGCGCGGCAAACACCACCGCACGGGCATGTTTGCGCTCGCGCTCCAAATCGATGCCTTTCAACATATCGCCATAAGCATTCTTGAGGCCGGTCGATTCCTTCTCAAAGCCGGCCAAAGCATCGTAGAAATAGCGGGTGAGGACGAATCCTTCTTCGACGAACCGTTGGACCGCGGCATTGCGCCCGGGTTCATCGCTCTTGGGGATGCCCGTCCGAACTTCGATCGCCCGTATCAGCGACTCGTTGACCATAAGCGAAATGTCGTCCTTAAACGAGTCGCTCAATGGCGCGCTGCGGATGTCGAGGAGAATCGGCTCCAGCAGCTTTAAGCTGGTTCCATGGGAGAGAGCGAGCGGGTCGAGCACGAAGTGAAGGTAGGTGTGACGAATCTCGGCCACCCTGACCTGGCCATCCTGGCTGGGCGAGATCACCACCAGGTAGTTCGTGCCGTAGTCGCGTGAATCCACGTGGCTGGGCGATAGCTGCGGGTCCAGATAGACCACGAAGCGTTGCCCTGGATACGTGCTGAATGGAAGCTTCAAGTAGCGATCGGTTTGCGTGAGAGCTTGAGAAACCGGATCGTGAAACTGTTGCACCAGTGATTCGTACTCGCTACGGTGCCTTTCCCATAAGAAGTGCATCCCGGCCGTACGATGGAACTTCTGTAGCAACGAGACCAGGCCCAGCACATGGGCCGCGTCGGGGGGCAGGTCCGCCTCCGGCAAGGTCAAGGAAAACAGGGGAGGTGGTCCCAACTCGAGTGCCAGCGATATGTACTGGGTAATATCGCTGGCCGTACCCGGAGCCTGATGTTCGTTCCAGAAGCGGCAGATGGCGTTGCGAGCCTGGGCCGCCTCGGGTGATTGTTTTGTTACCGCTTGCACTTCGTTGCGTATTGCCCCGCGCAGCGGCAAGGAATCTTCCAGTCCCGCATCGTAACCACAGCTGTTCAGGGACGCAGCCACGGTGAAGAGTGTTTCGCTGATTTCGAGTTGGGCTTTGGTGGTCTGAGCCGAAAAAGTCGTCGGCGTCGCCAGCCAGAGCAGGCAAGCAAGGATAAGTGGAAGTCTCCGCTTCAGAACCCCTCCAAAGTCTTGGGTAGTGGGGCAGATCTGTGCGACAACGGGGAGCGGGACCCTTGTCATTCTGAACCCGCTTCAGCGGGTGAAGAATCCCCACACAGCGTGCAATCAAGAAACTGCATCGGGATTCTTCGCGCTTCGCGCTCAGAATGACACGCTGGCAGCTTTTTATGCGCTTCAAGCATCACGAACCGTTGGCCTCACTACTCAAATTTACGGGAAATTCAAGTTTAGGCCACAAAAACCAAAGGGGTCAATTCAGCAGGATTTGGTAATTGAGTAATTTGGTAATTGAGTAATTGAAAACAGTAATTAGCAGTTAGCCATTAGCAATTAGTTCAGCTAAAGCCAGACCGAGGAAGCCTCTCAAAAACGGCATTGTCATACCCAGCTTTAGCTATGCTAATTGCCATTTGCTAATTGCTAATTGCTGTTTTCAGCCCCGCACGTGAATGTGGGAGAAGGAAATCACCGCTTTGCCGGGGACGGGCCTTCCGAACGACTGGGCCGGGGCAAAAATCGTGAACAACAAAGCCCGGTTCAACTGTGCGCGGACCTGCGCGTCGTCGCGCCCGGAGACGATACGGTAATTCTGCACGTGCCCGGAAGCATCGACGTCGGTTTCGATGAGCAGCGAGGAATCGAGATCCAAATCGCTGTCCGTGTAGGCGGCGCTTTCGAGACGTGGCGGTGTGTAGAAGATCGTGGGCACGTCGGCGTTCACGTCAATCGGGGCTTGCACGAAGAAGCCGATCAATGAGGCGAAAGCGAAAATCGCTGCTGCCGTGCCGGCTGTAGCCGGGAGCATGAAAGCATCGAACGCGTTTTGTAGCCGCACCAGGCGCGAGCGCAGAAGTTCCCGCCACGTTCGCGAGCGCGCGCTCGAAAGCGAGATACGGATCTTCACGGCGAGGTCGGGTGGAGCCTGCTTGCGTCCCAGAGATGCCACCAGCGACCGCGTGCTTTCCAGATACTCGTACTGCAGCCGGCAATCGCCGCACTGCTCCAGATGCTGAGAGATCTCATGCATCTCTACGCCGCTGACCGCGCTATCCAGGTACGACGAAAGTATGGGCCGGGTTTGAATGCATTTCATGACTGCTTCTCCAATCCAGCCTGGCCAGGCGAGCTGGTGCTGGCTTGGGGAGCGGCGCCCTGCGCCGCGCTGTAGGGAGCTTCAGACTTCATCTGCTGAACGAAAATCTCCAACCGTTTCTTCAAGGCGTCGCGGCCGCGAATCAGCCGCGACTTCACGGTGCCCAGCGAGATCTGTAGGATCTCGGCGATTTCCTCGTAGGAGAGACCTTCAATGTCTCGCAATACTACGGTTGTGCGATACGGTTCGGGAACCTGCTGCAGCTCCTGTTCCACGCGGGCCCGAACCTCTTCGTGAGCCAGAATCTCGTGGGGCGATTCGCCGGGATCGACCAGAGTCTCGCAAATCCCGCACCGGTTGCCGTTTTCGTCCTCGTGCGTTTCCATCGAGGTTTCCCGGCTCTTGTGGCGGAACCACCAGCGCCGCTGGTTGGAGGCCTCATGGATCGCGATGCGATACAACCAGGTCTTCAAACTGCACTGCCCGTTGAAACGCTTCATGCCGCGGAACACCTTCAAGAAAACTTCCTGCGTGGTATCGGCGGCGTCCGAAGGGTCAGTCAAGATGCGGTACACCAGGCTGTAGATGGGCTGGTGATAGCGGGCGATCAGCCAATCGTAGGCGTCTTCTGAGCCCGCTTTCAGCTCAGCAACGATAGAGGCTTCCTCGGCGTTGGCGCCGATCGCGCTGGCAATGTTGCCCAATGTGGCTGCTCCCGCCATTCTTCTTATGGCGATACCCCAAAGTTATCAGGAACAACGGGGCCGCGACAACTCCTTCTAGATTAACCGCCGATCACTCTGGTAATGACACGACCATCCAGCGGTCCTGATCTAGATAGACCCCGGGTATGGCTCTCAAGTTCCAAGAACTCCCGACGATTTCAATTTGGTGTTGGGGAAGCCTGGGGAGATGGAGTGGAAGCCTTTTTCTTTCTTGGAGTTGCAGCCTTCACTGGAGTTTCGTCCACGACGATTTTCTTAGGCGGAGGAGGTGGGGCGGGCGTTGCCACGGGCGTAGCAGCTTTCACTTCCAGGGTGGCGGCGGCTTGCTCGATGTAGCTGGAGAGGTCTTGACGCACCGCGTCAAGGGTGGAAGCGTCCTGCGACAAGGGTGTGTATTCATCACTTCGGCCGAAGTTACCCGCCGATTCTGCCAGCACGTTCAGATACTCGTACAGCACATTGATGTTGTGGTAGAGCTTGAATGTTGCAGAGACGCTGCCCTTGCTCGACTGGACATCTTTGATCAGGTCAGGCACGGCGTAGGTGAGGTTGCGATGGACGGATTCGGCGAGTTTGGTCATTTCCGCTTTTTGGTCGCTCTCGGTCTTCCATTTATCGATACGCAACCGGCTGAGATCGTCGTTTGTGGCCTGCGCGGCTTCCTGAATCCGGGTGAGAACCAGCCCCAGGCCGGAATTCGGGCTCGGTGGGGAACTCTGCGCCGCCAGTGCGCAAACCGAGGCAAAGATAAGAATGACTGTGAGGGCCGGTTTCATTGAACGCTCCTGTGCCTTCTTTTAGATGCTTTTTCTGAAATCCCGGCAATTAGCAAATAGCAATTAGCCAAGAGCCAAGAGCTAAAAGCCAAGAGCCAATTGCTATTTGCTAATTGCGCGGATTTAAGAAATACAATACCTCATTCACCATGACCGCATCGCCTCGACCGCGTCGCCTCGCACTGCCAAAACAATAGAATACACAAAAGCCGTGCGTGCGCTGCGCGCCCATGCCGATCCCGAGAAACCTAAAGGTCTATCGCTGGTACTTCAAGCACGTTGATGACGACGTCTTTCTCGGTGGTACCACACCCATCCTGCGGCGCTTGGCCCGCGAATTTTATCAGCTTTCTCTCGCCGACGTTCGCAAGCTGATGCGGTCGGCCGTGCACCCTCTGAAATCCCGAAGCGCAGCGAGGGATCTCTATCGCCAAAAGGCTTGGCGGTCGCACATAGACAATTCGCGATCATTCGCGTGAATTCGCGGCCCATCTGAAAAACTTCAACACGGAGGAACGGAGGCAGCGGAGAATATCTGGTCTTCCGGTGCCGCGACGATGATCGATCTCGCGTTCCTAGGCATGTTGGCCCTCTGCTTACTCCGTTCCTCCGTGTTGGAAGGGCTGGAGCAGGACATTTTCCACAGCCCAACCTGCAGAAACCGCAACACTTCAACAGGGGATAATCTCGGTTTATCCTCAACATAAAAACATTCAATTTCCATCGTTGGCTGCGCGAGACTACGCTCGGGAGTATAAGGAGAAATCTGACTATGGCCGACCCCAAAGCAGACCCTAAAGCCGTGCTTGAGTTCGCGAAGAAGAACGGAGCCAAGGTGCTCGACTTGCGTTTTACCGATCTTCCGGGGCTGTGGCACCACGTGTCATTTCCCATCGAGCAGTTCTCCGAAGCCTCGTTTGAAGACGGCTTTGGCATGGACGGATCGTCGATCCGCGGCTGGGCTGCGATTCACGAAAGTGACATGCTCCTGATCCCCGACGCCAACTTTTACATCATGGATCCCTTCACTGAAGTCGCAACCCTGGTGATGATAGCCGACGTCATCGATCCCGTGACCAAGCAGCGCTATGACCGTGATCCGCGCTACATCGCCAAAAAAGCCGAGATGTATTTGATTTCGACCGGCGTAGCTGACACGGCGTATTTCGGCGCGGAAGCCGAATTCTTCATCTTCGACAACGTGCGCTTCGATCAGAAGGAGAATGAGGGGTACTATTTCATCGATGCCGAGGAGGGTCGGTGGAATTCCGGCAGGCAAGAGCACAATCTTGGCTATCGTCCGCGTTATAAAGAGGGCTATTTTCCGGTACCGCCTACCGATCATTACCAGGACCTGCGCACCGAGATGTCGATGACCATGCAAGCGGCGGGAGTCGAAGTCGAGTGCCACCACCACGAGGTGGCGACCGGCGGCCAGACCGAGATCGATCTCAAGTTCAACAAGCTGGTGCGCTCCGCCGATAACATGATGCTCTACAAGTACGTAGTCAAGAACGTGGCCAACCAGTGCGGCAAGACCGTCACCTTCATGCCCAAACCGCTGTTCAACGATAACGGCAGCGGTATGCATACGCATCAATCGCTGTGGAAGGAAGGCAAGCCGCTCTTCGCCGGAGACGGATATGCCGGTCTTTCGCAGACCGCGTTGTGGTATATCGGAGGGCTGATCAAGCATGGCCCGGCGCTGGCAGCGATCATCGCGCCCACCACGAATTCTTACAAACGCCTGGTGCCGGGCTTTGAGGCTCCCGTCAACTTGGCGTATTCGCGGCGCAACCGCTCCGCGGCATGTCGTATTCCGATGTATTCGGCGTCACCCAAGGCCAAGCGCGTGGAGTTCAGACCGCCCGATCCAAGCTGCAACCCCTACATCGCTTTTGCCGCGATGATGATGGCTGGCCTGGACGGCATCGAGAACAAGATGGATCCGGGCCAACCGCTGGATAAGGACATCTACGATCTCGGTCCGGAAGAGCTGGCCAAGGTTCCCTCGATGCCCGGAGCGCTGGACGAAGCCCTCGACGAGCTGGAACAGGACCACCAGTTCCTGCTCAAAGGAGATGTATTCACCGAGGA
>Ga0209648_10001944_pt1 | contig 16913 bp, 15 predicted proteins | sample GraSoi2013_115cm_FD_185830 | JGI IMG/M metagenome (GOLD analysis project Ga0209648, IMG submission 185830) | Grasslands soil microbial communities from the Angelo Coastal Reserve, California, USA - Sample 9_17_2013_115cm (SPAdes) (version 2) | ecosystem: Environmental > Terrestrial > Soil >...
CTTCGCCGTGGCAAGCATCGTCCGCGTGCCAAAATGGAAAAATCACGTTGGCCAGAATGTCGGCGACGCGGGATTCGCCGACGAGCGCCATCGATTCGAGCGACGCATCGGCCGTCATCGTGTAGTGAAATTTCCAAAATGGATGATCGAAGGCGTCGAAAAACTTTTCAATCGCGGCGGCGGTTCGCTTTTCCAGCGAGCGACGAAATGTCGGCCACTCCTGGACCAGGATTGCCAATCCCGCCAGGCGGCGCTGCGGATGATTGACGGGGCGAGTTGAGCTTAGTTTCCAAATCTTTGCCGGCAAGATCAGTCGTTGCAATCGGTCGCGGTGCGGCCACCAACGGTCCCACAATTCGCGCACATAATTCTTTGCCGACGCTTTGTAGACGGCGAGGTCCGGCGTTTCCAAAAGACCGGCGATACCGAAAAAGATCGCTTCAGCATCTTTCAAGTCCTTGCGCAGAGCCTTCAACGAGAGCCGCTGCGCAATCAGCGTAAGCGGCAGCTTGTTCTCTTTATAACCGAGGGCGGCCGCGATTTCTTGAAAGAGCGCTTCGTCTCGCCCGTGATTGTCGATCTTGGCGCGGATGCGGGCGGCTTTTTTTTGCAAACGAAATTGGCCGGCGGCATCGAGCACGCTCCGGACGCGATCTTCCGGCAAGTTTCCGAGAGGCGCCTGGCAACGCCCCGGCCGAGCGAGCGGAATGTTGGCGCTGAACGCCTCCGGCAAAATCGCCGGATCGATCCGCACCTGGGGGACGTTGCGATTCGATTTGGTGCGCGTGAAAAATTCGCGGTCACTTTTATCGACAAAAACGTGAAGGACCGTTTCTTCGAACGCGGGATTGATGGCGTGACCATGTAAATCCCAGTTCCGATCGACCAGATCGATTTCGATGCAACCGCGCAACGGTTCGCTGCCATTCACCCGAACCGCGGCGTCGCAAAAATCGGGTCCGGCTTCGCGGTTCCAGGTGCCAAACTGGACAATGTCGATCTTGTCGCCGGTCGCGCTGACGAAATTCTTCCCAAACTCGCCGGCGAACCAGCGTGCTTGGAGCTCTAATTCGTTTGGCGTCCGAAGCGGAAGAAAAAGCGCGCGTTCGTGGACGCGGGCAGAAGCAAGCAGATCCTGGTAGCGGGGGGAACCGTTCTCCACGCAGGAACTATAGCTGATTCGCTTTGGGAAGTGCGATTCAAAAGTCAACATTGCGCCGCCCAGAGGGCGGCGGCTACAGTTGCAGCCATGCTCGACATTCGTCTGATTCGCGAAAAACCGGATTTTGTTCGCGAACGGATCGCGTCCCGCGGCGGCGACGACGCCGCGAAGATCGACGAGCTGTTGAAAGTCGATGCGGAGCGGCGAAAAGCCGAGACCGGGCTGCAACAGTTACAGTCCGAGCGCAATCGATTAAGCAAGGAGATCGGCGCGAAAAAATCTCGCGGCGAAGCGACAAAAGATCTCGAGGCCGAAGTGCGAAAGATTGGCGACAAGATTGTCGATCTTGATCAGCGCTCGGCCAGCTTCGACGAGCGGCAGAGGAATCTGCTTCTCGAGATTCCGAATTTGCCACACGGAAGCGTTCCGCTCGGAAAAGATCCGAGCGCGAACAAAGTTGTTCGAGAGTGGGGGACCAAACCGGAACTCGGCGGCAAAGCGCTCGATCATGTCGCGCTCGGCGAAAAATTGAAAATTCTGGATTTAGAGCGCGCCACAAAACTGAGCGGCAGTGGATTCATCTGTTTCACCGGCGCCGGAGCGAAACTGGAACGGGCGTTGATCAATTTCATGATCGACCTGCACACGCGCGAACATGGCTACACCGAGCTCAGTCCGCCGTTCCTTGTCAGAAAAGAGTGCATGGAAGGAACGACCCAACTGCCAAAGTTGGAAGAAGACGTGTACAGGGTGGAGAAAAGCGAATTGTTTCTCGTGCCAACCGGGGAAGTGCCAGTGACCAATCTTCATCGCGAAGAAATTCTGGCGATTGTCGATCTTCCAAAAAAATTCGTGGCTTACACGCCGTGTTTTCGCCGCGAGGCTGGTTCAGCCGGGCGCGAAACGCGCGGAATCATTCGCGTCCATCAGTTCGACAAAGTGGAGCTGGTGAAAATCACAACCGCGGAAAAATCTTACGAAGAACTCGAATCCCTTGTTGCGGATGCAGAGCGCGTTTTGCAAATGCTCGAATTGCATTATCGCGTGATCGAGCTTTGCACTGGAGATCTCGGCTTCGGTTCGGCCAAGACTTACGACCTCGAAGTTTGGTCGCCGGGATCCCGCGACGGCGGGACGTATCTGGAAGTTTCGAGCTGCTCGAACTTCGAAGATTTTCAGGCGCGCCGGATGAATCTTCGTTACAAAGGCGCGGACGGAAAAAACAAATTTTGTCATACGCTCAACGGATCGGGGTTGGCCTTGCCGCGATTGTTCGCGGCGCTGATCGAGAATTTTCAGCAGCCGGACGGCTCGGTGCGGATTCCGGAAAAGCTGCAGGCTTACTTCGGCGCGGCCGAAATTCGTTAGGCCGTTTGCTCTCCCTCTTTTTCGGCAAAGAGATTCAGCTGCGACCGCTCTTGCTCTGACGAAATTTTCTCTGTCTCCGATGGCAACCGAAGTTCGTAACCGAGACGCTGGGCAAGACGCTGGGCGGTTTCCGGTGCAAAGCCTTCGAAGTGGTTGCTGACGAACGCCCAAACGTTGCGAACCTCACCGAGGTGCCGCTCGATTTTCAGGGCCCAGCTTTCCAGGGCGGCTTCGCGTTTCCAAAGAAGCTTGTCGTAGCGGTGAACGAATTTGCCGGCGCCGTCATATTTGGTCGCGTAATCGCCGAGCAGACGCAGATAAAGGAAATCGGTCGTCCGTGGCAAAAATTCGAACGGCGCAAGATTGCGTTCATTGAGCGGACTGGTGTCGGCCCAAACCCAACAGATGCGGTGTTGTTCCAACAACCGGATGATTTGTGGCCGGTGCCAGCCGGCATGACGAAATTCAAGGGCAAACCGGAAACCTTTCGGAAGTTGGACAAGAAACTTTCGCAAAATCTGTCTCCCATCCTTGGGCGTAAAAGAGGGCGGCAGTTGAACCAGCACAACTTGAAGCTTCGACTCAAGCGGCTCGATCGCGCGGAGAAACGCGTTCAGTTCGGCGGAGCAATCGCGTAACCGGCAGACATGCGTGATTTCGCGCGGAAGTTTGCAGCTGAAACGAAAGGAAGCGGGAGTCAGTTCGACCCAGCGCCGGACCGCGTTCTCGCCCGGTACGCTGTAAAAGGTCGAATCGATTTCGACTGCGGGAAAATAGCGGGCATAAAATTCGAGCCATTGGGAATCGGGCAGTTCTCCAGGATAAAAGCTTCCGCGCCATTCCGGGAAACTCCAGGCGCAGGCGCCGATTCGAATTTTTTGTTGACCGCTAAGGTTCAAATTCAGAGGAATCTAAGCTAAATCGGAACGCGCGGGAAGATGTCGATCTTGTCCGCCAGATAGGGGCGGACTGATGCCGCGGCCAGCAATTTGAACGACGCGAAAACAGTGAGGTTTCACTTGTGGCCCAACTTGACGGAGGAGATAAGTCAATTACCCTGCCAGTCCCGATGAAATTCCGAGTTCTCCCATGGTTTTTGCTGCTCGCGCTGGGCCTGTTTTTGATTCAAACCACCAATGGCGCGGTCGTTTTTCGGCCAGGTGAAAAAGCAAAGTATGTCCCGCCCGGGGAAGAGGAGCTGAACGGGAATGCAGCGGAGCTTTTTGAAATAGGACAGAAGGCCGACAAGGAAGGCAATCCAAAGCGAGCCATTCGTGCCTATCGTCAACTTGTCCGCCAGCATCCGCGCGATGCGCTGGCAGCCGGAGCAGCGTTTCGCACAGCTGTGTTGATGGAGCAGGTGCATGATTACTTGGTGGCCGCCGGGGCGTACCGGGTGGTGGTGACAAATTATCCTACCAGTCCGCATTTTCTCGAAGCGATCGAAGCACAATTCCGGATCGGAGAAATGTATCTGGCCGGGAAAAAACTGAAAGTGCTCGGTATTCCTATGGCCACTTCGATGGATCGCGCGGTAGAAATTTTTGCGGCCGTGATTCGGACCGCGCCCTACGGCAAATACACCGCGCGGGCACAATTCGACATTGGTCTGGCCCGCGAAAAACAGGGAGCGAACGACGCCGCCCTCCAGGCCTATGCGGCGGTAATAGAGAAATTTCCAAACGATCCGGTGGCGGCGGACGCGCAATATCAAATTGGTTACATCTGGTTCACTGCCGCACGCGCTGGGACCAAGGACATAGCGGCAACCAACAACGCGCGAACTGCATTCCAGGATTTTTTGTTTCGTTATCCCAACAGCGAAAAAGCAGCCCAAGCGCGCGCCAATCTTCAGCAATTGGAGCATAAGGTGACCAGCAGCTCATTCGATGTCGCCCGCTATTACGACAAACAGAAAGCCTACCGCGCAGCGGTTATTTATTACAACGAAGTGATTCGGCAGCAGCCGGGATCGGTCGAAAGCGAAAAAGCGAAAAAACGGATCGATCAATTGCGGGCAAAGCTCGGTGACAAGATGCTTCAGCCGTTACAAGAAGTGGAAGCGGAAAAAAAGGAAGCGGAAAAAAAGAAAGGCGCTGCGCAGGAGAAAGCGAAGAGCGCCGGGCAAAGCTCGCCCGCTCTGAATTCCGCGACGATATTGCCGCCCGATTTGGACAGCGCATTACCGCCGCCGCCTTCGACATCGCCGGACACAACTTTGGCCCCGGCGTCTTCGAGCGAGCCGGCTAGCAGCGCCACGCCCGAACCGTCGAGCACATCGCGAGAAAGCGCGACGCCTTCGCGACCTGAAGATTCCGGTTCTTCTGAAGCAACGGCTTCGCCGACGCCGTGAAGAATTCGATTGCGGTAGCGTTAGCCTGCCTCAGTTTGAGCGGTTGCCTTGGCTATCACATCGGACCCGCCAAGCCATATTATCTTCGCGACGTTCACACGATTGCGATCCCGACTTTCGTCAATAAAACGCTCTTGCCCCGCGTGGAAGTGCTGGTGACCGATACCGTGATCAAACAATTTCAACAGGACGGTACTTTTCGAATTGGAAGTGGCGGTTCAGCGGACGCGACCTTAAAAGGTGAGATCATTCGCGTCAGCAGATCGCCGGCGCGTTCGGTGACCGGAAATGTTTTGGCCACGAGCGAATTTAATCTGTCCATGCGCGTGAGATACAGACTGGTAGGTCCGGACGGCAAACCGCTCGGCCCTTTTGCCGAGGTGGTTGGAACGACGAGTTTCTTCGTCGGAACGGACGTGACCACCGATGAGCGCCAGGCACTACCTCTGGCCACAGAGGAATTGGCCAACCGCCTTGTCACCCAGCTGAGCGAAGGCTGGTGATGCGGGATGAAAGGGGAAGAGAAACTTTGGGAAATTCTCAACGATAAACTCGAAACCCTCCGCGTGAGCAGCCGTTTACCGGAAGCCATTCGTGTCGCCGAAACTTTGCTCGAGCTGGCCAAGCGCACATTTGGCGAGGACGACAATGCGCTGGCGTTGAGTTACGAAAAACTGGGGCAGCTTCTCGACCAAAGTGGTGACCGCGCCAAAGCCAAACCCTACCTGCTGAAGGCGCACGGGGTTCTGGAAAAAGCCAAACCACCGAACCAGCGGATGCTTTACCGGTCGGCGCGGCGGCTCGCTTTCTTGTGCGATAACCTCGGCCAACAGGAAGAAGCGATCCGGTATTACGAGAAAGCGATCGCGGCCGGCACGCAACTGGACGACCTTTCCTATGCGGATCTGGGGACAATGCTTAACAACGTCGCCCTCATTTTCAGGAAATCAGGCCGGCAGAAAGCGGCGGAGCCGTACTACCTGCACGCCCTTCAGATTTACGAGAAGCAACTCGGACCGCAGCACGCCGACGTCGCGTCGGTGCTGAATAATCTCGCAGTCTTTTACACCAACGAGAAGCGTTATGCCGAGGCGGAGAAGACTCATCTGCGTGCGCTCGGAATTAGAGAAAAAGTGCTGCCGCCAACGCATCCCGACATCGCTCAATCAAAATGCAATCTGGCCGTGGTTTATCATTCCCGAGGCGATTATCCGAAAGCGGCCGAGCTTTACCGCGCGTCGCTCAAGAGTTGGGAAGAAGCGACCGACAAACCGCCGGAAGATTACGAAATCGTCGCTGCTAATTATGCCGATCTGCTGCGTTCGTTAGGCAAAGCCCGGAAAGCGCAGCAACTCGAAGCACGGGCGCGCAAACGGCGGCGCGGTTAATATCACTCTTCCGCTTCCGCTTAATCTTCGGTTCGTCCATCGGATTAAAATTAAGATTGAGAGGAAAAGGAAGAGCGGCGGCCGGCGACCTTTCACGTTGCGCCACCAAACACTCTGCGCATTGTAGTTCGCCCAAGCTCACGTGGCGGAATTGGCAGACGCGTACGGCTCAGGACCGTATGGGGCAACCCGTGGAGGTTCGAGTCCTCTCGTGAGCAGTGTGCTCCGGCACGGCGTTCCAAAATGGCCAATTTCTTGTTCAAACCCTGCGGGATGAAGCGCGCCGGCGGCTACATTGCAGCAATTTTGCACACGCTGTTGTGGGCCGCGCTGTTCGCGATCATGTTCGTTCGGACCGCCCCGGATCTTTATCGAGATATTCGGGTAAGCAGCATAGGACCGATAGACCCGAACCGTTCGATCGAGCCTTACTTTCGAGGTCTTACCGGTATCGACAACGGACCGCAGCGTCTTGGCGATATACTCAAGCATTTGCCGCGCGGAAAACCGCTGCTGATTTTCGTTCGCGCCGATAGCGGAAAAACCCGGAGCGAGCGCAATGAAGATTCTCAGAGCGAGTTTCTTGGGATGTTGGTGGGATACATTTGTTGGCCGCGCGATGTGCGCATAGTACAGGTGCGCGAATCGGCCATCGAAAAGGAAATCGCGGCGACTAGCCCTAATTCCATAGCTGGTATCGCTTTTTGTGGGATGCCTGCGCCCTCTTGGTTGGGAAAGGCGATTCACCTAGGGACGGGTATATCCCTTGTGCCGGTGGAGAGCAGACCATGATGATGCTAGTCGGACTGCTCGTTGCTTACCTCACTTTATTCAGCGCAGGTTTCGGGATTACGCTCTTGACCTTCCGCGGTGCACCTCGGGTCAACATTCTTGAATGCTTTTGTTTGTCGTGGCTCTTTGGAACTGGAACAGTCTCTCTCTCGCTTTGGATCTGTGGAATCTTCGTTACCGGATTTGCTCTCCAGATTATCGTCGCATCGCTTTGCATTTTACTTGGTGCGGCAGGTTGGAGGGCAATTCGTCATTCCCCGAGCAAGTTCTGTCTGCCTTCTCCCGCTGGCTGGCTCGAATGGCTTCTCGCAGGCCTTCTTCTGGCTGAGATTGCGTTGGTTCTGTTCGTTTCCTGCAAACATACCCTTGGCTGGGACGGGCTTTTAGTCTGGGAGATCAAGGCGCGTTACGCGTTTTTAAACAGCGGAGTAATTCCACCTGGATATTACTCAAATCCTGGACGCGCGTTCAGTCATCCGGAGTATCCGCTTGGCATACCTCTTACCGAGCTTTGGTTGTATTTGTGGATGGGCCAGCCGCATCAATACTGGGTCAAAACAATTTTTGGGATTTACTACGCCGCCGGCGCGGTTTTGCTCGGTCTACTTGCCGCGCGAATTTCAGGTCATCGCTGGAGCGGTCTCGCTGTGGCCACGATCCTTCCCTTTATTCCATTTCTTACATCAGCTCCCGGCGGAGTTATCGTTGGCTACGCTGACTTTCCGCTCAGCATTGTTTATCTTGCCGGTCTGGGCTATCTCCTCCTTTTTTTGGTGAATGACGATTCGCGAGCTCTCATTATTTATAGCGGTTGCCTCGCTCTTCTGCCCTGGATCAAACGTGAGGGTCTGATTCTTTGGGGCGTTTTAGCGTTTCTCGGTTTCATCGTCAGCTGGAGGCGGGCGAAACTGGCTCGATTCGGAATTTCATTGTTGCCCGGGATTTTTTTGTTGGTGAGCTGGCGAGTTTATCTCGCGTTCGTTCATAGCGTTCCATCTTCGGAGTTTTCCTTGTCCATCTCGGGCAAGCTCACGGAACTAGCGGCAAGAATTGGTCCGATTACCCGTTTACTACTAGTCGAGGTGTCGAACCAGGCTGACTGGAGTATTTTCTGGTCAGCGGCGGCTCTCGCTGTACTTTATTTAGTATTCCGTTTTCGCACGATGCAAAGCTGGATCCTAATAGCGGCAGTTATCGCGCCGATTGGTCTTTACTGTGCCACATATCTTTTTACCACGTGGTCCAGTTACACTGCGCACGTCACTTCCTCTTTGCCACGGCTTCTACTACAGATAGTCCCGGTCTCCTTGCTCGCTATCGCTACTGTGCTCCCTCTTAGGTCCGGCCATGGGCAAAGCCTTGATTCGGACAGTCCTTAAACAACTGCCGTTCTCGTCCCTGAATTCTGGCAAGAGCCTCTCGTGAGAAATTTCACAAAGCGGGGAAATGGCCGGTTTCTTGCTAAAACGAGGATCAAATCTCATGAAAGTCTCCGTCGTTATCCCCTGTTACAACGAAAAGGATACAATCCATCGTCCGGCGGTTTCATCGTCAGTGAACGACATTTCATTGCGAACTGCGGTTAAACTTTTCTGAAATGCAGCGCGCTCGCGCAGTCGCGCACATTTCATTTTGGATAGTCCTGCTGACGGCATTCTTTTGCATCGGCGCGGTAAAGGTTTTTAATCGTGCGCCCGAGGGTTCAATCTCGCCGACCGGCGATACATCATTTCATTCCAGCGACAGCTTTTTGCATTTTGCGGCCGGACCAACCGACGCATCGAAACGATTAATTGCATTTTTTGATCTAGCGCCTCCCGGAAAACGAATCCTTATTCTTGATCGCGAGGACGATCCCGCGAGCAGCTTACTTGGAATGCTGACCGCATATCTCGCCTGGCCACATCCAGTAGAGATTGTCGATCTTGCACGGACGCGCCTGAATCGTGGCGAAGTTGCCGCACCCGATCTCAGTGCGCCGGCCGCAATTGTTCTTTGTCGTGTGCGCCGGCCGGCAGAATTGCCGGAAGGCAAGCATTTCGGCACCGAAGTGGAAGTTGTGCCGATCGCTATGAAATAAGACCATGGATCCGATCGAAGTTCTTGCTGCGCTGGCAACGATTTTGGCCGCCGGTTTTGGCGCGCTCACACTGATCCTGCGTGACCCGAAGTGTTTGAGTTTCGCGGAGCAACTCGCGCTCTCGTGGCTAGGTGGAACGGGAATCGTCTCATTATCGATTTGGCTATTCGGATTCGTCCTGAGTGGGCCGGCGCTGTTTTCGGTTGTTTCTTTCATTTGCGTCGCTCTTCCACTTGTCGCTTGGAAAACAAAAGGAGCGTTTCGTTTTCAAGAATTGCGTCGACCAAATCCAATCGAACTCGCGTTGGCTTGCATTCTCTCCGTAGAAATCCTGGCAGTCGGTTGTCTGGCCTTCGCTTACACGCTTGGATGGGACGGACTTTTAAATTGGGAAATCAAAGCGCGTTACGCCTTTGCCAACGGAGGCGTTATGCCGGCGGCCTATTTTCAAGATGCAGGCCGTGCCTTCAGTCATCCCGAATATCCGCTCGCAATCCCATTCACCGAGCTTTGGCTCTACTTCTGGCTCGGAGAAGCCAGTCAGTTCTGCGCCAAAGTAATTTTTCCGATCTATTACGCTTGCGGAGCGGTATTGTTAGTCGCGATCAGTGCGCGTCTGACCGGCAAAATCTGGACGGCGTTCGTTGCTGGCATCGTACTCTTTTTCGTTCCGCAGATCACGGTTGAAGCGGGTAGTGCGATTGTTGGCTACGCGGATTTTCCGCTAAGCGTTTTTTATCTTGCAGCGATCGGATATCCGCTGTGCGCCAATCGAAACAGCGACAACGGCGATTTCTTTCGAATCTATGCGGTTTGTCTTGCTTTTCTTCCGTGGGTGAAACGTGAAGGTGTGATTTTATGGCTGATCGCTGCGATCTACGGCGCGTTCGTTATCTGGCGGAGCAAAAGATCGCCAAAATATTTGTGCGCGTTGCTCCCTGGGTTATGCATCGTCCTGGCTTGGCGCATTTATCTCAGCCAAATGCACGCAGTTTCGTCGTCCGATTTCATGGAGGTAAATTTGGTAAATCTGCGCGCAAACATTCATCGCTTCGGCCCGATCCTCTCGGGCTTTGCATACGAATTTACAGATCTCAGAGCATGGGGGCTGTTTTGGCTGGTGGCTGGATTAGCCGGCGTTTACTTCGTTAGGCGACATGGAGGCGCACACGCGATCGTTCTAATTGTGTCGATTGTGGCACCGCTCGCTGCCTACGCGTCCATCTACGTCTTTAGCGATTGGCCGGACTATCATCGGCATGCTGGTCTTTCCATGAGTCGGCTGCTGATGCACATCACCCCGCTCGCTTGCCTGACTTTGCCAGCTGCGCTCGCATCACTCCCGTCGTTGCGGGAAGTTTTTAATCAATCTCGACCGACATCCGCCGCCGCCATCACCACTTGCGAAGAAGAAATTCCTGGGCGAACACCCGGGATTGACTTCGCTTGAACAAAATTCCGCGGGGCGGGATCCGGACGCGGTCCGCGAGATGTTCGGCAGCATTGCGCGACGCTACGATCTGGCGAATCACTTGTTGAGCTGCGGATGCGATTTTATCTGGCGCAAACGTGCGGCCGAGATTGTGGCCGGTTGGAATCCGAACACGATTATCGATCTTGCCACCGGAACGGGAGACTTGGCGCTGGCGTTGGCAAAAGCGTTGCCGAAATCGGAAATCATTGGCGCAGATTTTTCTGAGGAAATGCTGGCAGTGGCGAAAGCGAAAGGTGTTCGTCGAGTCGTGACAGCAGATGCGCTCGCGCTCCCATTTGCCGATCGGTCATTCGACTGTCTGACCATCGCGTTTGGTTTGCGGAACATCAAAGATTGGAACGCCGCGCTGCGTGAGATGGCGCGGGTCCTGACGGCGAACGGCAATTTGCTTGTCATGGAGTTCTCGCTCCCATCGATCTCGATCTTGCGGTCCGTTTACCGATTTTATCTTCATCGGCTACTTCCGATTTTCGGATCCTTTCTGACCCGAAAGAAAGCCGCTTACGATTACTTGGGCGATTCGATCGAGCAATTTCCCGGCGGCGAAGATTTATTGCGACTGATCGGCGCAAACGGATTTCGCGACGCCGCGGCGGAACCGCTCACTGGCGGAATCGTTACGATTAATACCGCGACGAAAGGCGGTTAACGCGAGGCCGATCCTGCCGGCGATGGCGACGGCGATTCCTGACTAACAATTGGCAGTTTCAGCGCATTCAAATACGGATTGCTAAGCGCAAAGGTTCCTTCGTGCTCGTCCACTTTTGCAAACGTCGTCCCGTCTGGCGCGGCAGCGCCGACGGTAAGTTTGTGCGTCGCCTTGTCATCTAGTGAAGTTGTGAAAGTCACGACGAGCTGCGGTTTATCGAAACCGTGAGTTGGAGTTGTCGATCCAATCCAGCGCACGGCGCGCAATGTCGCCAAACTGTTGAGAAGCGATTGCACGTTCGTTTGGTTGATCGCGCCGCTTCCTTTTGCCCAACTCCACTGATTATTCGCGCCGCGAACAAGTGATAATTCCTTGTCGGTGGTCACACTGACGCGATGGATCTGTTCCGGTTTGAAATTGAAGATCGATAATTCCTGCCACTGCAACGGGTCTGCGAAAACCTGGTCGAGCAAATTGCGGCGCACGGCAACGACGAACGGTTCATCACCGACGCGCGCATAAACGTTATCGCGTTCGACCTTTCCAAACGCCACCGAAGCGAATGGCTGTTCGCCGGCTTTGGTTTCAGCTGTGTTCTCGGAAGCGAACGAACTGAAGGTGACAATCAATTGCGGCTTATCCAGGCCGTACTTCGGCAAGTTCGAAGCGACGTCTTCGACAAATTTTGTGACCTGCTCGTTTTGCAGTCGATCAATAAGCCGTCGGACCTCATCCGAATTTGCGGGCGCGTTATTGCGGCTGGCGATGGTCCAGTTCTCGTCTTTGCGCGCGAAAACCGTTTTGCCTTTGCCGGCGTCGATGGTTAACCGGTCGAGAATTTTTGTGTCGATCCGAACAAGATGGCGATCGCGCAGATCGTTGGGCCTGCTGTTTAGGATTTCCTCGATTTTCTTCGGCAACGTATAAACGAAACCTCGCGGCGAGAATCGCACGTAAACCTGGTCCTTCTCTTTTTCTGGACTGCCGCCGATCTGAAGTGTTTGGCCCTGCTCGCCACGGGACGAGTCCGTCCGACCGGCGGATTTGTCATCCTGCGCGAACAGCGTGAGCGAACCATGCGGCTCGGCCAATCCGTACGGATGCAGATCGCCGCGATCGTCAGCCACGAATTGTTGACTGCGCGCAGTTGTGACTTGCGCGATCAAGTCGCTGACCTTCTGATCGTCAGCCCGCGTGTGCAACGGTTTCAGAATGTCCCAGTGATCGCCCTTTTTCTGAAGTTCCATTTCGCCCGCCGAAGTTTTGAGCACGACCCGAACAACCTGCGCCATGATCAAGTCAGTCAGTTTTCGATCGCGGAAATCCTCCGGTTTTTTGTCGATCGCCTTTTTGACCGATTGGCTCGCGAGAAAGGTTTCTTTGGAATTCCCGAACCGGACATACATCTTGCCTTCCAGTGCCGCGTCCTTCCCGAAGAAAATCTCCGGTGGCGTATCCGGGCCAATTAGCTTCAAACGTAGCTTTGGGTTTGCGAGGCCGTAATCGGCGAGCTTGTTTTTATCCGCTTCCATCTCTTTTGCCGAGATGGCAGCGTCCTTCTGCCAGTTCTCGAGATCGAGCAGCAAATTGTTCACTACCGAGCCGTCGGCCTGATCCTTAATTGGAATTTCCAGACGCCATTTGTCGTCGCGCCGGCGGATGTCGATCTGATCGTCGCCATTTTGGATGACGACGCCGTTCACTTTGTCGCGGCTAAAATTAACAACGTTCTGGGCCTGGCGCGTGGCTTCTTCCGTGCCGGGCCGGTTTCGCTCTACGAAAAAGAGATAAGCAAAAACTCCTGCCGCGATGACGAACAAGACCAATGTCGTTTTCCACTTCATGAGATTTCAGCGACTTCCTTAAGCGCGCCGTTTCCACCAAACAGCGGTGCCGAGGACGACAAAGATGAGCGGCATGAATATTAGGATCGTCCAGCGCAAGCTCCGCAAAGCGCTTTCGTTCAGGCTAAAAGTGAGCGTCTTCGGAATTTTGGGCGCGATTCCAATGAGTTGCTCGCGGCTCAAGAGCCAGTTTGTGCTCGAAGAAATGAAATCGAGCGTTTGTTGGTCTTGCGTCAACGCGTTGTTTTGAATGAAGGTAGCGTTGCTCACCATCACCATTCGCGATGAATTCATCTGGACCCGCTCATCTGCGCTGCCACCTTTTTCGATCGAAACGCCGATAGTCAACGGCGCCGTGCCCGCCTTTTTGGCGTCCGCTTGTAGTTTCGCCTGGTCGTTGGTGTTGTAATCCGTCTCGGCAAAATAACCTTTCTCGGCTTCAATCAATGGCTGGAGTTGGATGTTCGCTGCGCGAACTCGTTGCGACTCGATTGTGATCGATGACGTGCCGCCGAAGAATATAGCGCGCACCTCTGCGAGACGTTTTGTGACCGGACTGTTCCCGAGAAAGCGCGCCTGCACGTCGCGGATCAAGGCCAGTTCTTCGATCCCGGTGCGGACAAAGGCCATCAACCGGTCGTCGTTAACTTTCACGCCCAATTCGTGAAGGAACGCGTTCAGCTTCGGTGTCTTCGCTGATGGATCGATCAGTAAGAGGATCCGTCCCTGTTTGTTCCAAAAATCGTGGAGCAATTTTATTTCGCGATCGGAGAGATCGTATTGCGGGCCGACGATCATGACCGTTTTTATCTCGGCTGGAATTTGCGGTTCATTGAAAAGATTCAGTTCCTGAAACTTAATGTTTTCGTTCTCGATGAACGTCTTCAGCACCGAAATCGGACTGGCCTCTTGCTGCTGTTGTTGGCCAAGCATTCCAAGCGGTGACGGTTCTGTGATTGAGGGCTCTTTGTGGCCAGTCACATATCCAATCGTGTTCTTTTTTCCTTCGACCAAATCCATCATCGCACTCGTGATCGCCTGTTCGCCTTTAAACGCGGTCACGCGCGGACCTTCGCCAAACGCCATCCCGCTCTGATCGATCTCGGCCATTTCCGACGCCTTCACCGTTTTGTTCCGGCCCTCGTAATCGATCACGATCAAGCTCTCGTCGCTGACCACTTTATATTTGTCGAACAGCTCCTTGGCCCGGGAGAGGCTTCGCTGGGGATCGATGTTTTCGATGTCGATCTTGCCCTTGGCCGCGTATTGATATTCCGTCAGCAGACTCGAAACGTCGCCGCTGATCGGCGTGCTCGGTGAAAAGAAAACTGTGATCCGCACTTTTGCTTTGATCGAATTCAGAAAGCGCTTGGTCTTGTCCGAGAGCGCGTATTTCTGATCGCGCGAGACGTCCCAGCGTTTGTAATGCCGGAACCCGATCCAGTTTACCGCGGTGACCAGAAAGAAAATGAGAATGAGCTGGACCAAAAGGTTCAGTCCAATTTGGAGGCGCTGAATTTTCTTGGGTTTCGCTTTGTCGGCTGGGTCGGCCATCGTCACAACCTCCATTTTCGCGATTGAAACGCTTGATAGGTCAGCGCCAGCATCAGCCCGGTCATGCTCAAATAGAGAACGACTGGTCGCGTATCGATGATGCCGCGTGAATACGTGGCCATATGTTCGATCGCGGAAACGTAACCGAGCCAATCGCGCATTCCGCCACTCACGTCGAGTAGGATGTATTGAATCAAACCGAGAAAGAACAGAAGCGTGATCGCACAAAAAGAAATAATCGCGGCAACGATCTGGTTCTTCGTTAAGACTGAGGCGAGGCAACCGACCGACAAGTAAAACATTCCAAGCAGCAAGACCATCAGGTAGGAGCCACAGTATGCTCCGGCCGAATTCGCCGCCGGTTGCTGCGTGATCTTTTGAAAGATCGCGAAGTAGAGGAGCGTTGGAAGCCAGAGCGCGATGTAAAACACGAGTGCGCCGAAAAACTTTGCCAGCACAACTTGCAGATCTCGCACCGGCGCGGTCATGAGCGGCTCGATCGTGCCGAGTTTAAATTCTTCAGCGAAGAGACGCATCGTGATCAGCGGAAAAATCAAAATGAACGGCAGCCAGAAGAAAACATTATTGAAAAACGCTTCTTGAACCGAGTAGCTCGCCGGGCGCTGATTCATGAACGAAATCTGAAAGTAGTAATTCACGCCGGTGACGAGCAGGAAAAACACGACAACGATGTAACCGATCGGCGAATGAAAATAGCCGCGGACCTCGCGAGCGAGCAGAGTATAAAATTTTCTCATCGCTTAGGTCGGCATCTCCGTTTGATCCGAGTGCGTGATTTCGACGAACACGTCTTCGAGGGTTGCGCGTCGCTGCGAGAGTTCGCGTAGCGTCCACTTTCGCGCGGCCGCGAGCCGGAAGATCTCCTCGCGCACGTCCAGACCGGATTCGACCCGCAACGAAAATATTTTCCAATCATCATCCTGATCGGTCGTCACTTCGCGGACGCCGGAAATTTTCTTTAACTCTTCCGCGCCATCGTCTTTGCCGGTTTTCGCTTCAACCACGACGCCGCCGGCCTGACGAATCTGACCCAGAAGATTGTCCGGCGTATCGCACGCTTCGATCCGGCCCTTATGAATGATGATGACGCGGCTGCAGGTCATCTCCACTTCGGGCAAAATGTGGGTGGAAAGTAGAATTGTGTGTTGCCTGCCGAGATTTTTAATCAGCTCGCGTACTTGCCGGATTTGGTTTGGATCAAGGCCAATGGTCGGCTCGTCGAGAATAAGGAGCTCGGGCTCATTTACGAGTGCATCGGCCAGACCGACTCGCTGACGATAACCTTTGGAAAGCGCTCCGATTAATTTTCTTTCCACTTCGCGCAAACCGCACAGTTCCTTTACGTCGCCGACGCGCTCGGGCACGCGGCGATGCGGCACGCCTTTGAGCGCGGCACGGTAATCAAGGTATTCCGTTACCCGCATATCATTATAGAGGGGAACATTTTCCGGCATGTAACCGAGGCGCGACCGCGCCTGGAGTGATTGCTCGAACACATCGAAGCCCGCAATGGAGGCGCGGCCGGATGTGGCCGGCATGAATCCCGCCAGAATCCGCATGGTGGTCGTCTTGCCCGCGCCGTTCGGACCCAGGAAACCCATGATCTCGCCCTGGCCGACCTCGAAATTCAAATCCCGGATCGCGGTCTGACCGGCGTAACGCTTGGTTAAGTTTTCGACTTTGATCATTCTGAAATTATTTGATGAGACAACTGAGCCGTTAATGCGTTGCCAAAAATTTGTCGTCTGTCAATGGGCGGCTAACGTGACGGTCTCGAGCCGCTTTCCGGCGCCACCCGCGCGGACAACGCCCACTGTGAAATCGACACTCGTTCCGCTACTGGCGCGGCCGAGCAGGTTCTCAATATCCTTCACTGAATTCACCTCGTGCTTGCCGACGCGGTAAATCACCAGGCCGCGCTCGATCCCTGCTTGATCGGCCGGACTATTTGGTTCGACCGCGCTGATCAGAACACCGTGCCCTGGCTCATAACCGAGCGCGTCCGTTAGTTCCTCGTTCAAATCCTGCAATTGCATCCCAAACATCCGCTCGGCACTGGACGTCGATGTTTCGTCGGCTGCCGGCTGATTTTTCCCTCCGGGATGTTTCTCAGCGAACGCTTTGAAATTCTTCACGCTGTCGCGCACGACGTCGGCCGGGATGGCGAATCCAAGTCCTTGGGTCGGGACGCCTTGCGGGGTGAAAGC
>Ga0209648_10001945_pt1 | contig 16903 bp, 18 predicted proteins | sample GraSoi2013_115cm_FD_185830 | JGI IMG/M metagenome (GOLD analysis project Ga0209648, IMG submission 185830) | Grasslands soil microbial communities from the Angelo Coastal Reserve, California, USA - Sample 9_17_2013_115cm (SPAdes) (version 2) | ecosystem: Environmental > Terrestrial > Soil >...
TCGTTTTCTGAATCTGCCCAGCAGTCTCCGCCAGGGTGCTTGCCGTGCGCGCGCAGATGGCCACGTGAGCGCCTTCGCCTGCGAGTTCCACCGCGACGGCACGGCCAAGCCCTTTGCTGGCCGCCGCCACAATCGCCACGCGTCCCGTGAAGCCCCAAGTCCATTCCGCCACCCCACTCAAAACTTCAATCGTCTCCTGAAACCAAAAGTGCGTCAATTATTGCGGACTCTAGCCCGTCGCGCGTATCGTTCGCAGGCGGCAAGCCCGCAAATCTCTACGCCATCGCGGGAATCACCAAGCTGGTCGGGTTCAGTTTGGACGATCCGGACAAAGTGCTCGTTCTCACTCGCGATGCCGCGGGACATCCTGGAGTCGCCTTGCTTTCCTTGAGCGGCGGCAAGCTCGATCCTCTTTCCTACGACGCCTCTTCCAGCGAGGATCGCCACATGGTCGAGCACCTCTCGAGTTGGGACCGCGCCTACGGCGATACAAGCGTGTACATCGACCAACAAACGAAATCCGGAATGGCCGGAACGCTCGCCTGGACCGATGCCTTCCTAAGAGCGGGAGCCGGCGCACCCATCGATGTGAGCAATTGCGACGGCGTCAACTGCGGCCAGCCCTCGCTCTCCGCAGACCGCAAGCTCGTCGCCTTCGTCAAAGCCGGCCAGTACTAAGAAATGTCTTTCCTTGAAGGTTTATTGAGCATTCCCAGTATTCCCACAAAGAGGTGATACCGCGCTCGGATGCTACTTTTTAAGGTATTCACCGGATTGACAGACCCTCAGGCAAAAATTTATTCTGCGCCAGGAAATTAGGAGTTCGGATGCTGCCACGATTCTAGCATCGCAGTGCTCCCGCCAAAATTGCCTGAAATGAGCTACATCCAATGATCCGTTACCTAGTCCGTTGCGTTCCTATGCTGGTTTTTCCTATGCTAGTTTTTCTACCCATAGCCTTCGCGCAAAATTCCCCACCCGGAGGTCCAGCAATGAAAACACCGCAATTCAGGGTGCACGCCGAGGTGGAAGAAAAAGCCCTCCTCCTTCGAGACAACGACCAAGATACACACCGCGCACTCGCTGACGAGATATTCAAAGCGTCTCGGGGATTTGGACCCTTGACCGTTATTCACGGGATTGGGCCGACAGAGATTCCTCCATCTATCGACTACGTAATCAAGGACCGCTTGTCATGGGCAGAAATGCAATATCGCCGAGGACTGGGCAAGGGCGTAAAGGAACAAAGCATCGTGAACTTCACGAACCTGCTAGTCGAGAAATTTGGCCTGCCTGATTATGCGCGAACAAACCAACGCCAGGTCCGATTCATGCGCATGTTCCTGATGATGCACAATCCCGTCTTCATGGGGCAGGGTGCGGTGCGACCCAATACACAGGTTGGGGAATCGATAAATGAGGAAATGTCTCCCCTTCAGGCTGTCCATGTACTTTTGGAAGTACTGGGGCATAAGTACTCCGACGAAAATTTCCAGTTAACCCCGGAAGAATGGGACCGGCGGCAGGCTTCTAGAGCAACACAGACTAGAGCAACACAGACCAGTACCGCACCTCAATTAGTCGTTTCGATAAACCCCAAGGAAAAAGAGATTAGGTCTTCGCTGGCTCGACAAATAAATTCAATGAATCCTGTCGAAGCCCTCTCGCTAATGGACAAGGCGTTTGAAGTTCTTGGAATGGAAAAGTGAGGGCATCCAATGAAAACCAGAATACTCCTCCTCTTGGCCCTCTCATGTTGCGGTTGTGAACCACCAAAACAATTACCACAAACGACCCCGAACGGGGGTTTCTATGTTGAGACCTGGGGGCAGGACGCCAGGTCCACTAGCACGAATCCAGTACCGTTTACCGTATCAAACGTTCAGATACAGGGGCAGTGGCAAGATGACAGCTGTGCACCTCCGTTTGCTCCCGCAGGCGATGCCTCGACCTGGACCTACCCCTCGAACCCGATAATCATAGTCTGGAACGGACGTACATGTGCGCATTGGAAGTTCTTCTGGCAGTCGGGCATCGCTTGGGCCGGGTGTGCTTCTTTATCCGGAGCAATTGGATACGTCCCAGGGGGCACTCCCTATGATACAGTAATGAACTACACTTATATACTCTACGATACTGGCCCCATTCTCTCCGACGCACTTGGTATTAGCTTTTCACCAAATCCTACATTCACGGATGTTACATCAGGCACCATCACGGCCAACGGAGCGGGATTTAGCAGTACAAATGGAATGCCCTTATTTCAATACTTTGACCAGAATGGGACGCTTGTTGCGCAGGAAAACGCAACGTCCGTAGCTGCTGATGGGAATTCCGCTAGTGGCCCTGTTCCTTCAAACATTGGCTCGGTACCGCCTGGAGTCTATGTGGGCACGGTTAGTAACGCGGCCCCCGGTGGATCATATGCTTATCTGAACGGCGGCGCCGTGACCGTGGCAAATGGTGCGGTCACGATTGGCGGTCAAGAGCAATCCACACAAGTCTGCACAGATTGGACCATAACCGATGGTTGCGTGCAGTGGGCGACTACCTACGATTACGGAACGGTATCCATCAACATAAACGGAGTTACATCGTCTGTCTCCTACGGCGGCCAATACGACACTCCGTCTACAATTGTCACAGCCCTAGCAAATGCAATCAATGCAAACACCAGTATCAACACACTTGTCTCTGCGACAGCTTGGGATACGAAAGTGCTTATAAGCGTTACGCAGTCCGGGTCGCACTACTCGCTATCCGCCACCGCAGCCTCAAGCGACACTACAGACTTTCCGAACGGTTCTTTCTCTGCATACGCATCTGCCCCGACGCTTTGATCTGAAAAAAAAGCTACAAAGGCCCGGAGCGTGACTGCTTCGGGCCTCACATCTCTCGACCACAAGTCGCGGGAGAGGATTACAAAAATGAAACTCATTATGTCTGCGGTCTTTGCAGCGGCTGTTCTTCTGATTGCAGGTAGGACAGCCTTTCATTACGCACCAACTCCTACGCAAGCACAGGAAGTCATTCACGCAGCGATTAAGCCGCAGGCGGATGCGCCAGCGCAGATCACCGAGTCTCATTGTGGCCCAACCAACAACGAACGTAGTTGGTACTGCGAAGCCACGGTGCAGTTCTTTCCAGGCAAGCAGCACAAGAGCTACGGTTTACGTTGGTTGGTCACCTACGACGTGTACCACCTGTAACGAGACGAGCCAATCTTGATTGGTGCATCTCTTTGGGGTTTGGTTTATCAAGGGGCGCGGGTCCGTCTCAACCTGACACCACGCTATCCCTCAGTATCTAAGCCACTTAAAGTTATGCTTGACATACGGTACCAGTATGTCATAATCGCTTCATTGAGTCGGCACTGTCCCTCTGTGCCCTCCGAGCCATGCGCCCCTGTCACGCGGTCCCTCTAACTAGAAATCCGACGAAGGATCTCTCTTTAAGTCCACATGTCAATTTCCCAATCCGCCATTGTCCACATTCTTCACCTGAAAACGCGACCCCCTTTGTTTTCCAAGAGCTAGATCCTCGTCTCCACCCCACCACCTTTTTGGGATCAACGCTTACGGAAGTGTTCACTCTAAACAACTTAAAACTCCTTAGACTGAACCCTTACAAAAAGCAGGTCGCCAGAGCCCCTCTTGCACCATTTTGGTGCAATGTAACTCCCTTTAGAATCAACACTTATAGAAATCTCCGTAAGTGTTGCAAACAAAGGACTTACGCCACAGCTAAACCCTTTAGATGCAACACTTATGAAAAAGCCGGGGGTGGGGGTGATTCAGTGGATCATTCCGGCCTGGTCGGAGCGAATTTCTCACCGCCAATGAATTTTGTTTGCGTGAAGTCCATTGCGGCACTAAGATGCAGCCAATTTCCTCTCCTTGGAGGTTTTCCATGCGACGAAAGATATGGCTCATCGGCACCCTGCTTCTCTACGGAGTCTACCCTGCACCCGCGCAGCAGATCGGCAAGTACGTTCCGATTCAGGCGGGGTCGGAAGTGGACCACGCGTTGACGGAGATCAACGCGGCCACGGATCCGGCGCAGAAGCTCGCGCTGATCGACAAGTTCGCGGCGGGGCCGGGCAACGAGGGCGACAATCCCATTGTGGCGAACGGCCTCTATGTGGACTATTACATCGCTCAGAAGAACTACGACAAGGCGTTTGAATATGGCGACAAATTTTTCGCTTTGGATCCGGATAGTTTTCAGAACGCCATGAACATGATCCGCGCTGCCTCGGAAAAAGGCGACGTGGACCGGCTCATTTCCTACGGAGAGAAGGCCCACGGGATTTTGAAGCGATATCAGGATGCTCCCGCTCCGTCAGGAACGGACGCTTCCCACTGGGAGCAGCAAAAGTCAACGACGCTCGAGAGCAACAAGGAGGGCATCGCTTACATTCAGCAAGCCGTTTACAACGGCGCCCTTCAAGCGAAAGATGCAGGGAAGCGTGCCGGGCTCCTGGCGCGTTTCGCGCAGATTTTTCCGGATGCATTGTACGCGAATCAAGCGCTCGGCGTGGCCGCAACCTCGTATCTACAGGCGCAAAACGTGCCAAAGATGCTGGAAGTGGCGAACGGACTTCTCGCAAAAGATCCGAACAATCTTGGGATGTTGCTGCTGCTTTCCGATTACTATTCCGACAAAGCAGACCAACTCGCGAAAGCCGAAACGTACGCGAAAAAAGCAATCTCAGCGCTGGAGGCGGCGCGGAAGCCGGAAAGTGTGACTGACGAACAATGGGCCCAGCAGAAGAGTCTGCAGAAGGGCTTGGCGCTGAGTTCGGTGGGACAGGTGAACATCGAAAAGAAGGACAACGCCCAGGCCGTGGAAAATCTGAAAGCGGCGGCGCCGCTGCTGAAACCGGATGATGGCAGCTACGCGCGAAACCAATATCGATTGGGATTTGCGCTGCTGAACCTTAGGAGAAACGCCGAGGCCAAGGAGGCGTTCACCCAGGCAGCTTCAGTGAACAGTCCTTACAAAGCGTTGGCACAGGAGAAGCTAAAAGCCGGCGCGGGGGCGGCGACGGCGCGGCGAAAGTCGCCCTAGGCGCGATCGAGAATCGCCGGCAACAGCTCGCGCATCTAAGTTCTTGCGTGAAATGCGACAAGAGTTTGCAGCGAGGGGTGATACCCATGGCAGAGTTAGCTACTTTTGGAGCGGGATGCTTCTGGGGCGTGGAGGCGGCGTTTCAGCGCGTGCCGGGAGTCATCGATACCGCAGTGGGGTACAGCGGCGGGGAGACTCCGAATCCGACCTACAAAGATGTTTGTACGGATGAGACGGGGCATGCGGAAGTGGTGCAGGTGACGTTCGATCCTGCAAAAGTGAGCTATGAACAATTGCTCGATGTTTTTTGGCAGCTCCACGACCCGACCCAAGTGAACCGCCAGGGGCCGGACTTCGGCACGCAGTACCGCACGGCGATTTTCTTTCACTCGGCAGAGCAGGAAGCGGCGGCCAAGAAATCGCGGGGGTCACTCGATGCCAGCGGAAAATTCAAGCGCCCCATCGCGACAGAGATCACTCCCGCGAGCGCTTTCTATCGCGCCGAAGAATACCACCAAAAATACCTGCAAAAGCGCGGCGTGGCGTCCTGCCACTTCTGATCAAAGCACGATTTCAATACAGCGAAGACCGGGCAGAAACGCTCGGCCTTTTCGTTCAGGAACTCGAATTGTCGCGATGGGAAAATGGCGGAGAGGGTGGGATACTCACCTAGCCGCTTTCGCCATCCTACCATGTTTTCAGCAACATGCATGACAACCGCATGAATATTGGCGATTTCTACGGTCTCGCCTGTTGTAACTCTTTCAACCTTTTCGCATGTATAGCACCAATTCCTGGCCTAAACAGACACCAAAGACACCAAGGCTAGAATTACTTTACTCGCTCGTCCGTCCACACAAATCGACCGAGTGCCGAGTCCTTTCGTACCCTTTGAACGGGAAATGCAGTCCCGTGCATCACAACAAAAATTCCCGGCGACAGCGTCCGAGATGCAAATAGACTCTCCGTATGGTTTTGCAATCCATCACTTCCTTCAAAGCCGAATGGCGTCATGGCGCCGGTCAAAACGATAGGCACTGTCAGGTCAGGCAGCGCGCGCTGCAAATATAGCCCCGTCTGAACCATCGTGTCCGTGCCGTGCGTGATGATAATCGGTGCATTCTCTTTCAAAATTGCCCGCACCATTCCAAGAATCAGAATCCGATCCTTATTTGTCACCTCAAAGCTGTCTTTGTTCATCAGTGGCACCACATTCACTTCGCACTCCGGCAGCCGTAAACGCACTAAGCACCGATCAATCTTGCTGTCGAGATTCGCGACAGCGCCGGTCTGCTCGGAATACACCTTCTCAATCGTCCCGCCGGTCGTCAAAACATAGATCACTTGAGTCGTCACAAAGCCTTCAGTTAGTCATCCATCGTTTCGGTTAGGATTTGCTTTGAACCACGCTCGGTCTTAACGGAGCTAACGTCCACTACCTTATAAAGATTCGCTTCCATTCGCCGGCAATCCTCTTCGTTGGCCTCGATCGTGACATGGATGCGCAGGGTTTCCGAACCGCGCCGCCGCACCATGAATAGCGCGTCGACCTCAACGTTCAAGCGGTGAAACAGCAGGACGATCCGAGCCAAAACGTCCGCTCGGTTCTCGGCCTGAATCACAAAGGTGACCCGTTCTACGCCAAACCCACAGAGCTGTTTAGTCGTTCGAGAAATCACCTTGGGCCAACTAGTTTTCCATTACGCGGGCCGCAGCTAATTCGCATCCGACGAAACGACGGTGCCTGGCACCTCGCCGTCCAACTTTCGGACGACGAGCTGGAGGCCACGTTGGCGAGCCGCTTCGAGTGCCACACGCTGGACCAATTCACATCCGCGTTCAGCCATCTCTACGGCTGTTTCATAAGAGATCCAGGGCAAGTAGTTCGCGCCTGGATTACTACCCGGGTCTTCTGTGAAGTAACCTTCCACATCCTTAATGAGCTCGCATCGCCCTGCGTTGAACTCATCCGCCAGGAGCACCGCACTCAAGTCCGACCCGCTGCGCCCGAGCGAGGCGATCATTCCGCCCTCTTTTGTTCCGAAGAATCCAGGCACGACGACAACCGAATGCCCCTCAAGAGCTCGGTTTATCTGTTGCGAGACCACTTGGACAATCGGTCGCGCTTTCCCTGCTTCATTTAGGTGCAAGCCCGTTTCATGTATGTTGAGTCCAACGACGCGTACGCCCAATTCTTCAAGATGTAGCGTTAGAAGGGCCACGGAACGCATTTCTCCCGTCGCCCACAGCAGATCGACGGTTCTAGGATTGGGATACCTGGTAATTCCGCGAGCAAGCTTTTCCAGTTTGTCCGTGAGATCATTCTGGGCCGAAACGACGGTTAGAAAGCGCTCTTCCGAACACTCGTGTAAACGACTCACAAGGAATCGCGCGGCTTGACGATAAGCCTCATCGTCCACCAAGACCGATCCGCCGAGCTTGATGACGACAACACGTCTCAATCCACATCCATCCATACTTCTGTCCTCCCGGAGTTCATCTGTCCCCCCCACCAGGTGGCCTAGTTGTTTGCAATTGGCCCTCTTGGACCATTCCATTCGCATGCACGCTCGAATTGAAGCAGCCTTATTGGCTGGCGTTTTCGGCGGACAAGAAACGGTTTGTCGTAGACGCTTTCGCTATCGAAAGACTTCGAACTTCTACTTGTTTAATGTTTCGCGTACCCGTTGAACTCTTGAAGTCCCTCATCAGGCTCTCCTCGAACGCATAAGCAAGGGGAGACTGCCCGGGCCTAGGCCTCACGACCCAAAAAGCTCCGTGAGGCCGAGATACTCTTTCTCGCGTGACGACTAAGTTCTTACTTTGAACATCGGCCTTCGGCCGACCGGACAACAAGGCGATGTCAATCCGTCGTTCCGTCAAGTTACGGAACAAATTGACAGGGCGGTCACAAAGAATCTCAAGCCGAACGTTAGGGTACTGGTTGTTGAATCTTCTGATTAGTTTAGGAATCCGTTCGAAATTCTCCCCACTCGTCACACCGATCCGCAAATTTCCTGCGCACGCGCAGCCTTCTTCTTTCAAAGCGGATAATGCCTCGTCCCGCAAGCCAAGAATACGGGACGCGTACTCGTAGAGGACTTCGCCGGCAGAGGTCAGCCGCCCGCCCCGCCGATGGGAGCGATCCAGCAGAGGAACTCCAATTCTCTCTTCGAGCTTCCGTAGGCCGATACTGACTGCCGGTTGCGTGCGAAAAACACGCTCCGCGGCCCTCAGGAAACTACGCTCTTCGACTACCGCCACGAACATTTCAAGTTGCATGAGTTCCATATCGAGTTCTCCGGTCCTCCCAAACCGCCCCATAAAAGAATGAGGCCGTCATCCCTTTCGGATAACGGCCCCTGGCACTTGATCAATTTCCTTTGCGCTGGTCCTTATCCGGTTTCGGGGTTCAGGCTAATTCGCCCAATCGCGACAACGATTACTCCGAGGATTCCGCTGAGGTGGGAGGCCCGAAATGAGAAAGGTCCAAACAGACCCTGGACCGCATAGTAGGGCATGAGGAAGACGAGCCCGGATTGACCATTGTTCTCCATCTTGCTTATCAAATACCACGGCATTTCGAAGTTAGTCCAATTAGTAAAGTTTATCTCGGCAACCAAGGCCGTTCTGGCCACACGTGAACGCTCCGCAAATTACTTGTGTCGCGACTCCGAGGCTTTTCTGTCCTCCGTCACCTATTTCCTGCGAAGGTGTCAATTCTTTGCCGCCTCCGCCTTAGGCATCTCCCGCAATCCTGGGAGACTGACGTGAAAAAACGCTTCTACCTGAGACTTCTGGTCGCCGACGTATGCTCCCATCCAGTTTTGCAAGACTCGGCCATCAGGAGAAACCACGATTGTTTGTGGCGTTCCCGACAATTTGTATCTCTCCTTAACCTCGGTTGATAGACCAGAATAGACCGGGAGCTTCAATCCATTTTTGGTGACGTATTCTGGTAACCCTTCCTCTGACAGTGAGAGACCAATGACGCGATACTGGGCGCTCTCTTTGTCTAGCAGCGTTTTTAAGTTGTCCAGATTACGCGCACACCATGCGCACGGAGGCGTAAAGATGTAAAGTACCGTCGCTTGACTCGCTCCCTGGTAGGAGATTATCTCCTGCTGCCCGCCTAGACGTTTCGCCACGATCGGCGGCAGAGTTGTGCCAACCTTGAGCAGACGCTCGGATGCTTTGATGGATTGGAAGTGCGTGAAAAACCACAGTCTGCGAGCCAGAACCACGTTGAGCGAGACCGAAGCCAGTAATAGCACAATCTCAGCCGTGACAACGTAACGCCTAAGCCCACTGGCCCCTATCCTGGTCGTAGAGTCCTGCGCAGTGTTGGATCCATTGTTGGTTAGTTCTGGTGCGTCCATGGTCAACACTCCCCTTTCCTCCACGGACATTCAACAAACCGGTTAACAGTGGGCCTCAGCGTCCTCTGGAGGCTGAGCCAACCCTAGTTTCGCGGAGGGCGTGCACTCGCCGTCCCCTCAGGTCCACATCATTCCATACACATCACTCAAGACGGGTTGTTAACATTGGCGCAATCCTGAATTCCGGAGAACCCGTCACCGCATTGGAAATAGAAATCGTCGTTTTCTTGGGGGATTGGACATAGGAAAGCAGCTAAGCCAGAATGTCCGCTGCATCCCTGAATGGAAGCCCAGCTGCGGGCGAGGGAGCACTGGGAACTAGTACAAGCAGAGGAAGCCCGAACGGGTTGAGTGCCCACGACAGCCGAAGATATCAGGGCAACGAGCAACACAAGCAGAGTCCAGATTCGCCGCTTCACGTCCCACGTATGCCGCGTCCCAACTGTTTCTGTTTTCATTTTCATTCCTCCCGTCAATCGATTTCCCGAGGCACAGAATTTATGGTTTTACGTTTAGCAAACCGTGGCACCCCGTCTGTAACACGTGGCTCGGCTTCCGATAAACCTGGTGCCCTGTTTTTGAAGCTACAAGGACGCATAGTGTCAACGCAAGACCAATTAGTTAGCGTAAACGATGATATCTTGGCTCATTCGCCGACATTCCGAGCGCGGGTGAAGTCTGGGTGCATCGTCCACTCCGAACGCGGAAATCACTCGGCGTGACGCCAAATTCTTTCTTAAAGTCACGCACAAAGTGACTAACGTCTCGGGCCCCGCTCTGAAACGTTATTTCCTTAATGCTAAGGAAGGTGCTTCGAAGCAACTGTTCAGCGCGCTGCATACGAAGATCTTTAACATATTGCTTGGGAGAACGGCCAGTTTCCTTTTGGAAGAGTTCCCGCAGACGACCGGGCGAAAGGTTGACTTTTCTTGATAAAACAGAGACTGAAACCTTATCAGATAATCTCTGATGCATAGTATCGATGACGCTTTTTACGCGAGCATCCATGGCTCAGATCCGGTCGAATCAGGAAGGAGTCGTGCCAAGTAAATGTATCGAGATACCCAGGTGTCTCTCCGCCACAGAATTCGATCAACACTGAACTTCGGTGTGTGTTGTAGTGTTCTCCGCTCTTACAACAAGTTACCTGTTCCCTAGGCTGCCTCTGGCACCTGGACTGCCACCCGTGACCTGTTTTTCTTGCAATTTCCGTAACTCCCGCCAGCGTTTGTACTGGTCGGCTTTGGCAGGATTAAGATCTTCGTAGTCTTGCAGCCAAAAGCTGAACCAGTCTACATTTCCTTGCTGGGAAACCATTCGATCCCATGGCTTAACCAACACATGCTCTCCATCTGGTAGGTAAATAAGCTCGACTGGCTTACCTAACCGCGACAACCCGGCGAACCATTCCCACGCTCCGGTCAGAGAATATGAAGAATAAGCCTCTTCGCGTATTGGGGTAGTTACCTTCGTTAACTGGAAACTGGGAGAATTCTTCATCCAATAGCCCAAGCCCTCTCCGAAGGGCAAACCCCCATTGATGGCTTCATGGTCCAAAGATGTCCAAGACCACCCGGGAAGAAGGGACAAATAAGAGAAATAACCCCCATCGCTATGGTCGGCTAGCGTGGCGGCCGCAAAGTGATACTTCGAGTGCGTTAGTGCATACTCTACGCCCAAGCCCGGCCTGCTGAATGCTATGATCCCAACGCGATCGCGATCAACGACTCCTAAACGATCGAGATAGTCGATCGCACCTTCATATGCCGATGCTTTTTCTCGGTATTCTGCAGGGGTTCCTACGCTGCTTGCTTCGTCCAGCTGTAGCACGACAATTCCTCGGCCGGCGAGCGGTTGGGCAGCAGAGGCCGACGAATATTTGCCGTCGATCCAGAATCTCTCCGGATCCCATCCATGCGTTTGAATGACCAGCGGATATCTCTTTCCTTCCACATAATCGGGGGGGAGGTACAGTCCCGCGCGCACTTTGTGGCCATCGGTGGCGTTGAAAGTCACGTTCTTAACCCGGCCAAACGTAAGATCCTTGAACTGAGGATTGAAGTCTAAGAGGACTGACTTTTGTCCCGTTTGGAGTTCTCTAACGAACAGCTTTGGAGGAGTATTCATGTCCTCCTCTAAGGTAACGGCTATCTGATCACTCTGTGTGGGGCCTGACTCTGGGAACTCGACTTCCTTCCATCCCCCAGCCCCCTTTTGAAACGCGATTAAAGCTCCATAGGAGAATAGTTGTGTAGCATAGCGAGTTAACCCAGTCAGGAGTTTGCCGCTCCCAGGATCCCACTTTAGCGGGCATACCTCTCGCGAACTGATCGGCACGATTTGGAGGCTGGGTATCCTAATCTCCGCAACCATTTTCTTTGACTGCCGTAACTTGCGCTCAGCAGGATCTGGGAGATTTAGAGGAAGATATTCTCCAGAAACTACCAAGGAGTTGCTGTCCGGAGACCAAATAACTGACGCGGGGCCGCAAGCGTCGTAGTGAGCGGGGGCATTGAGCAAGGCCTCGGTCTGGCCCGACGTGGTGTCGATTAGCTCGTATTGATGAACGAACCTGAGGCCTCCGCCTCCTCGTTTCGTCCCACCGATGAATGTTTGCAACCAAAAGTCCTCATAGTCCTTCCAGCTCTGCGGGATATTCACAACGGAAGTTATGACGACAAGATATCGCCCATTCGGGGACAGCCAGAGAGGGCTCCATCGGTAAAAATCGCCTCGGATTCTGGTCGGAGCTTCTTGATCTTCTTCTTTCCTTTTCATCAATAAGTCCATGCGTTGAAAAGAGTTAAACCAACTTTGCCTGTCTTCGCCGGCTATTAGATCCGGCAAAAGTTGAGTCGATATGACTAACCCGTTCCGCCTGACTCTCTCGTCAAAGAACGGTTCTGGGCGGGGGGTAAGAAAGAAAAATCTCTCCCCCTTAGGGGCAAACGCATAGGCGGTTACACCGCTCAGCTGATTGGTAAGTTTCGTAAGGCGCCTGATTTCGTAATTGACTTCATAAAGTTGCGGGAGTTCTCCGGGATTCTCACCGCGAAACGCAATCGTCCGGTCATCAACCCACTTGAGGTCCTCAATCCCGGGCCGGTTTGAGGATGATGACATTGAAACGAGCACTTCAGGAGTAGGAGACCGAAGTGCCTTGTCCGTTTGGAATAAAAGCAGAGCATAATCATTCGTATTTTTTTCGATATTTCCTCTCGTTGTGACAATAACAAAGTGTTTTCCGTCCGGCGAAAAGTGGGCCGCATTATATTTCGCAGAAACTCCGCGGATGTAACCTAAGTCGCCGAACTGCGTCATCTCAATGGCGTCCGCAACACTTACATGAGGCTGGTCGTGCTGTTCCGGTGCTCTACTTGTGTGGCCAATTTCCTCACTCCGTGCGGTCGGAACGATCAGCGAGAGACACGCCACGCTGGAAGCCACGATACGCGCAAATGAGTCTAAATTGAGAGTCGGATCAAGACGCTTCATTTTACCTCGTAGCAAAATTAGTCGAACGGATATGCAAGACCGAAGTTCGGAACGCTGAACTAGAGGACTCTTTGCTCGCTGATCCACTCTAAAACATCAGCTTTAGAGCAAACTGCATCGAGCGTGGGCCACCCGTCTGATAGAGCGGATTCAGGCCAAACACGGAATGCGAATTCGCAAGCGTGCTGGTGGCCTGGCCAAATGTGCTTTGACCGAATTGATCATTTATCTTTCCGAAATTCGGGTGATTGAATATGTTGAAAGCCTCAGCACGGAATTGCAGCTTCAGGCTCTCATGAATTGGGAACTCACGCCGGATCGCTAAGTTCATTTGCCATGCACCAAAGCCGCGCGCGAAGTTGCGCGGGGCACCACCGAGTCCTGAGGATGGAGCAGTGAAGGCCTTGGGATTAATTGCCCGGCCTCCCGGACACCCTTGCCCAGGCTGCAGATCTCCAATTCCTTGAAGGACGGAAGCGCAATTGGCACCATACAGATAGACTGGTTGGCCCGGAACAAAGTCGAGCCCCCCGTAGAAGGCCTGGAAGTCCGGTTGCATGAGATAGTTTCCAAAGAGTGTTACCGGGAAGGCTGTGCGGGCAGTAAAACGATCATCGAGGCCCCAGTGGTGCAGCACGGCGTTCATAAAGCCGTTATGTCCCACGTTAGGAAAATCATACGAAAAAGCCGTCGAAGCATTGTGCCGGACATCAAAGTCGCAGTTTCCGCGCTGATATCCAAGGCGATAGTCCCCCGACCCATAATCTATGCAGTGAGACCACGTGTAGGAAGCCAAAGCTGTCAGCCCCCGACTGAGCCTCCGCGTGAATTGCGCCTGCAACGATCCGTAATACGATGTCAGGCCGTTCTCAGTGATGTCAAATTCACCTGCATTTGGGTTGTTGATGGGCCGAAACGTCTTGTACTGCAGTAGCCTTGACGCGCGCGAACCGACATAGGAGACTGTCAATGCCTGCGACTTACCCAGCGCCTGTTCGACACTGGCGTTCCACTGAAGCGTGTACGGCAGTTGCAGATGCGGGGCAAAGCCGAATACCGGACAGCAGTATGGCGCCACAGGTGGGTTCACAAGGGCAGGAACTTGGGTCGCCGCATTCGCTGGAAATGGGTCAGAGGAAAACCCCAGCCCCATGAATCCTGGCCCTTGGAAGCCTAACGACCCCAAATTTTGACCGGTATCGAAGAAAACCCCGCCACCGCCACGCACAACTGTTTCTCGGCCAGATGCTTTATGGAATAGGTACGCCAAACCCAACCGAGGCGCAAAGTTGTACCAAGTGGTATGCCAAAGCGGCGTGCCCTGTGGCGCCACGGCCCAGTTATCAGGACCGGTTCCCTGAATTGTGTAAGGCATCAACCCTTGCGTGACACTGGGCGGGGGGTTGACCTCCCAACGCAGCCCCAAGGAAAGGCTCAAACGCTGCGAAACTCTCCATTCATCCTGGGCAAAAGCGGAAAAGTTTTTATACAACGGGTAAGCGGAACCAAAAGGTATTATGACATCTAGTGGGCTATTGGACGTGACCGCAGATTTGCTAAAATATAGGTAAATTAAGAGGGGAGTAGGGACAGTCGCCGACGGTGCCAGCCTGCGATAGTCCACTCCAAATTTGAGCTGGTGGCGTCCTAACGATAGGCTCACCGTGTCCACCACATTCCACTGCCTTTGACTACCAGCCGGCCGCTGCTGTACGAGGCTGATAAAGAGTCCGGCGTAAGCCAGGGGGTTAAAAGAGACCCACGATCCAGAACCCAGCCCCGAGAGCTGCGCCAGATTTATAGGTGTGCTGCCTCCGAACGCGTCAATGACCTGACTTTGCGTGGTCTCGTTCGAGCTATAATTGAGGCGTACCTGGTTACTGAGGCGGCTTGTGAAAACACTGGTGTTACCGGCCGTATAGCTCCGAGTGGTATAGGCGGCGGTAGTGACGACTGTTGGAGGCAGGCGCGCGGGGTTGGTTCCCCGAGCCGCCGAGCTGGAGGTTGTGTTACTAAACCGGAAGAAGAGTCTCAGCTTATCATTGAGGGCGTGATCGAAGCGCACGCTGGTGGAATTGATCGATGCCGGGTTGGACCAGCTCCCAATGAATTCCGCAACGCCATTACCCAGATCCGGCCCGTTGGGCACGGGGTAGGCATTCAGCGCCTGCTGCACGGCTGCAGGGGCACTCGAGCGTAGAGACGAGTCCGGCACGAAATTAATCGAGGCTGCCTGTGGATCCGTCAAGCGCAGCCCCTCATACGAAACAAAGAAGAATGTCCTGCCTTTCCCGTTATACAGGCCAGGAATCCTGACCGGTCCGCCGAATGTGCCGCCGAAGTCGTTTTGTCGAAGTGCCGGGGCTTTCACACCAAAGTAGTTGTTGAACCAGTCTTGTGCGTCAAAGAAACCGTTCCGCAAGTAGTCGTAAGCGGTTCCGTGCCACTGATTGGTACCTGATTTCGTTTCAAACGCGAACTGGCCGCCGGGATTACGCCCATATTCCGCCGAGTAACTAGAACTTTGCACGCGAAACTCCTGAAGATCGTCCACTGAAACTAGGGCCTGCGTGGTTCCCAAAGCGGTCGCACCAGGGAGGGAGCCGCTGACCCCTGACTCAAGACTAATCTGGTCTATGCCAGAAGCTGCTCCTACATTGGCGCTCACACCGTCTACTGTGTAGTAATTTGACGCTGTGCGCTGTCCATTGACGCTGAATTCGCCACCTGTGTTTTCCTGGGGACTCTGCGTCACAACCCCCGGAGTGAGCAGAATCAAATCCTGGAAGCTCCGCCCATTCAGCGGCATGTTCTTCACGTAGGTTTGATCCACCACCGTGCTGACCGATGCGTCCGTCGTATTGATCATCGACGCGCCCGCTTCCACAGTCACCGTCTCGTTCACAGAGCCGATCTGCAATTCAAAATTGATCGACGCTACGTCTTGGACGTGAAGTTCGACACCGCTTTTCACGATACTCTTGAAACCATCTTTGTCGAGAGTCATCCGGTAGATTCCCGGCTGGAGAGATGGGACTCGATAGATTCCTTGGTCGTTTGTGACGGTTCTAGACACTACGTTAGTGCTGAGATTGGTGATGAGGACGGTCACGCCCGGCACACTTCGCCCGTTCGGGTCCGTGACTAGCCCCGTGACTGCTGCCAATTCGTCCGCTCGACAGATTGCCAAGCCTGCCAGGCAGGCAAAGATCAATACGCACACTCGCATCGAGAATCGTTCCACGGGCGGCTCTCCTTCAAGGAACTGCACACTCTAATTAGCTATTCCCGTTTCGAATCGATTTGTGTCACCTCGCAACTGTGAAAATGCCAGGAAAGCCCGAAAGCAGTGGCCAGTGCCAAGTGCCAGGTGGCGAGTGCCTACGAATCCTCCCCCCTGCGTCTCCAAAAACTCCAACCGCCAGCTTCGCTCACGGTTGGCTATCCCGATAGGCATTTTCCTCATGCCTACGCACAACCGCACCCGTACCTGCAAGGCACCCACACTGCAATTGCATCCGCGCGGACCACGGCTTCCAATACCTCCCTAGCACACACCGCATCCTCCCGACCTGCGTGAACGAACGACCTCGCCTATCCAGTTGATAATGCTGTCTAAACGACGCCACGCGTGGCGGTTCTTGTCGCCTCCGCCACCGGCGAAACTCATCGCTTACGCATGGCAAAAGTCATCGCTCGACGACAATTGGCAGAAGCACGGCGCAGAGTGGCGGCAACACCAGGAGAAGTGGACACAGCAACAGTTCGAGCGCCTCATTATCTTCCCCGTTATTTCGAGAACGTAAATCAGGGATGGTTCGGAGGGCCTATGAGGTTTGCGTAAAGGACCTTCTTGCCGCGTGGAGCGGTGCTCCCACCAGGGGGCTCGACGGTGACGAACACGGCGTCAATGTGGGACAGCACATCCGGGTGGTTCACCGTCAGAACCCACCGGCTCG
>Ga0209648_10001946_pt1 | contig 16899 bp, 12 predicted proteins | sample GraSoi2013_115cm_FD_185830 | JGI IMG/M metagenome (GOLD analysis project Ga0209648, IMG submission 185830) | Grasslands soil microbial communities from the Angelo Coastal Reserve, California, USA - Sample 9_17_2013_115cm (SPAdes) (version 2) | ecosystem: Environmental > Terrestrial > Soil >...
ATCCGATGTTGCTGCGCTCATGGGCATCGTTAATTTTCTCCCACCAGGCTTCAATCTCCTGGTTTACGCTCGTGGGCTCATCCACAAATGCAACCGCGCGCGGCAGTAAGTCGAAAATTGTGGACCGCAGCCCGGCGATAGGCGCATAAAATTCCCATCCTGGGAAGATAGAAACGCCGCCAGAGGCTGTGGCCCGCTCCAGGATCTCTTGCGACCCTGCGACTCGTTTTCCTGAGAGCCGGGTATGGATCGCCGCCAGCGTCTGTTCCGAGACCGGTGTTTCGGTCAACGGCAGCAAAACAACTTCATCGCGCGGAGTCTGTGAGCGCTGCGAGCCGGGGTCGAAGCTGCGCATGGATTCCACTTCGTCCCCAAAGAACTCAATGCGCACCGGCCGGTCTGTTTCCGGGGAATACACATCCAGAATGCCGCCGCGCAGGGCATATTCGCCGGGCATCTCGACCACGTCAACGGCGCTGTAGCCCACGGTATTAAGGTGCTCGACCAGCCGCTCGGCATCAATGTCTTCGCCTTTGCGGACCACCCGTGCCAGGTCGGCGTAATACTCCTGCTCGCGCAAGCACATCGCCGCCGATGCAATGGGAGCAACCACCAGCGAAGCCCGGCCGGTCACGATCTTCCAGAGAGTCGTAGCCCGCGTCTCCTGGATTTCAGGATGCGGCGAGAGATTTTCAAAAGGCAGAACGTCGTAAACCGGAAGCGCGACCACGCTGGCCGCTTCGGCAGCACCGGTCAGTTCGCAAAAAGCGCGCAGCACCGGCAAGATCTGCTCGGCAGCCCGGTTATTGGCTACAAGCACCAGCAGAGGCCGCTGGAGCGCGCGATGAAGCAATGCAAAGTGAAGTAACTTGGCGGTGGGAGTAAGTCCAGAGACACGTGTACGCCCCGCGCCCTCTCTACCACCCCCCTCCAGTTGTTGAAGAGTAGTTTTAAGATTTGAGACCAGGCGCGCAAAACTGGCAGTCTTCTCTGCGTCCGCGAAAGCTTCACGGACGAACGGCAGCAACATGTAGATTTAATTTTACCAGCCGCGAGCAAATCGCGTTTTGAAACCTGCCGACCGCTCCTTCGTTATGCTATGGTTTCCTGTCATGTCTCACAGCCTCGAAAAATCCCGAGCTCTTCAAAAACGCGCTGAAACCCTTATCCCTGGCGGCGTGGATTCCCCCGTACGCGCCTTCGCCTCGGTCGGAGGCGAGCCGCCTATCATCGTTCGCGGCTCGGGCTCGCGCATGTGGGACGCCGACGGCAACGAATACATTGATTATGTAGGCTCGTGGGGCCCGCTGATCCTGGGACACTCCCATCCCGAGGTGCTGGCCGCAGTGGAAGCCGCTGCTCGCAATGGGACCAGCTTTGGGGCCACAACACCCTCCGAGGCCGATCTGGCAGAAGAGATCGTCCACGCCGTGCCTTCCATCGAGAAAGTACGCTTCGTCAGCTCGGGTACGGAAGCAACGATGTCTGCCATCCGCCTGGCGCGCGCCTTCACCGGAAGAAAATATATCGTGAAGTTCGAAGGCTGCTATCACGGACACGCCGACATGCTTCTGGTCAAAGCCGGTTCCGGAGTGGCCACGCTAGGCATCCCCGGCTCGGCCGGTGTGCCGGAAGAGGTCACGCAGTTTACCTTGGCGCTTCCTTACAACGACGTTGCCGCGGTAAAGCTGGCCTTTGAAAAGTTTCCTCAGCAGATTGCGTGCGTGATTGTTGAACCAGTCGTCGGCAACATGGGCTGCGTGCCGCCTGCTCCCGGGTACTTGCAAGCTCTGCGAGAGATTACCGCGCAGGCAAAAACATTGTTGATCATGGATGAGGTCATGACCGGCTTTCGCTTGGCCTATGGCGGAGCGCAGGCGATCTTTAACCTTCAGCCCGACCTGACCACGCTGGGAAAAATCATCGGCGGAGGGCTGCCGGTAGGCGCCTACGGCGGCCGCGCGGAAATCATGAACCTGGTCGCGCCGCTCGGGCCTGTGTACCAGGCGGGGACGCTCTCGGGTAATCCGCTGGCCATGGCCGCGGGCCTGGCTACGCTACGTCATCTGCGCGAGCATCCGGAAGTTTATGCGCAACTAGAGAAGAACTCGGCAAACTTGGTGGAAGGCATTTTGCAATCCGCCCGTAAAAAAGCAATTCCACTGCAAGCCAACCGAGTGGGCTCGATGTTTACCTGGTTCTTTTGTGACCAGCCGGTTACCGATTGGACGTCGGCGGCAAAATCCGATACGAAAAAATTCGCGCGCTTCCATCGCGCCATGCTGGAACAGGGAATCTATCTGCCGCCCTCGCAATTCGAAGCCGCTTTCATGAGCACTGCACACACAGAAAAGGACATCCAGGCAACGATCAATGCGGCAGAGAAGGCGCTTTCTCAATGAACTAGGAAGTGCAAAGATCTTATTTACCACAGAGACCCAGAGGCACAGAGAGAAATGAAAGATTGGTTCATTGAAATCAGTTCTAAACGGGAAAGGCGTCAATCATGTTCAAAAACACCAATTTCTTTTCTGCCGGCAAAAACGAAGCCTCAAAAGAATTGCGTGCAATCTCCCGCAATTGCTCGTTACTGAACCCGAACTCTTTTTGCGCCAGTTGGTACTCCTGCTCGAGCGAAGTCTCAAACATAGCAGGATCATCGGTGTTCAACGTCACCATTACACCGGTGTCGAAATAGGTCTTTAACGGATGCTTGTTGACCGCCGCACAACATCCGGTTCGTAAGTTGCTGCTGACACAAATCTCTACCGGAATCTGCCGCTCAACCAGAGTTGCCATTAACTCGGGGTCATGTGCAGCGTTCAAGCCGTGTCCAATGCGCTCGGCGCCCAGGTTGATTGCGCCCCACACCGATTCTGGCCCGGCGGCTTCACCGGCATGTACGGTCAGGCGCAAACCATGCTCGCGGGCATCGCGATAAATCTCGCGAAAGAGCTCAGGCGGGCCACGCCGCTCGTCGCCGCCAATACCAAAGCCAACAACGCTTTCGCTCTCCCGGCGGTAATGCACAGTCTCTTCCATAACAAGCTGCGCAGCATCGGCACCGAAATGGCGCACGGCATCAAAGATCCAGAGCAGCGATAAACCAAAATCTTTCTCGCCACGCCAGCGTCCGGCTTCCAGGCCGCGAAAAACTTCGGCGAACTCCTGCCCGCGCCAGTGCACCACACCCACACTCACGTAAACTTCGGCGTGCAGCACGTTTTGCGCGTGCAAACGTTCCATCATGCGGTAGGTGATGAGCTCGTAATCCTCGGCATTGCGCAGGCGTTCGGTGACCGCTTTAAAAGCCATCAGGAAGCCGGGAAAATCTTTGTATTGATACAGCGCGCGAACGTCATCTTCGGAGAGCACGGGTAACCCTTTCGCGGGCTGCTCATACTTGTTTCCCGGAAAGGGAAGCGGCGTTGTGTGGCGGCGGCTCAATTCGGCCAGGGTTGCCGGTTCTACGGAACCCTCCAGATGAAGATGCAACTCGGCCTTGGGAAGCCGGTGAGTAAAATCGCTCATCGTAACGGCCAAACTGGAAACTGAAACTTCATGACCCAGAATTCGGGGGTGCGGGTGGCGTGCTGGCGAACTCGCTATGTCGCTGGCTGTATGCAAGATAAATCACCAATCCGAGGCCCAGCCAGACAAAAAACCGGATCCAGGTGATTAGCAGCAGCCCTGTCATCAACCCTCCGCACAAGACCACTGAGATAATCGGAAACAGGGGGACTAAGGGGACGCGGAAGCCGCGCGGCCGGTCGGGCTGTGTACGCCGCAGAAAAAGCACTCCGAGCGAAACCAGCACGAAGGCGAACAACGTGCCGATGTTGGAGAGATCGGCTGCATCGCCGATATCTACGATCCCGGCGGGGATCCCCACGAAGGCGCCGGCAATCCAGCTTGACCAGTGCGGTGTCTTAAAGCGGGGATGCACGGTGGAAAAAATACGAGGCAACAAGCCGTCGCGCGACATGGCAAACCAGATGCGAGTCTGTCCGTATTGGAAGACCAGCAGCGAAGAGATCATGCCCATCAGAGCGCCCACGATGATGATGACGCGGAAGACGGGCCGGGCTCCCAGGACCTGCAAAGCATAGGCCACCGGAGCATCGGCCGCCGGGCCGGAAGTGAATGCCGAGTACTTCAACATACCCAGCAGCACAATCGCCACACCCACGTACAGCACCGTGCAGATGATGAGGGAAGCAATGATCCCAAAGGGAATATCTTTTTGTGGATTGCGGGCCTCCTCGGCCGCCGTGGAGACCGAATCGAAGCCGATATAAGTAAAAAATATAATCGCGCCACCGCTCACGATCCCCGCAAAACCAGCAGGAGCAAAAGGATGCCAGTTTCCCGGGTTCACCAGCATTCCGCCCACCACCAGAAAGACCAGGATCGCGCCAATCTTGATGGCCACCATCACGTTATTCGCGCCAGCAGACTCCCTGACTCCACGCACCAGCAACACAGTGAGCACAAACACAACCAGAAAAGCGGGAATGTTGAAGTAAGCGCCCGTCCAGTGGTCGGAGGCGAACACCGGCGTGGACCATTTATCGGGAATGAATATATGAAACTGCTCCAACTGGGCTTTCATGTATCCACCGAAGCCCACGGCGACGGCTACGTTGCTGACGGCATATTCCAGGATCAGGTCCCAGCCTATGATCCATGCGAAGATTTCGCCCAATGTCGCATAGGAGTAGGTATAAGCACTTCCCGCAATGGGAATCATGGAAGCCAGTTCGGCGTAGCAGAGCCCGGCAAAGCTGCAGGCGATGGCAACCAGAATAAAAGACACCGCAATGGCCGGACCTGCAGGCGGCCTTCCGTGCAGAACGCTGCCGCTGATGTGCCCGTAGTGCACAAGGTTGAGAAACAGGTCCATTACTTGTGCGTGCAGGATCGAGGGCACCTCAAAATGCTCTCCAGCAGCGGCCGTCCCTGTCAGCACGAAGATTCCCGAGCCAATGATGGCCCCAATTCCCAAAGCGGTCAGCGACCACGGCCCAAGAGTTTTCTTGAGGCGGTGCTCGGGGTTCTCGGAATCCGAGATCAGCTTATCAATGGATTTCTTGGCGAAAAGTTGTCCGGCCAGGAGGCGGTTACCCCGTTTCGTGGAATTTAAGTCCCAGGCTTCAGTCGTCAGATGTTTTCACCTGACGACTGAGACCTGATGACCGATGACTCAACTAGCGTTTCCCTTGTCCGCGCGCGATCTTCTTCACCTTGCGCTTGGTCGAACCACGTGGTGTGGTGCGCTTGGGTTTAGGGGCGGCTTTTTTGCGCGCTGCCCGCTTCGCTTTCTTGCGCTCTTCTTTACTCAGTTTCTTAGTATTGGCCATGAATTCCTTCGTAGATTATTTTGGAATTGAATCTAACAGGATAAATCAAAACCGCAGCTTACTGCTTTGTTTTTATGGATAAAAATTGGTTTAGCCTTTTCTGAGGACTGCCTTCACGCTTTTTCCAACTGTGCGTATTTCTCTACCAGTTTCTTTAATCCGAATCCGGAGAATTGTACGGTAATCTTGGCCTCGTCACCCTCGCCCTCGCGTTTATAGACTGTTCCTTCTCCATATTTAGGATGGCGCACTCGCTGCCCCGGACGAAATCCTTTGCGGCCCGCCGGCGCGGGTGGCGCCATTTTCGGGCTGGTGAATTTTTTTCCTCGAGAAGCGAAGAACTCGGCGATGTTTTCGATGGAGTTGTACGTCGGCCCCTCATAGCTCGTTCTCTTTTTGCCGCCGCCATAAGTCTGGGCCGGGCCACTCGCGCTCTGGTCTTCATCTTCATAGTTGTAATGCGAGCTTTCCGCCGTCTGCGAAAAAACCGGAGTTCTCTCGGAACTGCGGCCGCGTGAGCCTAGGTCTTCCAGCAATTGCGGCGGAATCTCCTCAAGGAAACGTGAGGGCAACGTAGGCTCCGGCATGTCTGTCCCATAACGCCGCCGATAGCGGGCGCGCGTCAGTACCAGAGTATTCATGGCGCGGGTCATGCCCACGTAGCAGAGGCGGCGCTCTTCTTCCAGTTCGCTGGGATTGAGCAGGGTGCGCGAGTGCGGAAACAGGTTCTCTTCCAGCCCGGCGAGAAAAACCAGGGGAAATTCCAATCCTTTGGCTGAGTGCAGCGTCATCAGCGTGACCTGCGCGCTGGCATCATATTGATCGGCATCGCTCACCAGGGCGGCGTGGTCCAGAAATTCGGCCAGGGTCTCGCCCCGGTCCCGCGAATCCACCGCTGCATTCACCAGTTCGCGCAGGTTCTCAATACGCGAGTAAGCATCGGGCGAGTCTTCGTCTTCCAGGGCTTTGATGTAGCGCGTGCGGTCGAGCAAGAATTTAAGGATCGCTGCCGTGGAACTCCCGGCTTCCGCCGGGGATTCTGCATCGGCCTTATCTGCAGCCAGAATTTCATCAGCGACGGAACTTTCAGAGGGCTCCACTGCCTCGGCTTCTTTTTCCTCTCCACCCTCAAATTCAAAAGGATCAAAAGCAGTTGGATCAAACGCAATTTGCTGATCGGGAATGGAGTCCGGCGCGGAATCCGAAGCGCTTTCAGTTTTCTCAATGTCCTCTGTGCCCTCGGTGGTGAGCCTCTTCTCGAATTCTCCGGTCAGCATGGCGCGAGCATCTTCGATGATCGACTTAAAATTCTCCAGGGCGGCCAGGGCGCGGGCGGGCAGAAGTTTCTGCTGAATGGCCTGTCCAATCGCCGCCCACAGCGAGAGCCCGGCTGTGAGCGCAATACGCTCTAGAGTTTCTACACTGGTTTTGCCAATGCCGCGTGCCGGCGTATTAATGACGCGCAACAAGGCGATGGAATCATCCAGGTTTTGAATGAGCTTCAGATACGAGATCATGTCTTTGATCTCGGCGCGTTCATAGAATGAGAATCCGCCCACCACGTTGTATTTCAACTGATAGCGGCGCAGCGCCTCTTCAAACAGGCGCGATTGCGCATTGGTGCGGTAGAGCACAGCCACACGGGTTTCTTCATTGGTTGTGGCAGCCTCGCGCAAATGATTGGAAATTGAGTCGGCCACGAACAGGGCCTCGTTTTCGCTGTCATGGGCTTCGTAATAGCCCACCCAGGCGCCGCCCTGGCGCGCCGTCCACAGGTTCTTGCCTTTGCGATTAACGTTATTCGCAACCACCGCCGACGCGGCTTCGAGAATGTTTTGTGTTGAGCGGTAATTCTGTTCCAACCGGATAATTTTGGCCTTGGGAAAGTCGTTCTCAAACTCTAGGATGTTGCGAATGTCGGCTCCCCGCCAGGAATAAATGGATTGGTCCTCATCGCCCACTACGCACACGTTCTGGTGCTGCCGTCCGAGCAGCAGCATGAGTTCGTATTGCGGGCGGTTGGTGTCTTGGTATTCGTCGATCATCACGTATTGGAAGCGCCGGTTGTAGCGCTCGCGGACCTCTCCCGAAACCTTCAACAGCCTCACCGTCTCAAGCAGCAGATCGTCAAAATCGAGTGCATTGGCCTTGCGCAGCTCCTGCCGGTAAATTTCGTAGATGTGGGCCACACGTTCCGTTTTGGGATCGGCAGATTGCAGATAAACTTCCTGCGGATCGAGCATGTGGTTCTTCGCCCACGAGATGCGCCCCAGCACCATGCGAGGCGTGAGCTGCTTGTCGTCCAGTCCCAGCCGCCGCATTGCCGCTTTGACCAGTTGCTGTTGGTCGCTCTCGTCGTAAATGGCAAAGTCTTTTTTCAGGCCAGAGCCCAGCGCCCCAATGTCGCGGCGCAGCACGCGCACGCAAAAGGAGTGAAAGGTAGAAATCAGGGGTTGCAGCAGCGTGCGCCCGCCCACCAGCTTTTCCACGCGCTCTGCCATCTCGCGCGACGCCTTGTTCGTAAAGGTGACTGCCAGGATGGAATCCGGAGAGATGCCTGCATTTTCTATCATGTGGGCAATGCGGTAGGTAATGGCGCGCGTTTTACCGCTGCCCGCACCGGCCAGGATCAGCACCGGCCCTTCAATGGTCTCTGCCGCCTCGCGTTGCTGGGGATTGAGTTCGTCTAATAATTTCACAAAATATGATTTCGCTGCGAACCGACGTTGATGAACGCCGATTTCATTCTCAGGCGGCTGATTGCCGCTACATTAACCAACCTTCTCTTTTTCACGCGCCGCTTTGCACTCGGCACACGGGCAATGGTTGCGCAGAAACTCCCAGGAATAGATGCCATGCTGATGGCCGTCGTTCCACTGAAAGCTGATGGCATACTTGCCCACGGCCGTGACATCGTTCGGCCTGACCGGCGGATGGTACATCGGCAATGCTCCGGGCGCAGGCTTAACCGGCGCACCAATCGCGCGTCCCGAGCCGGCGCGCTCTTCATCGCACATGGCGCACGGACAAGCATCGCGCAACCAGGTGAAGCTATAGCTGCTCACGTGCCCGTCTTTCCAGAGAATTTCCATCCCTGTCCCCGTCGTCACGTTGACCTGCACCGATTTCGGGTCAGACCTGGCAGCCAAATTGGCAGCTTCCGCGCCACTCATGATTTCAGTATCGCATATCGAGCAATCAGCATTCAGCTTCAGCAAAATAAGCGTCTATCAACGCTAATTACCGATTATTTGTCTGCGGTCTTAAAGTTATTAGGTGAAGTGTGAGGCGCAAGTCTTTGAGGTTACTTTCCTCGGTGAATCACATCAACTTTAACGCTTGCACTCTCATTGGGCTCAAGGCTGACTTGAGTAGCTCTGGAAGCATACTCGCTTAGAGCATCCGGGTTGGTGTACTCAAGGCCCTCGATACTGTCGAAGGCAAATATCCGATACACCCCTGGGGTGAGCGGGCTGAAATGAAGTCTGGCGTCTTCATTGCCTTTAATTGTATAGAGCGTATCTACCATCGGATTCCAAGGCGCATGATCGGGAACAACCACTACAAAACGAACCGCAGAGTCATCCGGATTTGTGCCTACCTCAAGTGCTGCGCAATCGTCCCGAAGCACAATTTGCATGCTCGAAAGGCTGCCGGGAGTTACTGTAAGCTTTTCGCGCAAAAGGTCGGTGCCGGCGTAAGAGATGGACTTAACACATAATGATTTCCTGCCAACAATCACCTGCACCCCGTAGATGCCGGCATCAATATTGCGCAACACCAGCGATGTTTCGTTCAAGCCTTCCTGCTCCTTGGCGGGTGCAATGTCTGCACGTTCAAGTTCAGCGGGATGAAGAACTACATTTACCAGGGACGTATCATTTTGAGGATTCGCAATACCCTGGCGGTCAGCGTCAGACTGGGACTTGCTGGCTTCGGCCCGTACCACGATGGGAATGAAAGGGGCCGGCAATAGCGTAAGATGAACATTTTTTGTATTTGCTTCTGCCTTCAAAGTCAGTTCGGCATGCCAAGGATGGCCGGCAGCTTCATCGGTGTCAGCCCTGATGGTGCACAAACCGGTTGAGATCAACTTTGCTTCAAATCTCCCAGTTTCTGGGTCAAAGTCGTAAAAGAATGCAATCCTGTCTCCTGATTGGTTAAGAAACTGCAGCTCCGGATCCTCTCCGCGAGGATAACCAGTGACCGTGCCTGCAATTGAAACCACATCGATCCTCCTGAGAGTAAGATCTATTCTTTCTTCTTGGCCTGCGGAAAGCTGAATGGGTGTGGATTGAGAAAGCTCCGCTGCTCCGGGATAGTAAGTGACCGGATAGCCGGCATCGGGGGGATCGTCAGATCCATTGACCGTGCTTGCTACGTCTATGCCATTGGGGCCCGGTCCTTCAGGGCCAAAAGCGCTGTCACTGGCCCAAAGTGGAATGACCACAACGTAATATGTACCCGGAGTGAGGCCGAAGGCCCGGAATTCTCCGTTTTCATTAGTTGTCAGCGTTGGCTGCCCTTTTTCCGGCTGTACGGGTTGTAAGTGCTTACGTCCATTTTCTACTCTCAGCCGGTAGATCGTTATTTCAATACCTTCCACAGGCTCGCCGTCCGTATCCGTAACACGCCCGGTAATGACCGCTGTTGGCATAAGCCTTATAACTACTGAAGTGGCGTCCAGGCCAACTCGGACCCTCTGACCGGGAACAGAAAAAAGCTCGCCTTTATCGTTCAGGAATCCAGGTTTGGTTGCGCTTAGAAACACATCTGCCTGTGGCACTCCCTCAAACTTGAAATGACCATCCTTGTCGGTAAGCATTGCGCGGCGCCACTTGGACGCAAAGGCCATCGCTCCTGTGCCGCCTGGCACGCGATCCCAAATTTGATTGATGTCTACTAATGCCCGGCTGACTGGTTCTCCCGTATCCAAATTGATAACTGTGCCGCTGACTGTGTGAGTTGCTTTGCTGGTATCACTTGCAGATGGCAAATCACTGAGATTGGTCTGGGCCTTCACCTGCTGAACGGGGAAAAAAGAACCAAGCATAAACAGAATGGCAGCAGCCCAGAGATTAAAAGCACATGTGGCTCGATTCATGTTGTGAACAGTCAGTTAATTATAGTGCCGTACACGGCGGCTCTTTGGAAGCCTTATAAACAGAGCAGCCTTGTTTTTGGCCGAGGAGCCTGACGACCGAAGACTTGGGACTGCCTCTAAAATAACCAAGCCCCTTGCAGGAGGGTGCAAGGGGCTTCAAAAAACTGAGGTGTGTCCGTTACACCTCTTGGGGGAGTTATCGTGGGGTACTGCTTTCTTGGGGTTGTTGATCGGGTTGTTGATTTGTTGCAGTTGGGGCTGGAGCCGGCTCAGCGCTCAAGTCACCGATGCCGTTCTTCAGTAAGCTGATCTCGACCCGTCCGCCGCTAATGTGACGCGGCTTGCTGCCATCGGCAGCGGTCTCATCTGGTACCGGGGCATTTCCCATGCCGACGGTATAAATGCGGTACACCGGGATCTCGTGGTTGATAACCAGGTAACGCGCCACACTCTGCGCCATGGCCTGGGAGTTAACCAGAGCTGTCTGGCCGTGTCCTGAGCTGAAGGCCTGGACCTCAATGATGTACCCCTTCTGGTCTTTCAGCGGCGTGGCCATGTCATCGAGCGCGTCCTTGGCTTTCTTGTTCAAAGCCCTTTGTCCGGGACGGAAGAGAATTTCGGTCTGGGAAACCGGTTGGAATTGGTCAATGTTTCCCACCACTTTTTCTACGCTCTGCAGATGCGTGCTGGCCTGAGTTGCGGTATCTTGTGCAAGCCGTGCGCGGTTACCGGCATCAACGGCGTGCTGATCGGCTTCATTGGCCTTGAGCGATGCCAGCCGGACACCTTCGGTCGCGCGCGAATCCACGTCTTTGATCGCGCGGCTGTTGGCAGCCGTGAGTTCATCCAGTTCGTTGACGCGGTCACGCACCGGCTGTACTTGCCGCTGGACATATTTCTTCCGGGCGAAGGGCATCAGATGCCCCCAGAAGCCTTCATGGCGCTCATACGTCAGAGGCTGTTTCTGGGTCGCGCTCTCAGGATTGTCTTTAGACGACTGCTGGTCTGCGGGCGCGGCCTGGGGTTGCGAAGAACTGTTTTGCTGGTCGGTTGCGGCCGGGGTGGTAGATTGCGGCTGCGAAGAGCTACTCTGCGCCATAGCGGGAAGAGTCAATACTCCTGCCAGTGCTAACGCGATCAAGGTACGATGGTTCATGAAAATCCTCCAAACTACATGGGTCTCAGCTTTAACTGGGAGCTACCGGGAGCTGGCTTGATCCCGTGACTTGCGAAGGGGAGCGCACAACAGCTCTCACAGCTACTTAGTACAACTTTAGGGCCAAACTCCCAGGAAACAGACAATGCATAAGAGGTTTAGTTTCAAAGGCTTGCAAGAGATGCCCATATTTACGTTCTAAACTCATGAGCAAAGCGGGTAAATTTGTTCACGTACCTGCTATAAAAAATGCCTGCTTTGGCAGGCCGCAAAACCCGCTCACAATGTAACAATGGTTAAGGAGAAGAAACAGCTTTTGTAACGAATGAGAGCGATTTCATTACCTTACCTTGAGTGATATATGCCGGCTGCACGAGAATTCGTAAGAACTGCTATGCGAAGCCTAAGCGACCCTGAGATCCTGCGCGAATTGGTCAAGAACCTCAAGGAGGGGATCTACATCACCAATGCGCACGGCGGTTTTGTGGACGCCAATCAGGCGTTGCTCGATATCCTCGGGGTTTCATCCGTGGAGGAATTGCGTAAGCATCGCGTCACCGATTTTGTGGAAGCAGAAATCCGCGCCTGGCAGACGAGGATCTTTGAGCGCGACGGCTACATCCGCGAATTTGAGCTGAAAATTAAGCGAGCGGATGGCAACATGCGTACGGCCCTGGATACCGCCTATTCCCGCAAGGACCCGGAAACCGGCGAAACCCTCTACTACGGCATTCTGGTGGATATCACCGTTCACAAGGAGCTGGAAAATAAACTTCGTGAGCAAAGCATTCGCGATCCCCTGACTGGGTCTTTCAATCGCCGCTATCTTTCCATGTTTGAAGTTGCCAGCGAGAGTCTGCCGGGATCGTGGGGTTGCATTCTCCTGGATATGGACCATTTCAAGCAATACAACGACCGCTACGGCCATCAGGCCGGCGATGAAGTGCTGGTCAAGCTTGCACGCTTTCTCATGCGCCAGGTGCGAGCTGAAGAAGCCGTGATTCGCCTCGGGGGTGACGAATTTCTTGTCTTGCTGGGCCACGCTGACGAGCAGCACACGCAAGCCGCCGCCCGGCGCATTGAAGCTGCCGCTCATGAAGAAGGGCAACCCGCCTTTTCCATGGGCTGGGCCGCGCGCCGGAAGAATGAAAAATTGGAAAAGACTATGGGCCGCGCTGATGAAAATCTTTACTCCGTACGCGCAGGCCAGCGCACTCCTGCCCGTGAACGCCGCAAGAAACGCCCCTCCACTGAATGAAGATTCAGTTTGTATAACCTCTGAACCGTGAATTTATTCGACAAAATGAATCGGGCTGTTCTGCTCTGCATCTATACGCGTTAGATAAATTCCTACTTCAGGAATTTATCGCGTTGTTTATATTGTTGTAACCATTATGGTCATAGCGTTGCCAATCCGATTTAATCTTGAATTCCAAAAATGGGATTTTGCATCTTCCTTGATTGGTAGTTTCTCGACTCGTACCCCCGCAAAAGGTTTCACCTAATTTTTTTTCACAACTTTCTATCAAGTTGTCGGAACTAAGCATTCGCAAGTTACGTATCTTGATCTAACGCGTCTAATCAGTCACGAGCATCGAGACGAAGTTAGTGGCGTCCACTGTCTTACCTGGCTGCTAGCCGACAGACGTGAAGATGTCGAAGCTGACGTCGCAAGGGCATCCTTGCGTGACAACGCAAGTGTGTCTGCAAGGCAAGTTTAAGTCGTTCAAAACCGCATCCCGACGTTCGGGAAAGAAGAAAAAGGAGTGATATGAAGCTGTCCCTGATTTCAAAGAAGCTACTTCCTGCGCTGGCCCTGTTGCTGGCGACGGCCGCATTCGCTGCAACCAAAAGTTCGTTGGAGCTCAGTGATCCGGTGACCGTGAGCGGACATCAACTGGCCCCCGGACAATATCAGATTAAGTGGGAGGGTGCGGGTCCTAACATTGATCTCAACATCCTGTCGAAGGGTAAGGTAGTGGCCACTGTGCCGGCCCGCGTGGTTCAGCAGGATCGCGCTGGTGCTAACGACACCTACCGGACGAGCAAGAGCAACGATGGCGGCCTGTCTCTGACCGAAATCCATTTCGCCGGCAAGAAGTACTCGCTGGCTTTCGGCGATGAGGCGGCTACTGCGCAGAAAGACGGTAAGTCGAACACGTCCAGCAATTAATTAAGGATTAACGTTAAGAAGCAATTAACGAGTAAAACATAAAGACAATGAGCAACCAAAACTCCCCAGAATCCCAATACACTTGGCGCAACAATGGCTATGGCCATTGCTGCGTCTGGTGTTGTGGATGACTAGATAAAGATGGGTAGAGACGTAGCTTGCTACGTCTCCTGTTTCCCACAATGGGATCGGCATTACTTCCTGAATCTCTTCGTCATGTCATACCCCGAACTGAGAAACGGCACAATTTTGTGCCGGAGCCTCGACGCGCGATGCGTGTTGTACGGTTGGTTGCAATATTCGAGTAGCGGGGCCGCAACTGTCTCCCACTGAAAACGCGGCGCCAGTGCCTGCAGACGGGTGTGCATCTCCTGCCGCAAATCAGGATTTTCCACCAGGGCCAGGATGGCGTCTTTCCACGCCATGACATCACCCGGCGGCAGTGCCGGGCCTACGCGCTCGCGCACAACGAAATCGCCGAAGTAGTCTCCTTGCGAAAGGATCATCGGCAGTCCTGCCCAAATGTAATCCAGCACGCGGGTGCGAAAAGCGAAACGGCTTTCCACCGACGCCGGATGCGCCGAAATGCCAACATCCGCCTCCAGCAAGAAATTATGACGCTGTTCATAGGGCGCCCAGACTGGATAAAAAAACACGTATTTGTCGAGCAAGTGCAGCTCTCGCGCCAGTGAGAGACTCTCATCCGCCTTCGACATGGGCCGGTTGTTCGGATTGGGATCGTGCGCACCCAGGAACACAAGCCTGACGTTGGGCCGCTGTTTGGCAACTTCATAGACCGCGCGAATCACCGTGAGAGGATCGAGCCACTGCCACAGCCCCCCCGCCCACAGAAGCAGAAAATCTTTTGAACCCACGCCGGGCACAATCCCGCGCAGAACATTTTCTGTGCGCACAGGTGGCTGGGCCGGCAGCCCAAAGGGAACAATTCCCAGCAGGCTGCGGAAGCTGGCATCGCGCTTGTGCTCCTCCGGATTGAGCCGCCCCAGGGCGCACAAGCGCCCCAGCCAGTAGTCCCACTGTTGCTCGCTCGAGCAAAGGAAATAGTCCCCCTCCAGCATCTGTTCGTTCAGGCGATACCACTGCCGCAGATATCCCCACTGCGGATGCTCGGGATGCGTATGCACCAGATATTCCAGAAGGTAGGCATCATAAAGATCAATCACCAGGTGCTTGGCCAATTTGCTCAGGAAGGGGAACCGCGCCAGCACCAGGCCCTGGGAAATTACGATGTCGCTCGCCTTGGCCGCGGCCTTCAATTCGCCGGTTTGATGGGCGGCGTCCTCAAGGATGCGTATCCCCTCCGGGGCCAGCTTGCTGGGCAGTCCGGTGGCAATGGTCACCTCGTGGTGCTTGCTGAGCACCTTGGCCAGCTCCAGGCAGCGCACCGCCGGGCCGGCCATTTGGGCCGCCAAAGCGTCGTTTGTGACAAACAGCACCTTCATGAGCGTTCTCTTTGCAAATGTTATATGTTGATGAGTCTTACCGGAAAAGCATTTTTCATGAAGATTGCTCTTTTAGGCACTCGCGGCATCCCTAACCGCTATGGCGGCTTTGAGGCCTTTTACGAAAAGCTCTCTCAGTATTTGGTGAACGATGGTCATGAGGTCACCGTATATTGCCGCCGCGCCTTTACCCGCCCGGAAGATGACACTCTCGTTGATTCCAGGATTCGCCGCGTCATCCTGCCCAGCATCTCAGCTAAGCATTTAGACACGCCCGTACACACTTTTCTCTCGGTCCTGCAGGTTATTTTTACCCGCGCTGACATCGTGCTCATGTGCAACGTGGCCAACAGCCCCGTCGCCTGGATTCCCCGCCTGTTCGGCAAGCCCGTGGTTTTGAACGTTGATGGCCTCGATCGCCAGCGAAAAAAGTGGGGTCCGCTGGCGCGGATTGTTCTTTCAATTTGTGAGTTTTTTTCTGTCTTTACGCCCAGCCGGGTGGTGACCGACTCGCTGACCATGCAAGGCTACTACCGCAGCCGTTACCGTAAATCTTCCGTCATGATCGGATACGGCGCCGAGCCACCAGAGCGCCTGCAAACCAGCCCCGAAAATTCTGTTCTGAAGCGTTTTGGCCTGGAGCCGAAGAAATACGTTCTATACGTCAGCCGCCTTGAACCGGAAAACAATCCCGAACTGGTGGTTCGCGCTTATGAGAAAACCAAGATTCCGTGGCCTCTGGTGATGGTGGGCAGCAACGCCTACGATCCAGCCTACGAGCAGCACCTGCGCTCGTTGGCGGCCGAGCGGGTGATCTTCACTGGCTCAATCTACGGCGACGGATACTGGGAGTTCCAGCTCAACGCTGCCTGCTTCATCTTTGCCTGCGAAGTTGGCGGCATCCATCCCGCGCTGGTGGAGGCCATGTCTGCGGGCAATCCGGTGCTCTACCTGAATACCGAATCCAACCACGAAACCGCAGCCGACCGCGGCGTCGTCTTCGAGCACAACGAAGATGATCTGGCCGCAAAGCTGCAGAACCTGTTCCATGATCCCAAACTGCTAGCAGACCTCGCTCTCAAAGGCGCGCAACGTGCCCGCGAACGCTACGGCTGGGCGGGGGTCACCCTGCAATATGAGAACCTTTTCGAGGAACTGCTTAAATAGATTGGTTGCCGAAAGCTGCTTCTCTGGGACCTGCGCCCTCAATTTCACGTCTAATCCTCTGTACAATGTCTATAGGCCGCATTTGCGGTCTGTAGGCGTTGCTTATGGGTATGCGAAGTTGGTCCATTCCGGCGGGTCAGTGGTTTGGCATTAATGTGAGGGTACACCTCACATTTTTCTTTTTGCTGCTTTTCGTTTGGATCACTCAATCTCAGTCTAAAACCGTTGACCCTTCCACCTTCTTGCGCAGCCTGGCATTCACCGGAATTGTTATGGGCGCCGTGCTGGCGCATGAACTAGGACACCTCGCCGTTGCCCTGCGCGGAGGCCCCCTGCCTCGCGCCATTATCCTGCTTCCTATCGGCGGCCTCTCGCTGATGGAGAGCGCCCGCGAAGAAACTTCGCATCTCGCGCACCAGCATATTGACCCGCAGCGTGAGATTCGCATTGCCTTGGCTGGCCCTATCGTCAATATT
>Ga0209648_10001949_pt1 | contig 16886 bp, 14 predicted proteins | sample GraSoi2013_115cm_FD_185830 | JGI IMG/M metagenome (GOLD analysis project Ga0209648, IMG submission 185830) | Grasslands soil microbial communities from the Angelo Coastal Reserve, California, USA - Sample 9_17_2013_115cm (SPAdes) (version 2) | ecosystem: Environmental > Terrestrial > Soil >...
TCCTGCTCGTGATGGGCGTCTCGGGCAGCGGTAAGACCACGCTCGGCGCGATGCTCGCTGGGACGCTGAACTGGGACTACGCAGAGGCCGACGACTTCCACCCGGCGGCGAACGTGGCGAAGATGCGGGCCGGTATCCCGCTCGACGACGCCGATCGCGTGCCGTGGCTGCGGGCGATCGCGGCGTGGATCGACGAGCAGGCCGCGGCGGGCAGGCCCGGCGTGGTGACCTGCTCGGCTTTGCGGCGGCGCTACCGCGACGTGCTCCGCGACGGCCGGCCGCAGGTCGAGCTCATCTACATCGACGTGGCCCCCGGCGTCGTCGCCGCCCGACTCGCGGCGCGGCACGGCCATTTCTTTCCGGCCAGCCTGCGCGACAGCCAGTTCGCCGAACTCGAGCCCCCGGGCCCCGACGAGCATCCGCTGACGGTGCCCGGCGACATCCCGCCGCGGCGTGCCGTCGGCGAGATCATCAGGAAGCTGGGGATTGTTCCGCCGGCTCGAGCGTCAGGGAGATCGAGTTGATGCAGTACCTGTCGTCGGTGGGCGTCTGGTACCCCTCGCCGTGGAACACGTGGCCGAGGTGCGAACCGCAGTTCGCGCAGCGCACCTCGGTGCGGGCTATCCCGAGCGAGCGGTCCTCGATCAGTTCGACCGCGCCGGAGTCCGCCGGGGCGTAGAAACTCGGCCAGCCGCAGTGCGAGGCGAACTTGGTCTGCGAACGGAACAGCTCCGCCCCGCACGCCCGGCAGCGGTACACGCCCACGGTCGTCGTGTCGGTGTACTCACCGGTGAAGGGGGCCTCGGTGTCGGCCTCCCGGAGTACGTGATATTCCTCGGGGCTCAGCTGCTCCCGCCACTCCTGCTCGGTCTTACCGGAGATGCTTGCGCCACTCGCCATGCCGTCAGTGTCTCATGCGGTAGCTGCTCCACCTCGCCGGGTGCGAACGCGAGCGCGGCGGTGAGGCTCGCGAACGGCAGCACGGCGAGCAGGTACCGGTAGCCGACGTCGGCCGTGGCGATCGGGAACAACAGCAGCGTGACCGCGACAGCCCACGGGAGCAGCCCCGCGCCGCCGAGCTGCCGCCACCGGCGGACCAGCCCGGCGAGCCCGGTGATCAGGATCAGCCCGAACAGCGGGCCGTAGGTATAGAAGTACCGCTGGCAGGCGCGGGCCAGGGAGGAGAAAGGCCGCACCACAAGGCTCGCGCTCGCCCGGCCGTAGGCCCGGACGTCGCCGACCGCGGTGCCGCCAGGGATCCAGGAACGGCTGGGCGGCAGCACCTCGGGCCGGTTCGGGAAACGGTACAGGCTGACCGTGTAGGCGCCGGGGTACATGAGCCGTTTCCAGTGGACCGCGAGCCCGACGCCGTGAGCTATCGGCCCCCAGGTATCCGAACGGCTGCGCGGTGACGGCGCGCACCGCGAAATCGGTCATCAGCTTGTTGTTGGCCACGCTCACGGGTCCGCCTGGCAGGTGTTTGGCGGTCGGATCGATCCAGATCAGCCGTCCGGGTGGCGCCCGGTCCGCGACGGGCTGGGTGAAGCACAGGCGGCGCTCCGGCGCGGGCGGCCGTATCTGCGCGCAGTCGGCGACCGCGTCGATCCCTCCGTGCCCGTGCCGAGGCCGATCGAGGTGCTCGCGCATTCGCCGCTGACCTGTGGCGGGGTGGCCGGCTACGCGGATTCCGCGTACTACACGGTGGGCAGCGGCGCGGGCGTCTTCGCCGCGGGCACGATGCGCTGGGTGTGTGCGATGACGCGTACCTGCGGGCACGGCGTCGGGGCCGGCGCGCAGCGGTTCGTGACCACCGCCACCACCAATCTGCTGCGCGCCTTCGCGGCGGGCCCGGCCGGGCTGGCCCATCCGGCCCGCGACAACCTGGCCCGGACGCGCGAGGCGCGCGGGTTCGCGGGCGCGGCCGGCGACTGGGGGTGCGGTGAGTTCCGCTCTCAGTGGTGCGTGCCGAGCTGGATCGCCTTCACCACCAGGAGCAGCACAGACAGGGCGAGGTAGGCGTACATGCCGAGCAACGCCAGTCTCATCGCTGGTGACCAGTTGACCGGCTTGAGCAGCGCGAGCGGAGGCATCCGCCAGCCGCTGCGCTGCTCACGCGGGATCCGGGGCGGCGGCGCCGCGCCGTGGCGGGCTCGCAGGAGTCGCAGCACCGCGCTGGCCACGAGGACACCCACCAGCAGGATGACGGAGAGCCAGACCGCGACCTTTCCGGCATTCAGATGCGGAAACGCAGTTGTCGCGACGAGCGTGCCCGACAGCATCAGCAGCGTGGCGATGATGAACGTGGCCAGGGCATTGAGCCAGCGGGGATTGACCCAGGGGCCAAGCACCTCCGGGTCGTTGCACAGCAGAAGCAGGAAGGTGCTCGCGCTCGGCAACAGCACCCCGGCCAGGGCCTGAACGCTCGTGGTGATCAGGCCGAGCGGTGCGCCCGGGATGAGCACGATGGCAGCGGCCGCCACGACCACCGCGGTGTAGCTGGCGTAGAACGGCTTGGCATCGCTGAATTTGCGGTGCAGTGAGTGCTTGATACCGAACATGTCGCCGAAGGCGTAGCTTGTCGCCAGGGTGACCGCTGCGGCGCCGATGATGCTCGCGTCGAGCAGCACGATCGCGAACAGGGCGCCGAGCACCTGGTTCTTGTCTCCGAGCGCGTTCGCGACCCCGAGGGCGTCGGTGAAGTGCCCAACCAGGGGGGTGCCACTCACGGCGTAGGTGGCGACGATAACGATCGCGCCCGCGCCCACGACCACGACGAACGAGCCAAGCACCGTGTCGGCGCGCTCATAGCCCATAAAGCGCGGCGTGATCCGTTTGTCGATCACGTTGGACTGCTGGAAGAACAACTGCCACGGAGCGACCGTCGTGCCAACGATCGCGATGATGAGCAGAATGCCGTTGGAGTTGATGCCACCCTGGATGCTGGGCACGAAGAGGTGGTAGAAGGTCGAGCCGTAGTCCGGATGCGACAAGACCGCGAGTGGGACAAGCACCAGGCTCGCCGCGATAAAGATCAACATGGCGCGTTCCCACCGCCGGAAGCTGCCGCTCGTGGTGATGGCGACCAGCACTATGGCCGCAATCGGCACCGCGACGTACTTGCTGACCCCGAAGTACTGCAAAGCGAGTGATACGCCGATGAACTCGGTGACGATCGTGAGGAAGTTGAGCAGGAACAGGTCGCCGACGCTGAACCAGCCCCAGAAACGGCCGAACCGTTCGTTGATGAGCCTGGCGTGCCCGACGCCGGTCACCGCGCCGAGTCGCACCACCATCTCCTGGTTGATGATCAGCACCGGCACCAGCAGCAACAGCACCCACAGCAGCGTGTAGCCGTAGTTCTGGCCCGCCTGCGCGTAGGTGGACACACCGCCGGCGTCGTTGTCGCCGACCATGACGATCAGCCCGGGGCCGACAATGGCGAGGAACGTCACGAGCCGGCGGCGCAGCCCGTGCCTGTGGTCCTCTTCGCCCACCCGGATCCGGCCGAGTGCGCCCTCGATATCGCCGAGGTGCGCCTCGTCGAGTATCGCGCTCGGTGGTGCCAGCAGCTTCTTCTGAGTACCTTCAGGGCGAGGATCTCTAGGGCGCTGGGCCACCGGGTCCTTGGGACCCTGGACCACCGGCTCGCGCGGCCCGGTCACGTCCCCTCCTCTGCCCTACCGGGTCCTGTCTCATCCCGCTCGTCCGTGTCGGCCTTGCCGCCGCGGTGCGCGTCGGGCGGCATGGCGGCCTCGCGGCGTCTCCAGTCGTCGGGCAGGGTGACCTCGAGCACGTCGTCCACGGTGATGACGCCGAGCATCCGGCCATCGTCGTCCACCACCGGGATGGTGATCAGGTTGTAGTCGGTCATCAGGACCGCGACGTCCATGACGTCGGTGTCGGGCCCGATCCGTACCGGATCGGTGTCGCTGACGTCGATCAGCCGCGCGGCCGGGTCGGACTGCAGCAACGTGACGAGCCGGGCCACGCCGAGCAGGATGCCGCCCTTGTTCACCGCGTGCACACTGGTCAGCGCCTCCGGCTGCACGTTGTCCGATGCGCTGACCGCATCGAGCGCCTCACGGACCGTCGCCTTGCGCGACATGGCGAGGAAGTCGACGCCCATCAGGCCGCCCGCGCTCGTCGGGTTGAAACCCATCAGCGTCAGCACCTTGGTGCGCTGCCCCGCCGGAAGCAGGTCGAGCACGGGCTGGCGGCGGCGCTGCGGCAGTTCGGCGATCGTGTCGGCCGCGTCGTCGGCCCGCATCCGGGACAGCACCCCGGCGATCTCCGCGTCCGTCCGCGCGCCGAGCAGCCGTGTGGCGAGCTCGTCATCCAGTTCCTCGAACACGTCCGCTTCGAGTTCCGGGTCCGCGTGGACGTGCCCGAGTATCTCCGTCCCCTCCTCCTTGGAGGCCTCTTCGAGCAGGTCGGCGATCTGCGCTGGCTTGAGCCTGCGGATCCGCGCGAACGGCCCGCGCAGCACGGCGCTGCCGGTGTGGCCGATGAGCGGCTCGAACTCCTTCCAGTCCCTGGCTTCGTGCTGCCTGCCGTCCCGGCCGAGCAGCCCGAGCAGCCGGCGCGGCCGCCAGCGTGAGTCCACCGCGGTAAGCACCCAGCTGCCGCCCACGCGGGCGAGCTGCAGGTCGCCCGCGCGCACCAGCCGGGCCCGGCCGACGTCGATGAGCCGGTGCCCGAGCACGTCCGCGCGCAGCAGCACCTCGCCCTCGCGGCGCTCGAACCTGCGCAGGTCGAGTTTCGCGCTCGTCAGCTTCAGCAGGTCGCCGTCGAAGGAGCTGAGCTGCTCGATCGGCACGTAAACCTCGCGGCCGCCGACCGCGGCCACCACGCCCGTGACCAGCGGGTAGTCGGCGCCGCGCAGCCGCACGATCACGTCGGACAGGCGCCCGAGCGACTCGCCGCTGCGGTCCGCGATCGGCCGGCCGAGCAGCGTGGACAGATAGATGCTGCGCGTGCCGGCGGTCTGCGGCGCCGGCGCGGCCGGCGGTGTCGTGGTCATTGCCCTGTGCCTCCTCGGATGGTGATCCGGAGGGCCAGGACCGGCCCGATCACCGTTTACCGTTCACACCAGTACCAGACAACCTGACCGGCGGACGCGGCGGCAAGGCGAGGTGGGCTGGTGCGGGCACCAGACCAGGCGAGTCCGCCCACTCCTCGAGCTGGGCGACAAAGGTCTGCGCGAAGACCGGCCAGTCCAGTGTCTCGAGCGCCGCCCGGTGCCCGCGGCGCCCCATGTCCGCGCGCAGCCCGCCGTCCTCGCGCAACCGGAGCACGGCGTCGGCCGCGAGCGCGGGCTCACGGAACGGCACGACGAAGCCGCATCCGTGGCGCTCGACGAGGTCGGTGGCCGGCCCGGTCGGGCTGGTGACCACCGGGACGCCGCGCGCCATGTACTCCACCACCTTGGTGGGCAGGCAGTGCCGGTAGTTCGGCTCGTCGTGCAGGAGGGACAACCCGGCGAGCGCGCCGTCGACCATCCGGAGCGCCTGGGCGTTGGGCACGAAGCCGTACCAGCGCACGAGCCCGGCCGCCTGTGCCTGCCCGAGCTGCGCGCGGACCGGCGCGTCCGCGTCGCCGATGAGCTCGACGGCGATGCCGTGCGGCCGCAGCAGCCTGGCCACCTCGACCATCTCCGCGGCGCCGCGGGCCCGGGACAGCTGGCCCAGATAGACGACCCGGTCCGCACCCGGCGGCTCGGGTGGCCGCAGTGGGACGTAGGTCGTGTTCGGCACGACCGGGTGCACGTCGCGGAACCGCTCCTGGTAGGCGTGTTCGGCGAGCAGCAGGTGGATGCGGCGTTCCGCGATCCGCTCGGCGGCCCGCACGGCGGCGGCGAGCGGCCGCCGCAAGGGCCGGGGCACCCAGCCCTTGACAGCGATCGCGGTGGCGGTGTCCTCGTGCACGTCCCAGACCGTGGGCGGCCTGCGCAGCGTCGGCACCACGAGCAGCAGCTCGGGGTCGTGGATGACGAGCAGGGTCGAGGAGTGCGCGGATCTGCCGGTGCAGAATGCGCGCGTCGGCCGGATTGTGAACGACGGTGCACACCAGGACGCGCATTCGGACTCCAGACTTTCACCAGCCCCAGATGCACAGACACTAAGAGACCGGCTCGTGGAAAACGCCGGGCGTCATAGGCTTTTCCGGCAGTGTTAACTCGCCGGTCTCACCAGGTTTGGCGATGTCGCGCCGCCGGGCGCTTTCTGCTCCCCCGCGGGTCCTGGCCGGCGGGCGCCGGCGCGGGCGCGAATGTGAGCGCCGCGGCCAAAAATGCGAACGGCGCAACGGGCAGGAGGTAGCGGTAGCTGAGGTCCGCGGTCGCGATCGGGAACAACAGCAGCGCCATCGCGACCGCCCAGGGGAAGGTCACGTCAGCGCCGCGGTCGTAGCCGATCACGCTGAGCCCCGAGCGGACCGCCTCGCGGGCGAGCGGCAGGCCGACATGACCGAGCCCGATCACGACCAGGTCGACCCGCACTCTTTTCTCCGTCCCGCCGAGCCTGCTCTCAGAGCGCCCAGGGACGCGTACGCCGACAGGTACCTGTCGGCGACGGCGGCCCATGTCCGGTCCCGCGCGGCCCAAGCCCTGGCCCTCGCCCCAATTTCGCGGCGCCTGTCTGGACTGTAGAAAAGGTCTTCCACACAATCGGCGAGCGTCGTCTGATCTTCCGGCACCGTTAATGTTCCTGTTATCCCGGGTTCAATGATTTCGCGCAGTGCCTTTACTTCACTTGCCACCACGCACAGACCGCTCGCCATCGCCTCCACCGGTTTGATGGGCGTGACCAGATGACAGACCCGGTCGCCGGTCCGGGGGACCACGAAGACATCGAGGACCGCATGGAAATGGCGCACATCCGCCATCGGCACCCGGCCGGTGAAGACCGCGAGGTCGGCCAGGCCGAGACCGGCGGCCAGGCGCTCGAGGGCCGGGCGCTCGGGACCGTCGCCGACGATCAGCGGTCGCGCGCGGTCGCGAACGTGAGGATGAAGTGCCTGCGGGTCCACAGCGAGCGCACGTACGCCGCAAAGCGCGGGCGCGCGGCGCTCGGCCGCAGCCCGGCCAGCCGGGCGAGATCCGCGAGCGGCTCGTCGGGCGGTGGCTTGACCGGGGAGTCGGTCAAGCCCGCCGCGGTCTTCAGCTCACCTGGCCCGGACAGCCGCGCGAGTTCTCTCACTCCCGAGAGCGTAGGAGCCAAGTTCGCGGCCGAGCGGGCCCCGCACGTCTAATACATCGCCTGTTCCGGAGGATTTCTGCCGCTGTTACCCGCGGTTCGCCCGTGCGTTCCCGTGCGCCGCCAGAGATCTACGGGACACGCCCAAGCTCGGCCGCGCGCTCCTCCGGCGCCGCCGGGCCGCTGGCCGCTGCGTCCGCGGGCTCGCGGCCGCGCAGCGGGACCTCCTTGATGAACCAGCCGATCACGAACACGATCCCCGCGAACGGCGCGGCCCACAAGAACACGTAGTGGATGGCGTGCGCGATGGCGAAGAGGACGTCGTTGCGCAGGGCCAGCGGCATGCGGAGGATGACCCGCGGGTCGAACTGGCCGCCGCTGGCGTTCAGGTGCAGGCCGGGCGCCCGGATGCGCAGCGCCGCCTGCAGGTGGCTGGCGAAGATCGCCCCGAACAGGGACACGCCGAACGATCCGCCGATCTGCTGGAAGAACGTCCGCGAACTGCTGGCCACGCCCATGTCGCGCGGGTCCACGCTGTTCTGCGCGATCGTGGTGGTGATCTGCATGAGGAAGCCCATGCCGACGCCGAGCACGACCATGTAGATGCCGGAGGTGACGCGGCTGGTGCCCACCGTGAGCAGGGACAGCAGGTACATGCCGGCCGCCATCGCCGCGCCGCCGATGATCGGGAACGCCTTGTACCGCCCGGTCCTCGTCATGTACTGGCCGGAGACCAGCGAGGTGACCATGGCGCCGCCCATCATCGGCAGCAGCAGCAGGCCGCTGTAGGTGGCGGACGCGCCCTGCACGGTCTGCTGGTACAGCGGCAGGAACGTGATCGCGCCGAACATCGCGAACCCGGTCAGGAAGATCATTACCGAGACGAGCGAGAAGTTGCTGTTGCGGAACAGGTGCAGCGGCAGGATCGGCTCGCTCGCCCGTGTCTCGGCCCAGATGAACGCGCCGGTGGCGAGCGCGCCCACGAAGCCCAGGCCGATGATCGGCGACGAGGACCACGCGTACTGTGTGCCACCCCAGCTCGCGAGCAGGACGAGGGCGGTGGCCGCCACGGCGAGCAGCCCGGCGCCGAGATAGTCGATCTTGTGACTGACACGGTTCCGCGGGGTGTGCAGGACGATCGCCAGATAGACAAGCGCCGCGCCGCCGACCGGCACGTTGATGTAGAAGATCCAGCGCCAGGAGAAGTTGTCCGTGATGGTCCCGCCGACCAGCGGTCCGGCGATCATGGCGACCATCATCACCGCCATCATGTACCCCACGTACTGGCCGCGTTCCCGTGGTGGCACCAGGTCGCCGATGGTCGCGAGCACCCCGACCATCAGGCCGCCCGCGCCGATCCCCTGGACCGCCCGGAAGGAGATCAGCTCGGCCATCGAGTGCGACTGGCCGGCCAGCACGGAGCCGATCAGGAAGATCACGATCGCGGCGATGAGGAACTTCTTGCGGCCGTACAGGTCGCCGAGCTTGCCGTAGAGCGGTGTCGTGATCGTCGACGCGAGCACGTACGCGGTGACGACCCAGGACAGGTGCGCCACGCCGCCAAGGTCGCCGACGATGTGCGGCAGCGCCGTGCCCACGATCAGCTGGTCCAGCATGGCGAGCGTCATCGCGAGCATCAGGGCGGGCAGGACGAGGAGGATCTCCCTGCGCGACGCCTGGGCACCGTTCACGGCCACGGCAAGCTCCTTGTTCAACCGTCCGACCGGTCATTTGTCGGCTTACTTGCCGTACGGTAAGGTATTGGCAAGATGGCCGTCAAGCCGAAATCCGGCCGGCGAGACAGCGGGGCACGCGAAGACAATGGCTGAGGACAGACACGGCACACGTGGCCGGATCCAGGCGGTCGCCCTGGAACTGTTCGCCGAGCACGGTTACGACGCGACCTCGCTCCGCGAGATCGCCGAGCGGCTCGGCGTGACCAAGGCCGCCCTCTACTACCACTTCAAGTCGAAGGAAGACATCGTCCGCAGTCTCTTCGACGACTACGCGCGTGAGGTCGACGAACTCATCGCGTGGGGCAGGCGGCAGCCCGCCACCGCCGCGACCAGGCGCGGCCTGCTCGACCGCTATCTCGACATCGTCGTGCGGCGCAGCGGCATCTTCCGCTTCCTGGAAAACAACCAGGCGGCGATGCGGAACCTCGAGTCCGAGGGCACGAAGGAGGTGTTCCGCGAGCGGATGCGCGCCCTCATCGACCTGACCAGGGAGCCGGACGCGCCGCTGCGCGAGCGGATGCGCGCGAGCCTGGCCTTCACCGCGGTGCACGTGGGCTGGCTGTTCTTCCAGGACGAGCCGGTCAGCAAGGACGAACTTCGCGCCGTCGTGTACGACATCGCCTGCGACCTCGCCACGGCGCCGCGCGACGCGCAGCTGTCCACATCCTGAGCCACGCCGGACGGTCCCACCGGACCGTCGCGCCGGACCGTCCCACCGGAACCGTCCCACCGGAACCGTCCCACCGGAACCGTCCCACCGGACGGTCACGCGGGTTTGGCGGCCGCGGGTGGCCTGCCGATCAGCTCGATCAGGCCGAGCACGACGAGCAGCAGGATCACGAGCACGATCACGTCGGTGGCGGTCGGGCGGCCCTGGAAGACGAAGAGCAGCGCGGCGAGTGCCACCGCCCCGATGCGCAGGCCGCGCCGGTGCGCGAACGTCCAGGCACCGACGGGGCCGGTGCGCACGCCATGGGTTTCGCCACCACGGCGGATCCAGCCGAGACCCGACGAGAACGCGCGCCGGGTCGCGGTGGCCGTCACGGACGGGCCGGTGAGGAACGCGGCGGCCGCCACCACGAGCCCGACCACGAGCAGGGTGCGCAGGGCAGGCTTGATGAACCGCACCAGGACGTCGAACGCCGCGGCCGCGGCGTCACCCGGCAGCACGTTGCTCGGCACGCTGTTGAGGTAGATGCTTCGGGCGATGGCCAGCCCGGCCGCGAGCACCAGCATCGACGCGGCGAACCCGAGCCCGGCGCCGATCAGCGCGCGCCGGTGGCCCCTGGCGATGTACACGCCGACGGCAATCAGCAGCAGCGACAGGATCGGCAGCACTATCTTCAGGTCGTTGATGAGCCGGTAGGCGGTCTGAGCCTTCACCAGATCCTTGGACGGGAACAGCGCGAACGTCGGGTTGATGCTGGGGAGCTTGTTCACGATCGTCAGCCCGCGCGCGGCAAGATCCTGCTTGGCGATGTCGATGAAGGGCGCCAGCCCCACCGTGACCTGTCCGTTGCTGACGGTTATGGCGCCGTTGCCGTTGGTGCGGCCGGACAGCGCCGCGACGATCTCCTGGTGCGCCGCCTGGTTCACCTGTACCCACGCGTTCGCCATCCGCGGGCCGCTGATGATCTTGGCGACCTGGCCGTGAATGTATCCGGCCACCGCGCTGTTCAGCGGGCCGGACAGGCCCTGCAGCAGCGTGGCGACCCGGTTCAGGCCCTTCTGCGTCAGCAGGGTCGTCGCCTGGCTGGTGAGGTTCGGCACGTTGATCTGGGCGACGATCGCATTTGTGATCTTGTCGGTCAGCGCGTGCTGGATGGGCGGCTGGCTGATCAGCGGCGTCACGTTGGCGATATACCGGTTGGTGTCGGAAACCTGGTTCGCCGTCCACACGCCGAGCACCGAGATGGGTGCGAGCAGGCAGCCGACGACGATCAGCAGCGTGGCGACCGGCGTGCGCCAGCTCATCCGGTGCCGGGGCGCCCGCTCCGGCCGCTCGCGCAGTTTCACGACCTCAGCCCGCAAGGCCTCGAGCTCGGCGCGCTCCGCCGGGGACAGCGCCTGAGTCTCGGCGACGCTGCCGCCGCCGTCGTGCTCGGACATGCGTCATCTCCTTGCCGCGTGAGCGAACGTCGTTTCCTGGCCGGCCGGTCTGGCGGTGGCTCGTAACGGCGCTGTTCGCAAACCTGCGCGCCAGTACTCACGGCAGCCTCCCTCTCGGCGCTTTCACGGTCCACCGTTCGACTTGGTGTCACCTCCCCCCTGCCGGGTGAATCGCCGCCGCGCGGCGCCTCTACCTGGCTTCACCCGCGCCGCCGCGGCGAGCGCGGTGGTTTCGCTCTCACCCGGTGTGGGTGGTGCCAGGCAGGTTGGCCGCGACGGCGTAGCCGGGCGGCGGCTCGGCCGCCGAGCTCAGCGCCGCGGCCGTGACGACGAGCGCGGCGTGGCAGCCCGCCAGCGGGAAGTTGCCGGCCAGCCGGCCGGTGAGCGGGTCGTACTGCTCGGCGAGCAGGCCCACGTCGTTGCGCAGCTCGAGCAGCCTGCACATCAGCTCACGGGCCTGGGCCGGCCGGCCCATCCGGGCCAGGCATTCGGCCAGCCAGAACGAGCAGGGCAGGTACGCGCCCTCACCAGAGGGGACGCCGTCGACACCGCCGAACAGATCGGCCACGTGCCGCCGCAGCAGCCCGCCGTCGCTCAGCTCACCCACGATCGCGTCCACGGTGGCCGTGATCCGCTCGTCCGTGGCAGGCAGAAAACCGGTGAGCGGCAGCCGCAGCAGGCTCGCGTCCAGGTCGGGTGCGCTGTAGCGCTGCACGAAGGTGTGGCGGCCAGCGTCGTAGCCGCGCTCGAGCACCTCGCGGCGGCTGGCGTCGCGCAGCCGCCGCCAGCGCGCCGCCGGCCCGGGGTCGCCGAAGTGCTCGATCATCTTGACCGCGGCGTCCGCCGCCGCCCACACCATCGCCTTGGAGTCCACGAACTGGCGCGGCACGCCGCGCACCTGCCAGATGCCCGCGTCGGGTTCGCGCCACCTCGATTCGAGGAAGCCGAGCACCGCGTCAGGCTCCCACGGGTCAAGGACGGCGGGCATCCCGGCCATGCGCGCCGTCAGCCGCGCGCGGAGCACCTCACCGAAGACGGTGAGCTGGAACTGCCCGGCCGCCGCGTTGCCGATCCGGACGGGCCTGGCGCCCTCGTAACCGGTCAGCCAGTCGAGCTCGAGTTCGGGCAGCCGTTGCTCGCCCGCGACCCCGTAGAGCGCCTGCACCTGCGCGGGCGAGCCGGAGACCGCACGGATCATCCAGTTCAGGACGGCAGTGGCGTCGGCCGGCGCGCCGGCGCGGATGAGCGCGTCGAGGGCGGCGGCGCTGTCGCGGATCCAGCAGTACCGGTAGTCCCAGTTACGCGAGCCCGCGGCCTGCTGCGGCAGCGAGGTGGTGGGCGCGGAGATCACGCCCCCGGTCGGCGCGTAGGTGAGCGCCTTCAGTGTGATCAGCGAGCGGATGACGGCGGCGTACCAATCACCCTCGTACCGCAGGCCTGCCACCCATTCGCGCCACCATCCAGCCGTCCGCGCGGTCAGCGCGGACACGACGGGCGGGACCGGCGGGCCCGCGTGGGCCGGCCGCCAGATCAGTGCGAACGGCACCTGGTCGCCCTGGCTCACCGAGAACTCGGCGACCCCGACTCCCTGCCTGCGCCGCAGGTGAACGGGGCTGAACAGCCACAACGCCTCGGAGCCTGCCACGACGGCGGACGCGTCGCCGAGCCGGTGGATCTGCGGCTGCGCGGACCCGTACTCGAACCCGGCGGCCAGCGTCATCCGCAGCCTGACCGTGCCGCTGATGCCCTCCACCGTGCGCAGCACCATCGGGTCGCCGCCGGTGTCCGCGAGCCCGCGCGGCGGCATGCAGTCGACGAGCCGCGCCGAGCCTGACGGCGTGGTGAACTCGGTCTGCAGTACCAGCGTGTCCGGCAGGTACGCGCGCTCGGTTCTGGCGGTGCCGGCCTCCGGCGCTATCTGCCAGTACCCGTGACGGGTGTCCCCGACCAGCGCGGCGAAACACGCCTGCGAGTCGAACCTGGGCAGGCACAGCCAGTCAATGGAGCCGTTGCGGCAGACCAGGCCGGCCGAGTGCAGGTCACCGATGAGCGCGTACTCGTCGATCGGTCGGGGCATCCGCAAGCTCCTTGCGGTGGCTGGCGCAGTGTCTTACGAGTCTGTCCAGCCGCGCCACCCGGCGTCGTCATCCGGCAGAGGTGAACGGATGGTTAGCACGAGGCGACGTAACTTGGGTTAGGCGACCAGGCCCCGGTGCCTGGCCAGGGCGATCGCCTCACGCCGCGACCGCACGCCCAGCTTGCGGTACGCCGAACGCAGGTGCGTCTTGACCGTGTTGACGGAAAGGAACAGCGCGTCGCCGATCTCCTCGTTGGTCAGGTGGGACGGCAGGAAGCGCAGCACGGCAAGCTCGCTTTCGCTCAGCGGGTGGGCATCGCCGGCCGGCACGCTCGATCCGAGCGGCAGCTGCGCGTCGAGCCGCTGCAGGATCTTGGCGGCGAATCCGGCGCTGCGGCTCGTGGGCGGCACGAGGACGGTCAGCACGGAACGCACCGCGGGCCCTCCGTCGACGAATGCCCGGAACGCGCTTTCCGGCTCGGCCAGCAGCAGTGCCTGCTCGATCAGGGCCGCGGCGCGTTCCGGCGCCTTGAGGCGGCGGTGCGCGACAGCGGATACGAGCAGCGCCCCGATCCGCTCGTGCAGCTTCACCTCATCGGCCGGCGCCGTGACGCACGGTTCCACCACCCGCAGCGCCCCGCGCGGATCCGCGGACGCGAGCAGCAGCCAGCCGAGCACGAGGCGCTCAGGGACCCGGCCGGGGCCCGCCTCGTCGGCGGTCAGGCGCGCGGCGACCGTGCGCGCGAGTTCGTCGTCGCCGGACCGCAGCGCGATCTCGCCCTCGAAGACGCTGACCACATCGGCGACCCCGGGGCTGCGCTCGCCGAATTCGTGGTCGAGCTGCATGAGCGTGATCCGGGTGCGGGTGGTGTCGCCCTGGGCGAGCAGCGTGCGGGCCCGCAGCAGGCCGGCCGACCTCGCGATCGAGGGCTCGCCGGGTATCGGATCGCGTTCGGCGGAGTCGATCTGGTCGAGGAGCCGGTGGGCGGCCGTCAGCTCGTCGCGCATCACGGCGACGAGGGCGAGGGCCAGACGTGCGACGTCGCGGGTCCCGGCCGCGGTGGGCGGCTCCGCGTCGAGCACGTCGTCGGCTGCCGCGTGGGCCGCCGACAGATTGCCCTGCCACGCCTCGCCGACCGCCCACCACGCGCGGGCGCGCGCCCGCAGCAGCGTGAAGTCTCCCGCGCCCAGTTCGCGATCGGCCGCGCGCAGGGCCTGGCGGGCCTGCGGCAGCTGCAACCGGCGCAGCTTCGTGACCCCGAGCGCCCACCACAAGGCGCCGGCTCCGCGGTGTTCCGCCTGGGTACCTGCCACCTGCGTGGTCTGCTCCGCCTGCGACCAGGCCCGCGCGAGCAGTCCGGGGTCGGCGCCGGTGCGGCAGTTCGCCCGCAGCACATCGAGCGCCGCGAGCTTGGATTCCATGACCCGCCGGATCGGCGTCGCGGCCCGGTCGAGCGCGGCGTCCGCCGCCTTCAGGTGCGCCTGCGCTCCGTCCGGGTCATCTCGCCACAGCCGGACCGCGGCCCACGCCGCCGCCACCGCGACGTCGTCAACGGCCAGGTCGGGCGGGATCGGGGCGAGTATCGGCTCGAGTTCCCCCGGCCCGTAGGTGAGCAGGATGCCGATGTCGCTCGTGGCGAGGACCTGAGCCGCGTAGTCCCAGTCCTGCGCCTCGACGCAACTGCGCAGCGCGTCGACCGGCCTGCCGTGCTGGCTGTACCAGCGGGCCGCACGGCGCAGCAGGATGGGCATCTCGTGCGGCATCTCGCGCCGCAGTTCGGCGAGCAGCAGTTCCCGCAGCAACGGGTGGTAGCGGTACCAGGTCCGTTCGCTGTCGAGCACACCGACGAAGCTGTTTTCCCTGCTGAGACGGTCGAGGCGGCGGGCGCCGTCGGCGGCGCTTGTGAGCGCGTCGGCGAGCTTGCCGGTCAGGTTCTCCACGATGCTCGTGCGCAGCAGGAACACCCGCGTCTGCGGATCCTGGCCGGTGAGCACCTCGTCGCGCAGGTAGTCGTTGACGATCGGGTCGTCACCGGCGATGTCGGTGACGTTGCGGCCGCCGGAGCGCGCGCGTGCGCGCAGCGCCGCCAGCCGGATGCCGGCCATCCAGCCCTGGGTGTGCGCAAGCAGTTCCTCGCGGTCCCCGCGGCTGACGCGCAGGCCGAGCAGCGCGAAGTAGGACTCGGCCTCCTCCGGCGTGCAGGCGAGGTCGGCCGCGGTGACGTCGGCGAGTTCGCCGGACACCCGCAGCCTGGCCAGCTGCAGCGGCGGCGTCCGGCGGCCGGACAGGATCAGCCGCAGCATCGGTGGCGCGTACCTGACCAGCTGATCGAGCCAGCCGAGCACGTGTGGATCGGAAAGCTCGTGGACGTCGTCCAGGACGAGAATCAGCGGCTCGGTGAACCGCTCCGCCGCCTTGATCAGCGGAACCGGGAAGTCGGCGGCCGCGGCGGCCTCCATGCTGGCCGCCGTCTCCTGCAGCGCCGGCCCGGCCTGCCGCAGCGCCGCGAGCAGGTAGGAGCGGAACCGCTCGGGGTCGTTGTCGGCGCGATCGAGGCTGAGCCAGGCGATTGCGGTGCTGTCCCGGCGGCTTTGCGCCCAGGACGCGCACGATGTGGTCTTTCCCGAACCGGCGGGCGCGCAGACCAGCGCGACGCGGTGCTGCGTGATGAGGTCGAGCAGGCTGGCCAGCCGGGTGCGGCGGAGCACACGGAAGACGGGCCGCGGCACGACCAGCTTGGATTCGAGCAGACGGCCGTCCGGGGCCGCGCTGCTTGGCTGTGTTCCGTTGATCCGTTGCGGCGCCAGGCGTTTGGCTGGTGCGGTCGTCATAGATCCCCCCAAGCCCGGCTTCGCAACCCGCCCGGTGAGCCGGTTGGCTCACCCGCCGGGGGTTACTTCGCCGGTAATCTGACGGACTCGGATGTGGTGCTGTCCGGGCTGCCGCTGGCCCGAAGCGCCGGTGCGCGCGACCGGCCGTGCGCCGGGGATTCTCCCATCCGGACATTATTGGATCTTGGGCTCGCGCTGTAGCGCGTCACCCAGCAGGTATGAGGCATCGTTCCCGCGTGGTGCAGCGCGAAGCACACGCCGTGAGATGTGCGCTTTACCTCACGATCACCCGCCGCTGGCCAGGGCGTTAGGGCCAAAGGTCCCTGACCAGGCAATAAGTGGTGCGGTACCCCCAGTTACGTTGTGGTGCCCGCTCGTTGCGGTGAACGCGACGGGTTCACCCGGGGGGCCAGGCTCCCGCCGGGTACGGGGCGGCGTTACTCCTCCTCCTCTGGCTTGCGCGGGTCGGGGACGAGCAGGTTGAGCAGCCACCCGACCACGCCGACGATGATCGCTCCCCAGAACGCGGCCCAGAAGCCGCTCACGTGGAATGGCACGTTCAGCTTTCCCGCGATCCAGCTGGTGAGCCACAGGAGCAGCCCGTTGACGACGAGCCCGATCAGCCCGAGCGTGAGGACATAGAAGAGGCAGCCAACCGCCTTGACGATCGGCTTGAGCACCGCGTTGACGACACCGAAGATCAGTGCGACGACGATCAGCGTGCCGGCCCGTGCGGCCAGGCTGCCAGCCGTCAACGAGATACCGGAGACCAGGGCCGTCGCGACCGCGAGCGCGGCGGCCGAGATCAGTACCCGGATGAGGATCCGCATAGCATCTGATCCTGGCACCTTTCGGCCCCAGAAGCTCGTCGCTTGGCCGCGGCGGCCACCCAGTCGCGGATCTTGTGCTGTTTCCGGCGGGCACGATCGACACCCATGA
>Ga0209648_10001951_pt1 | contig 16883 bp, 16 predicted proteins | sample GraSoi2013_115cm_FD_185830 | JGI IMG/M metagenome (GOLD analysis project Ga0209648, IMG submission 185830) | Grasslands soil microbial communities from the Angelo Coastal Reserve, California, USA - Sample 9_17_2013_115cm (SPAdes) (version 2) | ecosystem: Environmental > Terrestrial > Soil >...
TGAAGATGGAAAGTTGCCGGGCCTGGTCAAATTTGGTCTTGTTGAAGTCCACATTGAAACCAAATTGCAGCGGCCGGTCGAACATGTAGGGCTGGGTGAAGCCGAACATGACGCTGCGCGCCAGGTTCCCGAGGCTGGCCTGGATGTGAAGCGTCTCACCCAGACCAAGAAAGTTGTTGGTCGAGTAATTGATGCCGATGAAGGCGCCTTCCAGTCCGCTCACACCTCCGTTCAGGCCGATACTGTTCTTGCCCTTTTCCTTGACCTTCAGCGTGAGGTCAACCAACCCGTTTTTCTCGTCCAGTTGACGGACGGTAATGTTCGGATCGTCGGGCTTTAACTGGTCGAAGTAGCCCAGTTGGTTCAGGCGGAGCAAGCTCAACTCCCAGAGACGCGAGTTGTAAATGTTCCCTTCCTCCAGAGCAACCTCACGCCGAATGACCTTGTCTCGCGTCGTCGTATTGCCCTGGAACTCGATGCGCCGCACGTAGAATTGCTTGCCTTCGTCCACGTCAATATCGAGAAAGATCAGTTTCTTTTCGTCGTCAAACCTGGTTTCGGGGATGGAAGTGAAGTTGATGTAGCCTTGCTCGCCATAGGCCTTGCGCAGGTTTTCCAGACCTTTACCCACTTTCTCTTTGCTGAAGACATCTCCGTCCTTGATCGGGAAGATGGAGCGCAGCGCCTTGGTGTTTCCCACAGCCTTGTTGTTCTTGAAGGTGATTCCACCCAGAGTGTATTTCTCGCCCTCTTCGATGGGCATGGTAATGTCGACCGCCTTGCCGGACTTGCTCTGCAACAAGGGGACATGGGCGCCCGCGTGCCCGGTATCGTGAATCTGCGTCTTGGGGGTGTTCACGATTACCTTGAAATAGCCCCGGTTCTGGTATTCGTTCCGGACGCGCTCGGTATCTTCGTCCAGTTTGGTTGCGTCGTAGGTCCTGGCGAGGATGTTTTCCAGAAAGATCGAATGCGGCACGCCGATGGGCCGCAGGTTCTTCATGGCGTAGCGCAGAGTTCGAGTATTTACGTTCTTGTTGCCTTCAAACTTGATTTTACCCACTTTGACCTTCGGACCCTCCTTGACGACAAACGTCAGCCCTATCGCGGCCGGTGGAATCTGCCGCACTTCGGTTCGGATCGTGGAAAACTGACGCCCGTGCTCCGCCAGCAGGCCTTTGATCGCTACTTCCGCCTTCTTGACTTTGGTTGGGTCATACTGACTCTCGACTGCCAATCCGACCTTGGCCAGCTTGAAGCGGTCTAACACATCACTGGTGGAGACGGAACTCAGGCCGACGTAATTGATCTCGCGGATGGTCGGTTTTTCCTTGACTTGAACGATCAGCCGCCAACCTTTCGGAGTCTGTTCGCGGGTAAAGCGGATATCCTCGAAGTAGCCGGTATTCCAGAGCGAATTAAAATCGCGCTCCAGCGCGGCGGTGTCGTAAATGTCCCCAGCATGGGTGAAAATACGTGCCCGGACCGTCTCTGCGGGAATTCTGCGGTTTCCTTGTACGTCGATCTCCGTGATGACGTCGGTCTGCGCCCAGCTTGCGGCGACAAAAAGCAAAGGCAGCACCAGACCGAGGCCCCAGCCGAGAACTCTCATCCTGTGGCAAAACTGTGCAAATGAAGGAGATGGACGATGAGCAGCGCCGGAAGAACCCTGGCCGCGCCCGGACACAGCACTGTCTGCATGAGAACAAAGATGAATCGCTACGACCTCAGCCTCTGGGATGTAGGAAAACGATCATTATACGTAGAGAAATGGAAAGCGTCCAAGTTGCCACTCTTGCCGGTGGCTTCATGGGATGGATTTGGCAGACTCCACTTCAACCAAGACGGAATAAAACGTGGCGGAGTTGCCCAGGTCGGAAAGTTTTTCTGACGTCAGCACGTTGATATTCCTTTTTCCCGGGCTGAGTTTAGCCCAATTCAGCCTCGCCGAAACCACACCCGGCTGAACTGCGCCATCGACTCGAGCTGTCAGGAAGATTTCTCCTCGGTGGTTGTATACCTTCACCGACTCTCCGTCGGTAATTCCACGCGCGCGGGCGTCAGTGGAATTAATTTCGAGGAGGTTCGTCTCTTCCATGGCTTGAACCGAGGGAAGGTTTGAAAAACTGGAGTTTAGGAAGTTTTCGGCTTTGCGCGCCAGGAGTTCCAGCGGGAAATCTGATCGCGCCCCGTGACGGGATTCCTGAGGAGGCGTGAACTCGGCAACGGGATCAAGCCCCTTCGCTTTCATCGCTTCGCTGTACAGTTCAGCCTTGCCCGAAGGCGTGCGGAAGTTGCCGTTGGCGAATGGAAGGAAAGGTTGTGTCGTCTCTGACTGGCCACTGACGACTGGCGACTGACCACTGAAGTTCAGCCGCACTTGTCTTTCCCGCTCCATTCGCTCGCGCGTGATTCCCTTCAACCATGGATTCTCGGAATCCAGCGCGTCATCGATCATCTCGTCGACGCTCTCGCTGAAACACGTGTCGTTGAATCCCATACTTGAGGCGAGTGCCCGGAACAATTCCACATTTGAGCGGCACTCTCCCAGGGCGTCAATTGCCTGGTCTGAGACCTGGACGTAGTAATGGCCGTACGCCGTCTGCAAATCCTTATGCTCGAAGAAGGTCGTGGCCGGCAACACAATGTCGGCGTAATCGGTCGTATCGGTGAAGAACTGTTCGTGAACAACAGTGAATAAATCCGGCCGCTTGAGCCCGCGAATCACTTCGTTGTGATTCGGGCAAACCGCAGCTGGATTTGAGTTGTAAACGAACAGGGCCTTCAGCGGAGGGTCGCTGAGCGTGTTCAGCGCCTTGCCCAGTTCAACCATGTTCACAGTTCGCGGCGGATGTTGGAGGCCGTCCGGCTTTAAGTCCGGTCGCGTCAGTGCTTCCTTATTCAGCCCGAATGCGCCGCTGACTGACATCTGCAGGCCGCCACCGACTTCCTTCCACGATCCAATGACGCAGGGCAGCATCGCAATCGCGCGCGTGGCCATCCCCCCGCCCTCCGACCTCTGCACGCCATAATTCAGCCGGATCACCGAAGGACGGACCGTGGCATATTCACGCGCCAGTTTGCGAATGTCTTCGGCCGCAATCCCCGTCCATTGCGCCACGCGCTCCGGCGGGTAGGCTTTTACTTTTTCGCGCAGTTGGTCGAAACCCAGGGTGTATTGCGCAACATAGTCGACGTCGTGCAGTCCTTCGCCAATGATCACATTCGTCATGGCGAGCGCCAGCGCGCCATCGGTGCCGGGATTGATGGGAAGATACCAGTCGGCACAGGCCGCCGTTCGCGTGCGGTAGGGATCGATCACGACCAGCTTAGCGCCCTTCCGCCGCGCCTCTTCAATGAACGGCCACAGGTGAACATTGTTCCCGTGAATGTTCGACGCCCACGCAATAATGTAACGGGAATGGACGAACTGCTCGGGCTCTGTGCCAAGCTTCACGCCGAGGACAGAGATCAATCCAGCCTCGCCCGCCGCGGAACAGATCGCGCGCTCGAGTTGCGAAGCGCCGAGTCGTCCGAAAAATCTTCGGTCCATCGACGCGCCGTTCAGCGCTCCCAGCGTGCCACCGTAGGAATAAGGCAGAATCGCCTCGCTCCCGAACTCGCCGATGATAGCTCGAAACCGCGATGCGATTTCGTCAAGCGCTTCATCCCAGGAAATCCGCTGCCAAGCTTGTGCTGGTGTGGGGACAGCCGCCCCCGGCTGTCCATGCGGAGCGAAGCTCCGCTGCTCTGCTGCCAGCCCCTTCGCTGCAATCCTCCGCATCGGATACAGCACCCGATCCGGCGAATACACGCGGTTCAGATACTTCGCCACCTTCGCGCACAAAAATCCTCGGGTCACCGGATGTGCTGGATCACCTTGAAGTTTCGTGGCACGGCCGTCCTGAACCGTGATGAGAACTCCACAGGCATCGGGGCAATCGTGCGGACACGCGGCATGAACGACTTTCTTCATAACTTAATCTTTTGATTATACGGGGTAAGAGTTTCAGCCCACAGGACAGCGGTTGCTACCGGCTCTATTCTGACCCAGCACCGACGTAGGGAGCAAGAAGGCTACAAGGGTCTGCCGGTCACAGTAGATCACACCGCTAGGAAAGGCATTGCGCAAAAGATCACGTTCGTAAGACAGAGGAAGAGCGCAATTGCAGCGAGCCCACGGCGGGAGTCGAAAACTAATCCTGCGACCGCAATTGCGACCGATACCAAACCAAACGCAAGCATAGCCATCAGTGACCACGAATGGTACTGCCAATGATGCTGCGCACCGGCACCCCGCGTCCAATAGCCCATCTGATCGAGAACGCAAATTGCGAAGGCCACGGCGCCTAAGCTGCGTCCTCCAATAGCCGTCTTCATCGACATGCCGCGAGCCCTGCCTAACTCAGGTTGGGATGCAAAGGCCCTACACTCCTATTTCAATTCCAGCACTTCCTTTTCCTTGGACTTGCTCATCTCTTCCATTTTTTTGATTTCGTCGTCGGTGAGCTTCTGAATCTCTTCCAGTGAGCGCTTCTCGTCGTCCTCGGTGATCTTCTTGTCCTTCAGCGCCTTCTTGATCGCGTCATTTCCATCGCGGCGAATATTCCGGACGGCGGTACGGTGCTCCTCAAGCACCCTGTGCAGGTGCTTCACCATGTCCTGGCGGCGCTCTTGAGTGAGAGCCGGCACCGGCACGCGGATCAGCTTGCCATCGTTCATTGGATTCAAACCCAGTTCGGCAGAGCGTATCGCCTTCTCAATCGGTCCGATCTGTGAAGGATCATAGGGCTGCACCGTGATCATCTGCGGTTCCGGCGCATGCACCGAGGCGGTCTGGTTCAACGGCGTCGGCGTGCCGTAGTAGTCCACTGTCACACTGTCCAGCATGTGCACTGAAGCGCGCCCGGTGCGTGTGGCGGCCATCGCCTTGCGGAAGTCTTCGACAGCCTTCTCCATGCGCGTTCTGAGTTGTACGTACGTTTCTTTCAGGCCCGGGATCGCGGCCATCGTGGCTTGAGCCATAGTCAGTCAGCTCCGTAAGATGCTGGATGTCAAAACGTTGAATTATAAACGAAGCAGATCAGAGAAGATCGGGGTGGTGCTTCGCCAGCCACTCCTGTACGCGCGAGCGCAAATCTCGCGCCAAGACAATCATCTCCGATGCCTCTAGTTCCGAGACTGCCCCGGCTTGCTCGTACGCGCTGAGATTGCGTTTCTTGCGAAAACGATCGAACTGAGTGATCAGTCTTGCCTCCAGGCCAATTGTGAATCCTAGCGATTCGATCCCATAGTAGTGATGGGAAACCTGTGTAGAGATCCGGAAGCCTGCCGCTGCCAAGGCCGTCGTCGCCGTCCGAAGCGCACTGTTATAAGCGATAATGAGGCGCCACTCGGCTGCGAGACTCTCGATCTGCGCGTTGGCCAAATCGCGGTCTGCCACTGCCAGAAGACTCGCGATCTCCTCTGGACTGGTTTTATGCTCCTGGATCCAGCCCTGCGCCACCCAATTTTGCAAGCTCACTCTCGTCTCCCACAAGGAACAATTTCGGGCTATGCAGTACGCTTGTGATGAAATGATGCTTTTGCAAGACCTTTTCGCGGAACTCAGAAACTGGGTACACGGTGGGGTTAATCTCCCGCGCCAGCTTCTTTTGCGCCGGAGCCAAAGCTTCCACCACCTCGCCGAAGGCGGCGTCGCCGACAACGAACAAGTCCACGTCACTGGCGCGACGTTGTTGTCCCCGCGCCATCGAGCCATAGATGAAGGCAACCCTAACCTTGCTACTGGGCAAAGAGAGAGCGCGGGTAAGAATTTCAACTCCGCCTACGGTCTTTAGCATCAGGCCCTTGATCTCCCCAAAAATCGGGCATTGAGGATCTGCCTGGTAGAACACATGACGGCCACGGGTAGTACGTCTTAGAATTCCAGCGCGCCCTAAGCTGTCCAGTTCTCGCTGCACGGAACCTGGTCCGGACCCCACCGCGCGCACAATTTCACGAACATAGAAAGATTCATCGGGATGACCAAAGAGGAGGCCCAAAACAGCGTTCCGCGTCTTTCCAAAGAGTGCAGCGGACAAGTTCCCAACGGGCGGACTCAGGGACCACATACCCATAATAGGTACAATTGTACCTGATTTGAGTACATAATTAAATATGAAAACTTAGGAGCTTACTCTCGACCCAATCTTCTCTCCATTCAATACGCGGCGAATGTTGCCATGCTGATTCAAGTTGAAGACGATAATGGGGAGGTTGTTGTCCTTGCACAAGCTGATGGCTGTGGAATCCATCACTTTCAGCCCCAACTTCAGAACATCCATGTAGGTGATGTCGGTGAACTTTTTGGCGTCCTTCACCTTCATGGGATCGGCGTCGTAGATGCCATCCACCTTAGTCGCTTTTAGAATTGCGTCAGCCTTGATCTCCATGGCGCGCAGGGATGCGGCGTTTTTCCAGATGCCGGATAGCGCGGCGCCGAATGAACGGTTCCGCGACCTGATTCATCTCAATCGCGGTTTGCACGCGAGTGTAGACTTTCTGCTTTTCGAGGGCATCCTGCAGAGCCAGCGCGTTGATCACGGTGGCCAGCATTCCCATGTGATCGGCGGAAACGCGGTCCATGTCTCGAGCCTGGTCGGCCACGCCACGGAAGAAATTGCCGCCGCCCACGACGATCGCGAGCTGAACTCCCAGTTTGTGCACGTCCGCGAGTTCGGCAGCGACCTCATGGATGCGCGCCGTGTCCACGCCAAAACCTTGATTGGCAGCAAGAGCTTCTCCGGAGAGTTTGAGCAAAACGCGCTTGAAGGCAGGAGCAGTCATAAGGTAGCGCCGGCGTCCCGCCGACTGTCGCGAGGGTGTCCCGCCCACGCGCAAGCAAAAAAAAAGACACCCATTCGGGGCGCCTGATTTACTCCGATTTCTGTTCTGTAGGCTTGGTGCTGGCCACTGTCTCGCCCGCGTCGCCCACTTTGAAGCGTGCGAAACGGCGCACGCTGATGTTCTCTCCGAGCTTGCCGATCTTCGCCGCAATGAGCTGCGCAATCGACATGGTCTGGTCCTTGATGAAGGGCTGCTCCAAAAGGCAGACTTCTTCATAGAACTTCTCCATTTTGCCGGCCACCATCTTCTCGGCAATATTCTGCGGCTTGCCGGACGCGACAGCTTGCGCAATGTAGATGTCTTTCTCGCGGTCGAAGTCAGCCTTGGTGACATCTTCTTTGCGGACGAACTTGGGGTCGCTGGCCGCGATGTGCATGGCGATATCGTGCACCAGTTCCTTGAAGTCGTCGGTGCGGGCCACGAAATCGCTCTCGCAGTTCACCTCGACAAGCACACCAATCTTGCCTCCGGCATGAATGTAGCTGGTAACCGCTCCTTCACTGGTCACACGCGTTGCTTTCTTGGCCGCGACCGAAACACCCTTCTTGCGCAGGATCACAACCGCCTGCTCCATGTCGCCTTTGGCTTCGGTCAGGGCCTGTTTGCAGTCCATCATCGGTGCCCCGGTTTTCTCCCGGAGGTCTTTCACTTGCGCTGCAGAAATGTTCCCGCGGCCGCTGTCATCTGGTTCGGGACTAAGAATAGTTGCCATATCTAGAATAATTCCTCTTCAATCACAAGATCACTTCACAAAACTTGACCCGCGCCGGACGACCCGCGCGGGTCTCGCTTCAAACGCCCGGTTTGTTCTTTCCGGTCACTGACCACTTGCCGCTGACCACTGCTTCTAAACCGTCTGGCTCTCCACCTTTGGCACTTCCACGTCTTCTTCGTTGGCAACCGGCTTTTTGTGCGTCCCCGGCCCCAGTACCTCTTCCATGCTGATGTTTTCGCCGATGTCCGCCATATCAGAGGCAGCCGCGGCTTCCTGTGCACGAACCTCAAGCGCTGCTGCGGCATCTTCCGCTCGCTGCGCTTCCCGAACCTGCGCCTGTTCTGTCGCCGCGGTCATATCCGCGACCTGCTTGTCGGTCATCAACTGCGCGCCCTCGGCGATCGATTCCGAAATCTTCGAGGTGAAGAGACGGATCGCGCGCAACGCGTCGTCATTGCCGGGAATTACATAATCCACTTCACTGGGATCGCAATTCGTATCCACCACCGCGACCACCGGAATGCCCAGCTTGCGCGCCTCGCGCACCGCAATCTGCTCTTTGTTCGAGTCAATGACGAACACCGCATCGGGCAACCGGCTCATATTCTTGATGCCAGCCAGGTTGGCCTGCAGGTGTTTGCGCTCGCGTTCCAGCTTGATGACTTCTTTTTTCGGCAGCAGTTCGTAGCGGCCATCGGTGGCCATCTCGTCGAGTTCCTTCAGCCGCTTCACCGACTTCTGCACCGTAATCCAATTGGTGAGGAGCCCGCCCAGCCAGCGCTGGTTGATGTAGAAGCCGCCGCACTTGGTGGCCTCTTCGGCGATGGCGTCCTGCGCCTGGCGCTTGGTGCCCACGAACAGAACAATCTTGCCGTCGGCCGCCAGTTCCTGGACGAATTTCGACGCCTCTTTGAACATCTTCAGCGTCTTCTGCAAATCGATAATGTAGATCCCGTTGCGCTCTCCGAAGATGTATTCCTTCATCTTGGGATTCCAGCGCTTTGTCTGGTGCCCGAAGTGAACACCCGCTTCGAGCAACTCCTTCATGGTGATAGTAGCCAATGAACCTCCTTAGTCAGTCTGCATCCTTTGCGTAGTTGCCGCTCCGGATTGCCATTCCCGTCCCCGCGCCGCGAGGCACAGGAAGAATTGAACACCTAAAAACAGTTGTCAGTGGCCAGTGGCCAGTGAATGTCAAAAATTCTTGTCATTCCGAGCGGAGCGAGGAATCTTGGCTTCCTCGGTACCCGGTACTCGCAACTCGGTACTATCTCTTCGAGAACTGGAAGCGCTTTCTCGCGCCCTTCTGTCCGTACTTCTTCCGTTCCTTGCCCCGCGAGTCACGAGTGACCAAGCCCTCGGACTTCAGCTTGCCGCGCAGTTCCGCGTTAAATTGCATCAACGCCCGCGCAATCCCGAGCTTTACCGCATCGGCCTGACCACGCACTCCGCCGCCCAGCACGTTGGCGACAATGTTGAACGAAGCCGCCGAATCGGTGGAAGCCAGAGGCGCTTTCGCCGCTGAGCGCTGCGCCGGGGTCACGAAATATTCTTCAAACTCACGCCCATTCACTTTGAAATCGCCGCTGCCCGGACGCAGATACACGCGCGCAATCGCCCGCTTCCGTCGTCCCGTTCCGTAATATTGAACCAATTCAGCCATTTATTTTTTTAGCTCCTAGCTTCTAGCTTACCCCTCAGAAAATTGAGCTTCTTATGTATGCTTCGTATCAGGGCATGCCTTCAGGCGTGCCGAACCGCGGCAAAATTTGACTGCGGCTTCAGCCGCTGCGACTGACGGCGCAAGAAACTACGCTCGCACTTCCAACTGCAATGCTTGCGGCTTCTGCGCCTCATGCGGATGCTTGTCGCCCTTATACACATTCAACTTCGACAGCATGTGCGCCGCCAGCTTATTCTTCGGCAACATGCGCCGCACCGCGTCTTCAATAATCTTTTCCGGCTTGCGCGCCAACCGCTTGCGATAATCTTCGGTACGCAATCCGCCCGGATAGCCGGTGTAGTGGTGATACTGCTTCTGCTCCGACTTCATGCCAGTGGTTCGAATTTTCTCGGCATTCACCACAATCACGTGATCGCCGGTATCAAGAAAGGGCGTGTATTGCGGATTCTCTTTGCCCATGAGGATGCGCGCCACTTGCGAGGCCAGACGCCCAAGCGTCTGCCCATCCGCATCCACGACATACCACTTGCGCACAATTTCCCCCGGTTTGGGGAAATAGGTTGACATCGGAACTCTCCCAGAATAAAAAAGATTGCGAAACGCGATTGAAAATAACAAAGAAGACCGCTCGTTGATTCCCTGGCGAGGACGCCAGACCATCAGGCGGGCAACCGCGAGACTTCCAAAGCTTTAAAGATACCGTAGGCCGCAAGTGATTGTCAACGCACGGTTGAGCGCCAAGTGACGCTTTGACTTCCCCGACGTAGCGCCCTAACATGGGCACCCTGGCGATGGTTGCGGCCGGGGATGATCGGTCCGAGACTTCGCATTCCGCAGCCACACGCAAGAAAGTTAGGACGAAATGACGAGCAGGGATCCTCACGGCAAACAACTGCGGGAGCACGTTCTCTATCTCCTCGACGGCGGCGGGGCGCATGCCCGTTTTAACGATGCTGTGAAAGACATGCCGGAGAACTTGCGCGGCGCGAAACCCAACGGTTTCCCACACTCTCCCTGGAAGCTGCTCGAGCATCTTCGTATAGCGCAATGGGACATACTCGAGTTCAGCCGCAACTCGAAACATAAGTCGCCGAAATGGCCGGAGGGATACTGGCCCAAGACGGCAGCTCCACCCACCGTGGCCGCATGGAACAGAAGCGTTCAGCAATTTCGCAAAGACCTGAGGGCCATGCTGGATCTCGTCGCAAATCCAAAGACAGATCTGTATGCGCGTATCCCTTGGGGCGACGGCCAGACCATTCTGCGTCAGGCCTTGCTGCTGGCCGACCACAATGCTTACCACCTCGGACAGTTAATCGATGTGCGCCGGCTGGTGGGCGCCTGGAAGGAATCATGAATCGAAGGCACGGGCAGTGAGATGAAGTGCAAGTTCAGCTGGCTTCACGATTCAATAATTCAGCTCCACGTCTCGCGCTCCGCTCAGGCCGCTTTCGGAACACGACTTTTACGCCTTCGCGCCAGCGCTCGTCAATCCCCACAAACTCCCATTCAATTTCAGGAGAAAGGTAGCGCAGCAAAGTATCCGTTGAGGGATGCACGTGCAGCGCTGGCGCCACCAGAAACAAGAGCGGCTTTTCTGACGATAATTCGCGGCCTTCGAAATATCCAAAGCGGGGAAATTCTCCGCGAGCATGATGCCATTCCACCCGCGCCCAATAATCCAGTCCTTGCAGCGGGAGATGGATATCCTCATCGGCCTTCAGTTCCACCAGCGCCAGCCGTCCGGCATAGGTGGTGGCAAGCACATCGATCATGGCCCGGTCAGAAGCGGAAAATGCGGGGACCTGCGAATACCGGCACGACGAATCCAGGCGATCATCCACCACGCTTACATCGCCGACCACAAGGGACTCCAGCCACCGCTCCGGACGCAGCCGCCACAACGGATGTTGACGCGGTCCGTAAGGATGGCGGGTATCGCGCAAGGTGCGCGTGAGCTGCGTGAATTCATCTTCGTTTCGTATTTCCAGAATCCGCTCCTCAGCTCCCACGCCAAACACGATCTCCTCGTTGCTGCGGAACGATCCCGGAGTGCCAGCCAGGCGCGCTTGCGCGAACTCCAACCCGCGCCAGCGAAAGGCAATCTCCGCCGCCGATAACACGGCCACTTCGCAATTCGGCAGAATATTTTGCACCTGCGCAATCGAATCCTTGAACCGCTCGCGCGCCGCAGTATCATCGGTGGCATGCATCAATCGCGTCGCCACATTGCCGCGATCCGCGCAGTCGATTTCCACCAGCGCGTCGTGACGTTCGTCTAACTCAAACAGCGACCACTTGGCGACATCGTGGTTCAGGTTTGCCATTCGCTCCCGGACCAGGGCGGAGCTTCCATTCGGAACAAACAACTTCAGCCCTTCGACCAGCACGTTTGCTGCCTGCGCCCGCCGGCAAACATCCAGCCACAGAATGCCGAAGGTGAGGGAGGCGTCGATCGAAGACTGCGTCTCCCGCGCGTTAACTCCCAACAGCGCGAATGCCGAGCGTCCCTGCCGGACCACCCCCCGCGTGTAAACCGGTCCGAAGGATTTCTCCAGATCCACTCCGCCTGTCAGCTTCGTGACCTTGAATTCGGGAAAGTTCCGTTCCAGAGTTCTCCGCAGCTTTTGCTCGTAGGCGGCCCGCGCCGCTCGTCGGGCGGTCGGGGTACGGCGATCCCGCTCGCGGCATATCTCCAGCTTCGACGGTCGTGCCTGCCCCAGCCGCTGCACGGCCAAGCGTAGCGTGCCGTTTTTAACTTCCGCGTCGAGCACGCGCCGCACCGCATTTCGCTCGGCTGACCAGAAGTGCAGCAGGCAGCGGTTGTACTCGCCCGAAATGGAGTATTTTGACTGCGCCAGATCAAACGCGACCGTACCATTTTCCAGCACCACCGCACCGGCAGCCTCACTGAGGAAGTCTTGCACGGTACGAGTTAGAGCCTGCGGCGTCACCGTCGGCATAGGGCATCTCCGCTTGGATTGTGCAACTCCCGCCGCCCAACCGTCTGTGACATGTGACCATCGTCACCCCCGGGCTGTGGATGTTTTGCCCGTCCGCCTCTGCTCTATGTGGGATAATGAACCAATCCGCTCAACTGAATCTGCCCCAGCCCGGCGGCATCTAAACGATGTAGGTGATCAGCTTGGATAAACAATCTCTCGTGGATAGACAGCGCTTTTTCTTCGACCATTACGGCGTCACGGAAAACGACCTGGAACACTATCTTGGGGCTGCTCTTTCCGCCGGCGGCGACTATGCCGACCTCTATTTTGAATATCTTTCCTCCACCTCATTGATGGTTGACGAGTCGATGGTAAAGTCGGCATCGCAGGGTATTTCCGCTGGCTGCGGCGTGCGCGTAGTTTCCGGAGAGCGCACCGGGTATGCATATACTGACGATCTTTCCGCCAGCCGCATTCTGCACGCGGCGCGCACCGCAGCGCTGATTGCCAGCGCTCCGGCCAAGACACCCATAGCTGGCTTTCAGCAAACCGCGGCTCGCAGCCTGTATCCCGTGACCCTACCCTCGGTCGATGCCGAGATCACCGCCAAAGTTGAGCTTGTAATGCGGGCCGACAAGGCCGCACGCGCCTACGATCCGCGCATTCAGGAAGTTCGCGCCAGCTACTCCGACGAGTTGAGAAATATTCTTGTCGTTGGTTCCGACGGAACTTTCGCCGAAGATTCCCAGCCGCTCGCCCGCATGAACGTTTCCTGCATCGCCAAGACCGAAGGCAACTCGGCTCGCGGCGGCTCCGGCGGCGGCGGACGGGTCGCTCTCGATTTCTTCTTCGGAGATAAAAATCCCGAGTTCTTCGCGAAAGAAGCGGCGCGGCAAGCGATCCTGCAACTCGACGCGCGCGAAGCTCCCGCGGGCGAAATGGAAGTTGTTCTCGGACCCGGATGGCCCGGAGTCCTGCTGCACGAAGCGGTCGGGCACGGACTGGAAGCTGATTTCAATCGGAAGAAAACGTCGGCCTTTGCGGGCCTGATCGGCAAGCGCGTGGCCAGCGAAGGCTGCACGGTGATCGACAACGGAACTATGCCGTGGCGTCGCGGTTCGCTCAACGTAGACGACGAAGGAGAGCCTACGCAGGAAACCGTGCTGATCGAAAAAGGAATCCTGAAGGGCTACCTCAGCGACAAGCTTTCCGCGCGCCTGATGGGCATCGCCGACACCGGCAATGGACGCCGCGAGAGTTACGAGCATATCCCCATGCCGCGCATGACCAATACGTACATGCTGGCGGGCCAGGACGATCCCGGAGACATTATTCGCTCGGTGAAGCGCGGCATCTACGCGGTGAACTTCGGTGGCGGCCAAGTCGATATCACCAACGGCAAATTCGTGTTCGGCGCTTCGGAAGCGTACATGATCGAAGACGGCCAGATCACCGCGCCGATCAAGGGCGCGACGCTGATTGGCAACGGCCCGGATGTTCTGACGCGGGTCTCGATGGTGGGCAACGATTTGAAGCTCGACGAAGGCGTGGGCACGTGCGGCAAAGATGGACAAGCGGTTCCCGTGGGCGTGGGTATTCCGACCATCAAGATTGATCGGCTCACTGTCGGCGGCACCGGCAAGAAAGATCCTGGCGGCTTCATGCAGTAAAAGATCGAACCCACCACGGAGACACGGAGTCGCGGAGAAATTCTTAAGCTAGGTTTTTCAAATTCTTGTTCTTCTCCGTGTCTCTGTGCCTCCGTGGTAAAGAATTTCTCTATGCCTTCTACTGAATTAGAAACTGGAAACCCGAAACTAGAAACTGATCTCCGCGAGATTGCGCAGAACATCGTCCGGCGCGCTATGAGCGGTGGCGCCACCGCTGCCGAATGCGTGGTGCGCGAGGGCGATGAATTCTCGACACTGGTGCGCCTCGGTCAGGTCGAGACGCTCAAGGAATCCGGATCGAGATCCATCGGCGTGCGCGTCTTCAATGGCCAACGCGCTGCCAGCACCTACTCGAGCGATTTCTCCCGCGCCAGCCTCGACCGCATGGTGAAATCTGCGCTCGAGTTGTCAAAAATCACGTCGGAAGATCCGTTCGGCGGAATCCCCGATGCTTCGCAACTGGGTTCGCTCAAGGGCGACCTCGGCCTCTATCACGAAGACGTTTATTCTCTGCCCGGCCCCGCTCGCATCGACTACGCCCGCCGCGCCGAAAAAGCCGCACTCGATTTCGATCCTCGCATCAAGAATTCGGAAGGCGGATCGTTCGACGCTGCAACCGGCCACAAGGTTCTGGCCAACTCCCATGGATTTGTCGGCGAATACCGCCGGTCTTATTGCTCGGTCGCAGCTGTTCCCATTGCGCAAACCGAGGAAGGCGCAATGCAGCGCGATTATTGGTTCTCGGTGGCGCGCACGCTGTCCAGGCTCGAATCGCCCGAGCAGGTGGGCAGGGTCGCGGCGGAGCGCACATTGCGCCGCTTGGGAGCACGCAAGGCGAAGACCGCGCAGGTGCCAATCATCTTCGATCCCACGGTCGCCACTTCCATCCTTGAGCACATTTTCGAAGGAATCAACGGAGATTCGGTCTACCGTGGAGCATCGTTTCTCGCCGGGAAGCTGGGGCAGAAAATCGCTGGCGACAACGTCACTATCATTGACGACGGCACGATCCCGGGCGGTTTCGGCACCAGCCCGTTCGATGGCGAGGGTGTGCCCACGCGACGAACAGTCGTTATTGAAAAAGGTCTCTTGAGTTCTTACCTGCTCAATACTTACACCGCAAAAAAGCTGGGGCTCAAGACGACCGGCAACGCTTCTCGCGGCCTCGCAGGAACGCCGGGCATTGGTCCCGGCAATTACTTCTTGCAGCCCGGAACCAGGACGCCGAAGCAATTGATTTCTGAAATCAAAGAAGGTCTCTACGTAACCGAGTTCCTTGGCCACGGCGCGAATCTGGTGACGGGTGATTATTCCCGCGGCGCCTCGGGCCTGTGGATCTCGGGCGGAGAGTTCGCCTATCCGGTCGAAGAAATCACCGTCGCCGGAAACCTGAAGGAAATCTTCTTCAACATCTCTGAGATTGCCAACGATCTCGAGTTCCGCGGATCGGTAGCCTCGCCCACGCTGCGCATTGATGGACTCACCGTAGGCGGAGCATAAATAATCCTTCGCGACCTCTGCGGCCTTTCTTCGCGATCTCCGCGATTTAAGCTTTCTTACTCCCGCTGCCAAGCCGGAGCCCAGAGTACAATCGACTTGCATGGGCGGCCTGATCCAGCCAACTCCGGTAGCCGAAGAACCTGATTCCAGTCGACGCACCATCGCCATCGCCGTGGCAATCGTGATTGTCGTTGCCGTTGTCGGGGCGTTTCTTTTGCGAGGCCAGCCCAAGAGCGCATCCGGACCGCCCCCTTACGCCACGAACCTCAAATTGTCAGATTTCAAAATGAGCGCCGCGGAAAATTTCGTCGGAGCCACCGTCAGCTATGTTGACGGCACCGTCGCCAACTCTGGCGATAAGACCGTCACCCACATGGTAGTCGAAGTCCAATTCAAAGACGACATGGGCCAAGTCGCACAACGGGAAGATATCCCTCTGCAGGTCCTGAAAACCACCGGACCTTACCCGGAAGCCGTGGACTTCAGCGTCTCTCCGCTTGGACCTGGCCAAAGCAAGCCTTTTCGATTGACCTTTGAGGGTATCTCGGCACAGTGGAACCATCAGTATCCAGACATCCAAGTCACCGATGTCGCCGTGAAGTAACGAATCTCTTGTTTCCCCACGGACTCTAAAGCGTTGTCATCCCGAGCGAAGCGAGGGACCTTGGTTTTCGCCTGGCCGACTCTGATACCTCACAGAAAAACCAAGGTCGCTCGCGACGCTCGGGATGACAATGAGTTTGGGTGGTAAAAGTTCTGAGCACCTGCAACTCAGTACAATGACTTCATGGCCGATGGAAAACCATTCCGCCTGACGGAGTCGGTAAAAGCTGCGGGTTGAGCGTCCAAGCTGAGTCCGGCGGCGCTGGACACGGTGCTTGGGAAATTAGCCCGGCAACAGGACTCGAACGTTCTAGTCGGCTTCGACCACGCCGACGACGCCGGAGTGTATCAAATCGCGCCCGATCAGGCGCTGGTGCAGACGGTAGATTTTTTCACGCCAATCGTTGACGATCCTTACACGTTCGGCCAGATCGCCGCCACTAATGCTCTCAGCGACGTTTACGCCATGGGGGGCCACCCGCTGACTTCGCTCGCGCTGGTCTGCTTCCCTGAGAAAGCCGACCTGGAAATTCTTGAGCGCATCCTGGCCGGCGGCCTCTCGAAGATGGTCGAGGCAGGATGCACGGTGATTGGCGGCCATAGCATTCGCGACGACGAAACCAAGTTTGGATACGCCGTCACCGGCCTGGTTCATCCAAAGAAAATTCTTGCCAATCGCGGTGCCAAGGCTGGTGACGCTCTGGTGCTGACGAAGCCGCTGGGCACCGGAGTGATTTCTACTGCGATCAAGAATGGCAAGGCCGAACCATCGTGGATCGATGGTGCCGTTCAATCGATGACTACATTGAATAAACAAGCCGCGGAGTTGATTGGCAAGAAACAATACCGAGTCCGTGCCATGACTGATGTCACAGGCT
>Ga0209648_10001953_pt1 | contig 16878 bp, 10 predicted proteins | sample GraSoi2013_115cm_FD_185830 | JGI IMG/M metagenome (GOLD analysis project Ga0209648, IMG submission 185830) | Grasslands soil microbial communities from the Angelo Coastal Reserve, California, USA - Sample 9_17_2013_115cm (SPAdes) (version 2) | ecosystem: Environmental > Terrestrial > Soil >...
CGCGACGATCTATCGCAGTATTTATGGTGTCGTGGCCAGCTACATCATCGCGCGGCTCGCGCCAGACCGGCCCATGCTGCACGCCTTGGTGGGCGGCGTAGCGGGCCTTGCCGTCAGCATTCTTGGTGCCGCCGCGACATGGAACAAGGGACCGGCCTTCGGACCCCACTGGTATCCGCTCGCGCTCATCGTGCTCGCGATGCCGCAAGCCTGGGCGGGCGGCAAACTCCGCCTCATGCAATTGTCTGCACGCGCTGACGCCCGATAAGGAGAAGAAACGTGGCTGCACGAAACAAATAAGGAGATCACCAATGAAGAACTCCGGAACATTGCAAGTAACTACGCCCACGGAGCGGGAGGTCGTGATGACGCGCGTCTTCGACGCTCCGCGCCGTCTGGTCTTTGACGCTTTGACCAAGCCCGAACTGTTCAAGCGTTGGTTCGGGCCGCGGGGCTGGTCGCTGGCAGTGTGCGAGATCGATCTGAAGGTGGGCGGCGCCTGGCGCTCCGTGTTGCGTGGCCCCGGTGGCCAGGAGATGGGAATGCGCGGCGCCTACCAGGAGATCGTGTCGCCGGAGCGCCTCGTCAGCACCGAGTCGTTCGACGACTACCCGGGCGAGTCGCTCAATACGCTCGTCCTCTCTGAGAAGGATGGCAAGACGACGTTCACAATCACGGTGCGCTACCAGTCGCAGGAGATTCGCGACGCAGTCATCAAGTCCGGCATGGAGCACGGCGCGGCCGAGTGCTACGACAAGCTCGCTGAGTTGTTGGCGATTCCAGAGGGTCGCGGGATGGAGCGGGGAGCAGAAGCGTGAGCGGCACGCACCGTCCCCGCCGCGTTCTTCGGTCGAAAAGCAAGTTACAGTTATCGCGGTTCAACCGCCAAACGCAACGTCACTCTTAAGAACTCTAACGAATAACCCCAGCCGCCGCAGTTCGTTCTATTTCTTCGAAGTGCCGTCATCCGCGCTGACTAACTCGGCATCAGCTGACCCCTTTTGGCACTTGAATATACCGCGCAACGGAATTCCGAGGGTATAATCGCGGCCAAATATGCCCCTCCTTCCAGGCACGCATCTTGGCCCCTATGAAATCATGACGCCCCTCGGCGCAGGCGGGATGGGCGAAGTGTATCGCGCGCGCGATACGCGGCTCGACCGCACCATCGCCATCAAGATTCTTCCCGCGCAATTTTCTTCCGATCCTGTTCGCAAGCAACGCTTCGAGCGTGAAGCGAAGACCATCTCTAGCTTAAATCATCCGCACATTTGCGTTCTCCATGATGTGGGCAGCCAGGACGGTGTTGATTATTTGGTGATGGAATGCGTGGAGGGAGAGACGCTGGCGAAGCGCCTGGAGAAAGCGGCGTTGCCGCTCGAGCAGGTCCTGAAATGCGGCGCGCAAATAGCGGACGCGCTGGACAAGGCGCATCGGAGCGGAGTTGTCCATCGCGACTTAAAGCCCGGAAACATCATGCTGACGGCAAGCGGCGCGAAGCTGCTGGATTTTGGACTGGCCAAGCCGGCAGCAGCTATGGCGAGCTTGGCGACAATGACGGCGACAGGCGCGAAACAATCTTCGGCGACGGAGCAGGGGACCATTGTCGGGACGTTTCAATACATGTCGCCGGAGCAGGTGGAAGGGAAAGAAGTGGATGGCCGGAGTGACATCTTTTCGTTGGGCGCGGTTTTGTATGAGATGGTCACCGGAAAGCGAGCGTTTGAGGGGAAGAGTCAGTTGAGCGTGGCGTCGGCGATCTTGGAGAAGGAGCCGGAGCCGATCAGCGCAGCAAAACCAATGACGCCGCCCGCGCTAGAGCACGCAGTAAAGAAATGCCTGTCAAAACTCCCTGATGAACGATGGCAAAGCGCGAGTGACCTGGCAAGCGAACTAAAGTGGATCGCGGAGAGCGGTTCGCAGACCGGAGTGGCGGGGCGCGCTCCCGCCGGGCGCACAAAATGGCAGCGCGCCAGTTGGTTGTTGGCCGCCACTTTTTTTCTGTTGGCAGTGGCTGGCGGCGCGGCTTGGTGGAAGGCAAGCGACAGGCGCCAGCGCCCCATGTATTTCCACACTTCGGTGCCGTTTGCAGCGAATGATTTGGCTTTGTCGCCAGATGGACAGACACTGGCGATGGTCGCCTACTCCGCGCAGGCCAACAACTACGTGCTCTGGACATATGAAATCGGGGGCCGGCAGACCAACCCGTTGGTTGGGACGCAAGGCGCGTCCTACCCATTCTGGTCGCCGGACGGCAAATTCATCGGGTTCTTCGCTGACGGCAAACTCAAGAAAGTGGATGCCTCAGGAGGACAGACCCAGGTGCTGTGCGATGCTCCCAACGGGCGTGGCGGCGCGTGGAACCGCGACGGAGTGATCGTGTTCACGCCCGACGCACTGCAGGGTTTATTCCGAGTGTCTTCCTGGGGAGGTTCTCCGGTCGAATTGACCAAGCCAGACGGGTCACGCTTTCAAGCCAGCCATCGCTGGCCGGTATTCCTTCCGGACGGGAAGCATTTTCTCTATTTGGCATCGAATTTCAGCGGCCAATTGGAATATAACGCCATCTTTCTGGGCTCTCTCGATTCGCAGGAAACACGCTTGCTGGTTAATACCAGCGCTAACGCAGCCTATGCCGAGCCAGGCTACCTGCTGTACCTGCGGGATAACACGCTGGTGGCGCAACCGTTCGACCGGCGGCGCTACGTTTTGAGCGGCGAGCCGCACACGTTGAACGATGACGTGCTGTATACCCCTCTGGTGGACCGGGCTGTCTTCAGTGTCTCCAGCGGGGCGGTTCTGGTCACGCAGACGGGAAAAGGCGCGGCCCTTTCGCAATTGATGTGGTTTGACCGAAGTGGAAAGCCGGCGGCCACGGTCGGAGTGCCCGGGTCTTACAACAATGTGCGTCTCTCCCCGGACGGGCGCAGGATCGCCACGGACCAAACCGACACGGACGGACGGAACATTGATATTTGGGTCCACGAGCTGGTCCGGGGTACGGTGACGCGTCTGACGTTTGATCCGTCGTTGGATGAGGCGCCTATCTGGAGTCCCGATGGCAAAAAGATCCTGTTCTCTTCGAACCGCAAGCAGCTCGGCTTCCACTTTTATCTGAAGAACGCCGATGGTTCTGGAATCGAGGAAGAGGCAGCCGATTTAGGCCCCGGTTTGCTGGCGAATGCCTGGGACTGGTCGCGCGACAGCAGGTATGCACTCATCAGGAAGGGCATTGAGCTGTGGTACTTCTCCTGGTCGGAGCGCGTAGCCAAGCCGCTGTTGCAGGCAAAGTGGACCGTGCGGAACGCACAGTTTTCCCCCGATGGCCGATGGGTGGCATATGCCTCGAATGAGACGGGAAGGATGGAGATTTACGTGTCTGCCTTTCCGGCTGCCAACGGCAAGTGGCAGTTGTCGAGCGCAGGAGGACAGGAGCCGAGATGGCGCCAGGACGGCAAGGAGTTGTTCTACCTCTCTGGGGAGGGAAAGATGATGGCGGTGACGGTGAAGACGGGTGCCAGCTTCGAAGCCGATTCCCCGGTCGCGCTGTTTCAGACTCACCGGCGGCAACCGGTTTCAGCGCAGGACTTCTTCTCCTACGATGTGAGCGGCGACGGGCAAAGATTCCTGATTGCCACGAGAGTGGACGAGGCCAATGCCGCGCCGCCCTCCGTCTTTCTAAACTGGCCCTCCGAACTGGATAGGTAGTTGAACTTCCAGACTTGGCTTTGACGAAGGCTGAGCCTCCACTCCAGTCACATCAAGTTTCTCCGGGATCCTGTTCCAGCACTTTCCTGGCTGTTTCCGCGTCCTCCTCGCGAACCATTAATTTGATCCCGCCCACTAAGTTCGAGTAGAACCAATCCAGCCTCACCAGATTCTCATCGCCCAAAAACGACTCGATCCCCGCGGAATCCAGCATGCTCTTTGCGAGCAGTGCTTCCGGCACGCCGCCATATCGCGCAATCACGACGGGGCTCGGCGCTTCGTCTTTGCCGGCAGGAACCTTTGCGGCTCCCGCGTTTGCTCTCGGCGCTTCCATCCCCCTGCTCAACATTTCAGAGCGCAACGCCTCCCTGGCCACGGCAGTCAGCGAGTCCGCGTCCCTGGCAATCTCTTCCAGTTCCTCTTCCTCCAGGCTCGCATATAACTCCGCCAAACGCCGCCACTCTCTTTGCTCGTCGATTTGTCCCATAACGTCCTCATCATAACCTTGCCGGCGCCGCTCCCCGTACTTCTTCCACGCCTTCCCGCCTGCTTATCGAGCCTCGCCTAAATGGAGGAGAGATTACGTGTGCTAGCCATTTCCAGGTAACCGCAAAACGCATTCGCCAGTTGCATCTGCCGCGGCGTTCTGCATTCCGGTTCAAAGAGCTTTGGGCTGCCCACCAAAATCACTGTCGTCATCGCCCGGGATGTCGCTACATTCAGCCGGTTCAAGCTGTACAAGAACTCCATCCCCCGCGGTGCATCTTCCGGCGACGACGTCGTCAGCGAATAAATCACCACGGGCGCCTCTTGCCCCTGAAACTTGTCTACTGTCCCGATCCGCATCTTCGGGAGGCGTGTCTTCAGATCGGCAACCTGCGCGTTATATGGTGCCACGATCAAAATATCTTCTTCTTCGTTCAAGCTCCGCGGATTGCCGGCACTCCGAAACCACTTTACTTCCGGCTTCAGCAATCCCTCCACGATCCGCGCCACCACCTCTACTTCTTCCGCGCTCGAATTCCGATTCCCCTCATGTCCCACCGGAACAATCCACAATCCCGCCCCATCAAGCCACTTGTGACCCTCGAGCACCCTGCTCAGCGAAATCGGGTGCGAACGCAACTTCGCGTCGTAGAAAAATTCCGAGGTGTATTGGCAAACTTTCGGATGCAGTCTCCACGTTTCCGGCAGCAGAAATCCCAAGTCCGCCGGAATCGTCTTCCGCCCATTCAGGAGGTGTTCCAGCGCCGACTTCTCCGCCCCATCCGGATGGCTTCCTTTCGTCGGCCGTTCCAGTTGTTGCGGATCGCCCAGCAACACTAGCTTCTTTCCTGCTTGCGAGACCGCTAGCACATCCGCGAGCGACATCTGCCCCGCCTCGTCGATGAACAACACGTCTACTGCTTCGAAAGCCGCTTCCGGCGACCACAGCCACGACGTTCCACCCACAACATTCGACTTGCCGATCCTCAGCGCCTCCCACGCCTCTTCGTTGTCTTCTCTTGCAACGGCTACTCCTTCGCTTTCCTCTCCTTCATTGTCCCGATGCAGACACCGCACTTCCTCTATGTTCTTTTCACTCGCGGCCTCCACGACATCGTCGAGCAGTTTGCGGATGACTTTGTGACTTAGCGCCGTCACGCCGACCTTCTTCCCCCGCTTCACGAGTTCGCTGATCATTCTCGCGCCCGCATACGTTTTCCCGGATCCCGGAGGACCTTGGATCGCAAACACGGAATCTTCCAGCGCCAACACGATTCGATTTGCCGTGTTCACCGCCGTCTCGGAGGCGAGCTGCCGTAACTTCTCACCGTTGATGAGCCGCGGCGGCCGCCGCAGCAGCAAGTCTCGTCCTGCGCGATAGCGGCTTGCCGCATCCACCCCGTTTTCCGCTGCCCACGCGCCGATCCGGTAGAGTGCCCCCGCCTGCGAATCCGTCGGCAACGGCGCGCTCCACATATAAACAGTCGGCGGATGCACCTCCGCGGACTTCTTGGTTTTCTTAATGTCCACAACGCCCTTTGCCTGATCGATCGTGACCACTTCGCCGAACTTCTCGTCGCCGTAGTACAGTTCTTTTCCTGCGCGAACGTTGTTCCGTTGCGGTTCGAACGAATAACGATCTGTCGGCACCTGCCGGCCAGATGGTACTCGTTCCACGAAACTCACGCGCGTTAGCCCCACTCGCTCATCCAGCAAATCCTCGTCATTCATCTCCGCGTATCGGTAGCCGTCCTGCCACGCTCGTTTGTCTTCGCGCCGATGCCAGCTCAAAAGCTGTGCCAAAAGCCATCGCGCGGCCTGTTCTTCTGTCCGCGCAGCCGGGTCGGCAGGAATTCCAGCGGAAAGCAGTTCCGTCAGCGCCGCCACGCGATCCAGTTTGTCTTTCAACTTTTCTGAAGGATCACCGCTTTTTTCCGGCAGCCGGCGAACTTCAATACCGCTCGCCACCAACTTTTTCCGCTCCCCCTCCAACCAATCCCTTAGCCTCGCGGCCGAAACGCAATCTTCGGCGTTGTACCCTTCCATCGTTTCGCGAATCTCATCCGGCGGCTCTTCCCCCATCCGGCCCAACTCCAGCCGGTGCTCTACATAACGCATCGCCACCCGCGAAGCCTCCAACGGCGTCTTTCTCTCGAATCCATAAAACGCTTCCACTTTTTTCAGCGAATACTCCTCTACGCTCGCTCGAACACCTTGCTTGTAAGCCTGATGCAAATCGATCATCACCCCCGCGCGCAGCAATCGGTCAATCTCGTCTTCCCGCGTCGCGTACATTCCCATCAAACGTTTCAACGCTCCAGGCTCGTAGGCCCCGAAGTGATACACGTGCATCTTCGGGTTCGCTTCCCGACGCCGCATGATTTCGTCCACCAGCCACTCAAATCCCTTTTTCTCCTCCTCACGATTCAAAGCCCATCGCTTTTCGTATTTCCATTCTCCCGGGACATCGAGGACCGCAAACCCAAAGAGATACTGCAACCCGTTCTCTCCCACAAACGGATCGCCTTCCAAATCCACAAACATGTCGCCCACGGAAGGCTCCGGCAGCCGGCAAAATCCCATTCCCTCCGCCACGGGTAGGATCGGTTCATGCTTCAGCTTCTTTTCTGTCCGTCCCTCCACCTGCACCCGCGCCTGCTTTTGCACCTTCTCGTATCCTGCCTTCGACCCGTGCTTCGGTCGTTCCCTCAGCGGAATCGGCAGCGCCGCCAGCTTCGCCATGGTTTCCGCATTCCACTCCTCGAATTGATCCCGTTGTCGTCGTCGGATTCCTGCCACTAGCGACAGATGATCGTCCGCCCGCCGCCGTTGATCGCACTCCCGAAACCACCGGCACACATTGCAGTGCTCCACCGGCTCTGGATAAGTTTCCTTGCCCGCATCCTCACCGACCGCCTTCAGCAATCGCTTTTGCACATGCCGGTAATACGCCGCATACTCCAGCACTGGATATTTTTCGCCCGCGTACCCCTCGCCTGGTGGCACCACCCACAGAAACTCCGGCAGCGTCCCTTGAATTTGCTTAAGCAAATCCGAGTACAGCGACAGTTGCAGGATTGTCGTCGCCTTCGTCTCTCGCGCCAGCTTCGTATCTGCCACTTCGTACGACCAAGTCCACCGCTTGCTCGGCTTCTCCACCCGCCGAAGCACATCCGGTCGCCCAAACCATTCCCCGTCGCTCAGCGCCCCTTGCGCAACCACCTCCGCGCCACGGTCCATCAGCACCAGCGTCTCTGCTATCAGCCGTTGTTCTTCGTGATGCTCGATATGTCCCAGATTCTCGACCGTGAGTCCCTGCGCCGCCAGATGCGCGAGATACGCGGTCTCATGCCGCAGCCCCAGCTCCTGAATCACCTTCAGGTCGGGCGCAGCCCAATCCGGCGCCGTCCGCGCGCCTCGCGCCACTTGCAAATCCAGCGTGGTCAAATGACGGCACGCGAGGTGGTTGCTCAGGTCTGACCCCGCAAGTCGGATTTGTCGCCCAACAATCTTCATACGATAGAAAGCTTAGGCTAATCCCTTACTGCTTTTCAGCGAAATATAAAGGCCATAATCTATGCGGTCTTCGACTCTTTCCCTTCTTTATTCGGAATCTGTATTCCTCAAGGTTCCCACTTTTCCGTCCCGGATTCCCATTCGATGAATTTCAACCTTCAAACCTGTAACCTGCAAATATTTCAACCGTTTACCGCCCCATTCGAATGATATCTATATAATAATAGTTATTGACAGTTAGCGCTGACCGTGCTACCCTCTTCCATGAGCTGGACGCCAGCCAATTCGATCGACCCGCGCGCCGCGCATCCTTCAAGGTTCCGCGTCCTGAGCGAGCATCGCGAGTCGACCGACCCGTCCCAAATCCTTACTTCCTCGCCAACACTTCGCCCCCATAAGTCCTTTAGCTGCAACACTTATGCAGCTCCCCGCAAGTGTTGCAAACAAAAGACTTACGGTCTGGCTAAGCCCTTTAGATGCAACACTTACAAAAAACAGGGGGAGGCGTCAAATTGATATTCAACAGCTACCACCAGCCCATGACGCATCCCCGCCGCAGCAAATTCTGCGGCCCTGTTTCCGTGTGCGGCCCTGCCCCCGACCCGGTCGGGGGTGTTAATTCCTATTCTTTGTTTGAGCGACTGTCGACCGCCTCTCCCCGGAGGCGCCCTTTCCGGCGTAAACTAAGCCATGCCCTCTCCGAGTAATCTGCCGCTGAGCTTCAACCGCGACCGCGCGGTTCGCCAGCTCGACGCGCGCCTCGAAGAGCTCCTCGAAAAGCTCCGCAAGAACCGCCCTTCCGAAGATCCCTGGATGGTCCGTCGCGCCTACGAGATTGCCACCGAGCGCCACCACGACCAACTCCGCAGCTCCGGCGAGCCGTACCTGTCCCATCTGCTCGAAGTCGCGCACATCCTCGCGGACATGCGCCTCGATGCCACCACCCTCACTGCCGCGCTTCTCCATGACGCCATCGAAGACACCGAGTATCCCCTCTCCCGCATCGAGGAACGTTTCGGCGCGGAGGTGGCGCATCTCGTCGAAGGCGTCACCAAAATCGGCCGCCTCAAGATGATGGCGCCGGAAGCGCGCCAGGCGGAAAACGTTCGCAAAATGTTGCTCGCCATGGTGAACGACGTTCGCGTCGTCCTCGTCAAGCTGGCCGACCGGCTGCACAACATGCGCACGCTCGAATACCTCGAACCCGCCAAGCAGCATCGCATTTCACGCGAGACGCTGGACATCTACGCGCCCATCGCGCTCCGCTTGGGTATGAGCGTGGTTCGCGGCGAGCTCGAGGATCTGGCCTTCCGCTATCTCGAGCCGGAAGCTTTCTTTGCATTGCAGAAAGAAATCAGCGACAAGGCCCCCATCCACAAGAAATTTCTCGAGGAAGTCCAGGCCACCATCCAGACCAAGCTCGTCGAAGCCAGCATTCCCGCCGAGCTCGAATTTCGGGTAAAAGGATTGTATTCGGTGCACCGCAAGATCGTGCGCCAGGAAATCGGCCTCGCTCAGGTCTACGATCTGCTTGCCGTGCGCGTCATTACCGATTCGGAGCGCAACTGTTACGCCGCCCTTGGCGTGGTCCACCACATCTGGCGCCCCGTCCCGGGACGCTTCAAGGATTACATCGCCATCGCTCGGCCGAATCTTTACCAGTCCCTGCATACCACCGTGCTCCACAGCAGCCAGCCCTTTGAGGTGCAAATCCGCACGCAGGAGATGCACCGCATCGCGGAAGAAGGCGTTGCCGCGCACTGGAAATACAAGTCCGGAAAGCCGGGATCGGAAGATGACGACCAGCGCATCACCTGGATGCGTCAGCTCATCGAATGGTCGCAGGAACTCCAAGAGCCGGGAGAATTTCTCTCCACGCTGAAAGTGGATCTTGCCCCGGTCGAAGTCTACGCGTTTACACCGAAAGGCCGCGTGCTGGAACTTCCGCGCGGCGCCACGCCCGTCGATTTTGCTTACATGGTCCACACCGAAGTGGGGCACCAGTGCGTCGGCGCCAAGGTGAACGGCCAGATGGTGTCTCTGCGCCATGAAATCACGAGCGGCGATGTGGTCGAGATTCTCACTCAAAAGGGCCACCACCCCAGCCGCGACTGGCTCAGTTTTGTCAGGTCGTCCTCGGCGAAAAGTAAGATCCGCCACTGGATCAACGAGCAGGAACGCGAAGAAGCCACGGAAATGGGCAAGCGCCTGCTCGAAAACGAAGCGCGTCACTTCGGCCGCAGCCTCAAGAAAATTCCCGAAGCCGACATCCTCAAGCTCGTTTCCGATTACGGCCTTTCCAAGGTTGAGGATCTCTACGCCGCCGTCGGCTTCGGAAAATATTCCGCCCGCCAGGTCCTCACGCGCCTGCTCGGGGAACCGGAAAAATCCGCCGAGACCGAAACCGTCGATGCCAAGCCCACTCTCGTCAAGACCGTCAAACGCATGCTGGGTTTCGGCGAAGCGCCGCTGGTCGTCAAAGGCCATGACGATCTGCTCGTTTATCGCGCCAAATGTTGCAATCCCATTCCCGGCGACGAAATTGTCGGCTACATCACGCGCGGCCGCGGCGTCGCCGTGCACACCCGAGCGTGTCCCAACGTGCAGAATCTCATGTACCAGACCGAACGCCGCATCGCCGTCGAGTGGGGCGGCGGATCCGAAGCCAAGTTTCCTGTCCAGCTCACCATCCGCGCGCGCGACCGCGCCGGTCTTCTTGCCGACATCACCGCCGTCATCAGCGGAGCCGGTTCCAACATTCACAACCTCGAAAGCCGTCCCGATCGCACCAGCACCAACGCGCGCATTGACGCCAACCTCGAAATTGCCGACAGGCGTCAGCTCGAAACCATTCTCGTCAATATCCGCAAAATTTCCGGCGTTTTCGGCGTCGAACGCGTCTACCAGCCCGGCCAGTAAGAGGTTCCAAACTTGCGCTCACGCCACGCCGTATTCAGCGCCGCTGAAATTTTCTTCCAGCCTTGGGCTTTTCCCCCTGCCGCGCCCACCTGTCCTTTCGCCGGGTACCTCGCACAGCACACTTTCAGTCCTACCCCGTTGCTCCCGATACAATGGAGCTATGCGGTACAGACTCATTACTCTCGGCGTGCTCGTCCTCTTCCGCGTGAGCGGGTGCAACCAGCATCCGCTCACGGATTATCGTCCCCTCGACCAGGCGGGGATGTGGTCCAGCAACGTCGAACAATTAAAAACGCTGAACACCTCGGATATGGAAGTCGCGCAACTCGTAAAGTTGAAGCACGCCGGGATTGGTGACGATGCTTGCGTAACTCTGATTACCGGCGCGCACCAGCGCCAGCACCCCTTTACGAGCGCCGATTCCGCAGTCAACCTTGTGCGCGCTGGATACGCCGAATCGGTGATTCTGGAAATTGCAAAAACGGATCAGCTGGAGACAATCGGCGGCGACGCCGTCATGCTGCGGCTGGTCGGCCTTTCCGATTCCGCCGTCGATTTCATCTTGCACAGGAGATTGAAGGGCCAGCCCACCATGAGCAGCGCGGAAATCGGCCGGCTGAAAAATACCGGGCTTACCGAGAAACAAATTCTCGAGCGCATCAATCAGGGTATGACCGACGCACAGGCCGACAAGGAAGCGTCATTGCGCGAGGCCACGCGCAATCACGCGAACACGGGATTCGTTCGAACGCACGGCCGCCGGTCCCGCTAGTCTTTCACACCGCATTTTTAACAGCGCAATCCGTCATTTGCTGTATGCTCGCCTGAAGTGCCTGGCGAATTTCGCCTGCGCTGCCGGGAAACTACCGCCGCGACGGCCCATCTGAAAAGGAGACCGCACCATGAGAGACGTCATTCTGACCGACCGGGGGCCAAAACCCATCGGACCTTATTCGCAGGCCATCCGGACGAATGGATTTCTATACGTCTCGGGGCAGGTGGCGCTTGATCCGAAAACGGGCGAAATGACGGGGGCGGAGATTCGCCAGCAAACGGAGCGGACGCTCGAAAACTTGAAGGGTATCCTGGAGGCGGCGGGTTCGAATCTCCATCACGTCGTGAAGACGACGGTTTTTCTGAAGGACATGAACGATTTTTCGGCCATGAACGAAGTGTACGCCAAGTATTTCACGTCTGCCCCGCCGGCGCGCTCGACCGTACAGGTGGCGCGTCTTCCGAAGGACGCGCTGGTCGAGATCGAAGTCATCGCGGGGTTGTAGCGAAGACCGCCTCGGCTGTCCTGGAAGCGCTCATTCAGGTTGTCCCCAAAATAAAGAATCAAATACGGAGTTCGGCAATTGAGTGGGAAGACTTACGGGCGGGCGGGGCTTTCGAAGACTTCCGTAAAGCCGAACACGGTGACCACGGCGGTGGCAGCGACGGCGAACCAGATGAACCGGCTCTTGGCGGCTTTCATCGGCGATCCGCCATAGCCCTTGGTGCCTGCCCCGCGCGGCCCCTGCGCGTCGGCAGCGTTGGGATCGAGGACGATGCGATATGCGGCGCCTTCTGGAATCTCGCGCACATCATCTTCGACGGCGATACTCAGTGACCCGCGAGTGCTCTTGACGATCAATTCCTTGGGATTCAGGACCGTAACTTGTCCGATGGTGGGCTGGTTGGTGTTCGGGCGAATCACGGCGGAAGCCACGTGCAAAGCAAAAGCATTCGAATTGGCAGTTGAAAAAGTGGCGGAGCCGAGAGTAAGGGTTGCGGCCGGGATGGTGTCTTCCTGAGAGAGCGTAGCGATGCTCGCACTGGAAAGGAGCAGGCGAGCGGCGCCGGCGCGGACCTGGACACTTCCGGATTGATCGGTGCTGAGTCTGTCGCCGCTAAAGACAGTCGCGCCAACGGAAGTCTGTGCGGCGCAAACGTGGGCGCGATAGGCGTAGACGACAGTACCAAGCGAAGAGGAAGGAGCGGCCCAGACAGGGGTGACCAAGAGGGTATAAGAAAGCAATACTGCGATAATTCTACTGGTAACCGTAAAACGGTCAATCATTCCGGTGACCGCCAGGCGGTCAACTTTTCTGGTGACCGTGAAACGGTCAACGCACAGGCGCGGCATTAAACGCCTCCAAGAGGGCCACAGGAAGAATACTGAGTAAACTTCGCGTCGTCAATCTGTAAACACGTTTTGAGAAGTCAAAGTCGCACCCTTTCAGCGCGAGAGGAGTTTGCTGGCTGATGACGCGTTCCGCTGTTACAATGCAAGCCAAGAAATGACCGACTGGAAACAGATTACCGCCCGCATCCGCCGCGCGCGCACCAGCAAGGATCCCGCGGGGCAACTTTCGAATCTTTACCAAAAGACCCGAGACGCGATGGTGGCGTTCGAATTGGCGAAATTTTTCGAAACATCCGGGCAGAATGCCGATGCCGCGAAGTGGTATTCCGCGGCGGCGGAGAGATTCCGCCGCTCCGATTGGAAGGTCAAGGCGCAGGAAGCTGCGGTCCGGCTTGGGGGCGCGCCGGGTGAGATCCCGCTGGAAGCGGGGGCCCCGCCGGCGCAGGAGTTTGCTTTGACGCCGCCTGCGGTTTCGACGCCGGAGCCGGGTTTGCCGTTCGAACAGAATCCAGAAGCACTGGAATCGTCCGTGGCGGTCACCAGCGAGATCCAGCAGGCAGTGGAAAGTTCCGTGGACACGCCAGCCTCTGCCGAGCCAGAAAGAAAAGGCCGTCGCCGGGGACGCCGCGGGGGACGGAACCGGCGCAAGAGCAGCAACGGGAAGGAAGCAGCGGTTGCTCCCGGTGAGCACGCGGGGGAAGCGCCTGCGCCACGACGCGGATTGCCTCCCGCCGTCTTCGATGAATCGGCGGAGCCGACTCCTCCCCGGGTGACGCACAGCCGGGCGATTCCCAACCTGCCGATCGAGCCGATTGGAGAGCCGGGCGGAGCGAGCGTAAAGGGACGTTACGGCGATCCCGGGCTCTCTTCGCGAATTTCTTTACTGGAAATGCAATTCCGCAGGCTGATGACCTGCCCGCCCGCCAAACTGGAAGAGGCGGACCGCGCCCCCGCAGGACCGGGTGTATTTGTCCTGACGGATTCGGACCTGACGAGCTATTACTACGTGGAAGCTTGCCAGACGCTGCGCATCGCCATCGGCAACTTGTTGCGTGGCGGCAGCCGCCGCGGAGTGGATTCGATCAAGCCGCAGCTCGCGCAGTACCTGGGAATTCCGGAAACGCGCGTGGCAAAGTATCTTGCGGAGCACTGCGTGGTGCGTTGGCTGCAGCTGGATGAAGGCGCTTCGAATTTTGCGCATTTTGTCATCGCGGTCCTCCGGCCGGCCCTCAACGAATAGAAAAATTCTGGCAGGGAAGACGCAGGAATCTTCCACAGAAGTGGAAAGTTCTAGCCCAAACGCGCTACTAGTAACCCGCCTTCGAGACTCGAAGAATGGCCGTTAAATGTCCTGGCTTGCCGTTCGACCCCCGATTATGACCGTTCGGCGCAAGTCGCTGGCAATCGCCCCGCCTAACCCTCAAACTATAGGAGTCCAAAGACTTATGGACGTGCCTGGTGTTCGTGGTACGGTATCTTAGGCACGCAAAGGTGAGCCCGGGGGCAGTCGTTTGGGTCTGTATCCAACGATTGAGTGGGCTAATCTAAATTCAAGGGCCATGTGATAAGTATTTTTTGAAAGTGGAGGGTAGAGGTTTATGCCGAATACTGTGGGCACGCAAATCGCGAGGACGTTTGATTGGGTTCTTTGCAAGACGGCTGGAATCACTTTTGACACCATCCAGTACTTCAACAAGCGCAATCCGAATCCGTCCGTCACTCCGAAATGGTCGGATAAGCCGCTGCTGAAATCATGGGAGAAGACCAAGCCGACGCTGGGCTTCCCGCGGCAAACTGATTCTCTTTGCCCCGCTTGCGTGAAAGAAGCGCGCGAAGCGATTATTGCCGGCAAGAAAGATTGGCGCGACTTGATGAGCGAGAAGGTGGGCGAAATCAAGGCGCAGATCATCGAGCGCGACGGCCAAGTGTGGATGGTGAAGGACTGCCCGCTGCACGGCCACTACGAAGACATGATGGCTGTCGATTCGAAATGGCTGAGCTGGATTGAACGCCAGTACCCGGGCCGCGATATTCCAGCGCACAACGACGAGGACCTTCACAAGCACGGCTCCAGCACGGTGCGTTACGGCCGCGGGTCGGTGCTTACTGTTGATTTGACCAACCGCTGCAACATGATGTGCGATCCCTGCTTCATGGACGCGAACCAGGTCGGTTACGTGCATGAACTGGGCTGGGAAGAGATCAAGGAAATCCTGGACAACGCGCTGAAGATCAAGCCGCGGCGGCAGATGTCCGTGCAATTCAGCGGCGGCGAGCCGACGATGAGCCCGTACTTTTTTGATGCGGTCGCGTATGCGCGCAAGATCGGTTACAACAGCGTGCAGGCGGCGACGAACGGCATCGAGTTCGCCAAGAGCAAGGAGTTCTGCAAGAAGGCGTTCGAAGCGGGCATGCGCTACGCGTACCTGCAGTTTGACGGCATCGGCAACGACGCCAACAGTCACCGGCAAATCGGCAACTTGTTCGACGTGAAGCTGCGCGCCATCGAGAACATGCACGAGGCGGGCATTGAAATCGTGCTGGTCGTGACGATCGTCAACAACGTGAACAACGATCAGGTCGGCACCGTCGTGAAGTTTGCGATGGAGAACCCCAAGAAAATCGCGTTTGTCAGTTTCCAGCCGGTTTCCTTTACCGGGCGCGACGAAGACATTACTCCGGAACGCCGCTTGCGCCAGCGCTACACGCTTTCGCATTTGGCGCAGGACGTCAGCGCGCAGGTGGGCAAAGTCGAGCCGACGCGCGACTGGTTCCCGATTTCGTTCGTCAGCACGTTTGCGGGATTCTCGGACATGGTGAAGGGGCAGGACTCGCAATGGGGTTCGCTCTCCTGCGGCTGCCACCCGAACTGCGGAGTGGGCACGGCGCTGATGATCAACAAGGAAACGAAGGAATGGGCGCCCGTTCCGCGCTTCCTCGATGCCGTACAGCTTACGAAAGACGTCACGGACATTACCGACGCTGCGCGCGGCAAGAATTTTTCCAACTTCATGATGGCCATGGCGCTCTTGAAGAACTACAAGCCGTTCCAAGGCCCCAAGGGGCTGAAGCTGTATGACCTCTTCAAGAAATTTGACAAGACCTGGGCGCTGACCAAGGGCTCGGAGAAGAAATACGGCAAGACTTCTCCGGACCGCACGTACGAGGACGCCATGAAGCGCCGGCAGACCGATCCTTGGAACTTCCTGTTCATCGCGGGGATGTGGTTCCAGGATTTGTTCAACTACGACTTCCGCCGCACCGAAATGTGCATCATTCCGTACGCGACGCAGCAGGGCGAAATTTCCTTCTGTGCGTACAACACCGGTGTGGGCTGGCGGCAGATCATCGAGAACATGCATAAGAACGCGACCGTGGCCGAGTGGTATAAGAATCACGGCAAGCACGAGATCTACGCGAAGGGCAAGACCGTCAACCTGCAGAGCTTCGAGCATTCCTTGAAGATTGACTCCGAAGACGCCGCTCGCGTGCGCCACCTAGAGCACGACGTTCCGGTGACCGCGGCGGAAGAGGACCGCGCTCGCCGCAAGAAGGCTTACGAGGAACAGGCCAAGGTTCGCGCGATTTACGAAGAGCTGGTGCTGAAGAAGCCTCAGCCGACGGTCGTGCAGATCGGCACGGTCAGCGACATCGCGAAGGCGGTGCCTGCCAATTTCGCAAACGCGGGCAAGCCAGTATCCATCGCCCCGGCGAGCGGAAATGGCAATGGCCATTCGAACGGTAATGGCGCTCCTGCCAACACGCAATCCGCCGAAAAGGCCGCCGAGGCTGTTGCTGGCGACTAAGTATCCTGTCCAACTCCGCAGATTCAACGACAACCCTCGCCCTGCGCGGGGGTTGTCGCTTTTCAAGCGAAGTGTTTGACCCCCTAACGGCCGCAGAATAGACTTAGATCATGGGCAGAGTGTCTATCCGCGAAAAGGCCTCCCAGCAAATTGCCGCGCGCAATTACAGTTTTACCGTTGTATTTGAACCGGTTGGATCAGGATGCGCGGCAGCTGGAAATGGCGGTAGATAAGCGCGAGGGAACAAACAGGAGGCCTCCGGATACCAGGTCACGGTGCCGTTGCTTCCTGGCTTGATCACCTACGGAAGGACTC
>Ga0209648_10001955_pt1 | contig 16865 bp, 13 predicted proteins | sample GraSoi2013_115cm_FD_185830 | JGI IMG/M metagenome (GOLD analysis project Ga0209648, IMG submission 185830) | Grasslands soil microbial communities from the Angelo Coastal Reserve, California, USA - Sample 9_17_2013_115cm (SPAdes) (version 2) | ecosystem: Environmental > Terrestrial > Soil >...
CGAATAAACGCGTTTTGCTTAATGATTTCATCTTTCAAATTCCACGGAAGGATCAGCAGAAAGTCCGGCTTCGTCTCCCGGATGCGGTCCGGCGGAAAAATCGGCACATGCGTTCCCGGAAGGAATCGGCCGTGCTTGTAAGGGTTCCGGTCCACTGTGTATTCGAGGAAATCCGTGCGAATCGCGCAATAGTTCAGAAGCGTGTTGCCTTTTCCAGGCGCGCCGTAGCCCGCAATCTTCTTCCCATTCCGTTTCGCGGCAATCAGGAATTCCAGCAGCTTTCGCTTCGTTTCCTTCACCTGTTCGGCGAAGCGCGAGTACGTCTCCAAACGCGTGGTTCCCGCAGCTTCCTCCCGTGCTCGCAATTCCCTGGCGCGTTCCGTAACCGGCTTTGAGGAATCTTCCGCATGCCGTCCATAAATTCGCAGTGAACCTCCATGCGTGGGCAATTCCTCGACGTCGAACAGCGTAATTCCATGCGCAGCGAAGATTTTCTCCGCGGTAATAAACGAGAAGTAGGAAAAATGTTCGTGATAAATCGTATCGAACTGGTTTTCTTCCATCAGCCGCTGCAAATGCGGAAACTCCATGGTGATGACGCCGGTCGGTTTCAGAAGAATCTTCATCCCCGCCACAAAATCGTTCAAGTCCGGCACCTGTGCAAGAACGTTGTTCCCCAGCAGCAGATCCGCCTGTTTTCCCGCCGCCGCCAGCTCGCCCGCTGTCTCCCTTCCGAAAAATTTCACCAGCGAAGGCACGCCTTTCTTCACCGCCACGGCCGCAACGTTCCCCGCCGGCTCGATTCCCAGCACCGGCAAGCGTTTTTCGACAAAATATTGCAATAAGTACCCGTCGTTGCTGGCCAGCTCCACGACGAAACTCTTTTCGCCGATCCCGAACCGTTCCACCATCTGATCGGTATACTTCTTCGCATGCGCCAGCCACGAATCCGAATACGATGAAAAATAGGCGTAATCGCTGAAAATATGTTCCGGTGTGACGTATGCTTCGAGCTGCACCAAAAAGCAGTTCCCACAGACGTACGCGTGCAGCGGATAAAACGCTTCCATCTGATTCAAGTGCTCGCCGGGAAGAAAGCTCTCGCATAGCGGTGACATTCCCAAGTCCACGAACGTGTGCTCGAGCTTACTCCCGCAGAATCGGCACTTGGATTGTTTCGTCGCAGTCATCAATGGTCCTGTTCGAATTCGCGCCGCACTTTGCTCGGCGAAACTACGCCTTCGCAGCCGCCTCAAACTCCTCCGCCTTCGCAATCGGTGGCTGCGTCTCATACATCTCAAAATACTTTTCCGGCAGGTGCGCTAAGTCCGCCCCACGCAGGTAATCTCCCATCGTCGTTCCCGTGCACGCTGAATCCACGTTCCGGGCGCCGTGCCGCGCTTCCACGTCGTCTGCGTTCACCGTGCGAAAATCAATGCTGAACCGCGTCTTCCCGGAATTGTTCGGTACGCTCGAATGCATTTGGGCGGCGGAGAACAACAGCACTCCTCCCGGCGGGGCAATCACCCGAATTTGCGGGTCGAGCTCCATCGGCTCTTCCGGCCTCGGCTGCTTTCGCGTGTCCTGCTTGATGAACTGCGCGGCGTTCTGGCGGCTTGTGCGGTTCCATTCCGCGTAGTTGTATTCCGCCGAACCGTTGCGCACCGCCTGGCTCCAATAACGCGGATGAAAAGCCATTGCATTTTCCGGAACGATCGGGTAGATCGGCAGCCACCAGTTGATCTGGCACATCGGCGCCGAATACCACGTGTCGCGGTGCGGGTGAAACGCGTAAGCGATCCCGGAGGTCAGAAAATCATCGCTCGTCGACGAACGCATCCTCGGCACGTCAAAGTACGTCTTCTCCAGGCTGAATCCAAGGTCGCCCAGCATCCCCTGAATGCACTTCTTCGATTCGGGTGCATGAATGAACTTCGGTTTCAATTCCGATAGAATCGCCGCGTACTTCTCCACCGGCATATGAAACTGCGCCGTCTCCGGATCGAACGGATGAAACGCCGCTTCTATCATCTTCCGCGCAAAATCCACCAGCGCCAGCGAACTTGGCGTCGGCGAGTACACCAGCAATTGCCCCCGATACAAGAGTTCTCTCTTTTTTTCCTCGGAGACCGGTGCATCGATGATGATCGAATTCATGTCTTTTTCCTTTCCGCTGGCTCAGCGCGCCGCCTGCGGCACTGACTTCCATTCCCTGCGCAATAGTTTGTGTTCCTCAAGAGCCTCAGCGGCCTGGCGAATAGCCTCAAAACGCAGACCGGAACGTTCCGCAATATCCAGCAACGAATTTTTCCCGTCAGAAAGATTCAGTACCCACAGCATCGCCATTTCGCTGATTCCCGCGTCCGCTGTTCCGCCCACCATGCGGTACAGGCCGCGCCTTCCCAATTGCGGCTCGCATTTCGAATTCAGATTCACAAACGTGCCGTTGTTTTCCAGGACCGCAAGAATCTCCAGGGTGACCGCCAGCGCTTCTCCCAGTTTATCGGCATGAACGAATTCCAGGTTGTCCGCCGAAGTGTGGTATTCCGGAAAAGTGCCATGCGGCGTGCGGGATAGCCTTCCAACGGAAAGGTTGATCCCCGGTGAACAGTACTGCCGTTCGTCGTAACCATACGGCGAAAATTCCAGGATTTCATGACTTTGCCCGGAATGCTTCAACACATGCGCTGCCGCTCGGTCGATGTCCGCAGTCCCTTTCCGGCTCTTCTTGTAGTGCAGCGCTCCGGCATCGCCAACGCCGGTAAGCACCAAGCCCTGCTTGATATTTGCAATCTTGTCTTCATTCTTTGCCAGCCAGGTGATCGCCCCAATCGTTCCGGGGATAAAGAGAAACCGGTACGAATACCGGCGCGAAACAGATTGCAGTCGCAAGGCCAGCGAAATTGCCAGCGCTATCCCGGAAAGATTGTCGTTGCACAACGAGGGGTGGCACGCATGGCACGAAATCAATACCTCTTCCCGCGTCTCACCCTGGAGGAAGTACTCGCCATACGTCAAATGCCCGTTTTCCAATGTTGAATCGATACAAACCTCGTACTCCTCGTCTTGCAATCCCGCGAGCTGTTTCTGTGGCAGGCAAAATCCCCAGCTTTCTTTGTAGTATGACGTCCGGTAAGGAATCCAATCCGGATGCGCGGGCAACGTGAACAAGTGCTCTTTCAATTCGGCCAGCGCCATCCGCCGCTGCACCGGCACGCTGTAATTCACAACGTGCAAGTTCGATTTCTGGAAATCAATCACTCGTTCATTCTTGGCATTTTTTACGTACGCGTCGCGAATGTTCCATTCTTTCGGCACGGTCCAATCGAACACCTGCGTGCCCGTGGGAACTTCCCGCAGTTCCAAAGGAATATGTCGCTGCAGCCGTCGAAGCGTTTCACGCAACCCGTCGCCTGTGATGCTGCGGCAAATGGGATAAAGCTCCGTGATCAAGCGAATCATCTCGTGGCCTTCAGCCACTGGATCGAACCCGTTTTGGAAATCCTGTGCGTTCAAGTATTTCCGGCCGTTCTCAGGAAACGAAGTCGGGATAATTCCGGTCCCGCTCAATGATGATGCGCTCGTCTTTAGGCCATTCAATCCCAAAGGCTGGATCGTTCCAGCGAACTCCTCGCGCGTGTTCGGTCGAATAGCCCTGCGCCATCTGGTAGAAGACTTCGGTATCGGCCTGCAAGGTCTGGAATCCATGTGCGAAATCTTCCGGGATGTACAGCATCCTGCGGTTTTTCCCGGAGAGCTCCACGGCGAAATACTCCTTGAAAGTCGCCGACGCAGGCCGCAAGTCGATGATAACGTCATAAATCGATCCTGAAGTGCACCGCACCAGCTTTGCTTCCGCGAACGGCGCTGCCTGATAATGCATTCCGCGCAGTGTTCCCTTGTGCTTGTTGAAGGAAACGTTGCACTGCACCACTTCCGGATTCAGCCCGTGCTCCTCGAACTCCTGCCGGCAAAAGGTCCGCGCAAAGAAACCGCGCTCGTCCGCCCGCCGCTCCGGCTCAATGACGAATGCGCCTGCCAGCTTAGTCTCCGCGAAAATCAAGTCTCACCAGCCGCTCGCCTCGAACTCTTTACGAATTATTCGCTTGCAGCACGCGTTCGGTTTCCGCGGCCTGCCAGCGCAAGTCTGAATTCAAGCGGCGCGATGCCAGCAATCCTTGGATGTGGTCGATGCGCTTGTAGCGCGCGCCTTCGAAGTCTTCGACTCGCAGATCCACCTTCTTGTAGGCATCGTAGAGTTCGCGGGCGCCGCGCCGAGCATCCCACTTCGGCTGAAAAGCGGGAAGTACCTTAGCAATGCGTGAGAAATCCGCTCGGTAGCAGCGCTTGTCGGGACCCGCATCGGCGGCAAACTCAATCGTGCATCCCGGGACCGTTTCTTTTACGATTTCCGCCAGGTCGCGGATTTGATAATTCTCTTCGGTGCGGCCCACATTGAAAGCTTGGTTGTGAATCAGATCGCGAGGAGCTTCGAGCGCCGCCAGAAATGCCCGGGAGATGTCTTCAATGTGTACGATCGGCCGCCACGGTGTGCCATCGCTCTTGATGAACACGCGGCCCGTCGTCAGCGCCCACGCCGTCAGGTTGTTCAGCACCAGGTCAAATCGCAGCCGTGGAGATACTCCATATGCTGTGGCGTTGCGCAGAAACACCGGGCTGAATTCCGGGCCCGCCAACTGGGCGACATCTTGCTCCACAAGAACTTTTGAGCGTCCGTACGGCGTAACCGGATTGAACTCTGCAGTTTCATCTAAAATCTTGTCCCCTGCCGCGCCGTATGTGCTGCAGGAGGAGGAGAACAAGTAGCGCTTGACGCCCGCTTCTTTTGCAAGCCTCGCCAGCCGCACCGAGGCGTGATGATTGATGTCGTAAGTCAGGTTTGGATTCAGGTTGCCAAGCGGATCGTTCGATAGTCCCGCCAGGTGAATCACCGCCTCGAACCCCTTCAGGTCCGTCACTTCAATATCCCTCAGATCTTTGCGTATCGAGGTGAACTCCCGTGGCACCTCTCCAAATGTGCACTGCTCGAAAAGATCGCTGTCCAGTCCTGTCACTTCATGCCCCGCGTCCGCCAGCAGCGGTGCCATCACCGTTCCGATGTAGCCTTTGTGCCCTGTGATTAGTATCCGCATTCCACCATTCCTGGTTTCTGGGCGTGTCCGCCAATCTGCCATATCTCAGATGCCCAAATAGGGCTCAATTTCGCTGAGTCTCGGTACCTCCGACTGGACTCTCAGGATCGTCTAGCCGGTACCATAAGCTATGGGCAGATTGACACCCGCGCTATGGGTACAAGTAAGCATGCGGCATGCCAGTGGGTCGCAGCTTAACTTCTCATAAACTATTACAAAATAAAGGTTTATGTGATTTCCTGGAATACTCTCGGGCGGGGCCAAACCGGCTCGTCTAGCTCGTTTCCCGTTAGCGGTACCCATTTTCACTCGCCCGTCCCTTGATGCCCAACGAAGCCGAGAAACAGCCTTCCGGCGCAACTCCCAGAATCACAAGGCCTTACGCAATGGGCCACAAAGACTGGAGGCCACAAGAGCCCTTGTCGATTTCTTTGAAAATTCTATGATTACGGTTAGGAAGCGGTGCGGCTTCTCCCGTCAGTCAACCCAAGGAACAACGTCGTCGATCAGTATCGCCTTTGTTTTCTTTCAATTGCGCGCTCTTTGCCCATCTTGTTCATTTGCGCAGTTTCTGGCTTTTTAAAATCAGCAGGTTGCGCACTCTTTTGCACGAAGGATTCATTGAACTCCTTTAGAATCAATTGATCCTGCACTCTTTGGCAAAGAATGGGAGGTGGGGCGTAGTTCACCGCTCAATCTCTAAACTAAGAACGTGGAATTGTGCCGCAAACCACGGAAGAGAGCTTGTTAAAATGCTCCAGGCGATTTAAGTCTGCACGGCTGGTTCTGCCGGGCTTAGTTCACCCATCAGCGAAGTCAAAGGACAAAACTCCACATCACGGATGAGTTTTTTCAGCTTGGTTTCTGTGCCCTGCAAGCCGAAGTAATGCCGCGCTCTTGCAGAAAGGCTGCCGCCCATTCGAGGCTGGTGCGGGTCCAGCTCCCACGGATGAATATAAACGCAAACCGGAGAGTTTTCATGCTGGTTCAGGTGCCGAATCGACCAGAGAGTGAACCTGTAGGGCAGCAGCCGCAGGTAAGCGCCACCCGCGATCGGTGACCTCATTGATCCGATGGTAAGCGTCGCCATGGGAAACTCCAGAATTCGCCCGCTCGGGGTATCGATCCAATAGGGAGTTCGCGGCGCGTCGGGAATCCCGTAGGAAGGATGTTCAACCGGAAAAATGCTGGAATCATATTGGAACCCCTCCTGGACAAGAATCTCCAGCGCCCAGGATGATTTTCTCGTAACGGAAAAACTCGGAGCTCGATACCCAACAACCTGCTTTCCCGATGCATCTTCAATGACCGCCTTCGCACGGTGTGTGTCTTCACGGAATTCCTGTGGCGACAAGTCGAAGACGCGCCTGTGCAATAAACTGTGGCAGGCAATCTCATGCCCGGCTGCGGCAACCTGCGCCACCACCTCCGGCTTTTTTTCTGCCACCCAGCCAAGAACAAAAAACGTCGCCTTGCAGTTATGCTGAGAAAGAAGTTCAAGCAGCCGGTCAGTATTCTGCGCGACCCGGCTGGGATATGAATCCCATTCTTCCAAGCGCACTTTTCTCGCGTAGGCGCTGACGTGAAAATAATCCTCGAGGTCGACAGTGAGTGCATTACGCATATCTTGTCGCAAGTTCTCAGCATGAGACTCCCACGCTTGGTGCGGCGCGAACAGCAGTCTCTATCCCACACTTGCACTTAGACGGAATGCTGCAATTGTCCTTCCATGAGGGGGCGGGAGCGACTGAGTCATAAGTACATATAAACAAAAGAGATCTTGAGATTATATGTGCTCTGCGAACGAGCAAAATGGCACCTCTTTTCCCGCGGCCTGGAAGAATACAAGAAAACAACTTCCTTCCGACATGCGAGGTACGCAATCGAATGCCAAGTCCGTGGGAAGACCCGAGTGGACACTAGCATCAGGGGCCTGTCCGAATATGCTAGTCTCGCTAGGGTGAAACAAAAAGGTTTCGTGATCCTGCCGTTCGCTGATTTAGGAGATACACACTCGATCGAATCTGGTGTTCTACGGCGAGAAAATCTGAATCCTATGGACAGCGCTTGCGAATCCTGACGTTTACAGCTCTTTATCCCAACAAGGCCAATCCGCTCCAGGGAATTTTCATCCATCAGCGGGCGAAGCACCTCGCCCGCCGCCCCGGTAATTCCGTGGAAATTATCGCGCCGGTTGCCTACTTCCCGTCCTGGCTGCCAGTTCCGCGCTGGCGGCACCTTAGCGACATCCCGCACGAAGAAGAAATCGACGGCCTTCGTGTCCACCATCCCCGCTATCCGCTCCTCCCGGGAGTCAGCATGCCGGCCCACGGAATGCTGATGTACCTGGGGTCGCTGAGTCTCGCGCGGCGCCTGCACGGCGAAAATCGGTTTGACTGCCTTGATGCTCACTTCCTCTATCCGGATGGATTCGCCGCTGTCCGCATCGGCAGAAGACTGGGCTTGCCCGTGATTGTTTCTGCGCGCGGAACAGACATCAACCTCTACCCATCGTTTCGCCTCATTCGCGGAATGCTCCGTTGGACGATGTCAAATGCAGCTGGCGCAATCGCTGTCTCGGCTGATTTGAAATCCAAAATGATCTCTCTTGGCACTCCCGAAACGAAGGTTAGAGTCATTCCCAATGGCATAGACCCGGAGAGGTTTCAGCCGCTCGATGCAAGATCAGCGCGCAATCAATTGGGACTCCCGGAAGAAGCCGTCATCGCTGTTTCTGTCGGCTATTTGATCGAATCCAAAGGACATCATCTGCTCATCGCAGCCATTGCAAGACTCCTGGAGCGATTTCCGAAGCTCCGCTTGTACGTGATTGGCGATGGCGTTTACCGACCGAGACTTGAAGAGCTCGTGCGCGCGAAACAACTACAGGAACATGTTTTTCTGATGGGAAACCGGCCGAACAAGGAGTTGAGTCTGTGGTTCAACGCGGCGGACCTTAGTTGCCTGATCAGTTCGCGGGAAGGCTGGCCCAATGCGGTTTCGGAAGCGCTCGCGTGCGGCACGCCAGTCTTGGCCACGCGTGCGGGAGGAATCCCGGAAATTATCACTTCCCCCGAACGGGGCATGTTTGTCGAGCCCAATGTCGATTCGATTGCCGCAGGCCTGGAACAGGCGCTCACCAAAAGGTGGAACCGGGAGGAAATTGCAAGGTATTCGCGGTCGCGCAGTTGGGATACGGTGGCAGCCGAGGTCGAGGCTTTTCTCAAGTCGAAAGTGCGGCAGTAGCGCAATCGAGCTTGGCAAATCACTCACCACGGCCGATCAAATCGCTTTCTTTCTCCACGATCGCGTCAGTTTCCACCATGGCAGAAGAATGCAATAAAAAGCGATCTTGATGCATTCGGAAAGCAATTCTTTGCGAGGGGAAGCGTCGCTCCGCCAATTTTGCCGATTCGGGGTAGCGTCCTCTGCGGGCGTGGCGAGAAAACTTGTTTTTAACTTCCGTGGCAACAGTGCCCGGCAGCAAATCCGCAAGCGCCGCAGATGCGAACCGCTGCTGACGACCAGCAACGACGAAATCCCCGGATGTGCGCCGAGCCAATCCGCAAGCGCATCAATTTCGCTGAGCGTGCCCAGAGTTCTCACGCGGATGCGCTGCAGAGTGAATTGCTCGTTCTCGAACAATACAAAAAAATGGCGTTGTGGCGGAGGGATACTCTGCGCCATCTCCAACAAATCGATGGTCTGCGGCAAGCCCAATTCCGGAAAGCGGCGAATCTCAAATCGCCCGACGCTCAACAAAAGACGCGGCGCCATCCCCTGTTCGAGAAGTCGAATCGCGTAGACTTTGCGGCTTTTGTGGCCAGCCAGAACAAAAATAGCATCCGCATGCGCGGGAGAATCGGCGCGAGCCAGCCAATCGAATAAGAATTGCAGCATTAGCGATTGCGAATCGCGAAATCGTAAATGTTTAGGTAGCGCTGCGCGAGAACATTCCAGTCCTTCTCGCGCAAGATAAATTCCCGGGCTTCCTTGCCGAGTTTGCGTTGCAAACCCGTTTGCGACAGGAGCCGCTTGGCCTGCTCGCAGAAATCCTCAACGTTATCCGCGCGATAGAGCACGCCGGTCTTCTCCGCTTGTACCAGTTCGCGAATTCCGCCTACGTCGCTTCCGAGTATAGCCTTCCCCAGCGCCATAGCTTCGAGCGGTTTCAGCGGCGTCACGAGCTCCGTAAGCCGGATGCTGTGCCGCGGGTAAACCAGTACATCGACCACGGAATAGTAGCGCTCGATTTCGTCGTGCGGCACTCTTCCCAGAATTTGCACGAAATCTCCCGCATTCAATTCCCTCACCGTTTCGTGGACCGCGGGCATTTCTTCGCCGTCGCCGACGATCAGCAATTTGCAGGCGGTTTCGCGGCGGCGAAGCTCCGCGACGGCCCGAACTAGCCAGGCCACGCCTTCCCAACGATAGAGCGAACCAATGAAACCCAAAACCGGTTCGTTGCCGAGACCGAGTTTCGCGGCGAGGCCTGCATCGCGGGAAACCGGTGAAAATTTCTTCGTGTCGACTCCATTCGGGACATGGAAAAGTCTTGCCGGATCCATTTTTCTTTTTTTGAGCTCGTCGAGAATGGATTGCGAAATTCCCACGACCGCATCGGCGCGATGCACGACATAGTCTTCTAACTTCTGGCTCAGGCGGTAGCGGAGAGAACGCGAGCTGGTTTTGTTCTGATCGACGGCGGCGTCTTCCCAGAAAGCGCGCAGCTCATAAACGAAAGGAAGGCGCTTCGAACGAGCCGCCTGCAGAGCGCCGAGGCCGCAGAGCGCAGGGGAATGCGCGTGAATCAAGTCGATGGGTTCCTTCTCCAGCAGCTCGAGAATCCTGTTTCGGATGAGCCGGACAATCGCGGCTTCGCGCAAGACAGGCTGGCGCCGCGAAATGGCCCATTCGGAAAACTTGCCGCGAAACGGTGTCCTGCGGTAAGTGATATTTTCCACGATGGTTTCCGAGGCGTTCGGATCATCAGCGTACTGGAGCGGACCTGTCAGGGCCTGCGGACGGAGACCGAGCCGGTACTGCGCGGCGATGAGATGAAGGCTGCGGATGCTATAACCCGTATGCACGGGCCAAGAGTGATCGAGCACATGAAGGACACGATACGACATATGTTTGGCCAGAAACGAATCCTGAAACGGGGTCGCCAGCGGAGTTTCGGACTCGCCGGCAAGAGATTCTCGCATCAAATCTCGTCACCCGCGTTCAAGCGCTCTTCTGCAGGACCACGACGAGATTGCTCCGAAGGTTCCGTAAAAAAGAGAACCGAAGGAGACGAATCCAGAGCAGTTCGAATAAGACCACCGGCCCCAGCATAATCGATTGGGCGGACGACTCGACACGATGCAATTCAACCACATTTAATCCCGCGATCTGAGACAGGTCAAGAATTCGCCAGGGAACATTCATGCGATAAAAGGTCGGAAACACGTCTTCCGCTTTGCGGCTTTCCAAAAAACCGATCAACCAGACCTTGAGCGCTTCCGGAACCATGCGCGCCATCAAAGTGGCATAGCTCAGCGCGTTCGGTGTGTGAAAAAGAAAGATTCCGTTTGGCTTGAGAATCCGGCGCACCTCCGAGAGCAAGGCCCTGGGGTGAGCGACGTGCTCAACCACCATGTTGGCGGTCAAGAGATCGAAGGAAGAGTCAGCAAAAGGAAGCGAGCAGCAGTTACCGACGAAGCGGTGCTGGACGAAGTGATTGTCCCGCAGGCTGGCGACATCGGCGTCTATGCCAAAAGTAGTGCTCAGCCGGGCCTTCAGGGCCGCCTCTTCTTCCTCCGCCCGCGGCATCCAATCGGGAAACAACCTCCGTCCGCATCCGATATCCAGCCAACGCGTATGGGAAGAGAGGCTGGCGTTAAGAAGTTCGAAGTAGGCGAACTGGGCATTGCGCAGGCCAGGCGCCAAGACGGCCGCCATCAAGTCGTAAAACCTAAAAAACGTTTTTCGTAGAATTGGCATCGATCCGTCTAAACCTGGTTCTGCGCATTGTGGCGAGGTGGCGCCCACTGGCCCACAAGGTCGCCGCGTATGCATTTCAAACAGCCCAGCAAAGATGCCAGATTGACCAGGCAGAAGTAAAAACACAGGGAAAAGATCTTTCCCGGCCCATGCCCGGATTGCCAGCGCCAGCCCACCAGAGCCATGCCGTAGAACGCCGCTTGCGACAATGCCGCAACCCGATAGAGCTGAAAGGGCCACAAGGCGAGGCTCGCAGCAAACAAGAGGATCATAAACACGGGGGCGAACCAGCGTAGCACCTTATGCGAGATGAGCATGAACCAATGCCGCGGGTTCTGCAGAGGATTCAGCACTTCGGGAACGCGAGAAAGGGCATTTAAGCTTCTGCTGATGATACGAACCTTGCGGCGGTATTCCTGAGTGAAATTCTGGGCAGCTTCCTCATAGCAAACGGCTGCGGGTTCAAACACTCCGGAATAACGCCGCGTGACGATCTGGAGCGGATTCAAGAAATCATTGATATCGGTCGGCAGCAGCGGCGAATAAAGCTCGCGGCGGATGGCATATATGGCCCCATCTCCCCCAACCACGGAGCCAAACATGGATTCCTTTTTCTTCAGGTAAGTTTCAAGTTTCCAGTACAGTCCCTCGGATTGCGCGGAGGACGATTCTATGCCCTTCTCGTAGTAGCGGGCATTTCCGACGACATAGCCAACCTTGGGGTCCGAAAAATGACGCACGAGCATACGAAGGGCGTCCGGCTGGTACATCGCGTTGGCGTCAGAAAAGACCAAGATTTCGCCGCGAGCTTCCGAGACCCCGAGATTCAGCCCGGCAGTCTTGCCGATGCGAGGCTCCTGGCGGAGCAGGCACACTCCTCTGGACGAAAACTGCTGAACGATTTCGTCGGTGCCGTCATCGGAAGCATCCGAGATCACCATGATTTCGAGCCGATCGCGCGGATATTCGAGGGCGAGCGCATTTTCCACCTTCGCAGCGATAACCTGACTTTCATTGAACGCCGAAATGAGGAGCGTGACCGAAGGCGCGGGTAATTTGCAGTCTGGAAGGGCCGATTCCGAGAACCGAGCTAAGAGTGTTAGCAGAAGCGGATACCCAACGTAGACGTAGACGAGCAGTCCGAGACTGACCCAAAAGAGGGAAGCGAAAATGGCTGCTAATGACAAGTTCACGTTTCTTATTGCGGCTGGGGCGCGGGCTGCTTGTCCGCGGTCTTTGAAAGCGAAGTTTGTTGTTCAGGCGACGGATGGCCGGTGGCCAATTTCAGTGTGTTGTCGTCGGGATCTCGAAAAGCAACGTAGATGTTGTCGTCCTTGTCGATGGCCATGGTCGTGTAGCGGAGGGACTCCAAGCCGTTTCGCGCGACGACCTGAACGCGCCATTGCTTCCCATCCCAATAGGCGTGTTTCAGCAAACCAGCGTCTTCGTAGCAGATATGTGGCCTCGCCTGCTTATCAAGAACGATGGTACTTCGGAAATGCGCCCAACCGCCAAGCCAGGTGAACTGGTCCACGGTTTCCACTTTCCAGCCGTTGTCCGCGAGGCGAGCATACTTTAGCGCCTTTTCGCTGTAGAAGCTGACGTGAGGTTTTCCCTCGGAATCCAAAGTCAGAGAGTTGCCTTCGCCGATGTTGTATTCTCCATGGCTTCGCGCGCGGGAGTCCGCGGTGTCAAACTCCCACTTCTGGCCGTTCCAATGAGCGAGCCGCAGTTCGCCGTTGTACCAGGCGCTGTAGGAGATCAGTGGATTGCCATGGTCATCGAGGACCATGGAATTCCACTTGCCAGTCTCATTGTCAAAATCGAGGGTACGGGCCAGCCAGGCGTTGTCTCTTAGAACGGCATAGCGGATGTGCAGGTAGTTCGGCGTCGGACCCGACAATTGGTACCAGGCCAGATGAGGGGTACCGTCCTTGGCAATTGCTATCGAGCAAGTGTACCCGATTTCACCGCTGTCCTTGGCGATCTGGACGATCTTCCACTGCTTGCCGTCAAAACGTGCATATTTGATCGCTCCGGGGGTGTAGCAGATGTGTGGGTTATTGTTCGAATCGAGCGTCAGCTTCGTGGTGAAGGCGCCAAGCTGCTTATCGAGCACCATGAAGAACCACTTGGCCGATCCGGCGGGCCGAAATCCGTACTTGAGAGCACCAGCGCCGTCGGCGTAGCTGATGTGCAAATTCGAATTGGAGTCCACGGCCAGGGAAGGAAATTTAGCGGGCAAATCGATCAAATCATAAGTCCAGGACCACGATTGGGCGTGGATGGTCCCCGAGAACACGGAGGAGAAAACCAACATAGCGACGGCCCGAGCCAAGGCTGGCGAAACACTTTTCAAGGTTCGAATCAACATTTCTGACATCTTGTTTCCGTGCCTCCCGAAATGGTGCGAATGCGCACCGCCGCCGCGCTATTGATTAAGCTTCACGAGCCACAAGCGATCCCTCTGCCACGTCGATGGGCTCCGAATCCGCCTCTGGAGCCAGGGCGGTTGCCGGAGCTTCGGAACGGCAGAGAATTTTGAGAATGATGACCATAGCAACGAGCTGATAGAAGAGGTCGAAATTCGCCAGACCTAAGAATGCGCCGCTCACCAAAAAAGCGAGAAGAGAAATCTGGATCATCTGCGCATACGAGACGATCCATTGATTGGAGGGCGACCGCTGGGCTTTTCGCTTCAAGCTGGCCAGACTCACCCAACAACTGCCAACGAGGACCAGATAGAGGCCGAGCCCCACGAATCCCTGCTCTTCCAACATCTGAAAATAGATGCTGTGGGGGGCGGTGGACAAGTAGCCAAGAGGAAGAGGTTCGGGTTGATAACGTTGAAACAATTCGACGTTGGGAAGAGCATTGAAAGAACCGCCGGTGATCGGATAATCCGTAGCGAAATTCCAAGAAGTTCGCCAAGCAACCAGCCGTTGACGTTCGGAATTGTCCACGTCGCCATGAGCCAGCCCTCCCATTCGTTCCATCCACTGCGTCGACGCAAAGGTGAGGACGGCAACAACCGCAAGGGCCGCCAGAAAACCGCTCAAGACCTTGTAACGTGAACGGATGGTGAGGGCAAACATCACAGCGGCCAGGCCCAAAAGGCCGCCACGCGAATAAGTCAAAACGACGGAAAGAACGCCGCATGCAAAAGCCAGATAATACAGCCAGCGATAGGCGCGTTTCTGTTCGTCACGGGCCAGGTAAAGGAGCATGGGGAGCGACATATTCACGGCGAGGCCAAAAGCGTTATTGTCGGCAATGAAAGAGTCCGGCGGCCCCCAGACGCGGGACTCGCCGCCGGTGCGAACACCAAAGATGGCGCCTTTAATCGCCAGGACGCCAAAACTCATGGCGGTCACAATGACGAGATTCTTGAATTTTTTCGGAGAGGTAACGAGCAGAATCATGGTGAAAGTGATGAGGAGAACTTTGCTGACTCTGATCATCTCGCGTTTCGCATCATCGAGATGAGCCTCGAAAAGAGGAACCTGCATGGCATGTAGAAAAGTGATGACAAACCAGATCCACAGGCCGATCAGCAAGAGTGTTTCCCACTTCATAAACCGTTTGTTGATGCTGGAAGTAAAAAAACAACCGGCCAGAGTGGGAACAGCTATGACCGCGGCCACCGGGAAGTTATACATGAAACCCCAGGTGTAGCGGTGCGGGTTAAAGAAAGTGATCCACGTCCAGACCAAAATGCCGAAGTAGGGCCGAAAAAAACTGATGGGGACGGAGATAGCGATGATGATGAAAAGAAGCAGATCACGCATCGGGGTCTCTCAAGTCGCCGCCGATGCTGACCGGGATGGGAACTTCCTGGGCGCCGGAAGTACGGGGAGGTGGAGCGTTTAACGCACGAAGCTCTTCGCCACGGAGAAACGCGCGGCAAAGATCGAAAGCAAAACGGGCGAGCGAGCCATCGAAGCCGACCTGCAAACGGCGCAGTTCGAATGGATTGACCTGGGGAGTATTCACGCCGGGAACAGTGGTTGCAGCGGAACGATATCCGCAACGCGCAAGTACATCGAGGGCCGCCGAACTGCAATCCGAGGCCTTGCCAAAGGGAAAAGCAAAATCCAAAACGGGGGCTCCCAGCTTTTGCTCAAGAAGAGATTTGGAAGAGCCGAGCTCTTGCTCCAATTCTTGAGGGGCCAACTGGCTTACCACTGGATGAGTGAGAGTGTGCGAGCCGAACGAAATTCCCGCCTGCTGCATGGCGTGAATCTGCTCCCAGGTCAAAACGCGCTCGGAGAGCGCATCTTGAGGCAGACTGATTTGATTCTCCAGCAGGGCGCAGCAGCGGCGGCGCTGTGAATTGGGAAGTGTGCGCAAGAGAGCAACGACTTCGAGGGCCGCGCGCAAGCGCTCCTCAGGAGAATTCAAAAGGAAACGGCAGCGGCCCAGGAGGTCCAGATGGAGTTCTCCGCTGGGGGCCAGAGCCATAGCCAGGAAAACGCGGTCATACCAAGCAACCTGCCCCGTTTCAACGGATTCGATAGTTAAATAAACAGTGGCGGGCAGGCGATACTTTTGCAAAACCGGAAAGGCGATGGTGTAGGCGCTACTATAGCCGTCGTCAAAGGTGATGGCTACTGCGGGCTCGGACTTTGCGCCGCCGCGCAGCTCACGACACGCCTCCTCCATGGAAACGACGCGGTAATTTTCGCGCAAGAAACGCATCTGCCTCTCGAAGAGTTCGCGGGTGAGTACAACACCAAGGGGATTTCCAGACTCGCCAATTCCGTGGTAGCAGAGGATCGCAAATTTGGGAGTCTCGACGGGCTGGAAGCGTGGAAATGGGAGCGAGGAGCCCGGCCGAATTTCACGGGACTTGGAAATGTGGCGTGCTAGATGCAGGGTTCCAGAGTAATGCATGCCCTTGATGACGAGCTCGCGCCAATTGAGGAGCGGCTTCTGCGGGATGGAGGCTCCGACCCAATGGCGGCTCTCGGGCCGGAGAGCCGGCAGTTCGCCTCTTGAAGTGCGCTCAGTCTGCACAGACCCTCTCCATGGACCGTTCGAGGTGTTGCCGATGCCAGAGCTCAAGAGCAATGAGATACCAGAGAATCTCGCCGTAGAAGTGCGCGTCCTTGCCACGATGCAGCTTCAACAAATGGTCCAGAAACGAAGGGCGGAAGTAGCCACGCTGCCGGGTGCGCGAATCCGTCAGGACGTCCACAACGAGCGCTTCCAGCCGGGGATCCTGCAGAAACCAGAGCGCGACTGGTACACCGAAGCCGTGTTTTTTCTTGTACAGAACATTGTGGGGAAGGATTGTTTTCATGGCTTCTTTGAAGATGAAGCGCTTTTCAAAGCCCCGCATTTTCAATGCCGAAGGGACACGTCCGGAGAGTTCAGCGAGCCTGTAATCAAGTAGGGGAAAGCGGGCGCGCACGCCGGCCATCTCAGCGGTGCCGAGCACTTTGCGTAGGTCGTTGTCGGCCAGAGTCATCTTAACGTCGAGATACAGTAGGCGGTTCAAGTCGTTGTCCGCCGCGGCGGAACGAAAGTGTTCCTCAGGAACATTCAGCCAGGTTTCCGGCGGCACGCTCTCCATCAAACCGGGTTCGAACATTTCTTCCGGGGGAGTACTCAGCAACAGATGATAAGAAAAAATACGACGCGGAAGAGGAATATTGGCTCGCCGCACATAGCGCCGAGGCAGACTGAGACAGCTCTCATTTTGCGGAAGGTGCGCTGCGAATGGCT
>Ga0209648_10001956_pt1 | contig 16863 bp, 20 predicted proteins | sample GraSoi2013_115cm_FD_185830 | JGI IMG/M metagenome (GOLD analysis project Ga0209648, IMG submission 185830) | Grasslands soil microbial communities from the Angelo Coastal Reserve, California, USA - Sample 9_17_2013_115cm (SPAdes) (version 2) | ecosystem: Environmental > Terrestrial > Soil >...
GCCCGCCGCCCGCGCGACCACCGCAAAGACCCCAGCCCGCGGCGGCCCGCACCCGGCCGGCCCCCGGAGGGGACCCAGTTTTCGTGTCCCACGGCAGCGCCACGCAGTGGAGCATGATTTCTAGATCCTCTACCCGTGGTAGGGGCCTCGCGCAGGAGCCTGAGGATTGGACGTACCTTACTGCGGCTATGAGCGCGTTTGATCGCGGCAGGTCCCCATCGCGCTATCATGGGATATCACCTGGAGGCAGAGATGACCGATGTGCTGATCCGTGACGTACCCGATGAGGTCATCGCGGCCCTGGATGCCCATGCCGGGCGCCTTGGCCTGTCACGGAGCGAGTACGTTCGCCGCCGCCTGGCTCAAGACGCCGCCATACCAGCTTCCCCGGTCAGTGTGCAGGACCTCGCGCGGTTCGCCGGCACGTTCGCGGATTTGGCCGATCCAGACGTGATGTCCCAGGCCTGGAAGTGACCACCTGGCTGATCGACAAGTCCGCACTGGTCCGCCTGGCCGCCAGTCCGGATGCTGCCGAGTGGGCCGCGCGGATCGAACGCGGACTGGTGCGGATCACGACCGTCACCCGCCTGGAAGCCGGTTACTCGGCCCGGTCAGGCCCGGAGTTGCGGACAGGGTTCCGGCGGCCGCCACTGTCATCGATGCCGGTGGAATACCTAACCCCGGCTATCGAGGACCGGGCGGTGGAGATCTTGACGCTGCTCGCAGACCGGGGCCAGCATCGTGCTCCTTCAGTACCCGATCTGATCATCGCTGCGACCGCTGAACTCGCCGGGCTGACGGTGCTGCACCTCGATAAGGACTTCGACCTCATAGCTGAGAGCACCGGCCAGCCCATGGAGCGCCTGAACGTGCACCAGGCCGCCGTCATGGGTAGCGATACAGACCAGACCGGGGCATGACGCTTCCCAGGCGACGGCATGTGAGTGCGTCGGCTCGCCTCATTCTGCTCGCGTGATGGGCGTGCGGCCCGTAGCACCGGCGGTGCTCAGGGCAGGCCGGGATCTGGATGGTCAGTCAGGAAACGGCTGGCAGCGTAGTCATCGATGAGCGAATTGTCGGCCAGCCATTGGACGGCCCGGCGCTGGGCGCGGGCATCGCGGAACGCGTACCACGCTGGTAGCAGGTCCGGATACTCATCGTGGAGCTCGTCTTTGAAGCGGCGGAAGGCTCCTTTGCCCTGGATGGCCCGCAGGAGCCTGCGCCCGGCCTGTTCACCGGTGATGGCTTCGGCGAAGTCGGCCATGTCCTGGTACCAGATGTAGGACGGCAGCGGATCGATGCAGACCAGGTCCAGTTCGTCGAGGTCGACCGGTGTCTGGCCGTCGATGCCGGTATCGGCCGTCCAGAACGCGATCTCTCCGGTTTGCGGGTTGATCAGCCATCGATGTTCGTAGTCGGTCTGGTCGGCCAGCGCGCTGGCGATCTCGTCCAGATCGACGCTGCTCAGGTCAAGCACCAAGCCAGAATAGGCCCCTTCCCACGGCCAGCCCCGAAGGGGCCAAACGCGCGACCAGCGGCAGAAGCGGATGTTCACCCCAAGCGCGGCGATGCATAAACATACAGCGCGGCCGACTGTCCGCCGAGCCGTAACCGGGAACTGCTGTGCAGCCAACGACGCGAAGTGCTTTTGATAATCGCGCGCCGAACCGCCGATCTGCTCGCCACCGAGACGCATAGCCCGGCCGCTGATGGGAGCACAGAACCGGAGGTTCGGCGCGGCCGCGGCTGCGGCGGGCAACGCCCGCATAGTGCAGGAGAGCGCGCTGTCAGAGTGCATGCGAACCGGCAAGTCGACAGGCCAGAGGTGCGCGGATGCGTCGATCCCCTAGGGTCCACTAGTGGCCAATGGCGATTGACGCTCGCGATCAGCAGGTTGGTCGCACCAGCTCCGATGCGGCGGACCACTTCACCACCCCGCTCCCGTTCCCGCCGACACCCCCGTAACCCTCGCCCCGTCGCAGCGAAGGGGCCGCATGCTTGGGCTACCCCGGCTGCTACGGCAGGCCGCCTGGGCGGACAGGCCCCGTGTGGTCGCGATCGGGGATTACCATCGGGCCTCCGGCTGGGTACCGTGCGACATATGGCCTACATCGCGGATCTACGGGCCTTCGTGGAGGTGGCCGACCGGGGCAGCTTCACTCGGGCTGCGGCGCACCTGTTCATCAGTCAGCCGACGCTGTCGCGCCGCATCGGGCGGCTGGAGCGCCAGTACATGCTGAAGTGGCCCAACCTGTACCTGTCGAACTCGGCGTACTCCGCCCGGTACCTGCACCCTAGCCTGGTCAGGTTCATGGCGTCGTGGCGCGGCCGGGGGGCGGCTGATGTTCGCGTCTGACCACCCGTTCCTGCCGCTGGAGCGGGCGCTGCCGGCGGCCCGTCAGCCATCGCTACCTGCCGAGGCACTGGACGACTTCCTGGGGAACGCCGCAGCCCGCGTACTGAAGCTGGTCGGCTGATGGCAGGCCTGCTCACTGACCAGCTCCGGCTGATGGCCGACGCGTACCCGGACAAGGTGGCGTACGGCAACGTGGACAGCGGAGACCGGGTCACCTTCGCAGAGTGGGAGGCGGAGTCCAACCGGCTCGCCAGGGGCCTGCGCGCCCGAGGGGTGGGCAAGGGCGACCGGGTAGGCATCTACCTCGAGCCCGGCCAGATCCTGGACTGGATCGTTACCTACAGCGCGGTGCACAAGGCCGGCGCGGTCTCCGTACCGACCAACAACCGGCTGTCGCCGGGCGAGGTCAAGACGATCTACGAACACGCCGAGGTCACAGCGGTCGTCACAACAGGCCGCTACGCCGATACGGTCGGGCCCATGATCGGCAGGCTGGCCTCGCTGCGCCTTGTGGTCCGAGTTGGCGACCGGCCGCTGCCCGGCAGCGTCGGCCTGGCGGAGGCAAAAGACCCCGACGCCGCTGAGATCCAGGTCCCGCGGGGCCTGGACGACCTAGCGGACCTCATGTACACCTCGGGCACCACCGGCCGACCGAAGGGCGTGTCGGTGCGGCACCGTGGCGTGGCGATGGTGCCTAATGCAGTACCGGCCTGGACTGGCCGGGCGTGGCTGACCTCGTCGCCGGTGTTCACCTTCGCCGGCATAGGCTTCATCTACAACCCGATGAAGACCGGCATGACCGTGCTCTACCTGCCCGCCTTCGATGCCGGGCGGTGGCTGGAACTGGTCGAGCGGGAACGGCCAACCTCGGCGTTCATCGTGCCGGCCATGGCGCAGCTCATCATCAACCACCCCCGGTTCGCCGACGCCGACCTGAGCAGCCTGACCTTGTGCACGCTGGGCAGCGCGCCGCTGGCCCCGGAGACCCTGCGGCGGCTGCAGGACAAGATGCCCAACACGGCGGTGCTCAACAGCTACGGGATGACCGAGGGCGGCTACGCGACCTTCAGCATGGACCCGGAGGGCTCGCGTACCCGGCTGGGCGCGGTGGGCCGGCCGAGGAACTCGGTCGAGGTCCGCATCATCGACGACGCCGGGGTGCCCCGCCCGGTTGGCGAGATCGGTGAGGTCATCACCCGCAACCCCGCTGGGCACCGCGAGTACTACAAGGACCACGTGGCCACCGCGGAGATGTGGCGGGGTGGCTGGCTGCACAGCGGAGACCTCGGCTACCTGGACGAGGACGGCTACCTCTACATCGTTGGCCGGAAGAAGGAGATGATCGTCCGTGGCGGCATGAACGTCTACCCCGACGATGTCGAGGCCGTCCTGCAAGCCCACCCGGCTGTGCGTGAGGCGGCGATCATCGGCGTCCGGCACCCGGTGCTGGGCGAGGACCTAGCGGCATTCGTAGTGATTCGGGACGGCGTCTCGGTCACCGCGGACCAGCTGCGTGCGTTCGCCGCCGGCCGGCTGGCCGATTACAAGGTCCCGCGGAGCATCACGTTTCTCGCCGAACTGCCCCGCAACGCGACCGGCAAGGTGCTCAAGCGCAGGCTTGCCGAACTCGTCGCCGACCCTGGGCCCGCGCCGCCGAGCTGACCGGCGCACACCCCGACCGTACCCGCGGCGGACGGCCACCCGCGGTCCACGATCCACCCGAACTGGCAGGAGACGCGATGCAGGATCACAGGTTCGACTTCGTCGCCGACGGTACCCCCGAGGAGATCTGGGACCTCTTCTGGACTCGTCAGCGAGCCGGCATGGAAAACGACAAGGTCAAGATCGAGATCTATCATCCTGGGGACGCCGACGGCAACGGCCTCGTGCGGCACTGCTACTTCCCGGTACCGCGCTACCTGCTGTCCAATGGCCGCGCCCAGTCCTGGGAATGGATCACCGAGGCGAAGAGGCCACACTCATGGCGCTACGAGGCGGTGGGCAAGCCGTTGTGGTCGAACGCGTCGGGCTGGACCCGGCTGGAGGACCTGGGCAACGGCAAGACCCGTGTGCACTTCCGGGAGACCTACCACGTGTTCAACCCGATCCTGCGGGCGCTCCTAGAGGCCCGGGTGCATCGGTTCATCTCCCGCGACAACGACAAGCACATCGAGGCTGGCATCGCCGAGGGGCTGCGCCGCCTGCGTGCCGGTGAGCCGGGCGTCTCGGCGGCCGGCTCGTGAGCGTTGCCTCGCATCAGGACGCTCGAAGCTATCATGGCCGAACCGACATGGACTTTTTTGACGTCGTCCTCAACCAGCGGGCTTGCCGGCAGTTTTCAGAGCGGCCCGTCGACAGCGAACTCGTGGCGCGCTGCCTTGAGGCAGCCGTCCACGCGCCAAGCGCCGAGAACCGCCAGCCCACGGTTTTCCTGGTCCTGCGGGACCCGGCCCAGCGCGACGCGGTGAACGCGCTGACCCGCCGGGCCTGGCGTGAAGGGGGGCGAGGCCATTCCGAGGGCCGCCTTGCCCCGGCCTTCTTGAAAGAGGTTGACGAGGGCGCCGAGCGGGGGATCGCTCTGGCACCGATCCTCATCGTCGTCTGTGGCGATGCCTCCATCGGCTTGGAGGTCGCGATGCCGGCCTCCGTCTTCCCCGCCACCCAGAACCTCCTACTGGCGGCGAATGCCCTCGGCCTCGGCTCCGCCCTGACAACCCTGGCCACCCGCTACGCCGACGAACTGCGCAGCTTGCTCGACCTTCCGGCGTGGGTCCACCCGATGGCCGTCATTCCCTTGGGCTGGCCGGGTCGCCCGCTCGGCCGGCCACGGCGCCTGCCGCTAGCCGAGCGGGTACACGTCGACCGCTTTGGTCAGCGCTGGAATACCTGAGCTATTCCGGGCTACTTGCCGCGTGCCAGCATCGATGCGCGTCTGAGGGTTACCTGGCGAGCATTCACCGGCTGGCATGCCGCGCTCGAGATGCCCTTGCTCACGTCCGGCCCGGGCCGCTGCACGAGAGGAGACACCCTGATGTCGCCCGCCATCAAGCGCCGCGCAGGCAAGCCACCCGGTCACCTCGACAGGATGGCCCGCCGTCGACAGCGCACCGCCTGCCACGCCGGGGAGCGGTCGCGACCGGCCCCGACCGGCCCCGCTGGGCGAGCTGGTCACCGACGACCCCTGCTGGCCCCCACTACGTAGGGGTGGCTGGCCGGGCACACCGCCGCAACGCCGCCTGCGCCCGTTGCCCTGACGACGACCGTGTCCAGACCTGACGGTCCGGCGGTGCTCGGTCCTGCTGGTCTTGCCGGTCCTCGCTGGTTCCACTGCACCTTGTGCTGTCCGCGTAGGCACGAGACGTTCCTCGCGTAGATGTGGCTCACTGTTCAAGCCCCACACCGGCGGACTGGAACTCCGCCAGCTCCGCCACTCCGCCGCAACTCACCTTGGAGAGAAGAAGGTCCCGCTGCAGCTGATCATGGCCAAGACCCGGCACAAGTCCCCGCGCACCGCCATGCGTTACGTCAAGCCCGGTGACGCCGCGGTAGCCGAGGTCACCAGCCTGCTCGGCCCGCCTCGGCGCACCCGCTTAGCCCACTCCCTGCCTCTGCTGTGGGCGCCGAGGCCCGGAACTCGTCGATGCCCGCGATCAGGTCGTCCAGCCCATTGAGGCCGAAACGGCCTGCTAGCTTGCCGTCCTGGCCGAAGCTGAACTGCGAGTTGAACCGCGGCGGGCTCATTCCTCTTCCTCCGAGGCCGGACGTGCCGCAAACTGCCGGGGCCGCCGACCCGCCCCTTTGGCCATGTACTGGCGCACATCCGTGGCGCCGCTGCAGATGGTGATGTAATCCGTGCTGCTCTGCAGGTGGACGCGCATGCCCATCATCTCCCACGCCCGCTTGACGCCCGTCTTGATCGCCATGATCGTCGACAACGGCATCCGGGCGATGGTGGCTGCGACCTCCTCGACGCGCTCCTCGAGCTGGGCCGCGGGCACGACCTCATTGATGAAGCCCCATTCTTTGGCCTCGGCCGCGCTGAGGGTCACGCCGAGGTAGAGGTACTCGAAGGCCTTTTTCCAGTTCATGAGCACCCAGGGTTCGATCATGGTCTGCGCCCCCGGCAACCCGAAGCCCTGGGGAAGCGGCATCTGAAAGTAGGCGTCGTCCGCGGCGATGCTCAGGTCGGTCAGATATCCGTAGACGGTGCCACCACCGAGGCAATAGCCGTGAATCTGGGCGATGGTGGCCTTCGGAAACTCCCACAGGTGCAGCGGCGGCCACAGAAAGAGGTCCTGGTTGTGCTTCTTGTGCGTCCGCTCCGGAGTGGGGCCGGTGGTGGGGTAGTCTTCCGCCATCCGGTCGGGCCCGACCATGGCGTGACCGGCGCAGAAGCCGCGGCCATTCCCCTTGATGATCAGGACCTTGACCTCCTCGTCTCGATCCGCATACCGCAGGGCGTCCTCGAAGTCCCAGACCTGCTGGGCGGTCTGGATGTTGGCCCGCTCAGGCGTGTTCATGACGATGCGGGCGATGGGGCCGTCCTTCTCGTAGATGATGGTCTCGAGCGTCGTTTGTTCCACTGCTCCTCCTGATGGCGGGCCACGTAGGCGGAGAACTTACGCGGCGCGGCTCGGCGACCCCGTTTCCGGCTGTCGCCAGCATCCGGCTCGTCCGCCGGGTGGCCCGCCGTACCGGGATCCGCGGGGATGACCGCCCTCTGCGTTCTCGACGTAACTTGGATGCCCGAGAATATCGTGCGATATCGTGCGTACCGCTGGCAAGCGGGCGGCTCTCACGCACGCCGGGGACACTGTCCCTCGCGGTATTGCCGAGCGTTAGCGTCGGCGTCGGCAGGCTCCTCAACTTCGGCGTGGCTTAGGTTATCGGCACGTACCTATCCGAACAGCACAGGCAGCGCGGTCGGCGAGCGGAATACCTGCCCGCGGATGTAAGGGTCGCCGCCGCCGGGGTCAAGGCGCAGGTCCGGCAGGCGGTCGAGCAGGAGGTTGAGCGCCACGCGCATCTCAACGCGCGCCAGGTGCATGCCGAGGCAGATGTGCGGCCCCTGGCCGAACGAGATGTGCACCTTCGGGTCGCGGAAGATGTCGAAGCGGTCGGGGTCTGGCCAGCGCGTCTCGTCGCGGTTGGCGGCGGCGAGCATGAGAATAAGCGTCGATCCGGCGGGGATCGGCACGCCGGATAGCACGGTGTCGCGGACGGCGAGGCGCGTGGCGTAGAGCAGCGGCGTCTCAAAACGCAGGGCCTCCTCGACCGCCTGCGGGACCAGGGAGCGATCGGCGCGGACGGCGTCGAGCTGGCCGGGGCACGAGAGCAGGGAGAACAGGAGGTTCCCGGTCGAGCGATACGTCGTCTCCACGCCGGCGGGCAGCAGCAGCCGCAGGAACGAGAAGATCTCCTCGGCGGTCAGGCGCTCGCCGTCCAGCTCGGCATGAGCAAGGTCGCTGATCAGGTCCTCCCGGGGCTCGCGGCGCCGCTCGCTGAGGATCCCGGCGAGGTACTTCTCCACCTGCGCCGACGCCGCGATGGCCTGGTCCCGCTTGCTGTGGACGCTGAGGATCGCGGTGGACCAGCGCTGCAACTGCTGGTAGTCCTCGCTGGGCAATCCCAGTAGGCCGGCCGTCACCTTGGGCGGGTAGGGGAAGGTGAACTCCCGGACGAGCTCGGCCCGGCCCCGGCCGGCGAACCGGTCGATGAGCTCGCTGGCCGCCGGCTGGATCAGCTCCGCCTCCCAGCCCGCCAGCGCGCTGCGCCGGAACGCGGCGGATACCAGGGCGCGGTACCGCCGGTGCTCGGGATTGTCCATCCCAACCAGGATGTACCTGCCCATGACATCGCCCATGATGAATTCGATGATGTGGGCGGAGGAGAAAGTCTCGCCATCACGCAGCACGTCCAGGACGTCGTCATACCGGTAGACGAAGAAGACCGGGTGCGCCTGGTCGTGCGGCATGTCCGACATCTCGAGTCGTTGCACCGGTTGCGCGTTCCGCGCCAGGGCCAGCTCAGGGTACGGATCCCGCGCGTCGCCGGCGACCGCGTCGTCGAAGACCTCGAAGTAGCTGTCGTCGCCGACGGAAGGCGCCTGGCTGGCCGTGACCTGTTCCGCCGTTGCCCGGATGGACGATTCCACGTCCCCTCCCGCAGTCGGAAACCTAAGATTCGGTTCAAAGCTAGGTAGGTGTCCCGGCGGTGCCGTGCGCTCCAGCAGGCGATGGCTCCACGGCCGGCCTGCAATCCCGCTGCGGACGCTCCTGGCCGACGTGCGGGGGTGCTGAGCTGCGGACGGTGAGCACGGGCGCCTCGCCGGGTCGGGGGCTCACCTGACACTAATGTCAGGTGCGTTTCCCCGGAGCCTAACCTGACACGCGTGTCAGGCGCGAGGCTTTCGGCCGAGATCGGTGTGAATAATTGTTCACTGATGCCGTTCACAGAACAGGGGCTGCCGATGCGTTTCGGGCTCATTGGCTGCGGATGGATAGTGGAGTGGGGCGCGGTGCCACTGCTGGAGAGCCGGAAGGCGGCCGCCCATGCCGGCTGAGCCAGCGGTCCGCGACACCGGTGTGGCCAACGGGACGCCGTCGGCCGAGCAGGCCGCGCGGGAACAGCTCGTCGCCTGTGGCGGGGACCTGCTCGCGCGCGGCCTGCTCAGCCAGACCAGCGGAAACCTGAGCATCCGCCTGCCGGGCGGCCGGGTGCTGATCACGCCGTCGTCGATGGAGTACGACCTGATCGAGCCGTCCGACATCGTCCTCATCCGCCTGGACGGCTCGGTCGTCAGCGGGGAACGCAAGCCGTCCTCCGAGACGCCGCTGCACTGCCTCGTCTACACCGAGCGGCCGGACGTCGGCGCGATCGTGCACACCCACTCGCCGTATGCCACGACGCTGGCCGTCCTCGGGCTCCCGATCCCCGCCGTGCACTACATGATCGCGATGGCGGGCACGAACGAGATCGCCGTGGCCGAGTATGCCACCTTCGGGACCCCGGAGCTGGCCCGCAACGTCCGCAACGCGTTCGCCGCCCCGGCAAGAGCGGCGCTGATGGCCAATCACGGCCTGGTGGCGGGCGCCGGCTCGCTGAAGGAGGCGGCCAGCGTCGCGGAGGCCGTCGAGACCCTGGCGGGCCTCTACTACCGCGCTCTGGCCGTCGGCACGCCGGTGGTCCTCAGCGCCAGCCAGATGGCCGACGTGATGGGCAGGCACCAGGCGAAGGACGGGCGCGGGCGGAGGTGACGCGGTGACTGCGACAGAGGCCAGCATCGTCGTGACGCTGGACATCGGCGGCAGCGCCGCCAAGGCCAGCGCGTACGATGCCGCCCGGCAGGTCTGCCTCGGCCAGGCCGAGGCGCCCTACCCCGAGCCGCAGCCCCGCGCTGACCCCGGCCTCTTCGATCCTGACGGATGGTGGCTCGCCGCCATCGCCGCACTGCACCAGCTGCAACAGCGGCTGGACCAGCCGGCCGGGCGGTACCTCGGCATCACAGTGAGCGCGATCAGGATCCCGTTCGTGCTCGTGGGCGCCGACGGCGCCGCGGTCATGCCCGGCCTGCTGAACAATGACGGCCGGGCGCGGGGCCACGTCGAGCAGGCCGCCGCCCCGCTGGGCGCCGACGGGCTCTACCGGCTGACCGGCCACTGGCCGGCCCCGGTGTTCGGGCTGCCGAAGCTGCTCTGGACGCGAGACCGCTACCCGGACGCCTGGCGGGCCACGCGGAGCGTGCTCCAGCTGCACGACTGGTTCGTCTACAGGCTGTCCGGCGTGATCGCCAGCGAGCCGTCGTCGGCCGCGATGAGCCAGATGCTGGACGTGCGCGGCGGACGCTGGGCGGCCAGCCTGCTCGACTCGCTGAATATTTCTAACGCCGTCATGCCCGGGCTAGCCCCCGCGGGCACACCGGCCGGGGGCCTGCTGCGCAGCGTGGCCGAGCAGACCGGCCTCGCGGCGGGCACCCCCGTGCACATCGGCGGAGGTGACACGCACATGTCGGCCCTGTCCGCCGCCGCCGGTGACGGGATCCCGGTGGTGGTGGCGGGCACGACGGCCCCGGTCGTCCTCGCTGTGCCCGCGGCTCGGACGGCGGGGCCCGCGGAAGAGCTTTTCCCGCTGCTGGTCAGCGACCACGTCGTGGCCGGGCAGCGGGTCCTGGAGGCGAACGCGGGCGCCACCGGATCGATCGCGATGCGCCTGGGCGGTCTCACCGCGGCGTCGGGCGGCCTGCTGGCGCAGGCGCTGGCCTCCCGCGGGTTCACGCTGGAGCGCGGCGGCCCGGACGAGCCGCTCACGGTCCTGGCGGGCCACCCGTTCTTCGGCCCGAGCGGCGGGGCGTCGTGGCGGCCGCCCACCGTGATCGGCCTGCGGGACTCGTGCACGGGCGAGGACGTCTACCAGGCCTGCCTGCACGGCATCTGCCTGGCCATCCGGGGGACGCTCGGCTGCCTGCTGCGGCAGTCGGGCGCGATCGCCCCGTTCATCGTGGCCACCGGCGGGATGAGCCGCAGCCCGTCGTGGGCGCAGCTGCTGGCCGATGTGACGGGAACCGAGGTACGGGTGCGCCCGCTCGACCGGATCTCGGGCCGGGCGGGCGCGCTCGTGGTCACCGGCGAGAACCTGCCTGGCCGCCACGAGGAAGGAGACGAGCACATACGCGTGTACGAGCCCCGCGCAGACGTCATCGCGGAACACGACGCCGCTCTGGCGCGCTACCAGCTGTTCTACCGCAATACGCAGGTTCAAGGCTCCGGCGGGCAGGTGAGCAATGCTGGCCCTCGTTAGCGCGGACCTCACGCCCGCCACGGCCGACGCACTGACCCGCGAGCGCTCCTGGGAGCTGCGGCGGGTGCGCCGGGTGTCCGCCGCGGTCGCGGAGATGCCTCCGGCGGAGCGCCGGTCGGTCGGGGTCCTGATCGTGGAGGCCGAGCCGGTCAACGAGGCCTTGCTGTCCCAGCTCAGCGGCCTTCACCTGATCGCGTGCGTGCGCGGCGACCCGATCAACGTCGACGTGGCGGCCGCGACGGCCCGCGGCGCCGTGGTGGTGCATGCGCCCGGCCGCAACGCGGAGGCGGTGGCCGACTTCACGCTGGGCCTGTGCCTCGCGGCGATGCGCAGCATCGCGCTCTCGCACCACGAGATCGTCTCGGGGTCGCTGACCAGCACGAAGACCAGCACGCGGCCGGCCCCTGCCGTGACCGCGCCCAGGGACGTCGTCTGGCTGCCCGACGACCCGGGCGCGCCGATCCCCTACCTGCTCTACCGGGGCCGGGAGCTGTCCAGCCTTACCATCGGCGTCGTCGGCTTCGGGGCCGTCGGGAAGGCCGTCGCCCGCCGGTTCAGCGGCCTGGTGCACGAGGTCCACGTCGCCGATCCCGCGGTCGCGGCCGAGACGATCAAGGACCGCGGGTTCATCCCGACCCCGCTGCCCAAGCTGCTGCCGATCGCGGACGTGGTCAGCCTGCACGCCAGGAGCGGGTCGATCGTCATCGGCCGCGACGAGCTGGCCCGGATGAAGCCCGGCAGCATCCTGATCAACACGGCCCGCGCGACCGTGCTCGACTACGACGCGCTGGCCGATTCGCTGCGGTCGGGCCACCTGCGAGCGGCCGCCCTCGACGTGTTCCCGGAAGAGCCGATCCCATCCCGCAGCCCGCTGCTGGCTCAGCCGAACCTGACCATGACGCCGCACCTGGCCGGGGCCACCGCCGAGATCGGCACCTGGCAGTCGGAGATCCTGCTCGCGGCCATCCGCGGCATCTACACGGCCGGCGCCAATTGGGACGAGCTCCCGGTCCGCAACCCGGAACTCCGGGCGGCCTGGGCGCAGCGCCACGTCACCGGGGAGGCCCGATGAGCGTCACGGTCAGCGTCATCGGCGGCAGCAGCATCGAGTCCCAGGGCTGACGACGTCATGTCCGGATCGCCCGCCGGACACTGAGCCCAAGAAGCGGGGAGCATGTCAGGCTGCCTGCCCGGCTGCCAGGCCTGCCCGTATTGGACCGGCGACATCATGCGCAGCGCCGAGTGACTGTTCAAGACGCCAAGGCCGACCCTCGCACGACGGATTTCTCGTGCGGGCGCACCTCGCAGCGGCTGCTGAACGACGCGCTGAGCGTGTGCTCCGCTGACGCCTGCGTGGTGCCCCTACTCCCCCGCCCGCCCGTCCCCGCGGGGCTGCGCTCCCCCGTGGCCGTCTGCCGAAGAGCGGGCGACGGGAATCGAACCCGCATCATCGACCGTTGCCCGCACCGCCTGGCGCCGCTTTCCACCGGACGGATCCTCGACGGCCAGGTGGAGTGCGGCTATCACGGCTGGAGGTTCGGGGTCGACGGCCGGTGCACGCTGATCCCGGCGCGGGGCCAGGGCCCGCCGCCCCGGCGCGCCATTGTCGACGTCCCGTGGGGGGTGCAGGAGCGCTACGGGCTCGCCCCACCCTGCTCCGGCACTCCCCTCTGTTTGGCGAGCACACGCGCGAGGTGCTCACCACCGTCGCCGGGCTGAGCGACGCGGAGATCGACGACCTTTATGCGGCGAGGATAGCCGCTAACCAGCCCGTCAATCCCGGCGTCGGTTAACGGCCATCCACTCGGCCACCCCGGAAAGGTATGTATCCAGATCCTTGGCCTTTTGTGCTGCCAGGTCGCTGAACCATCCAGGTACGTACACCTGGGACACGCCCCGCTCCAGCGCGTCAAACACCGCGGTGACCAGCTCGCTCACCGGAATGGGCGTGACGGGGGTGTCTGGGACCGGATCGTTGTCCGGGAGAGAAAACAGCTCGGTGTCGACGATGCCGGGGTAGACCACGAGTACCTTGACGCCGGTATCCCACAGGTCCACGGCCATCGCCTCGGAGAAGGCGGTCAACGCGGCCTTTGACGCGTCGTACGCCGCCTCTCCCGGTGAGCTCAGCGTGGCGGCGATGGATGAGACGTTGACAATCCGGCCATGCTTCTGGGCCAGCATGGACGGCAGGAGCGCCAGGGTCAGGTTGACCGCGGCGAAGTAGTTGACGTTCATCACCGCCTGGACGGTGCCCGGGTCGAGGCTGGTGACCTTCCGCCGTTTGGGGATCCCGGCGTTGTTGACCAGGATGTCCACGCCGCCGAGCTCCTCCAGGGCCGAAGCCGCCAGCGAGCCGACGGCTCCGGCGCCAGTCATGTCGGTCACCCACATCCGCGACGTAGGCGAATGGGCCCGACACCGGGCCAGCACCTCTTCGAGGCGGTCCTTCCGGCGCGCGCAGATCCCGACGGCTGCGCCCCGCCTGGCGAACTCCTCGGCCATGCCGGCGCCGATCCCCGAGGAGGCCCCGGTGACGAGCACCCTCTGTCCAGTCAGGTCGGCCACTCGAGACATTGTGCCCGGATGCTAGAACGTGCGCTATGCCGACGACCGCCAACGGTGATGTCACGCTTTACTACGAGACGTTCGGATCCACGGATGCGCCGGTCTTGCTGCTGGTGAACGGCCTGGGCAGCCAGTGCATCAACTTCAAGGAGGAATTTTCCAGCAATTTTTGATACAGCAGCGCGCGACGTGCTTCAGCCGCGGATCACCGCCAAGCCGGCCAGCAGCACCGCGGCGGCCGCGGCGATCAGCGTGACCTGTACGGAGTGCGTGGTCAGGAACACCGCCGCAATGCCGGCCAACGAGCCGTTCACGATGGCGGTCACGGTGGTAGAGCTGGGCCGCCGGGGCTTGCGCGGCGGCCTTCCTGCGGTGGCAGGGACTGTGATCTTGGCGGCCACGCAGCTGTCCTGTGTCATCGAACCCGGGCGGTGTGCCGTGCACTGACAGGCCGACTCCCCCGTGGTCGCGCGGGTGAGCGCGGCGCCAGGTCCTCGGGCCGGTCGACGGTATGGTGATATTCGCCACCAGTAACGGCTGGAAGGAGGTCTCGTGATCATCCGCGGTACCGTCTGGCTGACTCGAATAATCGTCGCCGTCGTATCCAGAAGGCCCATTCCCTGGACGGTGGCCAAAGTCATCGACACCCCCGAGGACGAGCGACATCAGTGGACCGATGAGGAGATGCGCAACGCCAAGGGAATGTGACCAGTGGACGAGGTCACAGAGTGCCAGGAGAGTCGTCGTGCAGCATTAACGTCGCTGCGTTTAATGGCCAGAACAGCCGCCGCTGCGGTGTCCTTTCTCTCACTTGCAAGCACCGTGGTCGGCAGGCAGCCCCGCGACGGCGGCCTCGAGGTCGGCGACCGTGGGCAAGGTGTACTGGCGAGTGGTATCGAGCATGTGGAGACCGCCGGCCACGCAGTACGCCTCCGCCTCGGCCGCGAACCCCTCACGCTTCCTGAACCACTCGCCGGCCTAGCCGCCGGCCTGCTCGCCCGGCGGCGGGGCCACGCCGCGCTCGGCGACCAGGGAACCTCCCCCTGGCTGTTCCCCGGTGGCCGCCCCGGCCAGCCCGTCAGCGCCTACCAGCTCGCCGAACGCCTGCGCCAACTCGGCCTGCGCCCCGCCCAGAGCCGCACACCCGCACTTTTCAGCCTCGCCACCGAACTTCCCGCCGCCGTGCTCGCCCGGCTGCTCGGTATCCACATCAAGGTCGCAGGCGCCTGGCAACACGCCTCCGCCGGCGACTGGACCACCTACGCCGCCAGCTACAGCCACCGCAAACCAGCCCTCGCCGAAGAGACCGAACCGGCACCCCGGCACCCGGGTGAGCAAGACGCATTCAGACAGTTGGAATAACCGAGTCCACCAGGTCGGGCCCGCACCTCACTGGACCAGCATGCGACCTATATCGTCGCGGCCTTCCTCGCCGGAGCCGCCCGGTAAGAGAACAGCCGCCCGGCATCGCGTCCGCCTGACTGCCCGTCGGCCAGGTGGACGGCTCGGCCAGACACCAACATCACCGACCGTGAAATCAAAACGCTCGCGAGCCGCCGATCTGCGCGAGTTCGGCGGTAGTGGGATGCGCCGGCTGGCCGCGCAGAACGAGGTTTTCTGTCGCTCCGGTGAGCCGGCGCGAGTGTCCAGGCGTCCCACCGCAGAGCCAGTCGTGCGCGCCGGCCGGGTCGAGTTCGCGGAAGACCGGACGCTAGCTGTGCGTCGCGATGATCAGGGAGATGATGACCAGGACCGCAGCAGCCGTAAGTACCAGGACCGCGGTGGCGACGCGCATGAGGACCCATTCCTGGCGTGCCCGTCGCTGTCGGTCCTTCAAAGGGAGCCTCGGTCTGGGCGGGTGATAGCCAGGGGGAGGATCGTGCAGGTAGATCCCCCTGCGTCTGCGCGGGCCAATCGGGCCCCCGAGATAAACCATGATGTCTCCCGCTTCCTTCAGCCAGGCGCGGCCAGCATGCGCTGAAGCTGGAGAGCTTGATTCCTGCTGGACAGAGAGACTTCGAACTGCCGGCCCGTGAACCGTGTCGCGAAGCCGACGAGGACCCAGGTGCGGCCGACACCGCTGATGGTCAGACCTGAAGTGGCAGCGCTGGCGGTGGGAGCGCCTTGGGGGGCTGGGGCCCGGTAACCGTCGTGATGACTGCTGTCAGCACGTCCCGGCGGATCATCCGCTGCTGCTGCCGCGGGAGAACGGCCGGGCGCTGGACCGGCACACCGTCACCCGGATGATCAACAGGGCCGGCGCCGCCGCCGGCCTGCCTCATATCCACCCCCACCAGCTCAGGCACACGCTGGCCACCCAGGCGAAAACCGGCAGAGTTGCAACAGGTGCATCATTCGGCAGAACCAGCAAACGCGATCTACCTGCGGCGCAGCGAACAGACCACCCAGCGCACGGCAGAGCCCACCTCGTCCGGAAGCGTCGTTGACCTGCAATGTCACCACCTCGGTTGTATCGGGCGGCACGATGAGTCATCCAGCGTGGTTGCTGCAGAAGACCGCGTGATGCATCAAAGGCGACGACAAAAGCATCAATGAGCACAGATTCACCTCGGTTCGTTCGTCGGGCCGAGGCATTCGACAGGCCGGAACACTGCCGGTTACCAGTATCAACCGCGGCATGAGCCTGGAGGCCATCGCCGCCCTGTACTACAGTCCGGGTTTGTGATCTTCCCGGTAAATCGTCCGGGTCATGCTGGCGCTGCCTGGAGTTGGGCCTGGTAGTGGTGCCATCGTGCGCGTGCCTGGTGGCGTCGTCGCCAGATGCTCCAGGCGCAGTGGAAGGTCCCGCGCGCGGATGTCGCGAGCAGCCTGCGCGCTTCGGGTACCGTGACGCGGATCAGGCCCATGTCGCGGGGAGGCTGCTCGCCGCGGCGAACGGGGAGCTTGCCGGTGTCGCGCCAGTGTTCGGGCTGGTCAGTGGTAGCGGTGCCGGCCTGCGGTGCGGTGGTGCCCAGACGGGCAGGTGCCCAGGGTACCGGCGTGGCGGGTGGCCGGGCGGTCGCGACGGCGAGCAGCGCGAGGGCGCACATGGACAGCACGGTGTGGCGGTGAAATGACGGCCAGAGGCGGACCTGGTGCTGGTCCAGGCCGGCCTGCCCTTTTCCCTGCTGGAAGCACTCCTC
>Ga0209648_10001957_pt1 | contig 16863 bp, 20 predicted proteins | sample GraSoi2013_115cm_FD_185830 | JGI IMG/M metagenome (GOLD analysis project Ga0209648, IMG submission 185830) | Grasslands soil microbial communities from the Angelo Coastal Reserve, California, USA - Sample 9_17_2013_115cm (SPAdes) (version 2) | ecosystem: Environmental > Terrestrial > Soil >...
CGCCACTTCCGGCGTCTCGAACGAGGCATAGGCCTCGCCGATCAGGCGGCGGAAGGTCGCCTCGTCGAAGGTATCGCCGACGAAGGGCCGCATGATGCGGAAGGCCAGCTCGCCATAGGACAGGCCCTTGAGCTTGGCGATTTCGGCCGTCGAGAAGTGCGGCCACTCGGCAGGCACATAGAGGCCGCCGTCGCGGGCGAGGCCCGCGAGCATGACGTCTTCGAAGCCGAGCGGCGCGGGATTGCCCTGCGAGCCGTGGCGGGTACTGATGTAACGCACGATGAACTCCGACTAGGCAGCCTGGCGGCAGGCTGCGTGATCCTTGCGGACCCTTTTGGTCGAGGCGGGATGCTTCTCCAGCATCCGCTCCGGACGAGTCGGACGCTTGACGAGGTCACCACCGCAATTGGGGCAATGGCCGCCCAACCGGGTTCGGGCGCAGTCCGCACAGAACGTGCACTCGTAGGTGCAGATCAGGGCATCGGGCGCGCCGTTGGGCAGGTCCTTGTCGCAGCATTCGCAGTTGGGCCGGAGGTCGAGCATGGCTTCCTCTTACGCCGAGAGATAGCGGCTTTCCAGATGGGCCTTGAAGGCCGCGGTGCCGAGCGGTGCCGCGGTGGCCTCGCCCAGGATCTCGTCGGTGCCGGCAATAGAGCCCTTGCCGTGCACATTGGCGCGCAGCCAACCCAGCAGAGGCGCAAAATCGCCCTTTCCGATGGCCTCCAGGAGGCCAGGATGGGCCTTGCGGGCCGCGGCAAAGAGCTGGGCGGCCGCCAGCGCCCCCAAAGTATAGGTCGGGAAATAGCCCCAGCCGCCGTCCGGCCAATGGATGTCCTGCAGGCAGCCCACCGCATCGTCGGTTGGCACGATGCCCAAAAGCTCGCGCATGCCCTCGTTCCAGGCGCCCGGCAGGTCGGCGAGCTTGAGGTCGCCCGCCAGCAGGGCGCGCTCCAACCGGTAGCGCAGCATGATGTGCAGCGGATAGGTCACCTCGTCGGCGTCGACGCGGATGAAGCCCGGCACGACGCGGGTGTAGACGCGGTGGATGTTGTCGGTCGTCCAGGCCGGCCCGTCCTTGCCGAAGGCGGCGCGCATGCGCGGCGCGGCAAAGGCCAGGAAGGCATCGCTGCGGCAGGCCTGCATCTCCATCAGCAGCGACTGGCTTTCGTGCAGCACCATGCCGCGCGCGTTGCCGACCGGCTGGCGTCGCCACGCGCGCGGCAGGCCGGCCTCGTAGAGCCCGTGCCCGGTCTCGTGCAGGGTGCCCATCAGGGCGCGCGCGAAGTCGGCCTCGTCGTAACGCGTGGTGATGCGCACGTCGTCCGCCGTGCCGCCGGTGAAGGGGTGCTCTGAAACATCGAGCCGGCCGTGGCTGAAGTCGAAGCCGATCAGGCGGATCAGTTCCTCGCCCAGCTTGCGCTGCGCGGCCACGGGAAACGGCCCGTCGAGGGCGAGCGGCGCAGGGTCGCGCTTCTGGCGCTCCATGACGCGACCAAGCAAGTCGGGCAGGAAGCCGCGCAGATCGGCGAACAGCGCGTCGATGCGCTGGGCGCGGCCGCCCGGCTCGAACTCGTCGAGCAGCGCGTCGTAGAGCGACGTGCCGAGCGCGGCGGCCTTGGCCTCGCCGACCTGGCGCATCACCTTCAGCACTGCGGAGAGGGTGGGCAGCAGCGACTTGAAGTCCTTGTTCTTCCGGGCCTCGCGCCAGGCCATCTCGCAGACCGAGGTGGCGCGCGTGCGGGCCTCGACGAGCTCGGCCGGCAGCGCGCTTTCATGCACCCACGAGCGCCGCATCTCGCGCAGGTTTGCCGCACGCCACGGATCGAGGGACCGTGCGCCCTCCTCCGCCCGGGCCAGCAGCTCAGGCATGTCGGGCGCCGAGATCATGCCGTGGGCGATGACGCCCAGCGTCGCGAGCTGATCAGCGCGGTCTTCGCTGGCGCCTTGGGGCATCATGGCCGAGCGATCCCAGTTCAGGATCGCGCAGGCGCGATGGACGGCGCTCAGCCGCGCGAAGCGGCGTTCCAGCTCGGCATAAGGATCGTTGGCGATCATGTCTTGACCTTCGTGCGGCCGGCGACCGTGAGCCGCCCGTTCTCCCAATGATAGGCGAGGTAGACGCCGGCGAGCGCTGCGGCGATCAGGAACCAGGTGATGGCGTACTGCAGGTGGTCGTTGGGAATGTCGAGCCGCGTCTGGCCGCCCACTGGCACGCCGCCGGGGTTGGGCGTCGCGTCAGCCTCGAGGAAGAACGTGTCGAGCTTGGGATCGGGCTTGCCGCCCGCCATGCTGCGCATCAGCGGCACGTCGACATGGAACCAGACATTGCGCTCCGGCACGTTGTCCGGCGCGAACTGGCGCTGCTCCTGGGTGCGCCGCACGATGCCTGCAAGCTCGACCTTGCCGGCAAGCTGGCCCTCGGTGCGACGCGCCGGGTCCTTCTTCTCCTGGGGAATCCAGCCGCGGTCGAACAGCACCACCCGTCCGTCGTCGGTCTTGAGCGGCGTGACAACCTGCAGGCCGACCGTGTTCTTGAGGCTGCGCGCGGCGAGGTAGAACTCCTTGTCGTGCAGGAAGGTGCCCGCGACCTTGACGCGGCCGTACTCGAAGCGCAGCTGATCGCCCCGCAGCAGCTCGTCGAGCGTGATCGGCGGAGCGGCCTGGTTGGCGGCGATGCGGTCGAGGATGTCGTGCTTCCACGCGCGACGCTCCATCTGCCAAATGCCGAGGCCCAGCGAGACCACGAAGATCGGCAGCGAGATGAGCGTGGGCCACAAGGCCGGCCGCAGCTTGATCATGGTGACTCCCTAACCCGTCGCTCCCGCGTGGACACATTGACGATCCATTTCCGCCCGGTAACACCGCCCACCCGGGTTGTCGCAATTCGCGCAATTCCCGCTACCGGTTTTGCCGATCGCCGGACAAGACGACACAATGTTGCGGCTGCGTGGGCTTGAGCGACCGCATCGCCGTGACAGGGCTTCGCGTTTCGGGGACCGAACGAGGTTGGGCAATTTGCGCAATTCCCGCTACCCCGTCGGTGCCCGCAGCGGCCGTGGTAGGGGTTTCCGCAATTTGCGCTACCCGTCTGGCCGCAGCTCTTTGGCGGCAGGCACGAGATCGGCGGCACCACAGCGTCGGCGGTAATTTGCGCAATTTCCGCTACCGCCTCCGGCCCCTTCAGGCCAACTGCCTCGCGAAGCGGTGAGGGCCGGCGCAATAATGTCGGTTTCGGGTGAGACAACAAAACGCCGGAAAACGCCGATCTGCCTGCTTCGGAGCGTCGTTTAGCAGCACGACATAATCTTTCATTATTGCGTGCCATAGCGGGGGCGAGCCTCTTCCCGCAGGCTGCGCGCAGCCTGCACGAAAGCGGCCATAGGGGCGCCTCGGAGCGGAGCTCTCTGCCGCCAGCGATCCGTCGGGGTGAATGAACAGAATGCCGCTCCTCCAGGTGAGGGTCGGCAGACATACGCCACAACATTGCTCAGTTCTGTCAAGTCCCGTCATCCCGACTCACAAAAGACGCTACTCGTTCAACGCGGTCGAGCGATGGGTGTACTGCTGGGCAATCAGCAGCGCCTTCAAGACACGCAGCAGACCGACCGCCAGCCCGAAGGTGAGCGGCACCCAGATCACGACATGAACCCACCATGGCGGCTCGTAGCGGAACTCGACCCAGAACACGAGCATCATGACGATGGCACCCAGGCCTAGGATCACGAAGACGGCGGGCCCGTCGCCGGCATCGTTGCCGCGCAGGTCGAGGTCGCACACCGAGCAGCGGTCGACGACGGTGAGCAGGCCGCGGAACATCCGGCCGCGGCCGCAGCGCGGGCAGGCGCCGCGCAGGGCGATGTCGACCGGCGATTGGCGTGGCCATTCGGACATTATCGGCTCCCAAAGGCGAACCCCCGGTGAGCGCCCGGCGGCATCATTTTTTTTGCCTCCCCCGCTGTGCGCAGGGGAGGAATGACGCCTACACTTCTTCTGCCACGTGTTCCATCAGGATTACATGGTTACGGCTGGTCCTTCACGGTGAAGGGAATATCGCCCTGTATGACGTCGGCGCCTGCCATGGTGCGCACCGCCCAATGCAGCTTGTAGTCTCCGGCGGGAAAGGGTGGGTATCGGGCCACCTCTCCCCAGCGAATGACAGCACGGGGCGCAGCCCGCAAGGTGGACTCCGAAATCATGTCGTTATGGCCTTGCCACGAAGAAGAACAGCCGGCTGAAGAGCGTATAGTTCGATTCGAAGGTCATGATCCCGACGAAGATCAAGACCAGCGTCGGCGGGACGAGGATCGCGTAGAGCAGCGCCAGGCGCTCCCAAGCCATGTGCATGAAGACCGCGACGATCAGGCCGGCCTTCAGGACCATGAAGATCAGGATCAGCGACCAGCGCAGATAGCCGACAAGGCCGAAATAATCCACCAGGTAGGAGCAGGTGCTCAGGACGAACAGCCCCCCCCAGACCACCAGATAGAGCTTGATCGGATGATGTTGCGTCTCGATGTGGGGCGCCACCTGTGACATGTCGGCCTCTCACCAGAGATAGAACAGCGCAAAAATGAACACCCATACGAGATCGACGAAGTGCCAGTAGAGCCCCGTGATCTCAACGATCTCGTAGTTTCCCTTCCGGCTCGTAAAAAAGCCGCGCCGCTCCTGGTCGAAGTCGCCCCGCCAGACCTTGCGGGCCATGATGATGAGAAAGATCACACCGATCGTGACATGCGTGCCATGGAAGCCCGTGATCATGAAGAAGCTCGAGCCGAACTGGGCGGCGCCCCAGGGATTCCCCCACGGCCGAACGCCTTCCGCGATCAGCTTCGACCATTCGAACGCCTGCATGCCGACAAACGTCGCGCCGAGCAGCGCAGTCGCCAGCATCAGGATCGCTGTCCTCCGGCGGTCACGGCGATAGCCGAAGTTGACGGCCATCGCCATCGTGCCGCTGCTACTGATCAGTATGAAGGTCATGATGGCGATCAGGATCAGCGGGATATGGCGGCCGCCGATGGTGAGCGCGAAGACCTCGCTCGGATTGGGCCAGGGTTCGACGGTCGACATCCTGACCGTCATGTAGGACAGCAGGAAGCAGGAGAAGATGAAAGTGTCGCTGAGGAGGAAGATCCACATCATGGCCTTCCCCCAGGAGACGTTCTTGAAGGCCCGCTGGTCGGATGACCAGTCCGCCACGATCCCTGCCCAGCCGGCGGGGCGGGTGATGCCGGCGCCCGGGTTGGTTCGCGGCATGTCGACCATTGATCCCTCCTAGGTCAGCAATCCGCGACAGATCTCGACGAGATCGTCCGTCCAGCGCATGAGGAGACTGAAGAGGACGAGCCAGACCAGGAGCAGGAAGTGCCAGTAGATGGCGCAGAGCTTCACGCTGAGGGTGAGCTCGCCCAACGCCTGCGGCGTGCATGCCTCGGAGAGGACGAACGCCTTGATGGTCGTCCGGCATAGCGCAACAAGCCCGCCCAACACATGCAGACCATGGAGCGCGGTGAGCAGATAGAAGAAGGCGGCTGCCGGGTCGGCGGCCGTGAAATAGCCCGAGGCGGCGAGGTCGCGCCATGCCAGCAACTGCCCCCCCACGAAGGCGAGTGAGGAGACACCGGCGGCGAGCAGGCCGGATCTGATCCCGTCATGCTCGCCCCGACGGGCGGCGATCACGGCCGTCTGCAACGAGACGCTGCTCAGGATCAGCAGGCCCGTGCTGAACCACAGCACGGTCGGCATGGGCAGCGAGTGCCAATCCGCCATGCCCTTACGCATGGAGTAGGCGCTGACGAGGAGCGAAAACAACGAGCCGGCGACGACGAGGAAGGCTCCAAGGCCGATCTTCGCCGTCGGGTGGACCGATGGTTCTGCACCACGCGCATCGTCGCTCACCCCGACCTCCAGCCAGGGCTTGGCGGTCAGCCCCTGACGTGACAGCCACCAGCCGACGAGGACTGCCATCACGACCATGAAGATGACGGTCACGACCATGGCGCACGTCTCCTCATGCGGTCCGCGGGACCGGCGGCTGGTTCTGCGGCAGGAAATCCTGCGCGGCGCCAGGGACGCTATAGTCGTAGGCCCAGCGATACACCACCGGAAGGGTCTTGCCCCAGTTGCCATGCCCGGGCGGCGTTTGCGGCGTCTGCCATTCGAGCGTGGTCGCACCCCAGGGGTTGCCACCGGCGGGGCGGCCTCTCCTGAGGCTCCACACAAGATTGAACACGAACATCAATTGGGCGGCGCCAACGATCAAGGCGACGATCGTGATGAAGGCATTCAGCGTTACGGTGGAGGGCGGAACAAAAGCCATCTCGCCCATCTCGTAGTACCGGCGCGGCACGCCCATCAGCCCGATGTAGTGCAACGGGAAGAAGATCGCGTAGGCCCCAAGGAATGTGACCCAGAAATGGAGCTTTCCGAGCGTGTCGCTGAGAAGCCGCCCTGTGACCTTCGGGTACCAATGGTAGATCGCGCCGAAGATGGCGAAAATCGGCGCGATGCCCATCACCATATGGAAATGAGCGACGACGAACATCGTGTCGGACAGAGGCACATCGACGACGACATTGCCGAGGAACAGGCCGGTGAGGCCGCCATTCACGAAGGTGACGATGAAGGCGAGCGCGAACAGCATCGGCACCGTGAGGTGGATGTCGCCGCGCCAGAGCGTCAGCACCCAGTTGTAGACCTTGATGGCGGTGGGGATGGCGATGATCAGGGTCGTGGTGGCGAAGAAGAACCCGAAGGCGGGGTGCATGCCGCTCACATACATGTGGTGCGCCCAGACGACGAAGCTCAGCGCGCCGATCGCCACGAGCGCCCATACCATCATGCGGTAGCCGAAGATGTTCTTCCGCGCGTGGGTGCTGATCAAGTCGGAGATGATGCCGAAGGCAGGAAGCGCGACGATATAGACCTCGGGATGGCCGAAGAACCAGAACAGGTGCTGGAACAGGATCGGGCTCCCTCCCTTATAGGGCAGTTGCTCGCCCATCGACACGATGGCCGGCATGAAGAAGCTCGTGCCGATGACCCGGTCGAGCAGCATCATCACGCAGCCGACAAAGAGTGCCGGGAAGGCGAGCAGCGCCAGGACGGTGGCCGTGAAGATGCCCCAGACCGTGAGCGGCATGCGCAGGAGCGTCATGCCCCTGGTGCGCCCTTGCAGCACGGTCACGACATAGTTCAGCCCACCCATGGTGAAGCCGATGATGAAGAGCATCAACGAGACGAGCATCACGATGATGCCCCATTCCTTGCCCGGTGTGGTGGCGAGGATCGCCTGCGGCGGGTAGAGGGTCCAACCCGCTCCCGTCGGTCCGCCCGGCACGAAGAAGCTGGCGACGAGAACCAGCACGGCGAGCAGGTAGACCCAGAAGCTCAGCATGTTCACATAAGGGAAGACCATGTCCCGCGCGCCGAGCATCAGCGGGATGAGATAGTTGCCGAAGCCCCCGAGGAACAAGGCCGTCAGAAGATAGATGACCATGATCATCCCGTGCATGGTCATGATCTGATAGTAGCGATCCGCGTCGATGAAGGAGAGCAGTCCCGGAAAACCGAGCTGCAGCCGCATCAGCCAGGACATGACGAGGGCCACCAGACCGATCGACAGCGCCGTTATGGAGTACTGAATGGCGATGATCTTCGCGTCCTGGGAGAAGACATACTTCGTGATCCAGCTCTTCGGGTGATAGAGCTCGACATCGGCGACTTCGGCGACCGACAATGATTGGACAACGTTGCTCGTTTCATCAGTCATGGGAACGTCTCCCATTTCCTGTCAGTTGAAGGTTCCTGTTCTGGGGCTCATCCCGTATCCATCACTAGTTCCCCGCATCGGCCCTGACCGGCGCTCGGAGTTGAGCGAAGGTTTTTTGCAGCAGCAGCCACGTCTGGTGGTCGCTCTCCAGTTCGACCACGACACTGCCGCGCATATGGGAGTGGCCGACGCCGCAGAGCTCGGCACAGAGCGCCTCGAAAGTGCCGGCCCGCGTTGGTGTGAACCAGTAGTAGGTGACGCTGCCGGGAATCATGTCCATCTTGGCGCGGAACTCCGGCACGTAGAAGTCGTGCACGACGTCGAGGGAGCGAAGCAGGATCTTGACCGGCTTGCCAAGCTGAAGGTGAAGCTGGTCGCCCTGGATGATGACGTCGTCTTGCCCGTGCGGATCTTTCGGATCGAGGCCTAGTGGGTTGTCCGGGCTGACATAGGCGACGTCGGATGCGCCGAGCCGGCCATCCGCGCCCGGCAACCGGTAGCTCCACTGCCATTGCTGGCCGACAACCTCGACCGTGGTGGCGTCCTTCGGCACCGTGACGAACTGGTGCCAAACGAAGAGGCCGGGGGCAAGCATCGCCGCGACGCCGACGCCCGTGCCGATCGAGAGCCACCATTCGAGCCTCGTGCTCTCGGGCTGATAGGCGGCACGGCTGCCCTCGCGATGCCGGAACCGGAAAACGCAATAGGCCATGAACAACACGACGGCAGCGAAGACGACGCCAGTGATCCAGAAAGTGATGAGAATGGTGTCGTCAATATAGCTCCAGTTGGAGGCGATCGGCGTCCACCACCACGGACTCAGAAGGTGGAACACCACCGAGCCGAGCACGATCAGAGCCAGTGCGACCGCGATACGCATCCTTCTTCCTTGCCTATGGCGGCGATGCATGGAGACCAAGCAACGCCTCGGCTCAGGCGACACCTTGCGATGTCAGGAAACGCGTTTCTTCTTGAAATGAAAGCCACGCCACAGTTCGGCAGGCCTGCCGGTCCGCGGCCTGAAGCAGTCGGCGCCGATGAAAGCAGAGTCGGCACACAGCCCCTGTCTGGCGCCTGCTCGCCGGAGCGCGCCCACAAGCTTCAACCGTTGCTTCCACTTCGCCATAGTCGAACCATTGGTTCGCTCGTGCTTCGCTCGGACGATCGCGCGTTAGCGGCGACCCAAAGTCCCACTATTCAGCTTCAAGGCAACCAAAGCCTTCAGCCTGCACTTACCCAATATTGTCGGTACTACTACTGCGGTTGTCAATTGAAGCCGGGCCGAAACCGTCGGCGCCGTCACTGCCGTCGAGCGCCGATCCGGTTATTTTTTCTTTCCGTCGGCGGCGAATTGGTTGAGGAAAACGACGATGTCGTCGATCTCCTTATCGGCTTTGAGGCCCGGGAAATCCATCTTGGTGTCGGGGATTTTCGCTTTCGGCCCCTTGATGTACTCCCGGAACGTAGCTTCGTCCCAAACGATGCCGGAATTCTTGTTGGCGGACGAATAGCTGAAGCCTTCGACAGATCCAGCCGGCCGGCCGAAAAGCCCATTCAGCTTCGGCCCGACGGCGTTCTTCGCGGTCACTCCGATCTGGTGGCAGCGGATGCAGTAGAAAGAAAAAACCTTCTGACCTGCGCCGGCATCGCCGGCCGCCGCGGCCGCAGGTGTCAGCGCCGCAAGAATCAACGGAGCCACCAAGGTCCAACGCACCATCGAAGGTTCTCCCTGGAACTCGGAGGTGGTCTTTCTGCTGGACCGGCGGCCGAGCCGCACAACCTTTCGCAATACGCCTATACTATCGCCGGCCCCCTCCAACTCAGGGGCGATGGGCGTCACTTCGATCATGCCCCCCGCACCCACCGCGGCGCAGCTGGTGAGGCCAAAGCACGAAGGCAATTGTCGTTCGGCGCAAACGTCCGGCAGGACACCTTCGGTTTGACGGTAGGCCTTTTCCGTCGGCAAAGCCAGCGCCGAAGCCTGGAGGTAGTGTCCTAATTTGAAATCCCCTATCGAAATGTCTGCCATTTGGCCTCGCAACCGCTCCGCGTTTAGGGGCGTTGCATGAGCATGGCTCCACAAGCGGAAATGATCACGCTGCTGGAATGGACCAAGGCGAAGCTCGCCAAGGGCCCAGCGTGGTGGCGCGGCCACGCTGGTCGACGCGCTGCCCGTCAAGGAGGTTTACGACGGACAGACCGTGTGGGAGGGCGTTGTCCACGTCTTTGACCTAGAGCGCCATCCCAAGGCCACCAGAGCCTATGCATGGTCATCCCCGATAGAAGGCAGCGACAAGCGCCGGTTCTATGCCGTGCTGCACCTGGGCGGCATACGGTCGCCGCTGGATGCGGTGCGAGCGGCTATCGTGGCGGAGCGGCGATCACAAGCGCGATAGGGGGAACTTATGGCCCATTTTAGAGTCGAGGCAGCCAAGGATGACGCGTCGGGCAAATGGCTTGCGGAGCTTTACTACCCCGAAGCCATGGCAACCCCGTTCTCCCGCAGCCGCCCAATCTTCAATAGTCGCGAGGAAGCGCTCGCTGCCGCTGTTCGCGCCATGCGAAGGGCCATGGAACAGATAGAGTTGAAATGATTCTAAATTAGGACACTGCCAGCCTGGAGCCTTTCTGTCCTTTTCTGAATCGGCTGGGATTGCCCAGCGTGGACGGATGTGACTCGACCACCGTGCTGGGCGGGAGGCCAGCAGCGATGGCGCGAGCTTACTCATCGGATCTTCGGGAGCGCGTCGTGGCCGCGGTCGCCGACGGTCAGCCCTGCCGAGCGGTGGTGTCGCCGTTCCGGGTGAGCGTGGCGAGCGTGGTGAAGTGATCGCAGCGGGCGCGCGCCACCTGGCAGCCCGGCGGCCTGACCTGTCAGGGCAAGCGGCCATACCCGCTGGAAGGGAAGCGTGACTGGCTGCTGGGCCAGCTGTCGCAGACGCCTGATCTGACGCTGCATGCGCTGTTGGACACGTTGCGTGATCGTGGCGTCGCAGTGTGCCACTGCGCGCGACCGTGCCGCATGGCCACTGGCGGACGCTGACCTTCCTCGCCGCCCTGCGACACGACCGTAACACCGCACCGTGCGTCTTCGACGGCCTGATCAATGGTGAACGCTTCCTCACCTACCTCACCCAATCGTTCGTGCCGACCCTCAGGCCCGGCGATATCGTCATCATGGACTAGCCTCTCCCCCGCCGGGGGAGAGGAACATGAGGATGTCCACTCCGTAACCATCAGATAGGGGAGGCTTTACGCCGTCGTGCCGCCGTCGACCGGCAGCGCTGCGCCGGTGATGAACGAGGCCTCATCGGACAGCAGGAAGGGCGCGGCGTTGGCGATCTCCGCCGGCCGGGCCGGGCGACCCATCGGGTTCTGGCCAGCGCGCTGCGCCACGAGCTGCTCTTTGTCCATGCCCTGCGTGCTCTGCTGGTCGGGCCGGGCGACGAAGACGCGAAGCATGGGCGTATCGGTGGCGCCGGGACAGATGGCGTTGACCCGGATCTTGTCCTTGGCGACCCGCTTGGCGAGCGCCCGGACGAAGCCCACGACGCCGAACTTCACCGCGGAGTAGACCGGGCTGAACTGCGAGCCGACCGAGCCCGAGGTCGAGGCGGTATAGAGCAGGCTGCCGCCGCCGCGCGCCCCGAACTCGGGCAGGGCCGCCTCGGTGGTGACGATCTGCGAGCGCAGGTTGAGGTCAACCGCCAGCGCGAAGTCGGCCATCTCGATGCCCTCGAACCAAGGCCGGTCCCGGATGGCCGAGGTGGTTCCAGACGAAGTCCAGGCCGCCGAAGGCATTCGCGGTTTCGCGCACGATCCGTCGCGCGTTGGCATCTTCCCTGAGGTCGGCGACGATGCCCTTGGCCTTGCCGCCGTTGGCCGTGATCTCCTTCACGACCGCATGCACGCCGGCCTTGTCGACGTCGACCACGGCGACGCTCGCGCCCTCGCGGAAAGCCTGCTCAAGCCTCTCTACATGGCGGCCAAACAGGCGTAGAATTTTCGCGTGGTGGATCGCGGCACGTTCGTGATCATTGTCGCCGCGACCTTCGGACTTCCTGTCCGAGAGGAGGCAGACATGGCCATGCAGAAACAAATCCGCAATCCCATCGAATGGGCTTGGGATCACCTCAAGCAGACCGGCCACGCGATGGAGGAGACGGCCCACACGGTCGAAGGCGCCTGGGAAGGCCGGGACGCGGTCGCGCCGATGGTCCGCCGCATCCATGCCGCCGACATCGGCGATGCGCTTGCCAGGGGCGTCAAGGATTTCGGGGCCTGCCGCACGGACGTCATCTTCCTCTGCCTCATCTATCCCGTCGCCGGCCTCGTCATATCGCGCATGGCCGCCGGCTACGGCATGGTGGCGCTGATCTTCCCGCTGATCTCTGGTTTCGCCCTCGTCGGCCCGCTGTTCGGTCTCGGCCTCTACGAGATGAGCCGGCGGCGCGAGCAGGGCATCGCCACCGGTTGGGCGGACGCTTTCGCCGTGATGCACGCACCAGCGATCGGGGCGATCGTGGTGCTGGCTGCGCTACTGTTCGGGCTGTTCTGCCTGTGGCTGTTCGCAGCCTTCCTCATCTACACTGTGACCCTGGGGCCCGATCCGCCGGTCTCGGCCACCGCCTTCGTCCGCGATGCGCTGACGACGCCGGAGGGCTGGATGATGATCGTGGTCGGCTGCGGCGTCGGCTTCCTGTTCGCCCTCGTGGCGCTGGTGATCAGCGTCGTCTCCTTCCCGCTGCTGCTCGACCGCAACGTCGGCGTCGTCACCGCCATCGCCACCTCGGTACGCGCCGTGCTCACCAATCCCGGACCGATGGCGATGTGGGGCCTGATCATCGCGGGCTCCCTGGTGATTGGCGCCATCCCCCTGCTGGTCGGCCTCGCCATCGTGCTGCCCGTGCTCGGGCACGCGACCTGGCACCTCTACCGCAAGGTGGTGAGTTAGAAGTGGTGCTGATAAGCAAGCCCACGGTTACCGTCAGCTTGGCCCAGGCAAAGGCGAAATTCAGCGAACTGCTGGACAGGGTGGAGAGCCCGGGATTGCGCTTCAGCAGGACATTGTCGAGCGAATAGGCGCCGCTGCCGGCGAGCATCAGGGTGGCGCCCATGGCGAGATTGCAGGACGCCATCGTCCATTCGTCTATGCAGGTGCCGCCCTGCCAGCCGAAGATCAGCATGAGCGCGATCGAAAAGCCGATCGTGGCCAGCGCCGACAGGCGCGTCATCAGCCCGAGCACGAGCGCCGTGCCGGCGATCAATTCGGCGGCGCTGAACAGGATGATGGCGGGGTAGAGCAGCCAGAATTGCTGCAGCAGGAAGGCGATCGCCTGATCGGTGCCGAACAGCGCGCCGGGCATCGCGCCCTGAAGCTTGTCCGCAAGCCACGTGTGCGCGTCGGGGTCGAGCTTCTGCGGGGCGTAGATGAAGCGGCGCGAGCCGCCGCCCCAATAGATGAAGCCCTGCATAACGCGCACCGAGAGCAAGGCGATGGCCGCCATACGCCAGAGCTGCTGGCCGGGGACCGCCGACCTTCGCGCCCAGCGGCGTTCATATTCCCTCCCCTGCGAAGCTGGGGAGGTGGCCCGTAGGGCCGGAGGGGTCATGCCCTCTTGCCGACGCCTCCATGACCCCTCCGTCCGCTGCGCGGACACCTCCCCGCACGAAGCGCGGGGAGGAAAATTCAGTGCAGCGCGATGGGCGCCTTGCCCGAGCCCCACCAGTAGATGCAGAAGAACAGGAACAGCCACACCACGTCGACGAAGTGCCAGTACCAGGCGGCGGCCTCGAAGCCGAAATGCTGCCGCGGCTTGAACTGGCCGGCCATGGCGCGGAACAGGCAGACCAGCAGGAAGGTCGTGCCGACGAACACATGGAAGCCATGGAAGCCGGTCGCCATGAAGAACGTCGACGAATAGATGTTGTCGCGGAAGCCGAACGGCGCGTTGAAGTACTCGTAGGCCTGGATCGAGGTGAAGCAGATGCCCAGGATCACCGTCAGCGTCAGCCCGCGCACGGCGTCGCGCTTGTTGCCCTCGAGGATGGCATGGTGCGCCCACGTGACCGTGGTGCCCGAGAGCAGCAGGATCAGCGTGTTCATGAACGGCAGGTCGAACGGCGCGATGACGTGGACGCCCTTGGGCGGCCAGATGCCGCCGGTCGCCTCGGCGCGGATCGGCATCTCCGGCGAGCCGGGGAACAGCGAGGCATCGAAGAACGCCCAGAAGAACGCGGCGAAGAACAGCACCTCGGAGGCGATGAACAGGATCATGCCGTAGCGCAAGCCGAGCTGGACCACCGCGGTGTGGTACTTGCGCGACTCGACGATGACGTCGCTCCACCACCAGAACATCACGGCGAAGATGATCAGGAAGCCGGGGGCGACGATCCACCATTCGACGGCCTTGATGATCGCCTCGACGTGCGGGCCGAGCATGTCGGGGTGCATGCCGAGGGCTGCGCCAAAAGCCAGCAGCAGCGCGCCGATGGCACCCAGTGCGGGCCACGGGCTCGGGTCGACGAGATGATAGGGATGCTTCTGCACGCCGTCGGCCATATTCATCCACCCTTTCCAGATCCGTTGGCGGGTATGCCGCCCAGCAAAGTCTTCGCCCGCTCCGTCTTGGCCTCGAAGAAGGTGTAGGAGAGCGTGATGGTGCGGACGTTATCGTAGCGCCGATCCTTGTCCATCTCGGGATCGACGAAGAATACCACGGGCATGTCGACCGACTGGCCCGGCTGCAGCAACTGCTCGGTGAAGCAGAAGCATTGCAGCTTGTTGAACCACGGGCCGGCCGGCTCCGGCGTGACGTTGTAGGTCGCGGTGCCGACGATCGGCCGCTGCGAGACGTTGGTCGCGCGGAAGTGGACCAGCTTCTCCTCGCCCAGCCGCACCTTGACCTCGCGCTCGACCGGCTGGAAGCGCCACGACAGGTTGGGATCGACGTTGGAATCGAAGCGCACGGTGACGGTGCGCGACAGCACCGGGCGCCCCTCTCCCTGGGCGCCCTCCTGCGCCACGATCGGCGTGCCGGCAAAGCCCGTCGCCTTGCAGAACATCTCGTAGAGCGGCGAGGCGGCGTAAGCGAGCGCCAGCATGCCGCCCACGATGGCGACCAGGCGCCAGGCCAGACGGGCGTTCCTGTCGGGGGCGGCGCTCATCCCTGGCCTCCCATGCGCACCAGGGTGAGCAGGAAGAAGATCGCCGCGAGCGCCAGCAGGAACCCCGCCATGAACAGGTTCTTGCCGCGCTGGCGGCGGTGCATGTCGGTATCGCCCGGGCGGCGGTCTTCGGTCATGGCGGCGCTCATCCGACCAGGATCCGGGCGACCAGGATCCGGGCCACGATCCCGTCCAGCGGCAGGGCGGCGAACAGGACGGCGAGATAGAGCAGCGAGAAGCGGAACATCCGCCGCGCCGCCGGGAAGGCACTGCGGTCGTCGGCGGTGCGCCACACCACGACGGCGTGGCCGACGAAGGCCAGGCTCATCGCCAGCGCCACCGCGCCGTAGAACCAGCCGACCGCGCCCAGCAAGGTCGGCGCCAGCGCGACCGGCAGCAGCACAAGCGTATAGACCAGCATCTGGCGCTTGGTCTCGCGCGGACCGGCGACCACCGGCAGCATGGGCACGCCGGCGCGGCGATAATCGTCGCTGCGATAGAGCGCCAGCGCCCAGAAATGCGGCGGCGTCCACAGGAAGATCAGCAGGAAGAGCGCGATGCCGACGGCGGATACGTCACCGGTGACGGCGGCCCAGCCGATCATCGGCGGGAACGCGCCGGCCGCGCCGCCGATCACGATGTTCTGCGGCGTCCGTCGCTTCAGCCAGATCGTGTAGACGAAAACATAGAACAGGATCGCCGCCAAGAGCAGCGCCGCGGCCATGAAGTTGGTCGAGACCGCCATCAGCAGGACGGAGAAGAGCGACAGCAGCACGCCCAGAGCCAGCGCATCGTCCGGGGCCACGCGGCCGGCCGGCAGCGGCCGATTGCGCGTGCGCGCCATCAACGCATCGAGGTCGCGCTCGTACCACATGTTGATGGCGCCGGCGGCGCCGGAACCCAGCGCGATCGCCAGCACGGCGAGTGCGGCGGCAAACGGGTGCAGGTGCCCCGGCGCGATCAGCACGCCAACCAGGCCGGTGAACACCACCAGTGACATCACGCGGGGCTTCAATAGGTCTACGTAGTCCCGCACGCGCGCCGATGGCGCCGCGTCATGTGCCCTGCTTAGGATCCGTGCTGTATCGCTCATCGCCTACTAAGGCGAAGGCGCCGGCCCTATTGGAACTTAGGGGGCGCCTCCGCTCCTAAAAGATCAGTGGTGCGCCGCCGGAGAGATGTGCGGCAGTTCCTCGAACGTGTGGAACGGCGGCGGCGAGGCCACCGTCCATTCCAGCGTCGTGGCGCCGTCGCCCCAGTAGTTGGCGCCGACCCGCCGGCCGGCCAACAGCGTGCCGAACACGACGAAGATCAGCCAGAAGATGGTCGAACCGAACGAAATGAACGCGCCGATCGACGAGATGTAGTTCCAGTGCGCCATCGCATCGGGATAGTCGACATAGTGGCGCGGCATGCCGGCGAGCCCGCTGAAGTGCATCGGGAAAAAGGTCAGGTTGACGCCGATGAAGGTCGTCCAGAAATGGACCTGGCCGGCCCACTCCGGATACTGCCGGCCGCACATCTTGCCGAACCAGTAGTAGAAGCCGGCGAACATGCCGAACACGGCGCCGAGTGACAGCACGTAGTGGAAGTGCGCGATCACGTAGTAGGTGTTGTGCAGCGCATAGTCGACGCCGGCATTGGCCAGCACCACGCCAGTGACGCCGCCCACCGTGAACAGGAAGATGAAGCCGATCGCCCACAGCATCGGCACTTCGAGCCGGATCGAGCCGCCCCACATGGTGGCGATCCAGCTGAAGATCTTCACCCCGGTCGGCACCGCGATCACCATGGTGGCGGCCACGAAATAGGCGCGCGTGTCGACGTCCATGCCGACGGTGAACATGTGATGCGCCCACACGACGAAGCCGACGACGCCGATCGCCACCATCGCGTAGGCCATGCCGAGATAGCCGAAGATC
>Ga0209648_10001958_pt1 | contig 16859 bp, 19 predicted proteins | sample GraSoi2013_115cm_FD_185830 | JGI IMG/M metagenome (GOLD analysis project Ga0209648, IMG submission 185830) | Grasslands soil microbial communities from the Angelo Coastal Reserve, California, USA - Sample 9_17_2013_115cm (SPAdes) (version 2) | ecosystem: Environmental > Terrestrial > Soil >...
CGGAGGAAATTGCCTCTCGGCTAATCCGCAAGCTTCATGTGCGGATCATCGAAGTGCCCGATGGAAAACAGCCGGATCAACTCTCCACCGAGGCACTCGGGCTGCTCCTGGGCTCCCTGTAAACCTTTCCTTCCCCGGTTATCTTTTTGTAGCCCGTTCACTCGTCCGATGGGGAGTGTGCGTGTGCTCTGGCGGATGACCCCGTGGTCGTCCGCTTTTTGTTTTTGCCTATCCTTCCCCAGTAGCGGCCTTCTCACGAACGGGTCCTCGTGGATGGCACCTCGCATGTACGAGTCGAGCGTTTTCAACTGTCGTCCGGCCACCTAACGTGTGCGGTAGAGGAAAGTGATCGTATTCTGCGTCAGAAGGGTCAACAGGATCGCTGCAAACCGCGCATTTCCCCTGCGCGCGCTGATAGATTGTCTGTTTTTCCGCCTCGTCGAAAAGACGCTTCGGGTCTAGGCGAACACCGATGTCTTCGATAATCTTGTTTCGCCACTCTTCGTAGTATTTTGCTATCGCTGGTCCCGAAGTTGACCTTCCCGTTGCTGCGACATCCCTGTCAGCAAGGATGTGGGAGGCAAGCTTCTGTGTGAAGGACTTGTCGAACTTGAACAATGGGTTGCGGGACAGATCTTGGATCAACAGAAATGCCGCGATTACATCAAGCTTTCTAAACTTTAGCTTAGTCCGCTTTTTTCCGAGACTCGTTTGGGCGAACGCGACTAGAAAGACCTCACTTGTGATCTTCAATATGTCCTGAAACCTCTTCGCTGCCTCGCCCTCAACATCAAAGGTGGTGTTCTCGTGGTACACCTTATCGAGTTCGTTTGCGCCGATGCTTTGTTGGGACAGCGGATCGCTCGCATGAGCTAGAAATAAGCAGAGCAATTGAGCGCAGAACTGGCGATCAGTATCGTAGTCGTCGCTCTCTTCTTCGCTGCGCGTGCCGCGACGATCAATTTGCTTGAAGAGTGTTACAGAAGGAACTCGTTTGAGCTTGCCAGCCAATCGCTCAATGAAAGGCCCCACCGTTCCAGGCCAAGCATCTCGAATTTGCTGTCGCGTAAGAGCTGTGCCCGATTGGAGCCGAATGAACAGATCCCGTACTTCATCAGGTTCTACAACTTCACTGATGACGAATACATCTATTGCCTTTGCTTGAAGTTCTTGGCGGAGATTGCCATCGAGCTCTGAAAAACGACGTTTGCCCCACGGGGCTGGTAGTTTCCGAAGGCTGTGTGGAAGTCTAAGGTTCTTGTCGGATGCCTCCAGCAGTGGAAACTTGTCCGAATGGAAATCGGCTAGTGCCCGGATTCGCTGCTGCCCATCGACGATTTCGTAACGGATCGATTCGGTGCCACCGAGCCCTCGCGCGCGTATCTGGTGCAGGAAGATCGGAGGAATAGGGTATTGCCGAAAGATTGAGTCGATTAGGCCCTGCATCTGAGCTTGCGACCATTCAGCGCCCCGCTGGTACTCTTCGTTGATTTTCAAAGAGCCGTCCTTCCAAGCGGCAACGAGATCTTCAGTTGTGAACTTCTTTGGTGTGTACTCCATTTGAAGAGGACTTCAGTCTCCATTCTAGCTAGACTCCTCGCCGTTCGATGGGGAAGTCTCGGCCTCCTGCTGGCTGTTGGCTCCGTGGCCGTCTGCTTCCCTTATAGCTCCACTCTGGGCGCAAAGAAAAAGGCAGGGAGGGCTTCCCTGCCTTTACTATTGGCCGCGCTCGCGGTGGAACTGTCCGATGACCTGGCTGAACGGTCCGGGGGTGAAATGGATGTCGCGCTCGATGGTGAGGCCTCCTCGTCCCCGGACTTCCTCCATTTCGGAGAGGACAAAGTACCCCCACTCCTCTTCGTGGCCACAGACGTAGCCAAAGAAGCGGAAGTCCTCCTCATCCGGTTCGCCTTCGGTGGCAAACCACGTCCAGTTGTTCCAAGGGCAGAAGAACTTTGCGTGGACGGTCGGGTCTTCGTTTTTCTCCTGGCTATAGAGCGGCGGCAACTGCGCGCGCAATTCTGCCGTAAGCAGTTTCATTAAGCTTCCTCCTATGTGGTGTTGGGATCGAAGGGAAGCGTAGGGCTTGGCGAGAAAACCGTCAAGGCCGCCGTGCAAGGTTTGGCCTACATTATTGCCGACGTTCTCAACGTCGGGGGTGGGTGGGACCCGCCCACTGGCCTGCAATGTCCGAACACAAAGAAAAGAGCAGGGCAGATGCCCTGCTCTCGTTTGCAAGCCTTTGGTTAGTGCAGCAACGGCTTGATATCCAGACCAGCTTTCTTGGCGAGGAGTTTCAACGCCGCCTCGTACCGCCCCATGCGGTTTCGCATGACCGTCATTTCTATGTTCCAATCGCTGGTATTCTTGGCAATCGCGTCCAGCGCGGCGGTGTGCTGGTCGAGCGTTTCCCGGATTGGCTTGAGCTTGGCGTCCAGCTTTTCGTCTAGCTTGACATCAAGCAGTTGCTCGATGGCTTTGAGGGTGATTTCGGACATGTGGATTGAAAGTTAATGGTGAAGGAAGCGTAAAGCTTTGGGGCGAATCCGTCAAGAGCCGAACTCGCCCCGCTTACGAGCCTTACTGCCGCTGGGGAACGGCTACCCGAAGCGCCATTTGAGGCGCTGGCCTCGCACCGGCTATCTGGCCGTTTCGGTAGCTCTCCAGCACCTTGGCGCGGATAGCTTTCTTCACGCGTTCTAGCGTGCTCTCCCACTCATCGGGATTTGTCTCGCTGGCGAGCAGCGGACCGATGACGTTAACTTCGCTCCACAGGTCAAGTTCCTGCATGAAGCTCTTTGCTTTTTCTTGTTCGGACATGGTTGATGTCCCTTTCCGGCAAGATTGAATTCTTGGCGGGGCAGCTTGCCCTGCTCACCGCAGGGAAGGTCGAGCGGCCTGGCGCCCGATCCTCTCAAGGCTGAGCTACCCGGAGGGAATCTGCCGATGGCGGATTATCCTCGCGAAGCCTTGATACGGTCGGGCTGGCCGCTACAATGTAAAGCCCGTGAGCAGGGAACAGGTGTTTTTGGTGTCTTCCAGGCAGGGGGTGGGGGATAGAAGGCCCGTCACAGAAAGTGCACTTGCGCTGCTTGTGGCGTGAGGGAGATCGGCCCCTGTCGATCAGCTTTGCAACGGATCGTTTGCCACGTCGGGCGCAGCGCTTCTTAGGAGTTCGGAATCAATCCAGTCTCTTAGTTCCGGCCACCAAATGTCCGAAACATCTCCATCTGCCGGTAAAGTAGCGCCGCGCTCTTCTCGAAGTCGCCTGTCTGGTGGCATCAGCGAAATCGGCCCCCAGTAAGGCGCAACCCGCACGGTTTTGGGAACCTTCGGGTTTTCAGAAAGGCTATCAACGTTACCGTCGATTACTTCTTCCCCGATGCGCACCCAGGCATGTCTCCAGCGGAAAATCTCCTGGCCATCGGGCGAAAAATACATGGCCCACCCGACGACTGCTTTGGAGGGGTATTTCAGATAAGTGAGCGCACGATGGAGAAGGTCTGCGAACTGGTAGCACATTTCAGAACGTCCACCGAGATTTTCATCGACAAGCGCTGCGACGGCGTCCAAAAGCCTCTCTCGGTGTGCCTTGGTAAGCAGCGCGGATCGATCTGCAAGTGTTGGTGACGGCGTGGAACGCTCACTTGCATGTTTCTGGCGTCTGATTTCCACAACGATTCGTCTTGCTTCAGGAGCGAGCAGATTTAGAAATTCGTCGGCGGAGGCGTTGACGGCGGGGGATATCTCTCTCATTGGAACTGAACCTCCTCCACTTGAATTACTTCAAGTCTTCCCAGCGCTGCTTCATCTCACGACCCAAACCATCGAGGTCTGGGAAAATTACGGATTCGGTGACGCCGCTGTCTCTCAGCTCCACTCTGATTTTGCGGCTGAAACTGCCGTCAATGGTGATTGCCTGTATCGGGGAATCCGGCTTTCCAAATTCTTCAGCCAACCAAGCCGGATCAGTTCCAAAGACCATGAATCGGCTGCGCTGGGCAGCAACCCGCCGGGTGATATGGGGAAACTCCATTAGCAAAGGCAGCCTCGGTGTATTCATCTCTGCCAGGTCTTCCTCCTCAACCGGCAGGTAGGAATCTTCCCAGTCGTCCACTGAAAGTTCATACGACGGGTGTTTCTCTACGTAGGCCTTCCACTGGTTCTTGGTAATCTCCGTTTCCGGAAGGGCCTTCAGCTTGTCCAGCAACCGATACGGTTCCATCAGATAGACCACCGGGTCGTCAAGGTCGTCCTTTGCCTTGCCCCGTACCGCAAAATGCAGGGCCATCAGCGCTCCATCCGACCAGTCGAGCAGGCGTGTGGGTGCGTTGTGATGCTGCATCAGAAAATAAGAGTCCCAGTCCCAGTCATCCTCCGCTGGTTTCTCGTTACAGAGCTGGAGTGCGCACCGCTGAAAGTCCTCATACAAGCCGTTTTCTATCTTCAGCAGCTCTGGAACGGGTTTCATGCCCCGGCCCTTGGGCGGGCGATAGAGCTCGGGACGCAGAATGGTTTCGTGTTTCCTCCGCTCACCGCGAAACCAAAGCTCCTTGTCTTCGGGAATATCCCAAAACTTGCGGAACGCTGCTACCCGTTCAACGAACTTGCCGAGGGAGTCCACCTTATCGTCAGGCATGGCGCGATCTCTATGTCATTGATTTTACTATATTATTATTATGCCCGGCTGCGGTTGCCTACGCTCGCGATTTGTTCTCCATCCCCGATGGACGTACTCGGGGAAGAGTTCTCCGAATCTCCCAGCCCATGCATTGTCAGGTCGGGCAACGCCCATAGCCGATCTAGGACGAGGGCCGGCTGCAGCAAGTACGTCGCAACGTGCTGGCCGTTGCCCGCGTCGGTCGGGGCGGTGAAGAGGGGAGAGATGATGAACCAAAACAATGCTGAACGCTTTCCAGCGCCGATGACTGCGGGATGTTGGGCAAGCTCCATCAGCTTGCGCGCCCGCGCTTCCGTCGTGGTCTCAATAAGCACGGCGCGGATTGGATGCACACCGAAGGCCTGGGTGTGCAGCTGACGGCGTTTGATGAATTGGTAATAGGAGCGAAACTTCTTGAGCATATCGGCCATGGGCATGGAGCCGCGATCGGCTTCGTAGCAGAAATGACAGAGCTGCTGCTCTGCGGGCCGGTCGGGAAAGCGTAAGCTGAACAGCGCGTCCGGTTCGACCGGCAGTCTCGTGGCTCTGTCCTGTTCTTCCCAGACGTAATCGTTGCTGCCTTCGATCCGTCGCGATTGGATCTCCGGCACGTTCACTTTGTGGCCGCGCAATTCTGCGCCCTGACGCCAAGCGGCAAGCTCGACGTGGCCGTGAGCGCTTCGGCTGGCCATTTCCAACATGAAGTGCAGCCGAGAAATCATCAGGCTGTGCTGCAGGAATCCAAGCTTCATGTGCTGGCCCCGGACCACGGCTGCGGCGTAGTCGGCCTCGCGATTCAGTCGGAGTTCTTCTTCCATCTGCGGATGGATCGCGCTGAGGCGCTTGTGCTGCACGAGCAGTTCCAGCGGTTGGCGGCTGTCGAGGTAATACATGAACTCGCTGTGCGTGCGGATGCCGGGGAAAGCGAAGCGGTTGACGTATCCCCATTCCCAAAGCTTGCGGAGGCGCTTTACGTTGACATCCTCGTGGCCTCCGACCAAGCGGGAGAGCTCGGAAGTAGGGGAGAAGCGATAACGCAAAATCGCCTCAACGATGTCGAGGTCGCGCTCGGTGATGCGGCCACTCTTAGGCTGTGCTGGCCGTTGGAATTTTGCAAAGCTGGCCATAGGAAAATTGTGACGGGCCTATTTTCAACCGAACAATAACCGAACATCGAAGAGGCGAAAATGGCCTACATCGTACCAAACGGTCCCAAATGGGATCGTTAATAAGTTCTTGGATGTGAGAGACTTGAATTGATTCTGAAGAAGTTGGATGTGTCAGTAAGCGGCGCTGAAAAGGCTGGCGTCGGCGGTTCGATTCCGTCCCTGGCCACCACATTCTAAAGCACTTAGCAGTCGCCAGAAACATTCAGTTTCAGTCAAGGGAACAATACGGGAACATTCACGAACCCGTTTCGGTCTTGCTCCTCATTTCTCCTTCCATCAGTTTCCACATCTCGCGTGCCGTGTTGCCGGTCTTGGCGAGGTGGGTCTTGGCCAACTTCGCATAGCGTGGAATGCGCCAAGCGGTCAAGGACTCGGTCTCTTTTTCAACACCGGCGATTTTGAGCAAGAATGAGCAGGCGGTATCTCGGGACCGATCTCGGGACCGTTAACCGTGACCAGGGTGACACGGCCTAATGGTTTCGTATACGACAGGATTTCTTTGGGCGAAGCCCCGCGCTGGATGCTACAGCACTGAAACTGAACGCCTCGCCGGGGGAGCAGGATGCTTTTGTCTCGGACTAGGACGAAACTGTCCACTGCCTAAGAGCAAGCCTGCAATGACCTGGCGATTGGGCGCGGTGACGTGGGCGTTGCAATTGTCCCACCGTCAATCCTCCTGGTGGTGCAGAATCTATGACTTCCGGAAGGAAGCCAAAGTGCATCTGTCGATCGTCGTGTTATGGTTCAGCGCCCGTTGTCCAAAGGAACTCCGGGTAAACTACCGAAGGCCTGCCGGCAGATTCTCGAGTACCTAGCCGAGAATCCGAACGCGGGCGACACCGTGGATGGGATCGTGCAGTGGTGGCTGATGGAACGACAACTGATTGAGGCGCGACATGCAGTGGAAAGCGCGCTGGACTCGCTGGTAGAGCGCGAGTGGGTAGTAGCGACGCGCGCCCATGACTCACGCTGGCACTACCGCCTGAACCATCGAAAAGACCAGGAGATTCGGAAGTTCCTGATGGGACCGGCATCGTCATGAGCTGGCAGTCGATCTGCATCCAACTCGACAGCTTGAACGGCCGGCTGATGAGCGCCGTGGAGAGGCGGCGACGGTCGGGGCAATCTCAACCACTGGATCAATTGCAAGGCTTGGTTCTCCATGAAGAGGAGATCCTGCGAATTCTCTCCGTGGATAGGCCGGCGCCGCGGGACACCGTGCCCGATGCGGAAGAAGGTACGACCCTCGCCATCAGCGAACTGTTCCTGTTGAGCTCGGCCGAGGAGCAATGCCTACTGCTCTGCCTGGCCTGCGAAATCGATCCGCAATATGGCAAAGTGATCGCTTTTCTCCAGGACGATGTGACACGAAGATTGCCCACCATCGGGATGGCGATCGAGCTGTTCTGGGGCAGGGACCAATTCCCGGCGGGGCGCGGTGCGTTTCTGCCGGACGCGCCGCTATTGCGCCATCGGCTGCTGGAGATCGAGGAAACCGCGCAAGGCCCGTCTGCCTTTTCGCAGAGCATGCTGAGACTCGACAACCGGATCACGGGCCTCCTGTTGGACTCTTCGGAATTGGATGACACACTGATCGGCTGGGTCGATCTCTGGACGCCAGGCAGCGAGCCGGTGCGCACCGCTGTACCGCCGGAGGTCTGCGAGAGGACACTGCGGCTGGCCACGGCGTGCTTCGCGGACGGCGAAGCGCCAGTGCGGCCAGTGTTTCATCTGAATGGACGCGCCGGCGCAGGCCGGCGCTCGTTAGCGCAGTACGTGTGCGGCCAGATCGGATTGCCGTTGTTAATGGCCGATATCCGGTGTCTGCCATCCGGCGCCGGGAGCCTGGAGGCGCTGTGGCGGCTCGGGCGCGAAGCGCTGCTGCAGCCAGCGGCGATTTTTGTGGCTCATTTCGAGGACCTGTTGGAGGAGACTCGGCGCGAAGAGCGCGAAGTCTTTCTGGAGTCGGCGGGCCGGTATTCGCCCCTCACGTTCCTCTCCGGCGCCGTGCCTTGGAACGCGCCGCTGGCGGTAAAGCAGCGCCTGTTTGTTAGCGTGGAATGTCCGCCGCCGGATGCGAGCGCGCGCGTCCGACTGTGGAGCGAGCATCTGCGAGAGATGCCGCACACGCTCGACCAGGATGGGATCGGCGAAGTGGCCGGCGAGTTCCGGTTCACCAACGGCCAGATGCGGGAGGCGCTGCTCACCGCGCGGGCGCGTTCCGTCTGGCTGGCCCAGCCGGGCGCGCCGCTGAGCGCCGCGGACCTTCACGCCAGTTGCCGCGGACAGGCCACTCCGCACTTGGGCAACTTGGCGCGGCGCGTGGAGCCCGCGGGCTGCTGGGAGGACCTGGTCCTGCCCCCGCCACAAAAGGAACAGCTTCAGGAAATTGTGGCACAGGTGAAGAGGAGCCAAATCGTATTCGGCAAGTGGGGCTTCGCCGGCAAGTACACATACGGTCTTGGAACGACGGCGCTGTTTGAAGGCGCCAGCGGTACCGGCAAGACCATGGCGGCCGGCATCATCGCCGCGGAGTTGGGGCTCGAACTGTACAAGATCGATTTGGGCGGAGTGATCAATAAGTACATCGGAGAAACGGAGAAGAATCTCAGCCGCATTTTCGACGAAGCGCGGGACAGTAATACAATCCTCTTCTTCGATGAAGCCGAGGCGCTCTTTGCCAAACGCTCGGAAATGGTGAAGGATGCTAACGACCGATATGCCGGTGTTGAGACAGCGCATCTGTTGCAGCGCCTCGAGAGCCACAGCGGCATCGTGATCCTGGCTACCAACATGAAACAGAACCTGGATGAGGCTTTCGTGCGCCGCCTGCGGTTCATCATCCACTTTCCGCTGCCGGGAGAGGAAGACCGGGAGCGCATTTGGCAGCGCGTGTTTCCCGCCGCGGTTCCGCTCGCCGCGGACGTGGATTTTCGGTGGCTCGCGCGCCGGCTGAAGCTGACGGCGGGTCACATCACGAGCATCAGCCTGCGTGCGGCGTTTCTGGCGGCGGACCGGGCAAGCGCGGTCACGATGGACTGCATTCTGGAGGCCGCGCGGCGCGAGAACGAAAAGATGGGGAAAGTTTACAATCCGGCGGACTTCCGCATCCGCGGCGGAAGCGTGGGCGAGCCGGTTCGTGAGGAGGTCGCATGAGCAGCGCGATTCGCGATGCCGGCGAAACCTTGATCACACTCCTGCGGACCAACCTCGTGCCGGACCCGGTGGCTCATGAAGAACAGATTGCACTGCTCTCTCCGACGGAAGTCAACCAGCCCGGGAGTGTGCTGATTTCGCTGTTCCTTTACAGCATCATGCCGGCGGCGGAATACCGGAACCAGAACGAGATTCCCGGCCTTTCGGAGAACGGCGAGCCGCCATCGGAGCCGCTCGACCTGTACTATCTGCTCACCACCTATCAGCAACCGAACAACGACGCGAACGACCGAACACTGCAGACGCATCTGCTGATGGGCGCGGCGATGCGCGTCTTCTTCGATAATGCGATCCTCACCGGATCGGCGCTCCGCGGCGGACTGCCGCGGACCTCGGAGCTGCGCCTGACATATCAGCCGATCACCGTGGAGGATATGACGCGCATCTGGAGCGTATTTCCCGGGAACTCGCTTCGCACGAGCGTAAGTTATGTGCTCAGCCCGGTGCGGCTCATATCGACTAGGACGTTCGCCAGCGCGCCGGTGGTTTCGCGGCAAAGCGACGTCGATCACTTAGTGCCGGCGCAAGGAGTGACGGTGCCATGAGTTACGCGCGGCCGTTTGTCACGCCGAGCTTCACTGCATATGCCGGCGATTCGCAAACGAAAGACCTTTCGCTGGCAGTTAACGTCGTGGACACCTTCACTGATCTGCCGGCTGCAGTGAAACTGCGCGTTCTTTTGAAGGAACGGAAACAATCGAAGGCGATCTTCAACCTGCGGGGGTTGTTCTGCTTCGAGGAAGTCCCGGACGGGCACTATACGCTGGTAACCGAGCCGGACCGCGTTACGGCCGATTGGTTTTTCCTGGAGCCCGCGCCTGGGGACCCATGGCCGTCCGGCTTCGAGAGCAAGGTAACGCTGCCGGTTAAGGGTGCGCAGGCGCCGTTGGTAGATGTCTTGCTGGCGCCAAACCCTTCCTATCCGTTTCCACCGGGCGCCACCCTGTTGCGAGGACGAGTGACGCACGGCGGAGCGAATCACCCCGCCGCGGGAGGCGTGGTGAGCGTGGACTACGACCAAGCCGACCCCCAGGATCCGCAGCATCAGACGGTGGTGGCCACGATTGCAACGCAAACGGACGCTGATGGAGAGTACGTGTTGTTTTTTCAGGAGCTGCCCGCGGCTAACCAGGCAGTAACGGTAGTAGCGGCTTTCAATGGCCAGCAGCTTCAGCACCAAGCAAATATCCGGGAAGGCCGGGCGGTAAGTCTGCCGTTCGCCTTTCCATAGTAAGTAGCCAAAGTCTCATGCGAAGGAGGAAGTAACAGATGCCGGAATATTTATCCCCCGGAGTCTATGTCGAAGAGATCGAGTTAGGGGCGCGGCCCATAGAGGGCGTCTCCACCAGCACGGCCGGATTTCTAGGTGTTACGCTGCGCGGGCCGCAGGAGCCTCGCCTGGTGACGGGTTTCGAGGAGTTCAAGCGGCTGTACGGCGGATATCTGCCGGTAGACGTGTCTACACTCCCATTTGCTGTGGAAGGGTTCTTCAATAATGGCGGGCAGCCGATATCGCTCTTGGCGCCGGTCACCAAGCGCAGGTAGAAGCCGTTGGACCGGGAGGCTGGGCCAACCGGATTGCCGCCAAGATTGAAGACGCAAGTCTTGGCGCGCCGCTATTCAAGCTTGCAGTTATGTATTGGGATGTGGCGCCGCCGCAGCCGAGCCTGACGGTAACGTCTATCAGCACGGCCAACCCGGCCGTCGTTACAGTCACCGCGCATGGCTTAAGCACCGGCGACGCGGTGGTTATTTCCGGGGCCACTGGTGACTGGGTGGCGCTCAATGGCCTCCGGAGAATCACCCGCACCGGAGCCGATACTTTCACCATTGCTGTGGACACGAGCGCCTTTGCTGGCAATTTCGACGGGACAATGGTCCGGGCGCTGGTGGATCCAACAGACCCAACGAAAATAGTCGATCCGAACCGGAGGGAGCCGACGTTGCTGGAGGTGTATGACAATCTGTCAGCCAACGGGAACTCGCTTGATTTCTATGAGACCCGAGTGAACGCCAACTCGAATATGATTCGGATGGACCATCTTCCCTTAACCCTGACGGTGACTTCCATCAGCAAGGCCAGTCCGGCCATAGTTACAGTCACTGGGCACGGCTTGAGCACCGGTGACGCAGTGACTATTTCCGGGGCCACTGGTGACTGGGCGGCGCTCAATGGCACCCAGAAGATCACACGCACCGGAGTCGATACTTTCACCATTGCTGTCGACACGAGCGCCTTTGCTGGCAATTTCGACGGAACCATGACCGTGCCGGGGATACCACCGCCCGCCGCGAACGTGCCGGCGCTTACGCTGGAGATGCTGGGGTCTGCTGGTCGCGCTGGCGTAAACTCCGCCACAACCGTACTTGGCGATTATCAAGGTGGGCAGTTGCCACCACTTCCCGATGGTACAGTACGCCGGACTGGGCTTGCCGGCTTCGAGGAGATAGACGAGATCTCGATTGTAGCGGCACCCGACGAACACTCCATCGGAATGCCATTGACCATTGCCTTGATCACTCATTGCACGCTGATGCGGTATCGGTTCGCGGTGCTAAGTTCCAACCCTGCAACCGACACGTTGGCCAACATCGCCAATATCCGGACGCCGCAAGACACCACCTATGCCGCGTTCTACTTTCCCTGGATCAAGGTGTTCAATCCGCTGATCAATCAGGATTCGCTCATCCCGCCGACTGGTCACGTGGCCGGAATCTACGCCAACACGGATATTAACCGCGGTGTATTCAAGTCCCCGGCGAACGAGGTGGTTGTAGGCGGCACATCGCTCCAGTTCGCCATCAGAAAAGCCGAGCAGGACGGCCTCAATCCGCGTGGCGTGAACTGCCTGCGCGTTTTCACGTCGCGCGGTCTGCGTGTGTGGGGTGCGCGCACTTGCTCCCAGAACACGCTTTGGAAATATATCAACGTGAGGCGCTTCTTCCTCTTCCTGGGCAAGTCGATCGACGAGGGGACGCAGTGGGTGGTTTTCGAGAACAACGATGAACGGCTGTGGGCGCGGGTCAAGCAGACCATCACGCAATTCCTGATCACGCAGTGGCGCGCAGGCGCTTTGATGGGCACCAAACAAGACGAAGCGTTCTTCGTCAAGGTGGACCGCACCACCATGACACAGGACGACATCGACAATGGCAGGCTGATCGTAATCATCGGCGTGGCGGTGGTGAAGCCCGCCGAGTTCGTAATTTTCCGTCTGACGCAGTTTCCGGGTGGAAGCAGCGTGACGGAAGGATAACGGAAGCAAGGAGAGAGCGAATATGGCAAGAAAAGATCCATTCCGCAATTTTCGTTTTCGGGTCGAGATCCAAGGGATCACGCAAGCCGGATTCAGCGAGGTTACGGGCTTCGATTCCACCGTGGATCCCATCGACTACCGCGAGGGGACTGATGCCACTCACGTACGCAAGCTGACCGGCCTGACCAAGTACGGGCCGATCACTTTGAAGTGGGGCATCACCGATTCTAAGGATCTCCACGATTGGCACCAGCAGATCATCGAGGGAACCATCCAACGCAAGAACGTCGCGATCGTCATCGTGGACGAGTCGGGCGCGGATAAGGCGCGCTGGGAGATCTCCGAAGCGTGGCCGAGCAAATACCACGCCGCCGATCTCAACGCCAAGGGCAACGACGTGTCGATTGAGACGATGGAGATCGTGCACGAAGGCGTCAAGCGCGTGGCGTGATCGGGGGAACAGGAGACCGCTTTATGCCCTTCCAGACCGAAGTTGAATTCAAGCTGCCGCGCGGGTATATGGATCCGGACGGCACGCTGCACCGCGACGGAGTGATGCGCCTGGCCACCGCGGCCGACGAAATCCTTCCGCTCAAAGATCCGCGCGTGCAAGGCAACCCGGGTTATTTGACCGTGATCGTGCTTTCACGCGTGGTTACCCGGTTGGGCGACCTGCCGGATGTCAACACGCGGATCGTCGAAAACCTGTACGCGTCGGACGTCAGCTACCTGCAGTCGCTCTACCAGAAGCTGAACATGGATGGAAAGACACCGACCGTTGTGTGCCCCAACTGCGAGCACGAATTCGAGGCTGCGGTAGCACTGGGGGAAGCCTGACGGGCTATCCCCTCGCCCAGTTATACGAGGAGATGGCCTTCGTGGCGTACCACTTCCACTGGAGTTACGCGGAGTTGATGGATGTCGAGCATCGGGAGCGGCGCCGGTGGTGTGAGGAGATATCGAGGATCAACCACAAATTGAACGACGAGCCGCCGAATATTTTTGACATAAGGCAGTAAACAGAGCCCGTGCTGGGCATGCAGTGCGGGTCAGGAGGCTATCTCAAAAGCGCACTATGAGACCGCCGGATCCATACCGGGTCTTCAACTTCGTGGTAGAGATCAACGGCGTCGAGATCGGAGGCTTCTCCGATGTCTCGGGGCTGGAGATGAAAGTCGAGACCGATGATGTTCGTGAAGGAGGCGTGAACGATTTCGTGCACAAGATTGCCAAGCACTCTACGTACGCCAATCTCACGTGCAAGCGCGGGATCACGGATTCCACGACGCTGGCGGATTGGATCGCAACCGTGATCGGAGGGTCGGTTGACCGGCGCAGGCTGACGGTCGTGCTGCTGGATCAGCAGGGGCAGGACAAGTGGCGCTGGAATTTCAACGACGCGTTTCCGGTGAAGTGGGCAGTGAGCGAACTCAACGCGTCGTCGGGGAATGTGGCGGTGGAAAGCCTGGAATTCGCGCACCACGGGATGAGCAAGGCATGAAGAAGGGAAGCATCTGCGCGATCGCCGGCGCCCGGGCGCGAACTTTCCGCGGGGCGGGCCTGAAGGGCTTCGGTTTGTGGATTGCCGCGCGCTGGGACGTTGCGCCGGAAAAGCCGAAGAGCCGGGCTCCGCTCGACTTCGTCCGGAGACGCGGTCCCTGGGAAACAGCGCTGAGGCACGCGGGTCTGGCGGCGCAGCACACCACGCAGACCATCCAGGCGCATTTCGATCTGAATCTGCATTTGCAATTTGCGCGATTTGTATACGGACGGGCGGCAGGTTCCAGTATCACGCGCATCGTGAAAAAGCTCTCCAGCGGAGAGACGGGGTCCGTGGCAGGCTGGCCGGGAACCACGCGCCACCATGAGCTGCCGGTCGTTTTTCAAAGCAAGCGCGGGAGCGCGTGGTTTGAAAGTCTGGGCAAGATTCGGTCGCAGTTGCGCGAGATGACGGGAGTGGGAGTATTCCGCACAGCGGGGCTTGTGCGGCAGACGCGCGAGATCGCGCTCGCGCTGTTTCGTGGAGCGGACAGTCTGGCCGGCCATCCCGCCAGACGGCAGCCAAACAACGATCGCCAGGGGGCAGCCGCCCGTTCCCTGGCCATTGCGCTGCCCCTTGTAGGCGCGTTCAAAACCGCAAGCGTCAGAGAGCTTCTCGCGCGGACCTTCACTCTCGAACGGTGGGCGCCGTCGACGCACACGGCGCATTCGCGCGTCGAGCAATCCGCAAGATTTCGCCTTGCTTACCCCGCTATGCGTGCAATGAGCACGCCGGGATTCGTGACATTATCGGGAGGGCGGGCAACAGCTCCTTCTATACGCGGCGGACCGGTTGTGCGCTTGCAGCCGGCTAACTACCCGCCGTCCCGCTCCGGATCGCGCCCCTATCAACCCACCGCACTCCAGACGCGGCAGACGGCGCCCATTTCGCTGACGTTCGTACGGCATGAGGCGAATCCCACGGCCGCCATTACTCAAACACTTGCTCAGATCCAGCAGACTTTGAGCAGCAACGGCAATTCGCGGGAAGCCGCGCCAGCCACGGTAGACATCCCCTATCTGACGCGGCAGGTGTACGACCAATTTGAGCGCGAGCTACGGATCGAGAAAGAGCGGCGAGGACTGTAATCCATGGCCCAGAAAGATCTCAAACTTGCCGTCATTACCCCGGTCAATGGCGTGCTGGCCGGGAAGGAGATCCAAGTGCTGTTTAATCCCGCTGAGTATTCGATCGAGAAGGGCAATACATATCAAAGCACCGCGCTGCCAGGCATGCCGACTCCAGTGACGCAGTTCGTCAACGGCAATGCGGATACGCTCACGATGGAACTGTATTTTGACACGTATGCAAAATCGTCGCGGCACCCCAACGTGACGCAGCGCGAGGACGTCCGGAATTATACGCGCAAGATTTCCGACTTATTGGAAATCGACCCGAAGTTACACGCGCCGCCGATCGTGCAGTTCACCTGGGGCGGCCCGCTGGGCACGCCTCAAGGGATCCAGTTCACCGGCATCATCGAAAAGCTCTCGCAAAAGTTCACATTCTTCCTGGACGACGGCACACCGGTTCGCGCCACCCTCAACGTGACGTTCAAGGAATATAAGACGGTTCAACAGCAATTGCAGGAGATGGGACGGCAGTCGGCCGATCGGACGAAACGGCAAGTGGTGCGCGACGGCGACAGCCTCTGGTTCTACTCTTCACAGGAGTACGGCGACCCCGACAAGTGGCGGGTCATCGCCGATGCAAACGCGATTGACAACCCGCGCATCCTGACGCCCGGCTCAACCTTGGAGATTCCGCCGCTGCCATGAGCATGGACATCACCCAACTCGAGCAACAGCACGGGAATTTCTACGCGCCCACGTACCGCGTTAAGGTCAACGGGCAAGATCTGCTCGCGGATCTGTTTTTGCAGGTCCCTACGGCGCAAGTGGATACGACGCTGGAAGGGATGCACCGGTTTTCCTTCACGGTCAACAGCACGTTTGACATCCAGAACCGCGAGTTCGCTCACCTGGACGATGTGTTCACGTTCGGCAATGCGGTCGAAGTCTACCTGGGGTACGTGGACGGCGGTTCCCTTCCGCTGCTGCATCAAGGCATCATCACGTCGGTGCAGACCAGCTTTCCGGCAAGCGGCCTCCCGCAAATCAACGTCAGCGGTTACGACCTCTCTTACCCCATGACCAAGGGCAAGAGATCGCGGAATTGGGACAACAAGAAGGACAGTGAGGTGGTTGCGCTGGTCGCCAAGGACTACGGCCTGAACACGGGCTCGACGGTGGCGGATACGCAGGTGGTGCAGCCGAAGATCGAGCAGAGTCAGGAGAGCGATTTCGAGCTGATCAAAAAACTGGCGCAACGCAACGGCTTCGAGTTCTATACCTTCAAGCAGGACCTGCATTTCCACGCTCCCACCAATGACGAATCGCAGACCGTCACGCTCGAGTGGGGCAAGGGGCTGCTCAGTTTCACGCCCGAGATCAACATTTCCGAACAGATCAGCAAGGTGGAAGTGCGCGGGTGGGATGTGAACTCGAAGAAGGAGCTGATCGGCGTCGCCCAGGCCGGCGACGAACCGGGAAGAGATCCGGGCCGCCGCAGTGGCGCCGAGTTTGTCAAAAAGATCTGCAAGGATTCCGGCGAGCTGAAGGTGCGCATGCCAGCATTCACCCAGCAAGAAGTAGACCGCAGGGCCAAGGGGCTGTTGACGCGGCGGGCGGAAATGTTCGTCAAAGGCAGCGGCGAATCGATCGGCCTGCCGGAGATACTGCCGGATACCAACGTGAACTTATTGGGGATGGGCAAATTGTTCAGCAAAGTTTACTATGTGGAGCAAGCCACGCACACAGTCAGCACTTCGGGATACCGGACCACATTCAAAGTGAAGGACACGACCATATGAGCGTGCTCGATCTCATGAAACTGGAGGAGAACCGGGAGAACGGGCGAGTGGAAGGCGTTGCTATCGGGCTGGTCACCGACAACCAGGACCCCGACGGCATGGCCTTCCACTCGCCCGTTCTCCCGGTTCTCCTCCAGTTTCATGA
>Ga0209648_10001960_pt1 | contig 16851 bp, 19 predicted proteins | sample GraSoi2013_115cm_FD_185830 | JGI IMG/M metagenome (GOLD analysis project Ga0209648, IMG submission 185830) | Grasslands soil microbial communities from the Angelo Coastal Reserve, California, USA - Sample 9_17_2013_115cm (SPAdes) (version 2) | ecosystem: Environmental > Terrestrial > Soil >...
CCCAGACTCTGGAAAGGGAAGTCATTCCCCTGCTTCGAAAACAGAAGGGATTCCTGGACGAAATCACATTTGTCGCACCGGGAGGAAAGGAAGCATTTGGCATCAGTTTGTGGGACCAGGCCGAAAACGCGGAAAGCTACAACCGCGGAGCTTACGCCGAAGTGGCGAAGGCCCTGGCGAAGGTGATTGACGGAACTCCTCAGGTAGAGACCTATGAGGTTGCCAATTCCACCTTCCACAAGATCGCCGCTGCTGCAGCGGGCTGAAGCCGATAGGTCTCTTTGTTTGGGGGGGCGGGCCAAGTCCGCCCCTCCTAGAGTGAAAACCTGCCGTAAAGATTCAGAGCCGATCGGGAGGGCGGTCTATTGCGCTGCCGTTGGAGTGAAGGGCCGTAAGAAAGTGCAAGTCGCGCTTAAGCATGATGGTCGTTGGCCGTTGCCGGAAGCGGCACGCGCGCACGTCCGGGAACGTAGCGGGTGCCAAAGTTTTGTCGCGGACCTGACGAGCATTGTTTCCGCAGCCCACAAACTGCCTGCAGAGGTCGATCCTCCGGCGCGCGTATGGGCTTCTTTGCACGCGCAACTGGAAAGAGAAGGCATCCTCGGTCGTTCGCTGAGGGGAAGATTACAAAAACGCACACGATTTCCAATGCCCACGAAAATTAGGGAACGGGCCGCGGATGCGCTGTTACGGCCGGAGCTCCTACGCGTGGAAGCAAACTTCCGCACCTTAGCTGAAGCTATTGCCTGTGCGATATTCATTAGGCAGGGCAAGCGGCTGCGCTATGTGAATCATGCCGCCGAGACTATCACCGGATATGCACGAGAAGAGCTTTTGTCCATGGACTTCTGGGATTTAGTCCATCCTGATTGTCGAGAACTGGTCCTAAAGCGAGGGGGCGCGCGACAACGGGACGCCGAGCAGCATGAGGTGAAGATTCTTACGAAGAATGGCGACGATCGGTGGCTCGATATCAGCACAACGACGATTGAATTTGATGGAGTGCTGGCCAGCCTGGTTTCTGCTTTCGACCTTACCGAGCACAAACACTCCGAAGAGAAGGTACAACTTCTCGCCGTGACGGACCCGCTTACTGGCCTAGCAGGCTGCTGAAAAATCTGCTGAGCCAGCAATTTCTAGGTTGATTTGAGTCATTCGGAAGTTTTCGAGCGTCTGAGACGTGATTTTTCGTGCTACCGAGCACCCGAAAGAGGCGTTTCAGCGCCGTTCAGAGACACCACGGCCCGCAAGGACTACGCCGGAACTGCGCTGCGCATCAGGTTCCGCATGCGCACCAGATTGTAAGCCGCACACGCGAATGTAAAGATCCAATCCACCTTCAGCGTCCCGCGATGCCGCACCTTGCGCAACAGCGCAATGGTCTTCAGCCAGCCAAAACATTCTTCGATACGCTTCCTCTTCTTCTGACTGATGGTATAGCTCGCGTGTCGCACCGTGCGGCTATCGATAGCGCTGCCGCCTCTTCGTCCTGTGTTTTGCGCCACGTGCGGCGTCACCCATATGTTCCGGCACTCGCGCACGAAATCCGCGGTGTCGAAGCCCTTGTCGCCGCCTACCGTCACGCGCCCGCTTCCCGGAATTTCCTGCAGCATTTCCAGCGCGGCATTGCGCTCGGCTGTGCCCGTGGCTTCCCACACCCGGCTGTCCACAATCAAGCCGTTGCGATTTTCCACCAGCAGATTCCCGCTGTAGCTCAACTTGGCCTCCTTGCCCGGGCCTTTGCGCGCCAGTAGCGCTTCTGGATCGCTTTTCGACTCGTGTGTTTCGTTCGAGCGCTTCTCACCGCGATAATCCAACGTGGGATTTCCAGGATCATCCGGTGGGGGTGAACTCTTCTTGTTCTTTGGTTGAAAACTCTTCACGCTGGCCCAAGCTTCGAGCAACGTGCCGTCCACGGTGAAGTGCTCGTCCGAGGCCCATCCCTGCTCTCGCGCTTGCTCCACCACCTGCACCAGAAATTCCTTAGCCACTTCGGCCTCCAGCAAACGGTCGCGGTTCTTGGTGAACACCGTGGCATCCCACACCGCATCGTCCAAATTCAGCCCCACGAACCAGCGGAACAAAATGTTGTAGTCGATCTCCTCCATCAGCAGCCGCTCGCTGCGCACCGAGTACAACATCTGCAACAGCAGAGCGCGCAGCAACTGCTCCGGCGGAATCGACGGACGACCCACTTTGCAATACATCTTGTCGAACTCAGGCGAAAGTTCCTTGAGTACCTTGTCTACCATCGCGCGGATCGGCCGCAGAGGATGGTCCTTGCGTACCCGCTGCTCCGGCGAAATGTAGCTGAAGACGTGCCCCTGCTGCTGATCGTTTCCTCGCATGCCTAATGAGACGCACCGCGCGTCGGCTCGTTACAAAAATTCGCCCTTTTTCAGCAGCCTGCTAGGTTTCCGGCAGGGCATGACTAAACAGGAGTAGCGCGAGGTAGCACTGTGTGAAGTCCACTCGTTCCTTAGACGCTTCAACCGAGAAATACATCCGAAATTCAATCCGTGCATATTTCGAGGATGAGCCGGGATGCGACCTGCGCTGGATAAGCGAAATAGTGCGCTCTTCTCCAGCACATGCGCGGTCAATCCTAGAGACAGGCGACGCGGCAGACAGAAAATTCTCTTAGTCCTGGACCAAGACGGGGCCGAGGTCGCCAACGTAACTCCTTTAGTGAGCGGAGCGCTGTTCACAGTGGGTCTTCGTTTCCCCAGATTCGCTGCGAATATTTCAGCACAGTGTTTTTTTGCACAGCAATATATACCGTTTTTTACAATACCGTTTTAACAATAATGTCGAATTTAACGCAGGTGCTTACCTGATTGCCCGACTCTTCTGCGGCAGATAGTGTGAGGGGTAACCCAAGCCGTGCTGGTCTGGAGGTCGCATGGCTCTTGCAGATACCGAGTATCCTTCTTGTCCGAAACACGAAGCTTGTATGGTTCCCCTGTCTCTCGAAGTACCAGCCGTAGTCCTCCCATACGGAACTGTTGAATTGTTCCGATGCCCTAACTTGAGTTGCTCTATTTTTTATGTCCGGGGTGCGTCGGAGGGTTTCTATACGGCGACTCCGAGCGGCATTCTGATGAATGGGGTCTGAATCGGGAACCTGATGTGTTCTTCGGCGCGGCAAGCGCAGTTCTATGTTGGGTGTCGTGTATTTCAATTGGTCTGCTCTGACTTCGCTCCATAACAAACGAACCTGCCGCGCTCAAATAGCGCATCACAGTTCGGCTGATTTAACGCAGCTGTTAATTAAGCCTTAAATTGATACCAGATGATCTCGATTGTCACGAACAGTGACATGTGCTTTGATTGTGCCAGGTGAACTGCCCACAGCGGGGTTCGAAGGAAACGTGCAACTCCGCGCTGCGCTCCGGCTCATCGGAAGTGCAGAATTTCATCTCTGCGAATTTTGATCGTTGATGATTCCGATGTCACTCGGCGTGTCCTTGGAACTATTCTGCGCTCCCGTCAGTGGACCGTTTGCGGTGAGGCTGAGGACGGAGGGTCGGGTGTTAAGAAATTTCACGAATTGAAGCCCGACTTGGTTTTACTGGATTTGGCGATGCCTGATATGGACGGCATCGAAGCCGCTCGACTGATGTCGGGCTCGGACCCAACGGTGCCAATAATCCTCTTTACAGCATTGGACCTGCAGGGTCTCGAAACCCGCGCCTATAACGCGGGCATCTGTGCGGTCGTTTCGAAAGCACGGGGTTGGAATCTCGTCAAGAGTATCGAGACTGCGGTCACACAATCCTCACGAAAAGTGCGTTGCGTGCGCAGGTATCCGTCTGTCGCTACCGCACAAGTGCAAGGTGCGACTTGCGTGCGATCCGCTTGCGTGCGCGACCTGAGTATTGCCGGAGCCTACCTCGCAATGCCCAATCCGTTCTCCAAAAGTGCTTCGATTCGAATCAAAATGAGTACGGAAAATACGCAAAGGGAGTTCTTCCAAGCTGATGCCACGGTCGCGCACTCAACCTATGGACTTGGGATGGGAGTGATGTTCCATGCGGTGAGCCCGCCATTTCTGATTGTGTTACAGCAGTGGTTATCGTACGCGCAAAAGGAGATTACGCAGCATAGTTAGACCTCGGCGCGGCACTGAACATCCCGAGGTAAATGGGATTGCGAGATGGTAAGAATCCGCGAGAAGTCGTGAAGGAGCACGCGGGGGAGTCATGATTGAATCCCTAACGGTCGCGCAGCTCACTAATCCACTTTTCCAAGATCACTTGGTCGTTTCGCTCGATCCGCGCAAAGACGATTCCCATGTCACCGTCTGCCGTAGCATAAACCACTTGGCCGACAGCCGAGAAGGAGCCCCTTTTGCGGGTGATTCTGACTCTCAGCTTGGCTCCCACGGGAAGAGGCTTACTCGCGGCCACACCGCAGCCATACAAGCCCAGGTCGGTGACCCGCTCCTGAAGCTGAACTTCCGATTGCAGGTCCACCAGTTCGACGCTGGCCACAAACGGATAACGACAAGCACGACGGCGTTCGACGCGAACCTTGACAGGATTTTGGATTTTGTCAGCCACACGTTTATTTTTCCGCAATGACTCGCGTAACCGCAGGAGAACTTTCTGTGCGGGTGTCGAACTGTTCAGCGGCTCGTAATCCTGTTTATACAAGCTAAGTCAGGAGTGCGTGTAGATGCTCGGCCAGTTTCGAGATGCCGTCTGACTTCGACAATGTAAGATCAACGCCAATGGCGGTCCCTAATGACTTCGAAACATCGTCTACATGCATCGAGAAGAGAATTATTTTCATTTGCGGGACTGTGCGCTTGAGAATCACCGCCGCCTCCGCTCCGGTCATAATCGGCATGGATAAATCGAGTAAGATCAAATCCGGCTGAAGTTCCTTCGCTTTCTCGATGGCGTCCATACCGTGTTCGGCCTCTCCGCACACTTCAAACGGAGTTCGGCTTTCCACATAGGTCCTCAGTAGATAGCGGATGTTGGGATTATCGTCACAGATCAAGAGGGTTGGCGTAGGTTTCTGCTTCTCAGGTTGTGCGTTCTTCGAATCGTAAACAGTCAAACGGGGTGGGACATAGGGTTTCTTCTTCATATCGACAAATTGTTCGAACGCTCCTGGTGTGAAGCAAATGTTGAGTTTCAAATGCACTTAGGTTATTTTGCATAGCCGATTATGACAATCAGGTAAATACCTGCTTTTGAGCGTTCTTCCCGCCAAACCAAATGACATTTGCAGCCATCAGGGACAGCGCTCTTGATGTGCTCGATGTCTTGAATCTCTTTCCATAGTAGCACGCCATTTCGGTGCGCTTCCCTCAATTGCTGTTCGGTTGGCTCCGTTCGCTTGTCGCTCATGTGAAGTTTGACGTTGCGGTTGTGAAGGTTGATTCTCTTCGATTAAGATAACATCTCGTTAGGAGACCATCATGGTGATCGGAAATCGACTGAAGGAATTGCGCGAATCGAAGAATCTTTCACAAGGCGACATCGAAAAGCGAACAGGACTCTTGCGATGCTACATCTCTCGCGTTGAAAATGGTCATACAGTTCCAGCTATCGAGACCCTTGAAAAGATGGCACGCTCTCTCGAAGTCCCGATGTACCGCCTGTTTCATGCTGGTGAAGTTCCAGCAGGATTGAGCAAGATGAAACCCGCAAAGGATGACGAATGGGGAAGCACAGGCGAGGACGCCGCTTATCTCTCCAAACTGTGCAAGCTTCTTGCGAAAATGAAACCTAACGACAACAATTCTTGATGCACATGGCGCAGAAAGCCGCAAGAGGCTCGAACCGTTCCGCTGACTGATTCCCTCCGAAGAGATCGAGAAATTTATATTGTGTACCTTCATGACTTTCTAGACCTTGCTTTGATCTGGGTGTACCCTTGGCGAGCCTCGCCTTCAGAGGAGCCCCATGCTGCGTCGAACTGTGCTGATGCTCACAATCGCGTCTTTTTGCTGCGGTTGTAAAAACGAACCGCCAGATACGCGTGCTCTTGACGAACGTGCTATCCGAGAGGCGGATGGCGCCACACTTAAAGCTGCTCAAGCAAATGACGTTAATGGGGCAGTTGCCAACTACGCCGACGATGCCGACTGGCTTCCACCCAACGCACCAATGGTTCACGGCAAAACGGCGATCAGGGCAGGATGGGCCAAGCTAATGGGCAACCCAGGGTTCACCATCGACTGGCAGATCAATAAATTGGAAGTCGCTCGGTCGGGCGATCTCGCTTATACGATCTACACTTATCAGATGACGCTTGACGGGGCCAACGGCAAACCGATTACCGATCAAGGTAAGGATATGGCACTTTGGAAGAAGCAGTCGGACGGTACTTGGAAAATGATGGCCGATACGTTTAATTCGGATTTAGCCGTAAAATCACAAGTGAAGACTCCTGAAACCAAACACAAAACAACCAAACATCCTCCGCGCAAGAGGCGTAGGACCGTTTAGAGGATTTGTCTTATTCGTCTGCCAGATGATCTAGGAATTGGCTCATCGTATTGATGAGTTTCATGCAGGCCGGACATCTAGGCACAACTACACCATGTTCTAGTCGTGGTCCTCGCAATCGACAAGCCCTCACAACCACGGAAGGGTTTTTCTTCTATGGATGCTAGCCGCGGTCTATCACACGCTTTTCCTCGGTTGCTGGGCTTCATTTCGTGTTCCGGCATGATGGGAGTATTTTGATTCAGGTGTGGGTTGGGCTGGAGGAGACGGTCCAAAATGAGTCACAACGAAGAGGTATTCAATGCGGAGGAGAGGCGTGAGCTTGCCGTTAAAGCGGTCAATCGGCTAATAGCTGATGCTGAGGCGAAGCGCCTACCTGAGAACAAAGAACTGACCGAGGCAATCGCGGCCTGCATCCGCGAGGCAGGCGAGCAGCGACTGCGAGCCCTGAAGTGGCTGCTCGAAGAGGAAGAAGAGGAAGAACTGGAACGTCCAGATTTGGGATAGTCCTGGCTTCATTCATCAAGGCGGATATCCGATTGCCAGACATCATCCTGAGCTTTAAGGATGAGACACAAGCGCTGGCAAGCTTCCGACCGCTGAGTTACTTCGCGTAGCCCTGAAGGTCCGGAACTTCGTAGAATGCGGGTGAGAGTAGCTTGTCAGGTTGTTTACGGGGAAAAGAACAAAACCGTTGCAATAAACTTCCGGGGAAAATCCGTGATTATTTGCGATCTGTGTGGCGAAGCAAAAGACTGTCTACAAAAGGAAATTGAGAGCAAGGAATACGATATCTGCTCTCAATGCTGGAACGCACAGTGTCATGGAGATGAGCGGCACTAATATGCAGAACAGAATGGAAACTTCCATGACCATTGCGGTCGACTCTTCTGGAAGGTTCCGCATCGAAAGCACTGGCATGACGGGCATGCTTATGGTTTTTGACGGAACCACGATGTGGAGTTACATGCCCCAGTTCAACCAGTACACCAAGTTTCCGTCGGCCCAAGCGCTGGCTCAGTCCGAAAGCGCGTGCGGGCTCAAGCGGTCGATGCAACACCATCTGATATAAAGCTGGTTTCAAAGGTGGTGTTTATGATTCAAGGGAAGCGGTTTGGGCTTTCGGCGGCGCAGAAAAGCGACATGTGGCGTCGTTGGAAGGCGGGGCAGACGCTGCATGAGATCGGGCGGGCTTTCGGCAAGCCACATACGTCCATTCGCTGCCTCGTCGATACGTGAGATTGCCAAAGACCTGGACCGAACGGTGTCGACCGTGAGCCGGGAAGTCGCGCGTCATGGTGGCCGTTCTGTGTATCGAGCCAACGAAGCCGACGACGAAGCCTGGGAGTCGGCCTTGCGGCCCAAGCGGTGCCTTCTTTCGATCCATGTGAAGTTGCGGAAGCTCGTTGCGAGTAAACTAATTCTGGACTGGTCGCCGCAACAGATTTCCGGTTGGCTGAAAACCCAGTATCCCGATGACGAGAGCCTGCGCGTGTCCCACGAAACCATTTACCGTAGCCTGTTCATTCAAGCGCGCGGAGTGCTGAAGAAAGAGCTGCTTGGCCACCTGCGTTCCAAGCGCCGCATACGCCGCTCGCAGCACTCTCGCATCTTTAAAGACTCGCGCGGTCAGATTGCAGATGCCATCTCCATCCGGGAAAGACCCGCAGAAATCCAGGACCGCGCCATTCCCGGTCATTGGGAGGGCGACCTCATCGCCGGCTCAAAGAACAGCCATGTCGTGACCTTGGTGGAACGACATTCGCGTTTTACCGCACTCGTAAAGGTGCCCAGCAAAGATACGGCGGTTGTCGTCGCCGCACTGACTCGGCATGTTCGTAAGCTTCCCGCGGCACTGCGGCGCTCGTTGACGTGGGATCGCGGACTGGAGATGGCCAAGCACAAGACCTTTACCGTGGCCACGGATGTGAAAGTCTACTTCTGTGATCCGCAAAGCCCTTGGCAGCGTGGCTCGAACGAAAACACGAATGGGCTATTACGACAATACTTCCCGAAGAGGACAGACCTGTCCGGCTATACCCAGTCGGATCTGGACAAAGTGGCGCTGCGCCTAAACCAACGCCCGAGAAAAACCCTAGGTTTTCAGACTCCTGCGAGTAAACTTCGAGCCAGTGTTGCGTCCACCCATTGAGACCACCCGGCAAACCAGACAGAAAGTAGCGTTCCCATACAATCCGATGGAGGGATGGCTATGTTCGGATCTTCCTTCAATCCCTTGTACGGCTATCGAAGCCTCTCTTCTAGCTTGAAGGATGCCAAGGTTCTCCGGAACGAGAAGCTCCACGTCAACGGAACCGACGTGGACTGCTGGGTTGTCTCGCTGGAATACGAGTCTCCGGGTGGCTTTCCGGCCGGGCAGGCGAATCAGGCACATTCCGAAAAGGCCGATGTCGGGTTCAACTTTGAACCCGCCCCAACCAAAACGCTTTGGGTGGACAAGGCCCACTACCTCGTCTATCAGGAGGACTCCACCAGTAAAATGACCATTCCCGGCGCCACTGAACCCATGAACACGAAGCAGACAGTCAAATTTGACAGTGTCACCGTGGATGAGCCGATCTTACCCGAAGTGTTCACCTTTACTCCACCTTCCGGAGCAACCGAGATGGACACCTCCAAGGAAATCGAGCACATCAAGGCGCTGAAAAAGAACAACACTACGCAATAACGAGATGCCAGCGGGCTAAAAAAAAACGTAAGCCGCAGTAGGGAAAGCAGTTGCGAATGCCATCGTCTAGTGCCCGATAAGTCTGCGTATCTTCGCCATGCGCATCCCCGCGCTCGGTCGCCGCGAATGTAACATCGGGGCACCTGCGAGGTGCGGGAAAGGTTCACTTGTCTGCGTGGATGCGGTCTGCGGGAACTTCGACTTCCGTAACGCCACGAAAGGAGAATAAAAGTTTCACTAGGTACTTCGGTGGCTGTTCCGAAGTCTGTTTCACAATGTGACCAACAGCGTCGGTGACCGCAGCCTGGAACATTACACCCTCGGCTTGGAGGCCAGCGAGGTTCACGCGTACGAGTTGGCCTGATGTAAACATCGATACCTCTACAACGATCCTCCCGCCGCAAGAAATCAAACGCAAGCCCGATGCGCTATTGTGGGCACGCCCACCATAAATGAGGAGCCGAACCGTTTAATCGATCCGGCTCCCCTGAGCCGCTTACTTGCAGGTTTCACAGCCGGAAGCCATCGATCTGCGTCTTAAGCTCCATGCACGTCCGTCAGGATCGCACGGATTTTCGCCGTGCCACGCGAGCCGATTACGCGAACGGTATCACCGGGGTTCAGTTTCAGCTTCACTGACTCTCCTCTACGATTTGGTCACGTTCACAAGGCACGTGCAATCTCCGAACCGGATGCAGTGTTCTCTGGCTGATAGAAGCTGAAGACATGTGTTCTTTACTCATCTCCGCCGCCGCGGGTCCTGGAAAAGAGATGGTAGATGGAGCCTCTCCGCATGTAGTCGCGGACGGTGAGGACCTCCGGTTTTCATCAATGGTTCCGCCGCATAACAGGCATGAGTCCGCTTCAGTATCAAAAGCAGCTTCGTCTTCAAGAAGCACGAAGCATCCTGAGAAACGAACGAAAAGATGTTGGAACGGTAAGCCGTCGCGTCGGTTATGAAAGTAGCTCGCAGCTCAGCCGGGAGTACAGCCGGCTGTTCGGGAATCCGCCAGTACGCGAATCAGCAACCGGACTCCTCCCGAGGTAACCCCTCACAATTGCTTTGCAGCGATCACCTGAATGAGAGCAAATCCCCAAGCCCAAAGCAGGTGCGTCAAGATCGACGGCTCGCCATGACGGATCGCAAGAAGCGATAACCTGCTGTTGAAATCGCGGTAGGCACAAATAAAGGGATCAGTATTCTTGAGGAGGACAGAGCCATTCCAGGGCTGGAACTTATTAGCTTGTATGGAACGTATCAATCCCTCTCGACACATGCCAAGCGGACAGCCAGAAATGGATGTCCCACGTTGCACGCACTATTCGTAGCGGAGGGCGACGAGCGGATCGACGCGGGAGGCGCGGCGGGCTGGGATCCAGCAGGCTACGATTCCGGTGATGAGTAGGAGCGCGGCTACGGAGGTTAGCGTGACTGGGTCGTAAGCCGAAACGCCCCAGAGTTGCGTGGCGATTACGCGAGCTACGGCGAGGCTGGCGATTATGCCGAGGATGATGCCGCCGCCAACGAGGCCGACGCCCATGCGGATTACCAGGCTGAGGACATGACCTTTCTCCGCCCCGAGCGCCATGCGAATGCCGATTTCGCGCGTGCGGCGGGCGGTGGTGTACGCCAAGACGCTATAGACGCCAATGGTGACTAGCATCAGACCGATGACGCCGAAAACGGTCATCAGCAGGAAGCCGAAGCGCGGGCCGGCGTACGAGAACGACGCGATGAAGCTCTCTAGCGTGCCGGTGAAAGTAAGGGCGACGTTGCTGTCCGTGGCCCAGATTTCCTGGCGGATGGGATTCATGAGTGTCATGGGATCGGGACCGGTCCGGACGAGGACGCCGCGCGCGGCGGAGCCGGTCATGGTATAGGGCACCCAGATCTCGGGCTGCACGGGATCCTGCAAGCCGTTGTTCTTCACGTCAGCGACGACGCCGATGATTTCAAACCAGGGATCCCAGAGCTTATCAGGGAAGACCTCGGCGAGGCTGGCGATGCGAACGCGCTGGCCCATGGGATTTTCGTTGGCGAGATATTTGTGCACGAAGGTTTGGTTGACGATGGCGAGTTTGCGCTTCCCTTCCACTTCGGCTTCGGTGAAGGGGCGACCGTCAATGAACTGGATTTTGAGGACGGGGAAATAGCCTTCGCTGCAGAGTTGAAACGTCGCGTTCCATTTTTCGGCGTGGGTCTTGCCGGGAATTTCGATGTCGCTTGGAATGCCACCGTATGGGGGGAGAGTGCTGGTTTCGGTGGCTTCGATGACGCCCGGAAGTGCTTTGAGACGATGGAGGAGCGGGCGGAAAAATCCGGCGACCTGGTCGGCGGTTTTGTAGCGGTCCTCGGGGAGAGGAAGGCGCGCGACGAAGATGTGGTCGGGCTGGAGGCCGAGGTGAACTTCGCGAAGGGCGACGAAGCTGCGCATGAGGAGCCCGGCGCCAACGAGTAAGGTGAGCGAGACGGCGACTTCTAGAACGACGACGGCGTTGCGGAGGCGGCCATGCGCGGAGCCGCCGCTGGTGCCTTTGCCGCTGTCACGGAGCGGATCGTTGAGGTCGCGGCGAACGACTTGGAGCGCGGGTGCGAGACCGAAGATGATGGCGGTGAGCACTGCGACGCCCAGAGTGAAGAGAAGCACGGGAACGTTGAGGCGAATGACGGCTTCGGCGGGAACGATTTGTTTGGGGATGAGCGCGACTAGGGCCTTGAGACCTCCCCAAGCCAGGAATGCGCCGAGGACGGCGCCGGTGGCCGCGAGGAGAAAGCTTTCGACGAGGAGTTGGCGGATGATGCGCCAGCGACCGGCTCCGAGCGCTGCGCGGATGGCGAACTCTTTTTCACGCGTGGTAGCGCGAGCAAGGAGCAAGTTGGCGACGTTGCCGCACCCAATGAGGAGCAGTAGACCGACGGCACCGAGGACAACATATAAGGTAGTGCGGAAGCGGCCGACGACGAGATCGGTGAGCGTTTCGATATGGACGCTGAACTTCTTCGGATAGTCCGTGGGGTACACGGTGGAAATATTTTTCGCTACGACGGTCAGGTCGGATTCGGCTTGGCGGATGGAAACGCCTGGCTTGAGGTGACCGAGCAAGAACCAGAACTGCGGGAATCCATTCTGGGCTTGCGCAACAGAGCGGCTGGGTTTCGCGGGAATCCACATATCGGCATCGCCCCAGCCGAAACGTGGGGGCATTACGCCGATGAGGGTGCGCTGCGTGCCGTTGAGGACGAAGGTTTTGTTGATGAGTTTAGGATCGCCGCTGAAGCGGGTGACCCAGGTTTTGTAGCGCATGACGAAAACTGGCGGGGCTCCGGGCTCGTAATCAGCGGGCTGCGCGACCCGGCCAAGATAAGCAGGCATACCAAAGAATTCAAAAGTACCGGGGGTGATGAGGTTGCCGTCGAAGCGCTCCGTGCCGTCGCCGGAGCGGTAAAGAATGTCGAGACCGTCATTGGCGATGACGCGGTCAAGGACATGATTCTGCGCGACATAGTCGAGGAATTCGGGACCGGAGAATCCGGCGCGACCTCCGGGCTCATTTCGCTCGGTGTCGTGGATTTGGACGGAAACGAAGCGGGCAGCGTCGGTATACGGAAACGGCTCCATCAAGACATTTTCGATCACGCTAAAGATGGCGGTGGACGCGCCGATGCCGAGGGCGAGGGTGACGGCGGCGATTATGGTAAAGGAGGGGCTCTTGCGGAGGTTGCGGAGCGCGAAGCGGATATCTTGGCTGAGCGTGCCCATGGAAGTGCCTCCTGATTGGGTGGAAAGGGACCTGAAATCTATACGTACTCCGGGACTTAGATGTTCCTATATGCGAGCGCACCAAAGGAACAGAGGGGCGCATGGTACTGATGACGACTCTGATGCTGAAAAGTGAGCTTGGAGTTGGCAGCGCGTACTGTGAAGCAGAGACGCGGAGATGTACCGAGACGCGCTGCTAAGCGCGTCCCGGTACAAAGACCAGCGTGGCAGGACGGTTACTGACCGAGGGTGATTACGCCGAAGATGCCGTTGCCGTAGTTGTTCGGGCCAGCGGTGAAGAAGAGCTGATTGCGCGCGCCGTTGGGTCCGCCGTCCTGGCCGAACTGAATGGCCCAGACGTCGTCGATCTCGATGGGCTGGCCAGCGGCGTCCCGAAGCGGGCCAAGAAAAGCGCCCGATTGAGGACAAGTGCCCGTCATTGGCCAGAAACAGGGTTCTAGGAGAGCGGAGCGCGAGCGGTATTCACTGGCACAATTTCTCCCCTAAGCGGACTTCACAGGCAGTGGTGGCGCGCAGTCCATCAACGTGGCGGGTTTGACTACACCAACTGAGGAGAACGCTGCAACCCAAGGAAAAAGCACTCAAGAGCAGGTTTTCTGGCTTGTGTCTCGAGGACACTTCGACGCGATTAGTCAATCACGAGGCGGACACGGGTGGGCATCCTACTCCAGGTCTCCCCGGATTCGTTCGAACTTCTATTTCCGCGGCAGTCCGACGCGCTGGGCAAGACTCTGGAGGCGTGGGTCGCTTCGCACTGGAGCAAGGCCCGGGTCCACCAGGAGTGTGACGAGCCACCATGAATGTTCACGGTAGGCCTTGTCCAAACAATCGAAGGCTTTATCCTTGTCTCCGACGCTCACATACATTTGAGCCATATGGAAATAGTCAAACCGGCCCTTCCCGGGATCTTTGAGCAAATCCTTCATCTCTTTCTGTGCCTCAGTTTTTTTCCCCGAGGACCACTCTTCGGTGATCCGCGCGACTCGAAACGCCCCGGTATCGCCGGAGAGCTGGATGTACTTTTCTTTTTCTTCTGCCGCCTTTGCAGGCTGGCCAGCAAGACCATAAGCCTCGGACAAATAGCGGTGCGCGGGAACGAACCCAGGGTCCATGGTCAGAATTTTGGTCAGCTCATCGATGCCATCTTGGTACCGGCCGGCATGCATGTAAGAGTCGGCCAAATCGCTACCGACTATGGTGGAAAGAGGATCGAGTTGCTCGGCTTTTCGCGACTCGGCAATGCTCTGATCAAAGCGCCTCAAGTCGCCGAGGAATTCGCCATACCAGTGATGCCCTGTGACATAGTTCGGATTGAGTTCTATAGCCTTCTGAAAACTCTTTTCTGCGCCGGCGAAATCCCAATCATAGCGGTAGGTTTCAAAGGCAAGCGAAGTGTAAGCTTCCGCAGAAGTGGGATCCAACTGGAGGGCTTTCAACGCGGCTTCCTTGGCTTTGGGGAAGGCCTCGTGTGGAGAAAGCGATCCCCACACGCTTAGCAAGTTGTAGCAGTCCGCCAAACCCGCATAGGCGGGCGCATAATTGGGATCCTTGGCGATGGCCTGATCGAAATAGCGAATGGCTTCCTTTAGCCCCGGCTCGTCCCGTTTGTTCCAGAAAAAGCGGCCTCTCATATAGGCTATGCGTACGGCAGGATCGACCGGCCGAGCGGAACGTGCTGCATTAGCTGCCCCGCCTGTAAGCTTTTCCACGACCGCGGCAGCAACTTCGTCGGCAATTTCATCTTGCAATGTGAGCACATTGTCAAAATCGCGCTCGTAGCTGTTCGCCCAGAGATGCCGGTCAGTCGTAGCGTCGATCAACTGAGCCCTGATCCGGGCGCGCCTGCCGGAATACGAAACTGTGCCCTCAAGGATCAGATTTGCACGCAGCGCCTGAGCGATTCGCGGCAGCGACTCATGCTTGCCCTTGAATTGTGTGACCGAAGTCCGCGAAATCACTTGCAGTTGGCCCGACCGGCCAAGATCCGTAATGAGGTCGTCCGTCAGCCCGTCAGCCAAGTAACCTTCGATGGGACCCGCGGATAGGTCTTCAAATGGCAGTACAGCCAATGTGCCCAGACGTTCCTGAAGTTCCCGTTGTCGGCGAACCTCACGCCAACTCGCAACGCCTACGGCGGCAAGTGCCAGGACAATCAGAACTCCGGCAAAGGCATAAATCGTGAGTCTTCGATGAGCGACCGGCTGAGCCGAAGAGACAATCTGTGGTGGTATGGGAGGAAGTTCATCGGAAGGATTCAATTCCGTGTCGACCTGCGGCCGACGGTTCTTCTGCCAGACATCAATCTCAGCCGCGTACGCGTAAACGCTAGCCCGCGTTGTGTGCGTATGGCGATGGACGGGCAAACCCTCTTTTTTTTCCCATAGTTGGACGGTGCGGATGTCCCTTTTTAGGTACGCCGCAATTTCCTTCCACGAGTCCAGGCGAAGGTTGGGGGTGGGCACAGGCTGATCTGCAGGTTTTTCGGTTCCCAAGTCGAAGGTGTAACCACCAATGTATCGAACAGACGCAAGTTTATATTACGGATAGAGATGCGGCTCTCACCAGTTTTGTAGCCTGCGTTGTTTCCAATCGGTAACGTCGTAGGCCTTTCTTGTTTCGAATTGATAACGAAATTGGGCGTAATTCAAAAATTTCGCCACGCTTCGCTTGAGTACCAAAGCTACGCGCACCCATATTGAGTAACGTTACTCTCATTACCGCTGATTCTGAAGCGGCTTCGCCGTACGACCGCGGGCCAAAGTTGGCAGCGGGGGAGTGCTCAAGCGTAGAAGTAGGCACACAAAGATTTTTAAAAGTTCAGGTTCACAACCCAAGGCTCGGAGCTTTCTCGAAGGGCTCCAGAACCCCTTGGAATCCGGAAAAGGAAAAACACTAATGAATCCAGCCTCTCGATTCGCTCGCGTTGTATCGCACAAACTGTTCGGGCTCTCAGTTCTGGTGGCCGCTCTTTTCACCGCTAGTTGCAATAGCACCCCACAAATCGTTATCAGTCTAGCGTCAAGTGGCGGACAGTCCCTGGCGGCCGGACAACCTACCACTATCACGGCTTCCGTTTCCAGCGACTCGACTGGTAAGGGTGTCACCTGGACTTTGTCGCCCTCCACCGGCGCGGGCGCGCTCAGTGGCTCCACAACGACCGCTGTCACCTACACGGCCCCCGCCACCATTTCGTCCGCGACGACTGTCACCATCACCGCCACTTCTGTGGCCAATGCTGCTAAGAGCGCTGCCTTCATCATCAATTTGCTCCCGGTTTCCATTTCTCTCGCTCCCAGTTCGCCACAAACCCTTGAACAAGGCCAGAACACATCTCCTTCTCCGATCACAGTTACCGTATCCAATGATCCTTCCAATAAAGGCGTAACGTGGAGTCTCGCGGGTGCCGGCGCAATCAGCGGGCAAACGGCCACCACCGTTGTCTACAAGGCCCCCGCCAGCATCACTGCCGCATCCACTGCGACCGTCACTGCCACTTCCGTCGCCGACACTACTAAGACCGCAGCATTTACGATCAATCTTGTGGCCCCGCCGTCGATCACCACTTCTTCGCTCCCGGCCGGGACCGTTGGCGTTGCTTACACAACTTCTCTCGCCGCAACCAACGGCGTTGCCTCCTACACGTGGAGTGTCACAGTCGGCACACTTCCAGCCGGGCTGACCCTCGCCGCCAGCACCGGTGCGATCACCGGCACACCCACGGCGCTCGGCACGTCTACCTTCACCGTTCAAGTTAAGGATGCGGATAATTTCACAGCCACCGCCGCTCTCAGCATCAAGATCAATCCCGCGCCGGTCAGCATCACTACCACATCCCTTCCCAACGGCGTCGTCAATGCTTCTTACAGTGCGACTCTGCAGTCCACTGGAGGCGCACCCCCGATCACTTGGTCCGTGA